>Ga0187851_10001420_pt1 | contig 23012 bp, 16 predicted proteins | sample June2016WEW_6_10_FD_132997 | JGI IMG/M metagenome (GOLD analysis project Ga0187851, IMG submission 132997) | Peatland microbial communities from SPRUCE experiment site at the Marcell Experimental Forest, Minnesota, USA - June2016WEW_6_10 | ecosystem: Environmental > Terrestrial > Soil >...
AGCTAGGCCATCATTTTCGTCGGTCCGGTCCATTGTCCCTCAGAACCCACATGCACTCCGAGAAGTCAAGGACCGATACGCTGTGACGCGTTTGTATCACGGGCCATTCGTCAACGGGCTATCCGGAAGTGTCGTTAGCAATATCACCCCCGTACTTCCGCCGCCAAAAATGAGATGGGGCGGAGCCATTGGGAACTCACCCCCAAAAACCTTCGTGCCACCCATAAAGTCACTCGAAAAGTGCAGTTTCCAGGCAAAGCAGGCGTGCCCCTGGTCCCTCGCTTTTGGGGAGCAGGGAAAGCACTCCGCTCCCGCGAACGGTGAGCGAGCGTCTGCCGCACCGCAGGCAGCGGTTGACCCCGAAGCCGTTTGCCCGTAGACTAAGTAATTGCGAGGGATGCGGATCGAGCTGCGTTCTGGCCCCGCATCATTTCTCCCTGACCGGGCACTCCGCCCGACGCTTCAGGGCAAAAGATTAAGGAAGATTCATGGCAAACCACGTTTCATCGCTCAAACGCGCCCGCCAGACGGTTCGCAAGACTGACACCAACCGCGCCAACCGCAGCCGTGTCCGCACCAGCCTCCGCACCCTGCGCGAAGCCCTCGTCAAAGGCGACGTCCAAGCCGCCCAGACCCAGTTCCGCGAGACCGTCTCCGTCCTCGACAAGAGCGTGCAGAAGGGCATCCTTCACGGCAACACCGTTTCCCGCTACAAGAGCCGCCTGAACGCCCGCCTCAAGGCCCTCGCCACCGCCAAGGCCTAAGCCGCCATCAAATCAGACCAAAGCAGCCGGGAGCAATCCCGGCTTTTGCTGTTTCTAAGGCGCTGCGGCAAATGGCGTATCCAGAGACCACAGCTTTGGCGCGAACTTTTTCGCTTCCCATTTGCATGCAATTTCGGCCGGTTAGAGCACAATTACTTCAGATCGAGTTCGAGCAGAGGTGAACGTGCAGAATTTTGAGGAAAATGAGGCCCGTAAGTCCTTATCTGTCTAGAATCTGCAAATAACTCCTTTAGAATCTAATTTTTAGGAGGAAGAGCCTCTGCTATCCGATTGAAAGCAGAGTACTTCTTTACAGAAACCCCCTTTTTTTTCTTTTTTTTTGACGGTCTTGAGCAGCAAAATCGCGCAAGCCCTGCGATAAGGTCGCCGCGATCGACGGTGAGTTTGCGGCGTCGAATGAACCGAACAGGACAAACTCATCCAGAAATGGCACGAATCGGATTTCCGGCCTGGGTTAGTCCAGCCGCTCGAAGATTCCCGCCGCGCCCATGCCACCGCCTACGCACATCGTAACCATGCCATAGCGAACCTGCCGCCGCCGCATTTCGCCTAAGATCGTCGCAGTCAGCTTCGCGCCTGTGCATCCCAGCGGATGCCCCAGCGCAATGGCGCCCCCGTTCACATTCACACGCGCTGGATCGATTTCCAGAGTTCGAAGGATCGCGAGAGCCTGGGCCGCAAACGCTTCGTTCAGTTCGATGAGGCCAATCTCGTCCAGCTTCAGCCCGGCCATCTTCAGCGCCTTGGGAATGGCGGTGATCGGCCCAATGCCCATTTCTTCCGGCGGGCAGCCGGTAACCGCAAAGGCAACCAGCCGCGCCAGGGGCTGCAACCCACGCTCCTTCGCGTGGCCGGCATCCATCAGCACAACAGCCGCCGCGCCCTCCGAAGTCTGCGAGGCGTTCCCTGCCGTCACCGTACCCTGCGCGTGGAAGACCGGCCTCAGCTTGGCAAGTGCTTCGGCCGAAGTGTCGGCGCGCGGACCTTCGTCCGCCGCAAACAGCGTCTCCGTCACGGTTGGCTTGCCGGCCTTCTTGCCGGGCACAGCCGATGTCACAGTCACAGGAACCAGTTCTTCGTCGAACTTGCCCGCCGTCTGCGCGGCCAGCGCCTTCTGATGGCTGGCGAGCGCAAAGGCATCCTGGTCCTCGCGGGAGACTTGGTAATGCCGCGCCACACGCTCCGCCGTGAGGCCCATGGTCAGTAGCGCGGCAGGATAATGCTCCGCGAGCCACGGATTCGGGCTGGGCTTGAGGCCGCCAAAGGGAAGCATGCTCATGGTCTCCGCGCCACCGGCCAGGATCACACGCGCGCCGCCGGTGCGGATGCGCTGGTCAGCCAGCGCGATGGCCTGAAGACCTGACGAGCAGAGGCGGTTGATCGTCATGCCGGGAATCTCCACGGGAAATCCCGCCCGCAGCGCCGCCATGCGCGCAATGTTCCATCCCGACTCGCCTTCGGGCTGCGCGGATCCGAGAATCACATCTTCTACCTCGGCCTTGTCCAGGCCGGGCACCCGCTTGACGGCCGTCTCCAGGGCCAACGCGGCCAGATCGTCGGGCCGGGTAGTGGACAGGGCGCCCTTGGGAGCACGGCCTACGGGCGTGCGAACAGCGCTGACAATAACAGCTTCCGGCATGAACAGCTCCTTTTTCAAATCAACGCGGCCCCCGCTACTGCGGCATCGGCAGCACAGTCCACGCGTTCCTGGCATAGAAATGGTACGTCGTGGCGCGGTCGATCACAGAATCCGCCAGCGCATCATGATCTACCTTGGGTGGCCGATTCGCCAACCCAATCTGTGCCTGGTGAATCTGCTCAGGGGACGCGGGATCGATACCCCAGTTGAAGCCGAGAGCTGCACTGCCCGAATATGCCTGCAGCCTCTGCTTCTCGGGCGCGGATGCCAGCACAAGCGGCCGTGCCTCCGCGTTCGCTGCTTCACCACCGAGGAATACGAGCAGCGATACCGTGCCATCGACCGAGCAAAGCACAGCCCAGTCCGATGAACCCGGCCGCTCCAGGCTGGCGTGAATTACATTTTCCGGTCTGTGCGCTTCATACGTCTGAGGGACGGTGCATCCGCGCCGATTGAGTCCCTCAATAATTTTGGCGGGCAGGTTCGGAAATGAACCCACGGGAAGATGCCGAATGGAGTAAGGCGTCAACTTGCCACCGACCACGACTTGTCCTGTCTCCGTCAATGATCGTTCGTTCGCCTGCACCGGGGTTGAAGCCACCTGGCCAAGAGCAACACAGCCGGCCAAATCGAGCAGGCCCAGAAATCTAAGGAAGGGTGCAGCATTCATGTCAGTTCCGCAGCGGCTTTCCGGTTTTCAAGGTGAAGGCGATCCGCTCCTGTGTCTTCCGCTCCCCGCATAGAGACAGAAACGCTTCCAGTTCCAAGTCCAGCAGGTATTGTTCGCTCACCAGCGATCCCGCGGTCACGCGGCCGCCGGCCAGAATGTAGGCCGCCCATTTTGCCACCTTCTGGTCGTGCTCGGAAGCATAGCCGGCTTCGCCCATGAGAAAAGCCCCTGTTTCAAGCATGGCCAGCACACCCAGACCGGGAGCTGAAATCTGCGTCCTTGGCTGCGGCGCGGTGTAGCCTGCTGCAGCAAGCGTTGTGGCCAGCAATTTGGCGTCAAGCAGCTGGCGATCGCGGTTCATTGTGATGCGATCGGCGACGCCCAGCAGACTGAGTGGACGCGCCTCGGCAGCCGAAGTGGACACTTTGGCCATGGCAATGTTTTCGAAGACCCGTTTCACAGCAGTGGCTAACTCGGCAGACTGAGCAAACCGGGATGGCGGGTCTTTGGGGTCGGGAGGCGCGAGTGCGGTCGCCTGGTCGATGGCGCGGAGGAGCATTTCCTTCGTTCCGCCGCCGGCCGGTATCAGCCCTACTCCTGCTTCGACCAGGCCCATATAGAGCTCCGCGTGCGGCTGACGGCGCGCGGCGTGCAGACAGATTTCTGCGCCGCCGCCGAGCGTGAGTCCGAATGGAGCCGCTACGACCGGTCGAGGGCAAAACTTGATGGCTGCCGTCATCTGCTGGAAGGAGTGGATAACCGCGGCCACCTCTTCCCACTCGCCCTCTTGCGCCGCAAGCAGAAGCTGCATGAGGTTGGCGCCGACGCTGAAGTTTTCGCGATCGCTGGCGATCACGAATCCGGCAAAATTCTTCACCGCGTCGGAATCGGGTTTGAGCACCGAAGAGATCATCGCTAACACGTCACCGCCGATGGCGTTTTTGAGCGAGTGCAGTTCGATGCAACCGATGCCGTCGCCGAGGTCGATGAGCGATGCACCGGGATTTGACTTCACGACGCCATGGCTGCGCCGGAAATCGGCCACGCGCGCATGCCCGGCTTGCTGCGGAATGGATTCCCATCCGCCCTTGATGGGGTTGTAGGCTTGCGGCCCGTCAGGCGAATACCACGAGACCGGAGCGCTTTCGGGTGCGGCGTCCAGCAAGTCTTCAATGCGGCGGCTCACCGGCAGCCCCAGCGCCTTCATGCGCGCTACCGTCTCACGCACGCCGGCTGCGTCCCACATTTCGAAGGGGCCCAATTCCCAGTTGAAGCCGGCCTTGATCGCACGATCGATGGAGACCGCGTCTGCGGAGACTTCACCAATTCGATCGGCGGCGTCATTCCACAACGCCGACAGAAACGGCCAGAGAAACTTCGCGGTTTTATCCTTTGCCGGATCATTCGCCAGTAGCAGGCGCAGCCGTTCCTGCAGAGTCGCGGCATTCTTGGCCATATCCAGGGCCGGCAGGCCTGGCTTGGTTGCGGGCCGGTACTCAAATGTCGCCAGGTCGAGCACGAGGCGAGCGTCCTTGCCGTCAGCGCCCTTGTTTTTCTTGTAGAAGCCTTGTCCTGTCTTGTCTCCAAGCCAGCCGCGCTTGAGCATCTCGTCCAGCACCGCGCCGAATGCACCGGCAGGCGCGCCCTGCGGGAAGTTCTTCGCCACATGCGCCAGAATGTCGATGCCCACCAGATCGGCAAGCCGAAAGGTTCCGGTCCGCGGCCAGCCGAGCGCCGAACCTGTGAGTGCATCGACTTCTTCGATGGTCAGGCCCTGCTCCAACATCAGGTTTGCCGCGGAAAACGACACGGCAACGCCGATGCGGTTGGCGATAAAGTTGGGCGTATCGTTAGCGAAAACAACCTGCTTGCCGAGATTGCGGTCGGCGAAAGCGACAAAGGCGGCCACCGTTGCTTTGTCGGATTCGGCAGTGGGAATGATCTCGAGCAACCGCATGTAGCGAGGCGGATTGAAAAAGTGCGTGCCGAAGAAGCGCTCCCGATGCCCCGGGAGCGCTGCCGCAATCTGCTTTACCGGCAAGCCGGACGTGTTGGTGGTGAGCACGGCGACTGGGTGAAGATGCGGCACAACTTTGGCGAGCAGCGCCGTCTTGATACCCAGATTCTCTGCCACGGCCTCGACGACCCAGTCGCACTCGGCCAGTTTGGGCAGATCGTCTTCAAAGTTTCCGGGGGTGACGAGCGATACCAGAGAAGTTTCGTAAAACGCCGCTGGTTTGGCCTTTGTTAAAGCATCCAGCGCGCATTTCGCTAGGCGATTGCGGTCGCCGGCTCCAGCGGGAACGATATCCAGGAGCAAGGTTGGAATTCCGGCATTGGCCAGGTGTGCGGCAATGCGCGAACCCATGGTTCCCGCACCGAGCACCGCCGCGCGGCGAAGCAGAAACGTTTGCTGATTTTCAACGGAATCGGGAGTTGCGGCGGGTGCGACGGCAGTCGTCATGCTAAATCTTCCTCTAGCAGCATCAGCCTCAAAAGCCGCGCCGCGCGGAAACTCTCGAAGAATACGGAAGTGCAGCGCAAGGGGTCAAGGCGTTGAGCTTCCGCGTTGGCGATCCGCGCGCAGCGCGAATCCGCGAGGGCGGCGTTGGATTGCGCCGGCGGCATCAGAATTTTCTGCGCAGGGTCTCAAACACGCCGTAGCCGATCAAAGCCGAGAGCATCGCGATCAGGAGGTTTTTTCCAGTGAAAATATCGTGCAAGGCAAACGCCAGGGTTTTTCCCGGCCGGCTTGACATTGTGAACTCGCCCATCAGCAAGTTGGAATAAAACAAGAAAACGATGAAGGCAATCTCGATAACAGCGCGCACGAGCATCGTGGATTGGCTTGCGTTCCTGGATTCTTTGGCCATGGAATCTCAAGCCTATCAAAAGGGATTGGAATTCCATGCAATCGGCGCCTGCCCGCAGGTTGAGATTCATGCTTCCGCCAAAGATGATTTCGCCGGGCCCCGCGCACTGGAGCCCTGCGGTATGCTTTCGGAAGAGCAACCCATGGGCATTGCAACCTTGAATTGTGGAGAGGATGCGAGCCCAGGACACCACGAACCTCCCGATTTTCATCCACGGAAAGAATTGAAATGGACTCGCCATCAAGTCTCGCCATTGTGATTATGGCTGCCGGCAAGGGAACGCGCCTGAAATCGCAACGTCCCAAAGTGCTGCATGAAATTGGCGGCAAAACTCTTTTGAGCCACGTGATTGCCGCAGCCTCGCAGATTGTTGCGCCTGCCGATATTTACGCCGTAGTTGGCCATCAGGCTGACAAGGTGAAGGCAGCGGTAGCGGCTACAGGGATCCGCTTTGTGGAGCAATTGGAACAGCGCGGAACCGGGCATGCCATCGAATGCGCACGGGAGGCCATCGCTGGCTACGAAAACGTGGTGGTGCTCTCGGGCGACGCGCCGCTCGTGAAAGCGCGCACCGTGGCTGCGCTTTTCGCCTTTCATCAAGCGCAGAAGGCGGCCATGACGCTCACTTCTGCCGAGCCCGATGAGCCTACCGGCTATGGACGCGTGCTGCACCCTTCGCTTGGGTCCATTGAAGTTGTCGGAATCATCGAACAGAAAATGCTTGCGCGCGACCAGTTATCGCTGCGTGAGGTGAATATGGGGCTTTACGCATTCCGCACTGCGCCTCTGCTCGCCCACCTCGACAAGCTGACCGCCGACAACCCGCACGGCGAGCTTTACCTCACGGACATGGCCCACATTCTGCACGCCGCCGGCGAACGCGTTGTTGCGTTCAAGGTGCCGGATCCGAGCGAGCTTCTGGGCGCAAATACGATGGCCGAAATGATGGCGCTCGATGACGCCCTGCGCACGGCGAGCGCACACCGTCTCATGGCTGCCGGCGTGACGATCTTCCGCCCTGAGACGTGCGTCATCGATGCCGAGGTTGAGGTCGCCGCGGACACGGTGATCGAGCCATTCGTTCAGCTCCTGGGATCGACGCGCATCGGCGCCGCTTGCCGTATTCGCTCATATAGCGTGATTGAAAACTGCACCCTTGCGGACAATGTACTGGTTCGCCAAAGCTGCGTGCTTGCCGGGAGTTCGATTGCCGCGGGGGCCAGCATCGGACCGTTCGCGCACATGCGCCCGGGGTGCGAAATCGGAGAAGAAGTGCATATCGGCAACTTTGTCGAAACCAAGAAGGCGATACTGCACAAAGGCGTGAAGGCCGGGCATCTGAGCTACCTTGGCGATGCCGAGATCGGAGCCAACACCAACATTGGCGCGGGGGTCATTACCTGCAATTACGATGGCGTGCGCAAGCACACCACGTCGATTGGCTCAGACGCCTTTATCGGCAGCGATTCGACGCTGGTTGCGCCGGTCACTATTGGGGACGAGGCTTACATCGGCGCCGGTTCTGCAATCACGAAGGACGTTCCTCCGGGATCGCTGGCCGTGGCCCGCGCCCACCAGGTGAACAAGGAAGGGTGGGTCGAAGCCCGGCGAGCCCGCACCCGCAAGCAAGCCGAGGTAGGCAAACCGGTTTGACGGAACTCAACGATCCCTGTTTCGATCCCGGCCAATGCTTGCGCGAATCCGATTTTTGTGAGCAACAATGATCGTTTGACGTTACTTAAATGGGAACGACATCAGAAAGTTCTTTTCCGCCCAACACACTCGGAGTAGGCTTCCCATAGAACGACCGAATTGGCCGCAGAGAGGCTTGGGCATTTTTATTTGACCCTTTTCGCCGATCACGGGGCCGGATGCCGATTGTTTTCGTCCCATCTACAGGTAGTGGGTTGATGGGTCGGACAGTTTCTTGAGGAACCCGAGTTTCCTCCTGGACAAGGCGTCGGAAGCCGGGCTTCTCAAGGTTTTTCGGGCGTTTGAGTTGCGAGTGTTTTTGTTGTTGATTGCAAATATTTTCACTTTTGCAAAATTTGGGATTGCCAGTCGCAGACAGTAAAGACTGACAATCCTCTTGGAAAGGATGGCTTCGCTTCCAGCCGGCGAAGCACATCGGAGGAATCTGGCTTGGCATTGAACCTCGCACGACCGCAGGCGGTACCGCCAACCGGGGGAAATTCGCGCGCGGACGCTGATCAGCGCACAACCGGCCGGCAACGGCGGACGGCCCGCATTCTGGTCGTCGATGACGAGCCCCATGTCCGGACGATGATCGGATCCACGCTTGAGCGCCAGGGGTACGACGTGCAATTGGCGTCGAGCGGCCGGGAAGGCATAGAGATTCTCGAGCGCAATGCGTTCGACCTCGTGCTCACAGACATCGTGATGCAGGATGGCAACGGAATCACGCTCCTGGAGCGGATTCACGGGCAGCAACCGCAGCTTCCAGTGGTCATGGTGACGGCGATCCACGACATCAGCGTGGCCATCGACTCGATGCGGCGCGGCGCCTACGACTATCTTCTTAAGCCCTTCGAGCGCGAGCACCTGGTGAACACGGTGCAGCGCGCGCTGGACCATCGCCAGGCCCTGCAAGACAGCCACAGCTACCAGCAGAACCTGGAACAGGTGGTGCGGGCCCGCACCGAGATGCTTCGTCAGGCCATGGAGAATCTCGAGCATTCGTACGATGTGACGCTGGAAGCACTTGGCGATGCACTGGATTTGAAAGATTCTGAGACCGAGGGCCATTCAAAGCGCGTGACGGCCTATACGATTGCTCTGGCGCGCGCCATGGGCATTGGCCCCGCCCAGATCAAGATCATTGCGCGTGGCGCCTTTCTGCACGACATTGGCAAGATGGCGATTCCCGACGACATTCTACGCAAGCCCGGTTCGCTGTCACCTGAAGAGCAGGAGGTGATGCGCGAACATTGCGCACGAGGCTACAACATGCTGCGCAAGATTCCGTTTCTTGCCGAGTCTGCGGAGATCGTCTTCTCGCACCAGGAACACTACGACGGCAGCGGGTATCCGAATGGCCTGCGCGGAGTGGAGATTCCGGTGGGCGCACGGATATTTGCCGTAGCCGACACGCTGGACGCAATTACGAGCGACCGGCCTTACCGCAAAGCGACGAGCTTCGACGCGGCGCGTGAAGAGATTCTTCGCTGCTCCGGCAGCCAGTTCGACCCCGCCGTGGTGGAGGTCTTTCTCAAGGTTCCGAATGAGCTGTGGCACGAGCTTCGCTCGGAGATTACCGGCCAGAACAAGCGATTTTCGACCTTCGATATTGCCCCGGTCCCTCACGCGCCATCCAACTAAGCGGGAATTGCTTGCGGCAACGGGCTTTCGGCCTGGTGTGCCGGTGAGCCACTTCTCCTGATTCGCAATCGGTTGGAGGCATCAATGGACAAACTCTCAGCTCAGCAAATCGACGTGCTTCTCAGCAAATTGTCCGACTGGAAGACTGAAGGCGGCGAACTGGTGCGCACTTTCAACTTCAAGGACTTTCGAGAATCGCTCGCCTTCGTCAATCGTGTGGGTGAACTGGCCGAAGCTGCGGGCCATCATCCGGATATCGACATTCGCTACAACAAGGTTCGGTTGGCGCTGGTGACACACGACGCCGGCGGGTTGACTGCGAAAGATTTTGAGCTTGCGGCCAAGTTCAATGATCTGATGTGAAGGTTTCGGAGCGGGTTGGGTGAATTCTAGCTCTCGTCGGTGTTGGCGCCGGCGCTACCAAAATATGGATTTTTGTCGGTTTCGACGGCTTGCTGGAGCTTTTTGAGCGTATTGCGGTGCCACCAGACCGCGACGAGGCTGCCGGCCAGAACAGAAACCGCAACGGCGCCCACCTTGAGCCAGCCGGAAGGATTGGGGTCCGGATGGTCAGAACTTGAAGAGAATGCGGGAGTTACCATCGCTCATGCTCCCTATTACCGCCGGATTTCACGGTCCTGCGGTGTCAATTCTCTATCCAGAGAATCTGCGCTTTAGATGCAATGCAAAGCAAAAGGGTGACGCCTGCGGGCGAAATATATATTTCGATTTCTGTATTTGCATTCTTCTGAATCTATGCTATGGTGTATATATTCCAGTGATGGAGAAGGCAAGCCGCCTCTCCGGAGCTGGAAGTAAGTTGCGTCACTGGCCTCCCGGCACGAACAGCTCAAAGTTCGTGCCGTTTTTTTTGCGCGCGTGGCGCGTTCGACATTTCACGTTTCCCTTCTCCTTTCTGCAGGAATGTCTTTCCTCGGCCCCTTGCGTCCTGCTTCAGCGAGAAAGCGGCTAGAATACAAGTCGATGAGACTCTCAATGGCCCAACCCAATCTCAAGCGCTGGCTCGGCGCGCTGGCTGTTTTCTCAATCACCGCGGTCACGTATGCGCAGTTCAGTAACCCGGCTGACGACGTTCCGGCTTACCACCCATCCGCGCCGCTCAAGGTCACTTCCCTGCCGCCAATTCTCGCTGGCGCCAAGCTGACCGGCGAAAGCTTCCGGTATCCCTGGCAGGTGCATGTGTATCAGCAAGCGGCCAAGGTGAGCGCAGTGCTGTATCAACTTCCGTGCAACTGCCGGTGCGACCGGGCACTTGGGCATACGAGTCTGCGGAGCTGTTTTGAAGGGCTGCATGGGACCGAATGCTCGACCTGCGCAAAGGAAGGGTTCTACGCCTACGAGCAGACCAAGCTGGGCAAGACGCCGGCCCAGATTCGCGCGGCCATTGCGCAGCACGCCTACGAATCCATCGACCTCGAAAAGCAGTAGTCTCCAAACGAAAAGCAGATCATTAGACTCACCACCCCCGCGCTGAACTACCCGCGGGGCCCCGTTCGCTCACGATGACGGGAGGAGATGGCGGGGTGGGGATGAGGGCGCGGTGCGGTCCGGGTGGCAAGGCGGAAGTTAGACGATCCAGCCGCCGCCTACTACTTCGTCGCCGTCGTAGAAGACAGCGGACTGGCCAGGGGTTACGGCGCGCTGCGGCTCGTCGAAGGTGGCGAGGACTTCTTCTTCGGCGGCACGCGTTGTCTCCCAGGTTTCCAAACGCGAGGGACCGGGGACACCCAAACCTGGGGTGGACGCGGGCGCGAGAGTGGCCCAGGCGGGCTCGTGGCGATGGCGGATCTTGATTTTGACCCGCATGGGGGCGGTGAGCGCGGGAATACTGATCCAGTTGAGGTTGCGGGCACGCAGCGTGGAGCTGGCCAGCTCGGATTCGGCTCCGACCGTGACGCGATGACTGTCGGGGTGAATGGCGAGGACATAGAGCGGCGCAGGCGAGCTGACGCCGAGGCCCTTGCGCTGGCCAACGGTGAAGCTGGAGATGCCTTCGTGCCGGCCCAGGACTTCGCCGCTGGAGGCGACGAGTTCGCCGGCAGTTGCTGGGGCCTGCTGGCCTTGCTCTTCGAGATAGGCGGTGATGAATTGCTTGTAGTCGCCACCGGGAATGAAACAGATTTCCTGCGAATCGGGCTTTTCGGCGAGAGCGAGGCCGGCAGTGCGGGCTGAGGCGCGCACTTCGGGCTTGGTCATCGCTCCGAGCGGGAACAGCGTACGGGAAAGCTGCTGCTGGGTGAGACCGAAGAGGAAGTAGGTCTGATCCTTGGCGTGGTCGGCGGGGCGCTTGAGGATCCAGCGCTGGCGGGCCGGGTCGTACTCGTTGACGGCGTAGTGGCCAGTGGCAATACGCTCGGCGCCGATGGAGCGAGCGGTGAGCAGGAGCTGATCGAACTTGAGGTGGTTGTTGCAGAGCGAGCACGGGATGGGTGTGCGGCCGTGGAGGTACTCGTCGACAAAGGGGCGAACGACATCGCGCTCGAAGCGCTCCTGCTGGTTGACCACGTAATAAGGAATGCCGAGATGCTCGGCGACGCGGCGGGCGTCATAAACATCGTCCAAGCTGCAGCAGCGGCCGGCCTTCGGGGCATCGGGAATGCCGTGCTTGCCGGCAAGCCGGGTCTGGTCCCAGAGCTGGAGGGTGAGGCCGACGACGGTTTGGCCCGATTGAGATAACATGGCCGCAACAGCGGAGGAGTCGACTCCTCCGGACATGGCGACGGCAATGGTTTCAGCGGTTGGCATGGTTGCGGGTTTGCGGGTCAGCGATTCAGCAGGTCAGTCCCAGGGCTCGGTGGGGGTTGATGGTTTTGCACTTTTGCAACTCAGCCGAGGGTTCCGGCTTCGATGGGGGAAAGGGCGCGCAGGCGTTCGACGGCTTCGGGCACAATCTGCAGCACGTGGTCCACGTCGGCGTCGGTGACGGTTTTGAGCAGACTGAAGCGGAGGCTGGCGCGGGCGCGGGCTTTGTCGAGACCCATTGCCAAAAGGACGTGGCTGGGCTCGGTGGCTCCGGAATGGCAGGCAGAGCCGCCGGAAACGGAGACGCCCTTGAGGTCGAGCGCGATGACCAGGGCTTCGCCTTCGACCTGGTTGAACCAGATGTTGGAGGTATTGGCGGCGCGGGGTACCGACTTCCCCTTCGCGACACCGTTGACGCCGGTGCCGGAAAGCTGAAGGATGCCGGCTTCGAGGCGGTCGCGCATCTGGGCAAGGCGGTAGATGGTGCCGTCGTCGAGCGAGTGCATGGCCAGTTCGGCGGCCTTGGCGAGGCCCACGATGCCGGCGACGTTTTCGGTGCCGGCACGCTGGCGGCGTTCGTGGCTGCCGCCGACGAGGAGGGGCTCGATGGGAGTTCCGCGGCGGACGAACATGGCGCCAACGCCTTTGGGGCCGTGCATCTTGTGGGCGCTGATACTGAACAGGTGGCAGCCGATGCGGCGTACATCGATAGTGACTTTGCCTGCGCCCTGGACGGCGTCGATGTGGAAGAAGACACCGGTGTCGGCGGCGATGCGGCCGATTTCCTCAACGGGCTGGAGGACGCCGGTCTCGTTATTGGCGAGCATGACGCTGATGAGGCGCGTTTCAGGCCGAATAGCGCGGAGAATGTCGGTCGAGTCGATGAGGCCGCTGGGCTGGGGCGCAACGAAGGTGGTTTCGACACCGAAGCGAGCAAGGCGGTTGGCGGCCTGGATGACGGCCGAGTGCTCGATGGACGTGGTAATGAAGTGGTCACCGGGATGGAGCAGGCCGAAGATGGCTGTGTTGTCGCCCTCAGTGCCGCCGGAGTTGAAGACGACTTCAGCATCGTGGCAGTTGAAGAAGCGGGCCATGGTTTCACGCGCCCCGTCAACGGCGGTGCGGGCCTGCTGGCCGTGCTGATGGATTGATGAGGCGTTGCCGAAGTGCTCCATCCAATAGGGGCGCATGGCCTCAATCACCTCAGGGAGCAGGGGTGTGGTGGCATTGGCGTCCATATAGACTCGGCGCATCGCAATCTCCTTTAGTCGATTGTAAAGGTAGATGGAAGTCGGCGCACGGTTTAGGGGGTTAACGGAGGGAGGGGCGATTCAGGGTGCGAAAAACGGCGGTCCACCGGCTGCGGGGCCGCGGGGGTTACGGAAGGACTAATACTTTCAGCTAAAAGACTGGGGGTTCTTTCTTGCTGGGCGTGACTAGAATTAGAAAAACCTAAGAATCCCAAGATCCACAGAACTCAGTCCTCCTTATGCGGCTTCGCACTCAATTGTCGAGATTTACGTTGCCCTGGAGGAATTCACGATGAGTCTCCGAACATTTTCCGGAATTTTTCTTTGGAACAAATCACAGGGTTCATGCGGATCTCCCTGCCGGGGGAGCGAACTACCTTTCTTCTTCCTTCAAACTGACCCAGGTTGCGCGTCGTTGCTTGCTCAAGGGAGAGCACAGGGCTGGACCCTGCGTTCTCAAAGGAGAGCGGTTCATGAGCATCGAGCGGCCGTGCATAGGGGCGGCGGAGGGTGGCTTGCCGGGGAGGGCGCCGGAAACGCCGTTGAGTCTAAAGTGGTTTGCGGTATACACCAGTTGCCGCCACGAAAAGCGTGTGGCGCAGCATCTGGACCGGCGAGAAATTGAGAACTATCTGCCTCTTTACAAATCAAGGCGAAAGTGGAGCGATGGATCGAAGGTCACTCTCGATCTTCCGCTGTTTCCGGGCTATCTGTTTGTTCACATAAAACATACGGAGCGGGGGCACGTTCTGGGAGTTCCCGGAGCGCTGGCGGTGTTGGGCGGCAGTGCGCACGATCCGATTGCGCTGCCAGATGAAGCCATTAACGCACTAAGGACGGGCCTCGATCGCCGCACAGTCGAACCGCATCCGCTGCTGGTGGCGGGAAGGCGCGCCCGCATTCGATCAGGAGCACTGGCTGGGATGGAAGGCGTGGTACTCCGCAGGCAAAACGGGTTTCGCGTTGTGATCACGCTGGAACACATTGCGCGAAGCATAGCCGTAGAGGTTCCACTGGAAGAGCTTGAGCCCGTGCCGGACGTCGAGTGGCAAAGGGATGGCACTTACGGGGATTGAAACCCCTTGTCTCATCGCGACCGAGCGGGCGGACGTTGGCGGACACAGAGAGCCTGGGTCTTTCGGTCGGAAGTAAGCGTCGGAATCAAGAACGCCCGCACGTAGCCCGGAGCGGCCGATGTACCGGATTATGAGCCGGCGCAGCCCCCAATCCGGCTCGTAACTGCCATGGGAAAAAGACGTCTAATGAATCGTTAGCCGGGTCGCGTACGGCATGAGGAGAGGTGCGCCTCAGCGGTTCCCCATCCGATTGACAACCGGAATGCCGGGCAGCGATGCTGCGGGAAGCATCTACATTACCTTGCAGGACGCGGAGTGTTAAGTGCCAGGAATCGACGAACCGAGACACGACGAACCGATCGGCCCCGATCATCAACTCGCCGCACCACCGAAATCAGGCAGTCATTGGATTGTCTGGACCTTATTAGTGCTGGCGGTTGTTGCAGGCGTTTACATCTATATGCGCAACCACAAGGAAGCGCAGAATAGCAAAGCGGGGTCAGGCGCCGCGGGAGGCGGAGGCGGAGGCGGACGCGCCCGCATGACGGGCCCTGTTCCCGTAACGGTGGCAACCGCGACCAAGGGAAACATCGGCGTGTACCTGGATGCGCTTGGGACGGTGACGCCGGTATACACAACGGAGATTACACCGCAGGCGGCCGGTGTGATCACGGCGGTGAATTATCACGAAGGACAATACGTTAGAAAGGGCGATCCCCTCATCGAGATTGATCCGCGGCCGTATGAGGCGACGCTGACGCAGGCCGAGGGAGCCCTGGAGCGCGACACGAATGTGCTGGCGCAGGCGCAGATGGACCTGGAACGGTACAAGCAGGCATGGGCGCGGAACGGCATCAACAAGCAACTGCTGGACGATCAGGACAAGATTGTTTTGCAGGACCAGGGCACGGTGAAGAACGACCAGGGAACAGTGGATTACGACAAGGTGCAATTGAGCTACTGCCATATCACTTCGCCGATCTCGGGCAAAGCTGGATTGCGGCTGGTGGATCCGGGCAACGTGGTGCAGGCAGGATCGACGACTCCTCTGGTGGTGGTTACGCAAATGCAGCCGATCACGGTAATCTTCCAGATTCCCGAAGATGATCTGGAACAGATTATGCCGCGCTTGCGGAATGGCGCGTTGACTGTGGATGCGTGGGACCGCTCGGAGACCAACAAACTAGCCACGGGAAAGCTGACAACGACGAACAATCAGATCGACACAACGACGGGAACGCTGAAGATGCGCGCCACGTTCGAAAATAGGAACGATGTGCTCTTTCCGAACCAGTTTGTGAACACGAAGTTGCTGGTGAATACGTTGAATGGAGTGACGTTGATTCCGACCGGCGCTGTTCAGCACAACGGGCAGGTGGCGTTTGTTTATCTGATTGACAACGGGGCCGCGCAAGTTCGCAACGTAAAGGGCTCAGTGACGGACAACGGCCTGATCGCTGTGCAGGGAATTAACCCCGGAGACATCGTGGCCACCAGCAGCTTTGAAAAGCTGCAGGCCGGGAGCAAGATCACAGTCTCGAAGCAACCCATCGCCACAAATCCATCGGAGGGCAATACTCCGTGAGTCCTTCCGGGCCTTTTATTCAGCGCCCCGTTGCGACGTCGCTGCTGATGGCCGCAATTCTGCTGGTGGGGATTGTGGCTTATACCCAGCTGCCAGTCTCCGCGCTGCCGCAAGTCGACTACCCGACGATCCAGGTGGTGACGTTCTACCCTGGCTCGAATCCCGATGTGATGGCGACCACGGTTACGGCGCCACTGGAGCGCCAGTTCGGGCAATTGCAGGGGCTGAGTCAGATGACGTCGACCAGCTCCGGCGGTTCGTCGGTGATTGTGCTGCAATTCGCGTTGACGCTGAATATCGATGTTGCCGAGGAAGAGGTTCAATCGGCAATCAACGCCGCGCAGAGCTATCTGCCCTCGAACTTGCCGGCGCCGCCGGTTTACAACAAGACGAACCCCGCGGATGCGCCGGTGCTGACGCTGGCGATCACGTCGGCTTCAATGCCTTTGTCGACTGTTGAAGACCTGGTGGACACGCGGCTCGCGCCGAAGATTTCGCAATTGAGCGGCGTGGGATTGGTGAGCATCAGCGGCGGCCAGAAGCCGGCAGTGCGGATCCAGGCCAATCCCAGGGCGTTGTCGTCTTACGGCTTGAGTCTGGAATCGTTGCGAACGGCACTGACCCAGCAGAGCGTCAACCAGGCCCTGGGGAACTTCGATGGGCCTCATCAGGATTACCAGATCAACTCCAACGACCAGTTGATCACGAGCGACGATTACAAGAAGATTGTGGTCGCGTACAGCAACGGCGCGCCGGTGATGCTGACGGACGTGGCCAAAGTGGTGGATGGGGTTGAGAACAACAAGCAAGCTGCATGGATGAACGAAACGCCGGCGGTGATTCTGAACATACAGCGGCAGCCGGGCGCTAATACCATCAAGGTGGTCAAGGCGATCAAAGCGGTGCTGCCGCAGCTTGAGGCGAACCTGCCGGCATCGATCCGGGTTACGCCGCTTACCGATCTGACCACATCGATCGACGCTTCGGTGGCCGACGTCGAGTTTGAATTGATGCTCACCGTGGCGCTAGTTGTGATGATCATCTTCGTATTCCTGCGCAGCGTGTACGCAACCATCATTCCCAGTATCGCAGTGCCGGTTTCGCTGGTAGGCACATTTGGGGCGATGTATGCACTGGGCTACAGCCTGGACAACCTTTCGCTGATGGCGTTGACCATTTCGACGGGCTTTGTGGTGGACGATGCGATCGTGATGATCGAGAACATCACGCGATTCCTTGAGGCGGGCGATTCGCCGATGGAAGCAGCGCTGAAGGGCGCGGAGCAGATTGGATTCACGATTATTTCGTTGACGGTTTCGCTGATCGCCGTGCTGATTCCGCTGTTGTTCATGGGCGATGTGGTTGGCCGCTTGTTCAGGGAATTTGCGGTGACGCTGGCGGTGACGATTGTGCTGTCGGCGGTGGTGTCGCTGACGTTGACGCCGATGATGTGTTCGCGCATTTTGCGGCACCGGCCCGAGGAGCAGCAGGGGAAATTTTACCGGGCCTCGGAGCGCGTATTCGAAAACATGATTGCGTTTTACGGGCGCACGCTGAAGTTTGTTTTGCGATTCCAGACGATTACGCTGCTGGTCGCGGTGGCGACGCTGGTTCTTACAATTTTTCTCTACATCGTGATTCCCAAAGGGTTTTTCCCGACGCAGGATACGGGGGTGATTCAGGGCATCACGCAAGCTCCGCAGACGATTTCGTTTGACGCGATGTCGCAAAAGCAGCAGGAGATGGACAGGATCGTATTACAGGATCCGGCAGTCGAGAGCCTGTCTTCTTTTATCGGCGCAGACGGAACCAATACCACGTTGAACAGCGGGCGAATCTCGATCAATTTGAAACCGATCGATGATCGCGACCTGGACGCTTCCGCAGTGATCCGCAGGCTTCAGAACAGCCTGGCGCAGGTGCAGGGCGTTCAGCTTTACATGCAGCCCGTGCAGAACATTACCGTGGACGACCGGGTAAGCCGGACGCAATACCAGTACACGCTGGAGGATCCGGACCAGAATGAGCTGAACCTGTGGGCCGGGCGGCTCGTCGACAAAATGAAGAAGCTGCCGGAACTAGCCGATGTAGCGACAGATCAGCAGACGGGCGGACTGGCGGTCTCACTGGTGGTGGACCGAGTGACCGCATCGCGGCTTGGCATTGCCCCGAACACGATTGACGCCACCTTGTACGATGCTTTCGGGCAACGGCAGATCAACACGATGTACACGCAGTTGAACCAGTATCACGTGATTCTGGAATCCGATCCTGCTTTTCAGTTGAGCCCGAGCCGATTACAGGATCTCTATCTTCCGGCGAACGCTTCATCGGGAAGCTCGGGGCCAGGCGCGTCGACTTCCTATGCATCTTCAGGCTCTTCGTCCGCGGGCTCGAACGCCACCACAGCGTCAGCCGCCTATACGCCTTCGTCGCAGGTGCTGGCCGCGCCCACCAACGCGCTGACTTCCGGAGTGGGATCGAGCAACACGTCAACAAATACGACGGCCAGTACGGCAACGAGCTCAACCCCGGCGAGCGCAGTTCCCTTGAGCGCTTTCACGCACGTGGAGAAGAGCACCGAAGCGCTTTCAATCAACCACCAGGGACAATTCCCTGCGGTGACGATTTCGTTCAACCTGGCACCGAGTGCCGCGCTGGGAGGCGCGATCACGGCCATCGAGAAGGCACAGAAGGAATTGGATATGCCGGCCAGCCTGCAATACGGGTTTCAGGGGACGGCGGCATCATTTGAAGGCTCGCTGTCGAATGAAGGCATCTTGATCCTGGCAGCGCTGGCGGCCGTCTACATCGTATTGGGCGTGCTGTATGAGAGCTTTATTCATCCCATCACGATTCTCTCCACGCTGCCTTCGGCGGGCGTGGGCGCGCTGCTGGCGCTGATTATTTTTCACCAGGATCTGAGCGTGGTGGCGATTATCGGCATTATTCTGCTGATCGGCATTGTAAAAAAGAACGGCATCATGATGGTGGACTTTGCGCTCGAAGGGGAACGCGAGCGCGGCATGACTTCGACCGACGCGATTTACGAAGCCTGCCTGCTGCGCTTCAGGCCGATCATGATGACGACGATGGCGGCGCTGCTGGCCGGCATTCCACTGGCAATGGGATCGGGCATGGGTTCGGAACTGCGCCGGCCTCTGGGCATTTCCATGGTGGGCGGACTGCTGCTGAGCCAGGTGCTGACGCTCTATACGACACCCGTGATCTACATTTTCTTTGACCGGATTGGCAGCCGGTTCCAGCGCAAGACGGAAAGAGAGCACGGCAACGATGCGACACCGGCGGAGGCCATGTGAATCTATCGTCTCCGTTTATCCACCGGCCTGTCGCGACCACCCTGCTGACGACGGGCGTGATCCTGGTTGGGGCGATTGCCTTCAGGGTACTTCCGGTCTCGCCACTGCCGCAGATCGATTTCCCCACAATCTCGGTGAGCGCCAGCCTGCCCGGCGGTAGCCCTGAGATTATGGCGTCATCGATTGCAACACCGTTGGAGCGCGAGTTCGGACACATTGCCGGCGTGACTGAAATGACGTCGTCGAGCGCGCTCGGCAGTACCAACGTTACACTGCAATTCGATCTTAGCCGTAACATCGATGGTGCGGCACGCGACGTGGAAGCGGCCATCAATGCGGCCCGCACGTATTTACCGGCCAACCTGCCTGGCAATCCCACCTACCGCAAAGTGAATCCAGCAGACGCGCCCATCATGATTCTGGGCCTGACGTCGGACAAATACGATAAGCCCACCCTCTACGACGAGGCTTCATCTGTAATCGCGCAAAAGCTATCGCAGCTGCAAGGCGTTGGGCAGGTGTCAGTGGGTGGCGGCGCTGGCCCTTCGGTGCGCGTGGAAGTGAACCCCACGCAGCTCAACAGCTATGGGCTGACACTTTCAAATGTTCAATCGGTCCTAAGCCAGCAAAACGTTCACCAGGCAACCGGGCAGCTGGTAACGGACACGGGAACCGCTGACATTGTGGTCAACGATCAAATGCACCAGGCGGACCAGTACAAGCCGCTGGTTATCGGTTTTCACAATGGCGCTGCTGTTCGGCTGCAGGATGTCGCCGAGGTCTATAACGGCGCGCAGAACATTCGCACAGGCGGCTATTTAAACGGTATCCCTTCGATTACGGTCATCATTTTCCGCCAGCCTGGCGCCAACATTATCGACACGGTCGATCACATCACGGCGGAGTTGCCGTCGATTGAGGCATCGATTCCGCAAGGCATCAAGACGACGATCGTCCTGGATCGCACGACCACCATCCGCGCTTCGGTCAACAACGTTGAGAGCACGTTGATCCTCTCGGTTCTACTCGTGATCCTGGTCGTCTTCGTTTTCCTGCGCAACGGGCGAGCCACGCTCATTCCGGCAGTCGCGGTGCCAGTATCGCTGGTGGGCACCTTTGCGGTGATGTATTTACTCGGGTTCAGCCTCGACAATCTTTCCCTGATGGCAATGACGATCGCCACCGGCTTTGTGGTCGACGACGCGATTGTGGTAATGGAAAACATATCGCGCCACCGCGAAGAAGGAATGAGCCCGTTTCAGGCTGCGCTTCTGGGATCGAAGGAGATTGGATTTACGGTTTTCACCATCAGCATGTCGCTGATTGCGGTTTTCATTCCGATCCTTCTGATGGCCGGCATTGTGGGAAGGCTGTTTCGCGAGTTCGCCATCACGCTTTCGACGGCGATTCTGGTGTCGATGGTGATTTCGCTGACCACCACGCCCATGATGTGCGCATACCTGCTGAAGGATGAGAGCAAGATCAAGCATGGGCGCATGTTCAACTTGAGCGAGAAGGGATTCAAAGGGCTGGTCTCCGGCTACACCAATTCTCTTACCTGGGTACTCGACCATCCAGTTCCGATGCTTATCGTTCTTCTGCTGACGATCGCGCTCAATTTTTATTTGATCGCGATTATCCCAAAGGGATTCTTCCCGCAGCAAGATACGGGCGCCATTGTGGGCGCGGTGCAAGGCCCGCAGGATGCATCCTTCGCGGTGATGGACAATTCCGTGCGGCAACTGGTGGGTGTGATCAAGGCCGACCCTGCCGTGGCCAATGTAAACGCCTATACCGGATCATCAAACGGCGGTTTCATCTATATCGCGCTGAAGCCTCTGGATGAGAGAAAGATTGGAGCGGCCGACATTATCAACAGGCTGCGTCCCAAGCTGAATCGGCTTCCTGTTGCGACGGCCTTTTTGCAGGCGGCCCAGGACCTTCGCATCGGAGGACGATCGAGCGCCGCGCTTTACCAGTACACAATTCAATCGGATAATGTGCAGGATCTTTCGCATTGGGGGCCCATTCTGCTTGCGCAGATGAAAAAGCTGCCGAATTTCCAGGATGTGAATACTGACGCGCAGAACAATGGCTTGCAGGAACTGCTGACGTACGATCGCAGCACCGCATCGCGCCTGGGCATCACGCCGTCGTCTCTTGATTCTTCGCTGTATTCGGCATTCGGGCAGTCGGAAGTCTCGATTATTTATACGGAGCTTAACCAGTATTACGTTGTGCTGGAAGTAGCGCCTCAATATTGGCAGAGCCCCAGCGGACTCAAGAACATTTATCTCAATACATCGGGGAAGGGAGTGATTCCACTGTCGGCCATTACGAAGGCGGAGCCGAACACGACGCCGCTGGTGCTGAATCATACCAGCTCGTTTCCTTCAGTGACCGTTTCGTTCAACCTGGGCAACAATACGTCGATGAGCGATGCGACGCGCGAGGTGGGTGAGATGCAGCAGCGTCTTGGCATGCCGTCCACAGTGCGTGGATTTTTTGCAGGGACGGCGGCCGCCTATCAGACCTCGCTGGCCAGCGAGCCCGCGTTGGTGGGGACGGCGCTGCTGGCGGTCTACATTGTGCTGGGCATTCTCTATGAGAGCCTGGTGCATCCGCTCACCATCATTTCCACGCTGCCGTCGGCGAGCGTGGGCGCGATGCTGGCGCTGCTGCTGTTCAAAGTAGATCTGAACGTTATTTCCATCATCGGGATTATTTTGCTGATCGGCATTGTGAAGAAGAATGCGATTATGATGATCGATTTTGCATTGGTGGCCGAGCGCGAACACGGCAAGTCAACACGCGATGCAATTTTCGAAGCGTGCCGGCTGCGCTTTCGCCCCATTCTGATGACCACGATGGCGGCGCTGTTTGGGGCGCTCCCGCTGGCATTCGGCACCGGGACGGGTTCGGAATTGCGGCGGCCGCTGGGAATCACGATTGTGGGTGGATTGATTGTGAGCCAGGCGCTGACGCTTTACACCACACCCGTTGTTTATCTGTTCTTTGATCGAATGCGTCTCCGCTTCCAGGGCAAACGATCGACTGTTTTGCATGCGGGAACCGCCGAGGCATCCTAGAAGCGGATGCTCATGGAGAGTTGGCTATGAACTTATCGATTGCGCCGAGTCGGATTGGAGCCTCGCTGCTGGGCCTGCAGATTGCGGTGCTTTGCGGATTCCTTTCCGGTTGCAACGTGGGGCCGAAGTACGTGCCGCCGGCCGCAACAGCGCCGCAGGCCTACAAGGAGTCGCCCACACAATTCAAAGAGGCGGACGGTTGGAAGGTGGCGGAGCCGCAGGACGCGACGCTGCGCGGCAGTTGGTGGGAGATATTCAACGAGCCGGAATTGAATGCCCTGGAGGATCAGCTCAACATAAACAACCAGAACATTCGCGAGTCTTTTGAGAATTACATGGAAGCGCGGGCGCTGGTTCGCGAAGCGCGATCGCAATACTTTCCTACGGTGAGCGTGGGACCTGCTTATTCGCGCTCGCAAACTTCATCGAATCTAACTTCGGGGGCCATCGCCAGCAGTAGCAGTGGCAAGCAGTCGCAGGTATTCGAGTTGCCTGGCGAAGTATCGTGGGAGCCGGACTTCTGGGACAAGATTCGTAACACGGTGCGATCGCAGCAATACACGGCGCAGGTGACTGCGGCAGACCTTGCCAACGAGAAACTGACCGAGCAGGCGAGCCTGGCC
>Ga0187851_10001422_pt1 | contig 22979 bp, 19 predicted proteins | sample June2016WEW_6_10_FD_132997 | JGI IMG/M metagenome (GOLD analysis project Ga0187851, IMG submission 132997) | Peatland microbial communities from SPRUCE experiment site at the Marcell Experimental Forest, Minnesota, USA - June2016WEW_6_10 | ecosystem: Environmental > Terrestrial > Soil >...
GCCGCGCGGCGGCCAACATTCCCCGCGTCAGTAGCACATATGCATTCAGGCGAATGCTGCCGGAACTCTTCATGGAAGTTAACTGGTCGAGATAGGCGCCCGCTTGGTCAAGCTTTCCGCTCTCTGCCGAAACCTGAGCCAAGTCTTCCAGCGCGTTCTCGATGTCTTCCTTGCTGTCGATCTGTCGTGCCAGATCGAGCGCCTGGCGATAGGACTGCGCAGCACGGTTTAAGTCGCCGGTATCGTGATAGACATACCCGGCATCACTGATCCATTTGAGTTCGCTGCGGGTATCTCCGAGCCTTGCGGCGCTCTGCCGAGCTTCGAGAAACTGCTCCAGCGCCCTTTCACCATCTCCCAATTGGAAATAGGCCCATCCGAGGTTGCCTGACGCGATCAGCTTCGTGTTTTCCGCGCCCATCTCCGCGGCAGCCCGATATGCTGTCAACGACCAGTCCACTGCTTCGTCAAAATGGTCGATCTGAAGTGCGGCCCACCCTAGATTCAGGGCTGCGCTAGCATCCAGAAAACGGTCGTGATGGGTATCCGCAAAAGCAAGCGTATCGAGATAGTACCTTCGTGCCTGGGCGAATTGTCCACGCTTGATTGCCAGGGTTCCGCGCGCCCTGAGAATATCGCCGCAGGCCGGGTATTCTGTGCGCTCGCACAGGCCCTCGGCCCGCAAAAGCCGCTGATCCGCAGCCGGAAGTTGTTGCTGGTGGGTGAAGATCACGCTTTCAATAGCCAACTCACGGATGGTTTCCTCTGGATTGCTGGGATCGGGTTGGTGTGCGGCAAGGAGACGCAGTGCATCGTCATACATGCCGCGCCACACCATGGACTCGGCTTCCAGGAGCTGAAATTTCGCTGCCCATTCTGGGTTGGAAGCCTGGAAATGTTCGTATCCCTGTTCGGCTTCCTGCTGGCTTGTTGCTAGATCACCATGCTGAAAGAGTTTCCACGCATGGTCATAGTCACCTTGAGCGCTGCCTGGGCGGGTGTCTTGCAGAGGAATCAGCAGTAACAGCACGAGCGCCCACAGGTAACGGAAAGCCCGGCATCGAAAGCCCCGCCAATCGCTGCCAAACCATCCCCGAATGCCCGCCAGATTCAATGTACTCTTCGTTGTCCAGCGGGCACTGAGGAGAATCGCTTGCTCTATGGCTGGGATTCGCCGTTGGACGTGCCGCCGCCGATCGGTATATCCCCATCGATCACGCAGCCCAGCTTGAGATCGATCATGGTCAGGTGGATGGTTGTCTTCTTCGGGACTCCTGTCTTCTGGTGGAAGTCCTCCTGCTTCAGGACCAGTTTGCCCAGGGTGATGACGCCAATGTCGGGGATCTTGATCACGTGGCCGTAGCAACGCCCAGGGTAGCGCCCAGCCGCCTGGTTGACCAATGAACATTCGACCGCCTCCCTGCCCCCAAGAGTAGAGGATAGCCGATTGTAGTGCTCGGCCAGATTTTCGGGAAGGTCCTGGTGGCCGCGGATGCGGTCGTATTGGCGGGAGACGCGGCTTAGAAAGCCCGCATCGCTGGTGTAGGGCGCGTCATCTGCCGGCTTGGAGCCGAAGATTTCATAATCGAGCTCCAACTCGACCGGGTGTCCCGCGATGCGCAGATTCTCGAAGCGCGTGCCCAGGAAGGAGATCGTCGGCACGTAGCCGGCCAAGGGGTGATGGGTGATGGTCTGGCCCACGACGCGGTCTGCTGTGATCACATCCAGCACATTGAGCCCTTCGATGACGGAACTGGTCAGGGTATACCAGCCCTCGCCCGGCTTGTGGCTGCGGTTGCCCGCGACATGGGTGTACGCGGAGCGGAAGGAGATGACTGCTTCCAGCCGGTAATTCTCCGCGCGCTGCGAGATGTACCCGCCTTCGCGGGCGAGTTTGACGTGGGCCTGGGGTTTGATCTGCTGACAGAGCGGAAGCCGGAGATGGCCCCCGAGGACCGAAGCTTCCGCATGGTAATGGTGCGTTCTTTCGGCTGTTTCAGACATGGCGCTTTCACTCTCCTTCTTTACGATTGGGGGAGAACTCCAGGGCGTTTTCACGGACGCATCAATCGGACAAACTAAGCTCGAAGACGTATTTGTCGACTTCGCTGCGTTCCCCGTGAGCCGCTATGCCAGAGACTGCTACAGTATAAGCGCCGTCCCGCAACATTGCGCCGGGAATCACCAGGGAGAGCCGCTCGGAGTCGCCGGAGTCGCCTGCGGGGGCGGCGGCAACGCCCGTCCAGGCGAGTTTCCCTTGCGGATCGTAAAGTTCAAAGGAGTAAGAGGCGTAGGCGCCGAGGCTGGGTTGCGGAGGAAGATCCAGAGGAAGCGCAACTCCGTGGCGGCGATCGGCGGCGATGGTCAGAGGCGCGCCGCGCGTGGCTCCATGCAGCGGAGCCCAGGGAAGCAGTTGCGGTTGGCTGGCCGAAGCCCGCAGCGCCGGATAGGTGACCAGATTCTGGTAGCCGATGACCAGCAGCAAGGTGGCGAAGACCGGAGCGGCAAAGGCCGGTTGAAACCAGTTAAGCCACCACTCCCGCTTGATTCTGGGCTCGCGAGAGCGGGACGGCGTGGGGGCTGGCGCGGCGGCCAGACGGGGCAACTGGGCCTTGGCCTCGGCTACAAATGCGGCTCCGGCGCGAAGATCGAGGGCACACTCGGTGCAATCGAAGAAGTGCGCCTCGAAGGCCTCCCGCGCATCCTGCGCGAGCTCATCCAGGAGATAACGTTCCGCTGCCATCTGTTGTACTGCTTCGCTATGATCCATCTGCTTCGCCCTCTGTACTGCCCAACCTTGATAGTGGCTGCGAACGCCAAATCGTTTCAAGATTCTCGAACCTGCCCGGCTCTCAGGCATTCGCGCCCAAGGTTATCCGGTTTCCGGCGCGCTTCACGTACTCGGTTTTGAACTCCTGTTTGGCGCGATGGAGCAGCACCCGCAGATAGTCCCGGTCCACGCCAAACTCCTGGCAGACCTCGTCGCGGTCGCGCTCGTCCAGAAACACGGCCTTCAGCAGGGAGCGGTCGCGCGGCGCCAAGTCGAGCAGAATCTCCCGGACCTTCTCCTTGATCTGCCGGGAGACAGCGATATCCAGAGCATTGGCGCCCTTGTCGGGCAGCTCGGGCCGGCCCTCCACATCGAGAGACTCGCTGCCGCTGCTCGAGCGGTAATGCTCAAAAAGCACATGATTACAAACCGTATTCACGAATGCGCCGAGGCGCTCCGGCTGGCGCAAACCGTCCTTGCGCAGAACCGAGAAGACCCGGGCGAAGGTCTCCTGGCGCACGTCCTCAATTGCATGAGGGGACTGTAGCCGGGTGCGTAGCTTGAGCTGTAGCAACTCGGAAAAATAGCCGACGAAATGCTCCTGCGTCCGGCGGTCACCGGCGCAGAGGTTATCAACGTAACCTGCATCGAATGAATGAAATTGCAACGCTGACTCCGCCAAACCCGGAGGACCAAAGTATAGCACTGCGGGCGTTGCCGGCGGATAATACTTGTGCGTCCTGGCGGAAAGCCGGTTCAGCCGCCGCGCGTCAGGGCCGCGCTTCGTGGTCACGGGAGGGGGCGCAAGACTCATCGTGGAAGCCTGACTGGCGGAGTAGTCTGGAGAACCCTCGCGTCTGTGGAATCGACGGGCGCCCCCGGCTGCGCGGGGAAAGCCTGGTGACGCTCCTTCTGACCGGACCACAATTGTTCCTCTGCCGCCGGGGGTGTCGACGAAGCCGCGCGCCGCTTCGCGCGGGTCCAGTGATTTTCAATCCGCAACGTCGTTGGCCAAAGCACGGGACAATTCTCCTTCGAGGTAAGAATCCACCGGCAGAGCCGGGGGCTTTACGGCTGCCAGACCATCCAAGCGGTCCGAAGACAATCGATTCAGAGCAGGAGCAGCCACACCAGCAAAAGAATTGACAGGTACGGCCAAGGGGTTCTCCAGGGAAGATCAAGCTCTCTCCGGTCCCGTGGCAGAACCGGGGAAGAGTCCGGTCCCGGCAAGTCGCTCTCTTCCGTCCGATGGCGGGAACGGCTCGCGGACATCGGATGCGAAGCGGCGCCCTGCTCAAAATTTGCCGGCGCGAACCGGCGCGGCGCGGGCGATGCATGAAACGCATCTTCGACGCCGGAATCGTATCGACTGAACCGCCGGCGCAAGAAGAAAGCGCACAGGATGGCGCGAAGCCATACCAGCCCCGGTCCGTCACCTGGCTTTGGGTGGCAAGGCTCACCCGGAGCCGATGGCTCCGTCCGGAGCCGCGCTTGCTCCCTCTGGCCGGGGAACTGTCCCTCTCCGCCCTCCCGGCCACGCTTCATAAGGCTCGCCCGTGATGTCAGTAAGTTCCGCCGCATCGCTCTCAAACTCCATCGATGACCTTATTGAAATAGGCCCTTGAAACAGGAACTACGCGGAGGAACCGTTGCTGCCCCTGCGTCGTCTTTTCCACCAGACACGCCGTCGCCGAAAGCGCCATCCACTGGATGAGAAATCCGATCAGGCTGGTGTTCAGCCAGATAGCCGGGGGCAGCGAAACCAGGAAGCTCAGACAGTAAAAGCAATCCATCAGCCGGCCCAAGAGCCCGGAACCGAGACCGCTGCGCAGCCGCACGATCAGATCCCAGGGACCATTCTCCCTGGCCAGCAGATGAGCGACCCGCCAGATAGCGAGCGCGCAAAGAACAAAACACCAGACAAATTTGCCGTCTATCATTTCCAAATATCTCCTCTCTGTTAAGGCCGCAGACGGAGCCCGATTCGTGCGGCAGACTCCGTCTACTTCTGGGGGAAGCCGCTCGATTCGTCCGATTCGTCGCTTCTCAGCAACAACTCAGCCGATGCGTGGCTCAGGTTGGGGGGCGCGTCATGGTTCATGTTGGCGCGCTCCCGGAGATGCAGGGCGAACGAGTAGCCGCGGCCGGCCATCTCCGCGACCCCGGCCTGGACGATCTCTCTGGCGCTGGCCGCGCCCTGGCAACGAACTGGGTTTCCCGCGCGATCCGCCGGGCTGGGCAGAATCGAAATCCGGCTCTCCAGAATGTTGCCCCATACCACCGGAGCATTCGGGTCCGTGGTCGAAGGCGGCGTATTCCAGGAGAGCACCGCCCGCACCTTGATCGTTTCCGCAGCCTCCTTGCAACGCTGCGCTCGCGTGAGAAGATCGCACGGCAGGGAGACGCGGTACTCCAGGCCGGCAGGCGGAAGCTGGCGGAAATCGTGCACCGCCGCTGAGGCTGTTCCCTCGTACTCGAACCCCGAACCCCAATCCACCCAAAAGGCAACGTATTCCCTGCTGCCCGCCGTGCCTGGCCCGCCGGAGTAGCCGTTGCCCTGTTTCACCTTGAGCGAGCCAGTCAACTGGCCGGTCTCCGGGTCCAGCCCGATGCCGTACAACTGCTCGTACTCGGTGCTATGGTTGGTCTTCAACCAAGCATCCACCAACTTGAAAAGATCCATTCCCGAGATGCCGGCGAGCCATCTTGCCGGATGCGGGGCGATCTCCGGAGAGGTGAGCGCCTCGGCCAGCGAGGGGGCCAGATAGCGGTGCCGCGGTACCGAGGTCCCCGCGTAGAGTTGATCGAGTTCATCGGGAGTCAGCGTCTTTGGCTCGTTTGCCTGGATGGATTGACCCGGATCGATCGCCAGGTTGATTTTGTCGATGAGCTTGAGTTTGGCTCTCTCCCGCAAAGGGGGGCCTTCCACGGAACCCGCCGGCCGCGTCTTCCACGGGAAAACGAAGTGGGACGGCGGAAGTTTCTCTTTCAAGCAGGACTCTTCGTTGGCCGCGCTGTTATAGTCTGGGGAAGACATCGGAATACCTCTTGATTTGTGAAGCCGGATCAACTCGAACGCCCGGACAATGCGCCTCTGCGCCTTGGCTGACGCAGCAACCCTCTGTTAATGCTGGATTGCATGACCTCTTGTGCCGCTGTGCGCCGAGACTCTGAACCGCTACACAGGGTATAGTGCGGAGACCCTCAGAAGCGTTTCAGCTTTTTTGCGGAAAACCTCTCATTGCCAGATCGGAATGGGATCGAACCGCCGGGTTCACCCCCAGCCAGGCTCCAGGCCGTTACGGCCGGCAATTGCGCCGGAGATCTGGTTGCGGAGTCGCGATTGGCCTCCCATCGGGGAAAAAATCGAGGCGGATGCGGTGTACCCGCGATCCGCCTCAAGGCAGTTGACAGGAGATTGGGACTCGCGATCTATTCCACGATCAGTACTTCCAGGACTGTCTTGGAGCTTCCGGAGACAATCACGGCCAGACTCAGCCGCTCCCGGAACGCCCTGGCGATCAACTCGCCGAGGCCGCGCTCCCGGCTGGCAAGCTCATGCAGTTCGCAGCAATCGCCTAGTACAAAGCCGCAGAAATCGCCAAAGCAGTCGTAGGTGATTTCAATGACTTTGCCGACGAACTTGACGGTCTCATGGCAAGGTTCCGGCTCCCCGTGCCCCGGCTCCCCGTGCCCCGGCTCCCCGTGCCCCGGCTCCCCGTGCCCCGGCTCGGGCTTCCTGACAATGCCCACCGGCGCGCCGTTGAGCGAAGGCGGAATCTTGCTCGCATTGCCGCCCAGGCCATCCACGCGACCCGCGATGTAGCCGATATACCGTTCCAGCACCGGATACCAGCGGTTGGTTTTGGCCATGTGCTCCAGTCTCCACTTCAGGATGGCGAGCGTATTCTCCTCGGGGACCAGGATGGTTTTGGCGGTCGCGACCGGAATCTTCACCTGGAAGGCTCCAGTGACGAAGCGCCACACCTTCTCCGCTGCGGCGTTGTAGCTCGGGGCCGCCGGGGCCGCGCCAGATTTGCTCTTGACCTTCTTGGCTGGCGGCGCTCCCGGTCCAAAGTGGCGCGCGGCGATCTGCGGCACCGGGGGTGGCGGCGCAACCGCCTCGCTCGTGGTCGTAACCCGTCGCACCACCACGTTGAACTCCTGCCCGGCCTTCACTTTGTGGGGAGGCAGATCGATGGTCAGCAGGCTGGCGTAGTTCTCTCCCGTGCCGGATGGGATGGGAACATAGGTGACCCCCTTGGTGACCGTGCATTGGATGGTATGGGCGTCGGCGACCTCCAGCGCATGGTAGCTGTACAGCTCGTCCGCCAGGTTGATCACGTCGGTGGATTTCACCTGCGGCCAGTAGATGGATGCAACGCTGCCCACCGGCACATTGCCCCAGTCGATCATCAGTTCGTCGGGCAGCGCGGTGAGCCAATTCCCGGCGTTGACAATCGGCTTGGAGGGCCGGATGTCGAAGGTCTGCGGAATGCGGTGCGCCTCTGCCGGTCCGGGGTTGTCCGAGTGGGTGACCTGCATATTCCGTTGCGCCAGCTTGTCGGAGTTTTCCGGGCTGGGCGTCACCGAAGCCGTAGTGGGAATCGGCGCAGAATCGCAGGCGATCTGCGCCACTAGGCAGTGGTGCGTGCCCGGCAGGTACTGCTGAATCTGCTGGTTGTTGATCGTGTAATTCGGATCGTAGACGTTGATGAAGCAGCCGAAGTAGTACCAGGCCGTGTCGCCCGATGTGATCTCGACGCTCTTGTTGTTGATGCCCGTCGCCGTGTAATCCGTGTTGTTGTTCAGATTGCCGGTGGCGAAGAAGGGGATGGTGGTGTTGCCCGCGCCGATCTTCGGCGAGCCCGGCAGGCCGACTGTGTCGGGATTGCTCAGGTACGTCGTGTTTGGCTGATAGTCGGTGTCCGGGCTGTTGGAGGCGAAGATGCGGAAGAAAACCTTCACCGGCTGCGGCGTGGCCGATCCGCCGGATGTGCCCTTCAGGCGTACGCGGGCGACGGCGAAGTTGTAGTTGTTCAGGCCGTTCACCTTGGGAACCACCGACGCATCCTGCTGATAGACATTTGTCTGCGCGGGAAGAACCGTCGAGAAGGGATCCGCCGCCCCGGTGGTAAATTGCGTGTTGCCATTCAGGTAGTTGAGCAGAGCCTGGATGTAAGTGAACGCGCCCGTGACGCTGTCGGTCGGGAACGCCGGTCCTCCGGCAACCGGGACGGTGTGCGGGCCGGCCGTCGACGAGAAGACGCGCAGGTCCTGGCTGAGATAGAAGACGTTGTTCTGCGTGGGATCGACGTTGGTGAAGTAGGGGTCCGCGCCGGCAATGAATTCAAAGGACGCGTAGGAGTCCGATGCATTCACCTTCTGTCCGCCGGTCTCGAGATAGGCGTGCAGATCGAGTTCGTTTTCCGAGCCGCCGGCCGCCGGGAAGACCGTGTTGCCGGGGGCTGTGGTCGAAGCCGCGAAGGTGATGTCATACGGGACGCGGATGCGCTGCGGAGCATTGGGCAGCGCCGGATTCTCGTAGTCGATCGCGTAAGTCGCGCTCGGCGCCACTGTGATTCCGCTGGTCGTTGTCAGCGATCCATCCAGTGCGACGCTCAGCCCGAGAGCGTTGAACGAGTTCTTGCTGAAGCCCTCCACCACCACCCAGAAGGCGGCGCTGAAGGTGCCGTGGCTGCTCTGAGCCTGCACGTCCTCGACTTCGTTGAGGCCAAAGGTGCTCTTTTCCACCCAGATCGACGTCAGGCCCACGGGAAACGGATTGTCGAGATTCGTGCCCGTGGTAAGCCCGCCCGGTCCCGGATAGGCGTTGACCAGCGCCTGGAAGAACGGGAAGGGGTTTCCCGGATCTCCAGTCAGATTGTTGTAGACGCCCGCCGGCGTTGAAGCGGCGGCGGCGATGATCTGATTGATGGTGAATTGGAGGTTCACAAAAAGGTAGTAGAGAAAAAGGATATTGCAACCGATCTCGAGTTTGTTGGTGTCGCCGTCCGGGTCCACGTTGTTGATCCAGTCCGGTTGCGTGGGCGATGTGGAGGAAAGCCAGGTGCTGGCCGTCCAGCCCCAGCTCGGGAAAAGGCTCAACCCGGCGCCGCTCTCAATCAGGAACTGCTCGGCGAGGAAGCGCGAGAGGCCTTCGCCGCAACTGCCTTCGTTGCCGGGGAACCAGCCCGCTGCCTGGCTCTTCATGAACATCTCGGTAACTTCGGCGATGAGCAGCATCCGCAGGTAGTTGGCGCTATCCACCGAGTCGTTCAGTTGGACCGGCGGGCCCCAGCTTGCGGTTCCGCCTGGGTCGTTGTTTATGTCCACTTCCATGGGCGTCGAGAAGGGGAAGCTCACGCCGGGAAACCAGCTCTGCATCAGCGCGAAGTCGGCGTCGCAGTTTTGCATTAACAGGGTTGTGCGCGCGGGCTCAATGCCTCCGGGCCCGGCGAGTGCGGAATCGTAAAGAAACTTGTAGTTTGTGGTAACTCCACCGTTGGGGAGACCAGTGTTTTGCAAACCCATGTGATTTTCTCCTTTGAAGCGATTCGTTAGGGGATTGAACAAGCCGGCCGAATGGCTACTGCGGTTCTCCTAGCGGTATCTTGAAACCGGGAATTTTGCGCGCCTCTTGCTTTTGGGAATGGCCGCCTCGACCAAGTCCGGCGGGGCCAGCAGCGCAACCCGCCGCGCTGTAACCCCGAACCTCTCCGGCTCGTTCGATAGATAGTGACTTCAATCGCCCGCTCGTTTCATGAAATGTAAAATGACTCCGAAAGTATTTACCCTTACGAAAATACCGGGTAAGTCTGAAAAAGGAGCTTCTTGCCGTCGGAGCCCCATGAACAGCCGTGCGTATCGATGCGAGATCGTTTCAATCTGGCGAGGGATTCGGCTTCATTCGACTCGGAGGAAGCAATAAGGCAGGCGCGCCCGAGCCCAGGCTGTGCCTGAAGGGCGGCTCGAACGCGCAGCAGGCAACGAATTAAGGATTAAGGAACCTCTGATTAAGTCGGTTTTGTATCAGGGCACGACTTTAGTCGTGCCGAAAAGGTGGGAGAGAAGGGGTTGGGCCTTACGGGCTGCGGAAAAACGCAATCGGGCGGTAGGCCGGGGATTTATCCCGACATAAGACCAATGTAATCAATGCGGGCTTTATAGGCTGCGGAAAAACTCCTCCGGGTGGTAGGCCGGGGATTTATCCCCGGCATAAAGTCAATGGAACCAGCGAGGGCTTTAGCCCCTGAGGTATGCCTTTCGGGCATTTCGTTTGCAAACCGACCTTTTTCCGCAGCCTCCTTGGCCCTGCTGCATTTGTTTTCAACCATGTGCGCTTTACGAGTTGGTGGTAAAGGCCAGAGTGCGGCTCCGGAATCCGACTTCATGCACTGGGAAGCCGCGCGCCTCAATCCGCCTCATCGCATCAACCGCCGCATCGGCTCGTTATCGGCATACACCCGCCACTCCGCCACCAGACCATCCTCCACCACCGCCCGGAAGGCCGCCGGCGTCTCCCACCGGTTCTCCGCCCGCAACTCCCCGCCCGGCGCATTGCCCGGGGTCCCCATCGACACGGGGTCCCCGGCGAGCGATTTTTGCTCGTTGGGGTGAATGGACAGGTCTTGGTCGATGGGGTGGACATACGTCCCCCGCGCCGCCCCCAGCATCACCACCACCCCCTGAGCGGGGCTTATCAATGCACTGTCATCCTGAGCGGAACTTATAAACGCACTGTCATCCTGAGCGGAGCGCAGCGTAGTCGAAGGACCTGCTTCTCCGGGCCTTTCCCCGCAAAACACCTCTTCAATAGCAATCGAATAATCCGGAACCATCCGGAAATATCCAACCCACGCCGCCCGCATCTTCTCCCGCCCCTCGACCACATTCCCCATCGAATCGATAAACCGGTGCTCCGGCGTCATCAACGCCGCCAGCCCCTCCACATCCCGCCGGTTGATCGCCTCAACAAATGCACGCGCCACAGATTCCGCCGAATCGCTCATGCAGACATTGTACCCACGCCGCGCAGCCTCAATCGAAAGGCGCATTAGGCTGGCTGCTATTCCTTACCGTGTTTGCGTACCACATCGACACCTGAGAGATAGCTACGCAGAAGGGTGAAAGCATCCCGGCGGAATCGGGAGTCGCTATCGATACGGCAAGTTCTTCAGCATCCGCAGTAGATAGCGGGGCTTCAAATATGCGTTCGTCGATAGCTGCTCTCCTCAATTCTCTCAATTTGTCGTGATTCAAGTTAAGAATCTCAATCGACCTCATAGCAGGAGTATCTCCCGCATCGAAAGATACGCGACCATCCGCCGTGTAGTGAAACCTGCTCTCGACATCGTCGCGGAGCGGCGAAACAAAGTTGGATTCATCGATAGAAGTTCCGCCCTTGTGCTGCGCACCATATGGTTCCCTGGGGTTCCAATCGGGCGGCGGATTAATTCCCGGAGAACACGCCAAACTGCCAGGGAAACAGGCGAGCATATTTGTGTAATCGATGTCTCTGTCATGGGATTCAGGCAGCTGACTCCGCGGTACAATATGCTCAATGTGGCAATCGTCCACGCTCTGGACGCGCTGCATCGTATATGCGCAGAGGTTACCCTGCTCCGCCAGCATTTGTTGGCGAATTGCGCGCGTCTGCTCCCCTCCCAAATTGGCATACCTTAAGAGTTGAGGGGACGTTGCGTTCTGATCCTTCCATCTGCGAAGCTCCTCCGGCTCGGCCCCTTTCACGATTCGCCTCATTTTGTCGCTCCAGAGAGCCGGTCAATCCGAGCGGAAAGCCTAACTAAATCCGGATGATCGCCGTGAATGCTGCTGCGAAGTTCATTAAGCAACTCTCGCGCGGCTTCGAACTTGAGATCACAAATTAGCCTGTCCGCCTCCTCGAACTTACGCTTAAAGCTCTCATCCCGGTCGCCCGCATCCATAACATGCTTCAGAATCCAATTTGAATCCATGCCAAAGGACTGCCTTGACGGCTGCTGAGCGTCCAGGAGAATAACCTCCCAAGGCTCCGCCTCGCCGATGAGCTGGGGTGAATGCGTCGTCGCAACAAACTGGATCTTCGGGAAGGTCCTCTTCAAGTCCTTAATCACGCGCCGTTGCCACTTCGGATGCAGATGAAGATCAAGTTCATCGATTCCAACAATGCCTTGAGTCTGGTCCAGTACATTCTCATCCAATTGAGGATTGAGGAGGGTAGCCTTCCTAGCGAGATCCCCTACTAGACTGAGCATTGCGGCTTGGCCGTCACTGAGATCGCGATAAGGATGAGGTCCATGTTCTTTCAGGACCACTACAATTTCTCCGCGGTCCAAGTCGTAATAGAGGTCCTCTGCATCGTCGATGCAACCTACCATCGCCTTTTTTAGGGCAGCGAATGCTGGCGAGTCCGCTCCCTTTTGCAGTTTGGCATAGGTTTCCTTTTCAATCCAGTCGAAGAGCCTCTTTTCGGAGATCGTGAATCGTATATTGCGATATCCGTCCAGACGCGTTGGTGGTTTCTTGCCCCGGGGATTGGCGCCTCTGTTCTCCTTTGGTGCGTCCGGCTCAATCCAAAGCCGTTCGGTGCCGTAGGAGGAGATGAGTGGAAGGATAACGTCATTGCCCCCGCGCATGGACGATACGGTCCGGCCCCCGATCTCAAGAATTGCTTTGGCGGCACCGTACCTTGTCGTACTGCGGTCAGAAACCCTTTCTCTGGTCCAATCGATAAACTCACCCATCACCACCCCCCGGGTCTGGATGCGCACCGGAAACTGCTTTTCAAAGGAATATTTTCCATTTTCATAGCCAATTGGGGCCAGCCTGACATAACCGTCCGAAATGGTGGGTGGCCTTTCAGGGCCATCGACGCCGAGAAGCCAGCTGCCGAAGGCAATGTGAAGCGCATCAAGAACGGAGGTCTTGCCCGTTGCATTATCGCCCACAAAGAGATTGAATCGTGGATTCAGGCTAAACTCGCGCGACTCAAATCCACAGAAGTTCTGAACCGCAAGATGGTCAATTCGCATTGTTGATCCCCAATCGGTATCGATTCAATAGTTTATTGTACGGCCATCCTCAACTGTCTGCGGAGAAATGCGTCATCCCCACCCCGCGCCTCCCCGTTTCCCAACCTGACAACTTGCAACGAAGACGGCAACTTCCACCGTCGAGGAAAACCATGCCGCCCCCGGAGAAGCTATCCGCCTCGGCGGCCAGCAATCTTAACCCATCGTGAGCCGGAGAATCCCCTTTTGCCCTGTCTAAGCCGAATTCACCGTATACCAAGCAGCCGATTTGGTCTAAGATATTCGTATGGGCCGCTCCGTATACATCACGACTCCGATTCCTACCCTCGAAGAGGTGGGCAAGAGACTGAAGATGAGCAAGGCGCGCCAGCAACGCCTCATTGAAATCATCGCAAGCAGCGCGCTCGGCCATTCCTCCACGCGGCATCGGAGCGCGCAGGCTCCGGCGAATGGACGCCAAGGCAACCGCAACGGCACCGCGAAAGGTTCCGCGCCTGGCAAGACGAGCAAGCATGCCGCCGCCAGTTAAGCCAGATGCTGTATTCGTGAATATTCCTTACGACGAAGGCTTTCGCCGCCTTTATCTTGCGTATATCGTCGGCTTGACCCAGCTTGGCCTTGAGCCGCGCGCTACCCTCGGAATCCCCGGAGGAGAGCGGAGACTGGATCGCATCCTGGCGCTGATCCAGAGCTGCCGTTATTCGATCCACGATCTCTCCAGGGTTCAGTTGGATCGAAATCCGCCTCGCACCCCGCGCTTCAATATGCCGTTTGAGCTTGGCCTCACCGTGACCTGGGCCAAGCTCAACCCTGACCGGCACAGCTGGTTTGTCTTTGAAAGCAGGGCGCGGAGAGTGCAGAAGTCCTTGAGCGATTTCGACGGCAGCGACCCGAACATCCATGACGGCACCGTGGAAGGCGTCATGCGGGAAATCTGCAATGCATTCGTTCGCAGCCGGTCCGCACGGCCCTCCGTTCCAGAGATGATGCGGACCTATCGCGAACTCTCGCGCAAGTTAAATGCGATTACCGCCGGGGCCGGCGCAAGGAGCGTCTTCGAAGCGCGCATCTTCGACGACCTCTGCTTCGCCGCCAAAGCCGCCTTAAGCCGTCCGTGAACTGAGCGGCCTTGGTCAGTTTGAACAAATCGATTTGCATAGAATTACCCTCCAAGCGAGTAAGCTGTGCATTGGTCAAGGCGGAAGCAGATGCCCAACAGCGGTCGAACCTCCTCAAAACTCGCGCGCCGGCAGGACAACTCTCCCCGGAATTTGCCCGCTCCGTGCCACCGTCCAATCTCTAACCCGCGCAATTCTATTCCCTATTCCCTAGTCCCTTTTCTCTCTTTCTTCTCCCCAAAAAGCCCCCGACCCCCACCCCCCACCCTGTGGAAAACTTTCTTTGACCCTCAAACCCCTCGCAACTAGTACGAAATCAACAGCTTGCATTTTAGTAATGTTAACGAATCAGTAACTGAAAACCCCAGAAAAACCCCGGTTTTTGCCTCAAAAACCCGCGTATTGGGCCGATTCGAGCCCAAAATAGCCCTTTTTGAACGCCCCTTTTGAACCGGGACTTCTACGTGCAGCTTGAACGATCCCTACGGAACCGAAGCCCCTTGTTCAACACGCCGAAGGCCGCCCGTCCGGACGGCAAGTCCCGGTAGTTTAAGCTGAATGCAGGATGAAAGACTCCGCTGTTCTGCTGATCGACTGCCCGGACCAGAAAGGGCTGGTGGCGCGCGTCTCCTCGCTGCTCTACCGGCATGGCGCCAACATCCTGCACGCAGACCAGCACCAGGATCACGGACTGGGCCTCTTCTTCATGCGCGTGGAGTGGACGCTGAGGGGAGCAGGCGGCGAAGCGGTCTTCGATCTGGAGGCCTTCAGGGCGGCCTTTGCGCCGCTCGCCGCCGAACTGGAGATGCGCTGGAAGCTGACCGCCGGCGAGCCGCGGCCGAGGTTGGCCCTCTTCTGCTCTAAGTACCTGCACTGCATGGCCGACCTGCTCTACCGCTGGCGGGCGGGGGAGCTGGAGTGCGAGCTTCCCCTCATCATCTCCAACCACCGCGAGGTCGAAACCCTTGCCGCCTTTTACGGCGTTCCCTTCGAGCACGTTCCGGTGACGGAGGCCACGCGCGCCGAGGCCGAGGCGCGGCAGCTTGACCTGCTCTCACGCCACCGTGTCGAACTGGTGGCGCTGGCGCGCTACATGCAGATTCTTTCTCCGGCCTTTGTCGCCCGCTACCCGGCAGCGATCATCAACGTGCACCACTCATTTCTGCCCGCCTTTACCGGGGCCCGGCCCTACCACGCCGCCCACGCCCGCGGCGTCAAACTGATCGGCGCTAGCAGCCACTACGTCACCGAGATCCTCGACGACGGGCCGATCATCGAGCAGGACGTGGCCCGCATCTCGCACCGCGACCAGGTGGAGGACCTGGTGGCGCGGGGCCGCGACCTGGAACGCATCGTCCTCTCCCGCGCCGTCCGCTGGCACCTGGACCGCCGGATTCTCTGCTACGGCAACAAGACGGTCGTCTTCGATTAGAAACAGGGACTAGGGACGTAGGGACATAGGGAGGGCCGGCCTCTTGGGAATCGGACAATCTGCGCAGGGCCGGGAGTCCTTGGTCCCTAGTCCCTGCGTTCCTGATCTCCGACCCCTGATTTAGAATCGCGAGTGTATGAAGTGTCCTTATTGCGGCTTCGGGCAGGACCGGGTGGTGGATTCGCGGGAGAGCAAGGAGGCCGACTCGATCCGGCGGCGCCGGGCCTGCGAGCGGTGCAATCGCCGCTTCACCACCTATGAGCGGATCGACGAGATTCCCTACATGGTGGTCAAGAAGGATGGCCGGCGGGAGCGCTTCGACCGCCAGAAGATCTTGAGCGGCCTGCTGCGCGCCTGCGAGAAGCGGCCCGTGCCCAGCGTCCAACTGGAGGCCATCGTGGACGCGGCGGAGACCTTTCTGATGGACGCCCCGGAGCGAGAGCGGACTACGGCCGAACTCGGCGAGTTAATAATGAAGCAACTGAAGGGGCTGGACACGGTGGCCTACATCCGCTTCGCCTCGGTCTACCGCGACTTCAAGGATGTGCGCGAGTTCAAGGAAGAACTGGAAGGGCTGCTGGGCAACCGGGGGAGCACCAAGACGAAGAAATAAAGTTTTCCAGATGCAGTTGTGGCCGGCGAGGTGCATGGAAACGGGATGAAGGATCAGAAGATATTTCTGACCGCTGAATGGAAAGACATCTTGATGCTCAATTACGCGATTGACCCCAGACTGCTTGAACCATTTGTCCCAAGGGGAACGGAGTTGGATGATTTCGACGGCGTGACTTACCTCAGCCTGGTTGGTTTTAAGTTTAAGCGCACATGCTTGCTTGGACTCCCTGTGCCGTTGCACCAGTGCTTTGAGGAAGTGAATGTCCGTTTCTATGTGAGGCGGGCCTCGAAACGAGGCGTGGTCTTCATCCGGGAACTCGTTCCGAAACATGCGGTCGCGGCCGTTGCGCGAATTGTATTCAATGAAAAGTATTCGTACGCTCCGATGTCGCATCGAGTCGAAGCCCGCGCGAAAGAAAATGTGGTGGAAGCGGAGTATTCCTGGGGCTCGGGAAGAGATCGGTCCATGATGCGGATTGAGACTGAAGGGAAGAGCTACATTGCGCCTGAAGGCTCAGCCACCCAATTCATCACTGAGCATTATTGGGGCTACGCGGCACAGAGGGACGGCGGCTGTCTGGAGTATGAGGTTCGACACCCGCAATGGAATGTCACGAACGCGAAGGAGGCAGGTTGTTCCGGAAACGCGGCTGCATTCTATGGATCCGATATAGCGGAATGCCTGATGCGAAATCCGGACTCTGCCTTTCTCGCCGAGGGATCTCAAGTGACAGTCTTCCGAGGAACGAGGATCAGTTGATGCGGCCTCAAGCACTGAACGGATGGGTGCTGTACGACGGCGATTGCGCATTCTGTGTGCGATGGTTAGCCCTTTGGGCTCCAGTGCTGCGCCGCCGCGGCTTTGAGGTCGACGCGCTTCAAGCCGATTGGACTGCGGAAGCCCTGGGAATGACTCCGGAAGAGACGGTACGAGATATAAGGTTGCTGACATCCACAGGCACGGCCTATGCCGGCGCCGATGTCTATCTCTATCTGGCGCGGAGGATTTGGTGGCTTTGGCTCTTCGGAGTTTTATTCAGCCTTCCCGGGCTCAAGTCACTCATCTGGGCCGGGTACAAATGGTTCGCAGCGAATCGGCAGTGCGTTTCAGGCCACTGTGCTTTGAAGAAATGATGGAACTGTTGGCAGGCGAAGGAGACGAGAAAGGCACGCGGAAGCGGAGAGGGCGAGAACCTATGACCGAAATCAAGACGCACAAAGTAACCCTGATTCCCGGCGACGGCATTGGCCCGGAGGTGACGCAGGCTGTGGTCCGCATCCTCGAAGCCACCGGTGTGCGCTTCGAGTGGGAGCGCTTTGCCGCGGGCGCCGAGGCCTTCGAGATCTACGGCGAGTACATTCCCGCCGCGCTCTATGAGTCCATCGAGCGTAACGGCGTTGCCCTCAAAGGTCCGGTGACCACGCCTATCGGCGGCGGCTTCAAGAGCATCAATGTCACGCTGAGAAAGAAATTCGATCTCTTCGCCAACTTCCGTCCCGTCAAGAATCTTCCTGGTCTGGAGACAAAGTGGCCCGGCGTGGACCTGATCATCGTGCGCGAAAACACCGAGGGCGAGTACGTGGGCCTGGAGCATGAAGTCGTTCCCGGCGTCGTCGAGAGCATCAAAGTCATCACCGAAAAAGGCTCGACCCGCATTGCTAAATTCGCCTTCGAATACGCGCGCAAGCACGGGCGCAAGAAGATTCACTCGGTGCACAAGGCCAACATTATGAAGCTGTCGGATGGCTTGTTCTTACGCTGCGCGCGCAAGGTGGCCGAAGGCTTTCCCGACGTGGCTTACGCCGAGCACCTGATCGACAATACCTGCATGCAACTGGTGATGAATCCCTGGCAGTACGACACGCTGCTGCTGGAAAACCTCTACGGCGACATCGTCAGCGATCTCTGCGCGGGCCTTGTGGGCGGCCTCGGCCTGGTGCCGGGAGCGAATCTGGGCCTCAACTGCGCCATCTTCGAGGCGGTGCATGGCTCGGCCCCGGACATTGCGGGCAAAGACGTGGCCAACCCCACGGCGTTGTTGCAGTCGGCGGTGCTGATGCTGCGGCATCTGGATGAGCCGGAGGCGGCCGACAAGGTGCAGCAGGCGCTGGAGACGGTCTACGCCGAGCGAAAGACGCTCACTCGTGACGTGGGCGGCACGGGCGGAACCAGCCAGTTTGCCGACGCCGTGCTGGCGGCGATGGGCTAGGGCTTGCGAAGCCCGGCTCGCCGAAGGACATGCAGGGAGACGAACCGACGCAATTGGTTGCCGCGCCCCGAGTTGCGGGTCCGGCGTTCGTAGACAGAGCCGGTCTTCAGCGGATTCACTGCTGCGGAGCCTTCGGGGGCGCTTTAGGGAGCGGGCCCCACGGCAGAACGACGGCGGGGAGGCAGTTAGGGCCTTCCGCGCTCGCCCTGAGCACTCCCTGGGTCTTGCCCGGCACATAGGGAAAACCGGCCATCACAGCATGACCATCCTCGTTCGTATCCAGGATCTGGCTCTCCACCGCTCCTTCCGATTGCAGCACCAACGGAATCCGGGTTTTTGCGGGAAATCCGTCCGCGACAAACAGGACAGCCGTTGTATCCGGCTGCGCGATTCTGACTTCAAGCCTGCAACCCTGCTCCTCCAACATCACGGGATGGGGAACGATCGTGCCGAAGACCTTCAATTGGCCATCCATGCTGGAGAGAAGAGATCGCATCGGCTCCGCGCTGCCGACCGTAACCTGAAGAACGAACTCCTCATCCGGGGCTTTGAGGATCATCTCCTGCTCCGGTTTTGGCCTGTGAGTCATCAACAGGCCCTGGGCATTCACATAAATATTGCGGGGATCGGTCATGAGAGGCTTGTCTATCGGCCAGTATTCGAATGCGTAGATCTTGTTTTCCGGGGCGCCCTCGACAAAGATGCGATAGCGCTCCGTAAGAGGGCCTCCCGGCGTCCCCTGCTCGTCGATCAACTGGAATCGCAGGCGCAATCCCGCCGGATTCAGTTCCCCTGCTTCATCGTCCCATACCGCCTGACGAGCCAGCACGTTGATCAACTCCTTTGAAGGAGCGGGCTGCCCCTTGAATAAAGAGTACTTGATGGTATCCGACTGCCGGACGATGCGGTTGATGATATCGGATTTCTTTGAACTTTGCCCGCGGGATAGAATCGGTGAGCAGAACTGGAGACAAAGCGCAACTGCGGCAATGAGGCGAACCTTCGAAGACATACCTATAGTGTTCGTCATGTTCACTCCAAATGCAACCCGATTGTGAGTTGAGCGCTCCAAGCCTCGACTTTCCAAGATGATAGCACGTGAACTCCGAGTCTTACTTCGCACGAGGTTGATTGATTCAGGCAGGTAGAATTCCTACCGCGGCGCATATGCCCCCGTTCCGGATGCGGGGCTTGAGCCACGGGCTTTTCGGGATGCCGTTTGCCGTTCTTGAGCGCGTACATGGCGGCATCGGCGGCGCTCAGCAGGTCATCGCCCGTGCAGTCTCTTCATCGCAGGTGCATCGTTCCATAGGGTTCCGCGCCTTGCAACTCTTGAGAGACTCTATCGGCAGAACTTGCCGGATATTCTCTCCAGATGGCGGAAAGAGGCGCTTGCGACGCGCCCGGCTGTTCAAACAGAATTGTCTTGGTTCCGTTATTGGCAAGCTCAGGCAAAATCTGCGGTACCCATAAATCGGCATCAGACACTCTGCTTCCGGCCAGCCCACGCTACTCTGCGCTCGTTAGCCTTTCCTCCGGCTCGGCGAGCGGGTCGTTGTCGCGGTCGGCGACTTCGACCAGCGCGGCCAGCTTTGCGGCTAACTCCGGGGTCCAGGTTGACTCCGGGGCACGCCAGTTCCAGTTACCGGCGGCTACCGACGGCGTGTTCATGCGGGCTTCCGCGCCCAGCTCAAGAAGGTCCTGCACGGGAACCACGGCGATCTGAGCGACGCTGGTTTCCACAGCTCGAATCAGCGGCCAGACGGGACGGGCGATTCCGTTTCTGATTGGCACCGTACCCATGTATGCCTCGACGGCCTTGCGCTCTGCCTTGCCAGCCTCCTGCCACCAGCCCAGCGTGGTGTTGTTATCGTGCGTGCCAGTGTAGGCCACGGTGGCGGGCGCAAAGCGGTGAGGCAGGTGGATGTGCGCACCCTGGCTATTGAAGCCGAATTGCAGCACCTTCATTCCCGGCAAACCCAGCTCCTGACGTAGCGCGTCCACCTCGGGCGTGATGAGGCCCAGATCCTCGGCCACCAGAGGCAGCGGCCCCAGCGCGGCCTCCAGCGCGCGGAAGAGTGCGAGGCCCGGCGCCTTGACCCATACGCCATGGATGGCCGTCTCCTCGGCGGCGGGAATCGCCCAGTAGGCATCGAAGCCGCGGAAGTGATCCAGGCGGACGATGTCATATAACTTGCAAGCCCGGTGAATGCGGTCGATCCACCACGAGAAGCCGCGCTCGGCCAGCACGTCCCAGCGATAGAGCGGGTTGCCCCAGCGCTGGCCGGTAGGGGAGAAGTAATCGGGCGGCACGCCGGCAATGCGGATGGGCTTGAGATCTTCGTCCAGTTCGAAGAGTTCCGGGTGAATCCAGACGTCGGCCGAGTCCATATTGACGAAGATGGGCAGGTCGCCGAGGATGCGGATTTTATTGCATGCAGCAGCCTTTCGGAGATTCTCCCATTGAAGCGAGAATGCGAATTGGAGGACCTGCTCCTGGGCCAGGGCGCGGGAGTGCGCGGCGGCTGCCTGAGCCAGGGCCTGCCGCTGGCGGCGGCGCAGCGGCTCAGGCCACTCGACCCACGCGCCGGTATTGTATTGGCGGCGCAGCACAGAATAGAGAGTGTAGTCGGCCAGCCAGGCTGCCTCGGCCTGGCAAAACGCCTGATACTGCTCCCACTGCCCGGCCAGCCTGGGGTCCGGATTCGTGCTCAGCGGCCCGCGGTCGAGGAAATTGGCTGCTGCTTCAAAGAGCAGCGGGAGCTTCCGCTCTTCCACGTCGTTGAAGTCCACCGAGCCGCCGCGGCCGGCGAGCCCCGCGATGCGCTCTCCGTCGATCCAGCCCCAGTCAGAGAGGAATTCCAGGCTGATGAGGAAGGGATTGCCGGCAAAGGCCGAGGAACCGGCATAGGGCGAGTTGCCGTAGCCGGTGGGACCGAGCGGAAGCACCTGCCAGAGGTGCTGTTTGGCCTGAGCGAGAAAGGCCACGAACTCATGTGCGGCAGGACCCAGATCGCCGATGCCTCCGTACGAGGGCAGCGAGGTGACGTGCAGCAGAACTCCGGAGGAACGCCTGAACTCCATGGATTGATTATCGTCTGGATGGGGCTGGATGAGAGAGGAGGCAGCGCCCGGCAAATATAATCCATCTGTCAGGCGGAAAGAACCGTCCAATCTCACAGGAAATCCACGAGGAACAACTCCGTTGCAGATACGCTTCAATCGGTCCTGTCTTTCAGCCTTCGCATCGCTGCTCGCCGCCTTCGCGCCTGGTTTTGCAACAGCGGAATCGGCCCTGCCCCAGCCGGCCGCCGTCAGCGCGGGCTGGCAGTTGCAGGACGCAGCCAAGGCGCCGCAATCCGGCGCGGAGGTATCCACTGCCGGCTTCTCGACCGCCGGCTGGTACGCGGCCACCGTTCCCGGCACGGTGCTGACGACGCTGGTGAACGACCACGTCTATCCCGAGCCGCTCTACGGAGAGAACAACCGTCCGGAGATTATTCCCGAGAGCCTGGCGCGCACCTCCTACTGGTATCGGACAGTAGTGGATATTCCCAAGTCCTATGCCGGGGAGCGGATCTGGCTGAACTTCGAGGGAATCAACTACTCGGCAACGGTTTGGGTGAACGGCGCCGAGGCGGGCGCGATGCGCGGTGCATTCGTGCGCGGCATCTTCGATATCACAGACAAGGTGAAGCCCGGCAAGCAGGCGGTGGTGGCCCTGCTGGTTTCGCCGCAGCCGCACCCCGGAAACCCGCACGAACACACCCTGCGCAACGGCACGGGAAAGAACGGCGGCGAGACGGCCATCGACGGGCCGACGTTTCTCTCGACGATCGGCTGGGACTGGATTCCGGCGATTCGCGACCGCGACACCGGCATCTGGCAGAAGGTCTTCCTCTCCGCGACAGGCCCTGTACTGGTGAAAGACCCTCTTGTCACGACCGACCTTCCGCTGCCGAAGACCGACTCGGCGGACATCGCGGTCCAGGCGACGGTGGAGAACGTCAGCGACAAGCCTGTTACAGGCGTCCTCACGGGCAAGATAGAAGAGATCGGCTTTGAGCGGCAGGTTGAGCTGGCTCCGCACAGCAAGCAGATCGTCAGCTTCGACCCCAAAGAGACACCCGCGCTTCACGTCGAGCATCCGCGCCTTTGGTGGCCCAACGGCTACGGCGCGCAGAATCTCTACAAGCTGCACCTGAGCTTCAACCTGGAAGGCAAAGTCTCCGACGCCGAAGATGTGAGCTTCGGCGTTCGCAAAATCACCTACAGCGTGCCCGGCGCCGACACTCTGACCATCTCCGTCAACGGCGTTCCCATCTTCATTCGCGGGGGCAATTGGGGACTGGATGAGGCTCTGAAGAGGATTCCGCGCGAACGGCTGGAAGCCGAGATTCGCATGCACAAGCTGGCCAATCTGAACCTGATTCGCAACTGGGTGGGGCAGAGCACCGGCGAGGATTTCTACGAGCTGTGCGACAAGTACGGCATCCTGCTGTGGGATGAGTTCTTCCAACCCAATCCCGCCGACGGGCCCAATCCCACCGACATCGACACTTATGTCGCCAACGTGCGGGAGAAGATTCTGCGCTTCCGCAACCATCCCTCGGTCGCCGTCTGGTGCGCGCGCAACGAAGGCTTCCCGCCCAAGGAGATCGACGCGGAACTGCGCAAGCTGATGGCCGAGCTGGAACCTACGCGCCGCTATCAGCCCAGCTCGACCGACGGCGCGGGCGTTCGCTCCCACGGCCCCTACTTCTGGAGGACGCCGCGCGAGTTCTACAAGATCACCGACGA
>Ga0187851_10001425_pt1 | contig 22926 bp, 18 predicted proteins | sample June2016WEW_6_10_FD_132997 | JGI IMG/M metagenome (GOLD analysis project Ga0187851, IMG submission 132997) | Peatland microbial communities from SPRUCE experiment site at the Marcell Experimental Forest, Minnesota, USA - June2016WEW_6_10 | ecosystem: Environmental > Terrestrial > Soil >...
GACATCGATGCCTTCGCCGGAATGCTGGTGCAGACCGAGCGCTTCGGCACGCCCATCGCGCGCGCACTGAGCGGCTTCGCCGACAACATCCGCCTCAAACGACGCCAACTGGCCGAAGAGAAGGCGGCAAAGACCACCATCAAGATCATCTTTCCGTTGGTGCTGTTCATCTTCCCCAGCATGTTCCTGGTTCTGCTCGGTCCCGCCGTGCTCATCATCATGCGCAGCATGGCCCACATAGGCCAGTGACAAGAACCCTCCAACCGGTCCAGCGAGAGTCTCTCGTCCTGCTCAAGGGCACAGGTGCGAGGAATGCAACGCTGAGGCGAAGTATTCAGGCCGCATCTTCCATGACGTCCGCTGATTCATGAGCTTAACTCCGGAACATGGAAGACTGGCCGGGTGTCCACCGGAGCTGTGGCACTCGCGTGGCGGCCTCGGTGTGCCGCATGGTGCTGCATCCGCCCGCGCCGTTCCCGTTTCTGCCTGCCTTCCGGCATGTGGCGCTGGCACTCAGAGCCCGCTGGGTTAGCACGGCCTCGGCAGACAAGAAAATCTTACTTCCCACCGTCACGCAGGATGCGTATCAGGAAAAGCTGCGTTCAATAAATTCTCACGCGGCTCGAAGGCGGCTAATCCTGGCCTCATTTGGGAGTACCAAAGGTGGTTCCATCTCTTTCGTGCAAAACCTGTGCTGAATGCGGGGCCGACGCTTAATCTGTGTTCAGGAGCATAGTCCATGAGCCATCAGGAACAGATTGTTGCAACAACCGATGAGCTGACGAATGCAGTGCTGTCGGTTGTAGAATCCTTCGAGTCGTATCGAGCCGACCATCGGCCGGACTGCGCGGACTTCGACCGCTGGCTTATCTGGAATGATAAGACATCCGAACGGCTGGGCATTGTTGCCCTTGTCGGGCCACAGGAGAACGCTTTATCGCTTCTTGAAAAGAAGGTACTCTTGCGTTCACGCACGATGGATCTGCTGCGCAATGTCGCGTAGCAGCGCACCTGTTCAACAGCGGAAGCAGGATAGATGCTTGCGTACTACTTTTGAGTAGTGCACGTATCATTACCATCATGTTCAAAAAAATCCGCTGGGGAGTTCTCAGCACCGCCAACATCGGCCTCAAGAAAGTCCTTCCAGCGATGCAGAAGGGCGAATACACCGCTCTAGCCGCGATCGCATCGCGCGATCTTGCAAAGGCCCGGGAAGCAGCGACTGCGCTTGGCATTCCCACGGCCTACGGTTCGTACGAGGAACTTCTAGCCGATCCCAATGTCGACGCGATCTACAATCCGCTTCCCAATCATCTTCACGTTCCCTGGACCATCAAGGCCGCCGAAGCCGGGAAGCATGTTCTCTGCGAGAAGCCCCTCAGTCTCACCGTCGCAGAGGCCAAAACTCTTCTTGCCATTCGCGCACGCACAGGAGTCAGGATTGGGGAGGCCTTCATGGTCGACTGCCATCCTCAATGGCTTCGCCTGCGCCAATTGCTCGGCGAGGGCCGCATCGGAGAGCTTCGCTCCATCGTTGGCGTCTTCAGTTACTTCAATATCAATCCGGCAACATCCGCAACCAGATAGAGTGCGGCGGTGGCGCCCTCATGGACATCGGCTGCTACCTCGTCCATGCATCCCGCGTTGCCTTTGCAGAGGAACCCACGCGAGTCGTTGCGTGCATCGACCGCGATCCCACGATGCATACCGACCGGCTCACCTCGGCGATTCTCGACTTTCCCGGCGGCCAGTCCATCTTCACCTGCAGCACGCAGTTGGTCCCCTACCAGCGCATCCAATTTCTCGGCACCCATGGGCGCATCGAGATTGAAATCCCCTGCAACGCGCCTCCCGACCGCCCCACGCGCCTTTTCATCGACGATGGGAGCGACCTCTTCGGCAGCGGTATCACGACGGAGACCTTTCCCATCTGCGATCAATACACGCTACAGGCCGACGCCTTCTCCAAGGCTGTCCTGGAAGACACTGAGGTCCCCGTTCCCATCGAAGACGCCGTCAAGAACATGGCTGTCATCGAGGCCATCTTCAACTCAGCCAAAACCGGTCAATGGGAGTCTCCTCGACGATGAAAAACTTGCACCACGGGCTGTTAAGGTAATGCTTGCAGTGTGTCCTGCGTCAATATGAGCTAGCCGGGGAGCTTGGAGCACTTCTTGACAAGGTATTCCGTATTCCTTGCCCGAGATTTGCCTAAGTTCCTTCCAAACGGAGAAACGGCCTCCGAACTCATATCGGAAGCCGTTTAGAATCTGAAGTTTTTGTTGCGGGGGAAGGATTTGAACCTCCGACCTTTGGGTTATGAGGAGAAATTCGACAACAACAGAGAACTAAAACGACCGCTCAATCCCAACAAAACATTGACAATCTTGCCCGCGATGTTGGCTCGCTTAGGATCACTTTGGCCGCTATTCGCGGACAGAACACGGACAGGAACGTGCTAACTTGTATTCTGCCAATCTGCCATATGTACTTGTCAAGCATCGAAGCAACCAACTGTAGTCCTTCCGGAGAAGGCGCACGGGGGGGCTTTAATGAGGAGTAGTCTCCATTTTGACCTCCCAGTGGGCTCATTCTGAGAAGTGTTCTGGCGGAGAGGTTCGAACCACAACCCCCTGCTCCCAAAGCAGATCATATCGTTTATTGAAACCTATTGAAATTGAGTGGTATTAAGTGCTTACGATTGAGCTGCTTGCCGTGTATGACTTGAATACCTAGTTTCTGCGGCGGGGATACGGCGGGAAGTTCACGAGATTACACGACTCCATCTAAAACGTAGAACAGGGCCGTTGACGTATGTTCCATCTTTCAGGTCCTTGGCCTTTTCCGCGAATATTGCTGCGTTGATGGATTTATCGCGAGGCAGATTCTTCGTTGCGCCCATATGCGGACGCCAATCAAGAACAATATGGTCACAGTGAGTTACTCGCAGATTATGGTAGACCAAACAACGGCCAAAGAACGTGTCCTCCGCACCGTAGTTTCCTGCAAAGTCCTCATCATTTCCTCCGATTTCAAAGTATTTCTGTTTGTTCATAAGAACATTATGTGTGTACATACATCCATAAATCCCATCTGGTATTCTGCGGGCAAACGTGTACACAGTATTGGGATCGGATAAATCCAGTTCAAGGATGGCTGATAGGGCTCTGGGTGTAACTACATGATCGATATCTGCGCAGAACACCCACTCGGTCTGGGCGACATGAAATGCTAGATTGCGTGCTCCAGATATGTTCCAGTCAATGCTATCCAGCACCCTGTATATTTCAACGGTCTGCGGCTGGAATGCGCAGTCGATTGGAATAGGCGAGTTGTCATCGATCAGAGTGTAACGAACTGATCCCTTCGGATGTTGAGCCCATGCTGCTCGATGCAAGGACAACATTCGATGTTGATTGTAGAAGATGTGCGAGATTGTTATTTGCATACGATATCTACAGGTCTGTAAATATTATAGTGTTAACGACGCATTGCAGCCTAGGACTTACTGAAGAGCACTCACACATGCTCGAAACGATACTTCCGCGTGATCGAGTCTACCACGACAGTGCTTGCTGTTCGGATAGGTTTTGCTGTGTCCATTGTATTACAGTTCATTCCTTGATAGGCTATTCGGATGGCAGAACCATCCTGCTAAATTCTGCCGATGGTCGCAATGGAGCAGCATGATGCGCACTCAGTAGCGATTGCAAATTTCATCCACACAGCTCATGACGATCTTTGGGTCGATGGAAAATGATGTTACATCACGAAGGACTCGTCCGAGTTCCATTCGGTCGGGCTTCCACTTCCAGAAGTCATTTCGTGTTGGCCAGGGATTGGTGTCTAAATATCGTTGCACCCGTTCCGACGGCCGTCGACCAAGAACGCTTGGGTTGCCAGATTCAATGTCGATATAATCATGGCCAAATGCGTTTGCCATCCCCATCATGCACCGATCTGTAAAGCCTTTTGGATAGAGTTCCACGACTGTAGATCCTGGCGCCATAAACAACATATTCGTGTGCCCTGCGCCATGTGGGCCAATCAAAACCACGGTGTCCTGCATCAGGCTAATCTGCTCTTTGAACGGCAGTAACTCCATCACCGCTTCACGAACGGGCATGTTGAAGCTCTTTAGACTGCTAACGAGCTCTGAGTGTTCGGCGTATTCCCTTTTCCCGACTCTTTTAATAACGGTAATTCCGGCTTGCTGGCGATGAGCTGGAAACATGCCAGCAAGATAATCACGCAGAGACAGAAGTTCTGACCACTGGCCTATGTTTTTGGGCCGAATATGGACCAGAGGCCTGACCTCTGCTGGAATCTCAGCCGTATTTTCTACTACATGTATGGGCCGGCAAGAGAACAGTTGCACGATGCTGGCAAATTTTCCCTTGTACCAGAGTTCGCACTCTTTGCTGGCAAGGCGATCTGAATCCCGCAGCTCGCGGTACAGTCCCATGGCAGACTCTGTAATGAAGTGGTAATAATTCCCGTACTCGGGAATGGATAGCTGCATCGAACGGCTTCTCCCAAGAGTTGATCCATGTTGCCAACTTTTTATCCCATAGTCAATCTATGGTGTGAGCGCAGAGCTGCCTGAAGCTCAGGGGAGAATGTTCTGGATCGTTCGGCGTTGTTGCACAGAATTCGGGTAGTCGTGGAGTGTGGTTGTAGCCGTAGCGCTCCGTGCCATCGACGCTCTGCATCCGCACCATCCGGTTCTGCACATCGTAGCTCATGCGCATCATGGGAAGCAGCACGATGTTGCCGTTGGCGTCGTAGCTGGTGTCGTCGCTCAGCATCCAGTTGGTCTCCGGATCGTGCCGCACCTCGTGGGAGTAGCCCTGCCCCTTGGTGACTCATCTCTGATGCTTTTATCTATACTCGCATTGCGATAACTAGATTTGTAATCAGGCACGACTATGCCTATTGATCCGAATTACAGCTACAAAATGTATCAGTATCTACTGCCGAGCGATGTAAGAAGTTGCAGCTATCGGGAATAAGCGCTTCCGGTAAATATGATTTACCAGTTTTCCTAAATCGATATACTACAAATGGCATACCAATATATATATCCCCATTTTTTCCTATTGCTACTGAATTTGGTCGAAGGTACGCAGGTAGAGTTCCCAGCGGTTGTATATTCCCGGAATCATCAATCCTCAGCGCTCGATCAGCCGTGACTGCGATAAATGAAGTTGGCCCCTCCCGAACTGCTGCCACCGGCGCAGCACCAAGATCGACCGTCAGGCGTAGAGCCCACTTGCCCCCACTATTCTCAGACGCGAAGTAAAGCTTCCCAGAATTATGGGGGTAATGAAAATATTCAGTTAGTATTAGCGCCCCTCCTGATACAGGCAGAATTGCCATCACGTTTTCCGAAGATAACTGAACTTGCTCTGAGGAGCCTCTAGGTGCAAACCACAAGCCCCCTCCAAATTCACCTCCGTCGAGTCCTATCAGCTTCCCGTCTGCGACAACTTGCTCGGTCTCCCAACCTGCCTTCCCATTCACGCGGACAAGACCATCCGATAGCCCGCCATTAAGTGCAGGCTTTTGTCCCCATCTTTTAATAATGACCGTGTCATCGCCTGGCGAAACGACCCAGCTATCCTGACGATCCGAACCATGTACTCTGCACGTAAGTTCTAACGCTGGATCGTTTCCTCTTGAATCGAAAATGTGCCATCCAGGAGGAACTGACTCTTGCTTTATAGCTTTCTCGTTCTGAGCATCGAGCCTATTCTCAGTGAGAGGTGTAACTAATAAACAGATGATTACGAATAACCATGATTTCATAATAATGTTCCACTCCTTGCAAAAACCGAACAAATCATATCTTAGAATAGGTTTCACTATCTGCAATCAATAGCTAAGTTCCTGATATCCTAATTCGCTATAATGCCATGCAATGGAGAGTATTGCACAATGTATATCACGAATACGCGAAAACGCCACCATCGTTTTATTTATGATTGACGACCTAAGGAATATCAGAATAAGTCGCTGTTTTGAAAGGGCGGGACTTTAGTCCCGCCGCAAGCGGCCTATTTCCAATGCGGTTTTAGCCGTCGAGGGAATCTCGAACACCTGTGCAGACCTTCCATAACTCCATTCATTATGGTTTAGTGTTAACAGTACCTACCGGATCTACGCTGTAGAGATATTGAATGCCATTTATGGTAGTGATTTTTGTATCGTCTGGCAATGTCGTGGATGCCGTGATGGAGGGGGGCAATACCATTGAATCAAGTTCTTGAATGTTTCCTGTAGTCTCATCAACCATGTAATATGCTACGCCTACACTAGCTGCACCTACTATATCGTCGTTGGAAAAAGCGTCCACGCCCACCGTCGCATCGGTTGTATGACTATGCATTACCCCAATTTCTACTGCACCGGGCGGCAATGGAGTGCCGCCGACATCGAAAGTAAGCGGATCATATGATTCTGGCGTGGTGTAACCAATCGTTCCGTCAGGTCTCTGGTATATTACCTCAGCACCCTCGACATCCAATAAGTCCGAAATCCCTAGATCATACACGGCAGATTGTGCAACAGCATCACTTAGACTAGAGCAGTCTATGAAAGCTAAGGGTGGACTGCAAACTCCACCAGCGATATAATCCATTGGATCGAGACTGCAAAGGCCTAAGTTCTCTGCCAAAGTCGGAATGTCGGTGCCGTTGAAATACGATATGTAGTCTGCGCCTGGTGAATTCGTTCCACCACTTGGGCCGCCAGTTAAACCGTCGGAGCCGTCGTCGGAGTCGTCTGCTGCTGCTTGAGCCGCCGCTGCTGCTTGAGCCGCTGCCGCTGCTTGATCCGCATTGTACTGATTCGATGCGGCAGTATTAGCAGCACCGGGGTCATATGTCGATACTGTATACGATTCAGTGGGATCTCCCGGTGACCCCGGCGGCGGAGCATTGGTCGGCATACCGTCGATATAACATGTATCCCACACGTAATTGTTATTGGAGTTGTCGTCGCTGCTATCGCTGCTGTCGCCGTCGTTGAGGCCGTTGGGGTCGGTGCGGTTGATGGGGTCGTTGGAGACGAAGGCGTAGCGGTTCCAGGTATCGGGACTGTCTGGGTGGGCGCTCTTCTCGTAGGGGTCGGGGGAGACGAAGCGGCCCAAGGCGCTGGAGTAGTAGCGCTGCTCGGCGTAGTCCAGCCCGGAGGGCGCGCGTTTGTAGCCGTCGAAGCTGCTGAGGTCGTCGTCTCCGGACGCCGCCTGCACCTTCTCGCCGAAGGGCATGAAGTCGGCCTTGCCGGCGCCCTTCTTGGCGCTCCAGGCGCGGGCGCTGCCCAGCCGGTCGGCCACGATCACCTCGCCGCTGGTCTGCGCCAGGCGCTTGCCGAAGTAGATGTTGCTCTGGCTCAGCCGGAAGACGAGGTTGCCCTGCGCATCCCGCTTCAGGCTGTAGGTCGCCAGATTCTGCGTTCCAAGATAGAAGATGAAGCTCTCGCTGCCGTCGGCCGCCTGCACCCACACGCGCAGGTTCTTGTGGTCATAGCCGTAGCGCTCCGTGCCATCGACGCTCTGCATCCGCACCATCCGGTTCTGCACATCGTAGCTCATGCGCATCATGGGTAGCAGCACGATGTTGCCGTTGGCGTCGTAGCTGGTCTCGTCGCTCAGCATCCAGTTGGTCTCAGGATCGTGCCGCACCTCGTGCGAGTAGCCTTGTCCCTTGGTGACGGTCTGCTTGGTCCGGTTGCTGAAGCTGTCGTACTCGAAGCCCAGGCCCCACGCCGAGTCGTCGGTTTCGGCGCTGGCGACCCGGCCATGGTTGTCGTAGTCGTACGAGACCGACCTGCCTGCAACGTGGTCGGTTTCGCTCAACAGCTTCCCGTCATCCGAACGGTATTTATATTCCAGATCGACGGAAGGAAGCTGCCCGTTGTTTGTGGATGGATCGGCCGGAGCGGCGATCAGGCGAGTGAGCCGGTTCCGGGTGTTGTACTGATATCCCTCGACCAGATACTTCCCTTCGCTGCTGGCAAGCAGCTTCATGGAGGTCAAGTGGCCCAGCGCGTCGTATGCAACGTCCTTGACGATGGAGTCGGAGGCGGTTGCAACTCCGTTCAGCCGCCCCATGGAGTCGTAGGTATAGGAGAGCGACGGGTCCCCGGACGGATAGGTCACGGAGGCAATGCGGCCCTCGCCATCGTACGCAAGCTGCAGCACGAGGTCGGCCTGCTTGCCGCCGCGATTGACTCTAAACCGTTTCGCGGTCACCTGGCCGGAGACGGTGTAACTGTACATCTCCGTCATGAGGCCCGGCATCGAGTCCGCGCTGCCCCACTGCACGGCGGCAAGGCGCCCCTGGGCGTTCTGCGAGAAGGCCGGATCGAATGGATTGGTGTCGTGATAGTAGGAGTAGGAGTCGTTTGGCTGCAATACGCCCTTGTCATTGAAGCGGGCGACCGACGTGATCCGCTTGTATATGTCCCGCGTGTAGACGTGCTTCTGCCCCTTGGCGTCGGTGCGCGATGCCATGGTCCCATCCGGATTGTAGACGGAGGTCTTCGGGCCGCTCTCGGCATGGTGCGTCATCACGACCCGGCCACCGGAATCGTAGGCGAAGCTGCGCTTCTGCGTGACATTGGGCCGGGGCATGAGAACAGAAGTCAGTTTCCCCAGGTGGTTGTACGAGTACAGGGTCTCCAACTGCGAGGTGCCGCTTGCATCCGGCATGATCACCTTCTGGATTTGACCGTTTGCGTTGTGGATGATCTTCTTCCAGCGGCCTGCCGGATCGGTCGTCTTCACCGTACTCCCAGAATAAGAGAACGTTCTTGGCGCGCCCGTGGCAGCCGTGTCCTCTGATGTCTTCCGCCCGAGATCGTCGTACGCGATGTTGAGCCATTGCGGTTCGGATCCCGCAGCATGAGGCAGCGACTTCTTGACCAGCCTGCCCATCGGGGCGTTTGCCGCCGGCCCATAGACGTGCAGCACCGTACTCTGGGTGCCAGACGCGTCTCCCGATTCGGTCTTGATCACGCGACCGAATCCGTCGCGCGTGGCTTTATTCCATCGGCTATTCGGGGTGAAGGCCGTCGTTCGGTCATTGTCATGTAAATGGCCGATGACTAGACCGTTGGAGAATGCCGTCGCGGCAGGTCTCCCCAGATTGTCATAGAACTGGGCCGTCTGGTTTCCGTTCGGCGTCGTTATCTTCGCCGGTTTTCCGCCAGCGTACTCAACCTGCATCCCAAGGTTCTCGTTGCCGTTCGGGATGACCATGCCAAGTCGAGCATTATTGCTGCCTGCCGCGGGAATAAAGGAAACCTGTCCCTGGGTGCTGTCCTGGATCACGCTGGGTTTGCCGGTGATATCGTATTGGACCCGATGGTATACCCCGCCCACATAGCTCTCGGTTACATTGCCCCGCACCGTGTTTCCGGTATGGAACGTCGCCGAATCGTGCTGCGTCAGCCCTGGACGGTCGATCAACGGAGTGGTATCGTACTGCACGCTGTGGGTCTGCGACCTCTCGCCGTTGCCTTCGACGGTCGTCGTGAGCCGCCGGTTCAGCATATGGCGATCGATATAGGCCTGGTCAGTCACATGCGTGTGCGTGGTAGTCCGAGCCGGACTGTCATTCTTGTCATACTCGAAATGCGAGTGCGAGGTGACATTGCCGAACGCATCACGCGCGGTCTGATGGCTCGCCGTCTTTTGACTGGGAGTGCCAGGGTCAAGCACAACCGTGTGCTTCGAGACATAAGGAATGCCGGCGTCCGTGCTGCTCCATACGAGGGATTTTGAGCGGGCAACCTTGCCTCCGCTCAATGCCTCCACAGCCACGGCGTGTCCCAGATATGGTGAACCGCTCTCGCTGGAAAATGTCCATCTCTTTTGCGCACTGCCGGTCGGCTCCGTGAGGATCATTGATCCATGCACGGCCCTATTGCCGTCTGACAGGTCCCGGTCAAACGAATGCGTGTGCGAGTTCGATGGCGAATAGGGGTCAGCAAGTGAACGGCTCGACACCTCTCGAATGCTCCGGCCATCCTGAAAGCTGAAGGTTCGATAGTTCCAGCCCAGAGCTCCTCCGAGCGGCTTTTGCGCCTGGGTCAACTCCCCGTATCCGTTGTACTGAAAAGTGTGCTGCAGTCCGGTGCCATTTGTCACAGAAGCGAGCAAGGTCACCAACTCGCCTCCCGCATTGTCCTGTGTGAACGGCGAGGACACACGTTGTTGCGCATAAGAAAATGAATAGTTCTCCATGCTCCCAACAGTATTCACAATCGAGATCAGCCGCGGATGCATGTCAGAGTTGTACATGAAGAGGTAACTGAATTGACCGCTCCCGGCAAATCCCGCCCGGGCATCCTGAATTTGCGCGATTCTTCCACTCGAATTGTGCCCCACCTGACCCATCCCAGCCAGGTAGCCGACCAGGACCTGATTGCCATTTGTATCCTGAATCAGCGTCGGATACAGCGCCCCTGCGTCCGCTTCGTATGGGCCTGCGACAGAGCCGAATGTCATGGACGAACCATCCACAAACCAAAGCGTCGACTGAGCCGGGTCCCAGGTAATGTAGTGTCCATGCAGAGAACGCCAAACACTGCCGTCTTGAGTCATGCGATACTCCGCGCCCGTGCCGTCGATGAACGTGTAGCCAATCGGAGTGCTGCCGTTCATCTCAGGGACTATGGACGCGATCTGCACACGCCACCCATAGCCTGCGCCAGAATCGCTTCCATAAGATCTCGGTCCCGCCAATCCCTGCTTCCACATCTGCGAGTTGTAGCTCAGATGCACAGCCGCGCCACAATTTCGGCTTTGCGCTCGCAACAATGCAAAGGAATAGGAAAGGTTGCCTGAGAGAAGGTCAATCCTTTCTCCGCCGTGTCCCCAATACGCCCCATTGCTGCGAGCGCCAACGCGGCGAATATCTCCGTCTTCACCCGACGCTGTTTGACCTTGAGCATCACGGCCCGAAATCAGGAAAAATGGAGAGATCCTAGCGACCGCAGCCGCACCGATACCTAGCTTTCCAAAGTCACGCCGAGTGATCATCACAGTCCCCTAGCTACAGAATTAATTGCTCTACGATCTGCGAAACGCTGGATCTGGTATATATCCCGCACACGCCTGATGAATCTTGAGCGTCGCCTCAGCGCCAATCCAAAAGCACTTCTCTACCGTCAAAGAAGCACACTACAACGACGTCTCATCAAAAACGAAACGTAGATTCAACTCAGAAATGCGAGGTCTGGGAGTATCGGGAGAAATGCGAGACAGAGCAGTCGGGCAAGTTGATGTTGCCTAAGAGTTCCCTTTTTAGAACTGTAGGCAGAAGCTAAAAGGCGTACGACAACTTGTCAAGCAAATTTTGTGAATAATTGTAAAAAGAAATCTTGACTCTCAACTTCAGTGAAACTGTGACCGTACTCACATTCGCTTGTGGCGGAACACAAATTCATTCGTTCTAGAAGCAGAATATTAGTAGAGATTTCTCTGTATGTTGATGATTCTAATAAGCAGAATTAGGTCTATGAGACCGCTTCTATGCGGCTCGCCCCATCGTTTGTTCTGTGCCGCCGCGTCGTCCTTCAAAGGAGGAGCTATGACCAGCGAAATGGACGGTGTCAGACAACCAACGATGCTCTACACCAGCTCCGCGAGAACTGAGGACGCATAACGCGCGGTGCGAATCAGATTGTGCTTTATCGTACCCCGTCGTACAATCGCACGCACAATTGAGATACAGCTTTAGAATGTTCCGAGCCCTGAGCCCATACAAGACTGAACACAGTTATTTTGTGTGATGTTCTGATCGGATATGGAGATAGGAGATAGGTGGATTGTGAAGAGACCGAGAGTTGGGATTGTAGGGCGTGGAGTCGTTGGCAAAGTGCATCAAGCTGCATTCCTTGCAGCCAATATAGAGACTGTGACCTTTGACAAGTTCGAGACGCAGCACTCTGGACCGGCCCAGGTTGAAGCTGTGAATAGCTGCGACCTGGTTTTCATTGCTGTGCCAACACCATCCAGACCAGATGGCTCATGCGATGTGACCGCGGTTGAAGAGGTTGTTGGGTGGGTCAATCGGCCCATGTGCATCAAGTCAACCATCCCGCCCGGCACGACGAACCGTCTCATCGCCGAATCCGGAAAGCAAATTGTCTTCAGTCCTGAATACACGGGGGAGACGGCCTTCCATCCGCACAAAGCACGCCTTTCCACGGACGTTGTAGCCGTCGGCGGGCTCAGAGACACCGCAGAGCTCGTCGTGAATGTCTACACTCAGGTTCTGGGTCCAGAGCCCGTCTATATCATTACAGATGCTGTCACGGCAGAGCTTGCCAAGTACATGGAGAACTGCTTCTTTGCTACCAAAGTCGCCTTCGTCGCTCAGTTCCTGCTGCTCGCACAGTCGTTTGGTGCAGACTTCACCACAATGAGAGAGATATGGGCTGCTGACACCCGCGTTGGACGATCACACAGCACGGTTGTTGGTTCTCCCGGCTTTGCTGGGCGCTGTCTGCCTAAAGACCTTTCTGCCATTCTGGTTGCAGCTAAGATTGCGGGATGCAAGCCTCAACTTCTTGAGGCCGTGGATGCGTTCAATCGATCGCTTAGAGACGATCTTGCGCCGATTGAGTGATCGATCAGTGCTCCCTCTTGTTCCGGCAACTTGCGATGACAGGCATGCAGTAGATAGATTGTTTCTCAATGACCGTAGATGATTGGAAAACCGCGAGACAAGGCCCAAGGATATGCTTCGTTACGGACCGGTACCCGCCCGACATTGGCGGAATCGCCTGCTCTGCCGGGCGCCTGGTCTCCCACTTGGCTAATGCTGGGTATGATATGCATGTTTTCGTGCGTAGTGACATCCCGCCGTCGGCAACCAATGGCTTGGGGGGAATGCACCCTCGCCACATTTACCGAGTGCCATCCGATCCCATGCGGCTGCGAGCAGCGATTAACTTCTACCACGAGCGGGTCGGTTTTGATCTTTTTCATGGATTCTCTATTCCCTTGGCATTTGTCTGCCTCTCGGCTGCCTTGTGCCGTGGACTGCCGCTGATCGCCAATATCGGCTATTTCGAGGGCCAGTCATACCAAAACAGGGAGTCGCAAGTGGTTTTCGGTCACGCCTCGTGGATTATTGCCAGCACGATGGCCAGTCTTAGCCGCGCTCACAGAATTGTGGACATTGCGCCCAAGTCATCCGTTATTCCCATTGGAGTTGATTCACTCCAACAGACGCGTTGGTCTCTCGAAGCAGCCGATCGAGGGACCGTGGGCATGGTTGGAATCTTGCACCCGGAAGAAAATGTACAAGTATTGGCGCAAGCATATGCACAGATCGATCATCGTGTAAGGCGGCATTTAATGATTGTGGGAGACTGTGACCCAACTGCGACAGGATATCAGGACAATCGATTGCGTGTGGAGTGGTTGCTGAGGTCATTGAATATCGCGGATGAATGCATTTGTTCAGGCCATGTCCCTCACTCTGATGTTTCCGTATATCTGCGGAGAATGCACGTGTTCGTACTGGCTCCTGAACATCCGGATCTATCTAATTCACTATTGGAGGCCGCTGCCGTTGGCGTGCCCATTGTAGCAACCGAAGTTGAGGGCATCAAGAACATGTTCAGTCATGAAATAAACTGTCTTCTTGTGCCACCATATGACCCTAGAGCACTTTCGAGAGCTATAGAGACAATTATGCAAGACGATTCGTTGGCTCGCCATCTTGGAGACGGAGCCCGTAAACTCGCGGAGACTATGACTGCAACCGCCGAGCAGACAGAGTATTGTAAGGTGTATGCCAATCTACTGGATCGTCAGCTCCTGAAGTCCTATTGCTAATATAGCAAGTCGATTATAGAAAGCGGCCCATTCGTCTTCAGAACACAAGTTGGACTTCCAGAATGATCGGTTCTAGACAAAGATTGGCACGCGTAAGATGAGTATTTCAGGAGATGCTCCATGAAGTTCAAGATACTCGATGTGCAGTGGCACATAGGTCATCAGTATGAAATGCTCAAATTCCCGTTTGTAGAGTGGAGTTGGCTGATGCAATACAAGCGTCGCGGTTTCTCTAAGTCCATTCGCGGAGATATTGGTAATATGTTCGAGTATGTATGCTGCTACGAGCCAGGAGTCTACGATGCCGCCATTCTGCATTTAGACCAGGATTGTCTCGATCCTCTTTTGTGGGAGGTTGGCAAAGGATCGGTTTATAGAGACATGAACGAGATAATCGACGATATTCCGAAAATTGTCATTATGCATGGGACGCCATATCGCCCGGAAGGTCGCGTTCCATACAACGATCCACAATGGATGATTGACCGACTACAGCAAATACTTGGTAATAATCACATGATCGTCAATTCTCTACAGGCGGCTCGCCAGTGGCATTGTGGTATACCAATTATCCACGGTTTGGACCCTATAGAGTGGTTTGACCTTCCGAAGTATCCCCGCGTCGTGACAACTCTTTCGCCATCAGGAATGCCCTCGTACTATGATCGCGGTTTTCTTGACGAGGTGAAGACAGCATTGAGACGTCGTGACATCATTCACTGCCAGATTGGGGTAGATTGTTTTCCAGGTAGCTGGGATGAATATCGAGAGTTGATCGGCCGTTCGCTCATTTATTTCAATCCGACTAAGGAATCACCGATGCCAAGGGCAAGGACCGAGGCCATGCTTTCAGGGGCTTGCATCATAACCACGCCACATCACGATGCAGATACCTTCATTCAAGATGGTACTAACGGATTTTTGATTGAACGTGACCCTGAATATGTAGCCGACCTCATCGAAAGCTTGATATGTGAACCTGACCGCGCGATTGTGATCGGCCAGAGAGGCAAGCACACCGCGCAGCAGATCTTCGGGTGGGAACGCTTCGCAAGGACATGGGAGGGCCTTTTGAGCGAAGTAACCCTAGCGCACAAGACGGACGTTGCTTGAGTTGATAGGATAGGAGATATTGGCGGAGGCGTTATGGCGTCTGATCGTGTTGGGTTCCTTACATTTGAACAAATGCAGTCCAGGCAGAATTTCGGTTCTACTCGAATCCGAGCCTTGAGTTTATTGAACTACTGGCCTGAAGCCGAGTTGTTTCGGATTGGACGGTGCTATGCGACGGTCATTTTTCAAAAAGCCTACTGGGTTGAATATGCCGAGAAATTCGACGGAGTCAAAATTCTCGATCTATGCGATCCGGATCTGCTGCACTGGGGTTCCCACTGCAAAGCTATGGCAGACACGTGCGACGTTGTCACCACATCCACCAAGTCTTTAGCGGATATAGTTTCGCGCTATACAGCCACTCCGACGTTTTGTATCCCGGACCGAGTTGATCTGAATAGTGTTCGCGGACTGCGCAAATGTCATTCAGAAAATGGACCTACTCGTACTGCGGCGTGGTTTGGCTACAGTATGAACTTCCCGTCATTGGACTGCGCTGTTCCTGAGTTGTTGCTACACGGTATAAACCACTTGATCGTCGTTGCAGATTACGACAAGCCATACTGGTTGCCCCTTGAGTTCTATGGAACAATGCGGGTTACCAACTATGTCTGGAACATTGAAACCGTGTACGGACATTTATTGGAGGCGGATATCGTGCTGAACTACCGCCTTGACTCTGGCCGATGGAGGTACAAGTCGAATAACAAAACGATCCTAGCATGGGCTCTCGGCCTACCTGTTGCTCACTCAGTCCGCGAGCTTGCGGCACTACTTTCCGAAGAGGCCAGGATTCAGGAAGCCGACATGCGGTATCAGGAAGTCCAGCGCGACTACGACGTGTCACAGTCAGTTATCGAGTATAAATCGTTGATTGCGCGCATTATGACGCAGAAGAACGGTCAATTTTCTGCACCTACACAACCTGGTGGTTAATCCATCCAACTGAACGGAGCTTAATCAGTGACCCGATGCGGTTCTCTTGGTTTTAGTGGAACATCACAGTATACGGAAGCTCGCGGCGAGATGTTTGGCGCGAACGTCGCGGAGCTCCATCTAGCCCATGCCCTTCTTGAGGAATCTCAGGCGTTGCAATGGGACATATGGAGCAACGAGGTTCTCCCATCATTGACCAAGACGCACGATTCCCGGCAACATCCACCCGATGCAAGCGTACTAAGGCGACAGCACGGAGAGCGGGTGCAAGTGCGTTCCCTTGCAATGCTTCCTGAAGTTCTTGTAGATCAACGTTACATGTTCTTGTCCAACACTGCGATGTTCTCCCGCATTAGTGATCTCCGCTCGCAGCTAGACGCTACTCGTATGCCGATATGTGCTCTCACGCATTCTCTTTACACAAAGGAGCTTTCATTTGGCTACGGTTGGTTGTTGCTCTCGGCAGAACCCCACGATGTCATCGTTGCAAGCAGTAATGCAGCGCAACAAACCTTGGAGAACTGTTTTGCTACTGCGAACGACCGGATCTCTGAACGAATTGCAGGGGCGGCAAACCAACTAAGGGCACCTCGAATCGTAAAGATTCCATTTGGAACTGTGATTCCCAAGGAACAAGATCTCGATCGTGAACACGCTCGCTCTTTGTTGAAGATTCCTGTAACAGCCTTTGTGATTCTATATTTTGGCAGGATTACTGAGGAGTACAAAGCGGACCTAGATCCATTGTTGCAGGCCGTTAAACATCTGGATGCCAATGGATGCAACCCATGGCTGGTGTTAGCGGGACAAGTTACAGATCGAGTTTATATGATGCATCTTGAACGGCGACTTGTTGCTCTTGGTTTGCGTGAAAAGTGCATCTGCTTGGAAAACTGTCCGGAGTTTCTTAAGACTCCAGTGTACGCAGCATGTGATGTGGTGGCTTCACCGGCCGACTCGATTCAGGAAACATTTGGCCTTTCGATTCTGGAAGCCATGGCACATTCAAGACCCATCATAGCTAGTAGCTGGAGCGGGTATCGCGACTTGGTGGAAGATGGAGTCACCGGATTTCTGATACGAACAATATGGCCGGGCGAAGCTTCCGAGGCAGCATCTATTATGCTGCCAACCGCTTCTCCCTTGACCACAGCACACTATTTGGCTCAACGTACCACTATCGACGGTGGTGAACTAGTCGACAGACTCATGGTACTGGCGAGGCAACCTGGACGAGGAATTCTAATGGGAAAGACGGGACGTGCGAGAGTGGAGGAACAATATGCGTGGCCGCTAATCGCTAGCAGGTTTCTAGCACTATGGGAAGAGCAATTTGTACTCGCATCCAAGGAACATCATGGCCATAGAAGGAAGTTAATTGATAACTTTAGTCATTATGCAGATGTAATACTTTCCCCCACAGATATTCTCTGTCGGATACATGGGGACGAAAGCACAAATGCTGGCACTCTGGATTCATTTAATTTTCATAATGACCGCGCTCGTGCGCAGATCCGTCAACTACTAGAAATGACATCTACAGTACCTATACCAATTGGCGAACTGCGACAGAATGGGTTTGATCTTGATTGTATACTCTGGCTTGCGAAAAAAGGGTTGCGTCGTATAGTGAAGATACCGTCTTGAAGAATAGTCGTCATCTACTTAGTATTGAAATTGGGAATCGATGTCCAACTCATGATCTGAGTTCTAGCCGTTCAGACCGTAGTTGACATATTCCTTTCCAGCTTGGATGGAGATCTTGTTGAAACCGGCATATAACCAATTAATAGAATCGTGCCAACTTACAAGAGCGTTCTGATAAAAAGCTTATGGACATATCCGACGCAGCGACTCGACCAGTGGAGAGCATGTGCATGCTTCGTCAACCACTTGACCAGCGTCGTGCTATCGAGATAGATATCTTTTGAGTGCGTCTACTTTATGTTCGCAGTCCGAACAGAGGACAGACCGCGCGCCCGATCCAACAGTCGAGATTTCTGAAATATCGATTGCAGTTCTTCGCGAGATGCGTTGGGATCGCCCTTGAGGCTATGTACGATGGCATGTTGACGCTGAAAAAGCACCTCCACCGGATATGGGAGGCCACGCCATGCGCACGCAAATGGCTGACCGCAGTCCGAGTAATCTAAGACGCGAAAACCAAGAGCGCGGCAATACATCGACATCAGTACATCTTCACCCGTGGGAAGACTGTAGAGCGCAGGAGCATGGGCCAGATAGCCTGCGCCATGCATTGCTGTCAAAAGCGACCATGACATTGCATATCCCCCTCCTTGGCAGTACTCCAGCCAGTGATAACCTCGCTTCACTGCTTCTTGTACTGGCTCTGCAATGGTCGAGCATGCGCGAAGATCGGCCGCAAGAGCTAGATCGCCTACCGCATATAGTTGAAGTGCTTCATCTGAAAGAGACAAGATATATTGCCACTGCTCTGAGGGGAGCTTACGGACCATCTGAAGCAACGGCGAGGTTAATGTAGCCTCATATCCGTAAGTTTTGTGTTCCCTTGCGCTGGTTCTACCGAGAGTTCCACATATTCCGTTTTTCGCGTGCGAGGAGAGAAAAGCGCCAATCTGCTCAGAGAATTGCGAGATCACCATTGAGTCTGCATCTAGTTTTAAGACGAAATCGCCGTGAAATCGATTTGTAACCGATTGCAAGCCATAAAGGACATTTGCACCGAGATACTTGCCTATTTTGTCAACCGGATGCTTTGGTCGAGGAACAATAGCACTTATACGACGATCAAATCTAGTCGTGATCGCCTCCGCCTTCGCGGCCACATCCGCGTTATCGCACACGAGGACGACATGTATAAGGTCTGGCTCGTAATGGAAGAGGCTTGCACATAGATGTTGCGCGCCATATATATCTCCGTCACCGGGGCCCAGCAATATCAAGACTACGCAACGGACATTCGCCATGCTATCGACCTTTCCTCGCTTGTCTATTACAGTGATTCCGTCCGTATACCTTTGCTCTGTTGGAGAGTTGTCATCGCAGTCCCTATCCAAAACACAGGTATGAGCCTCTGTTCAACAGTAAATCACTTAAAATTCAACCCATTGAAAGCAAACGACTTGCACAAATTATTAGTTATTTCTACTTAAACATATTGAATCCAAACGGTTGCGCAAAGCTCATAACAGGCTCCGTGCATCTTGTTCAGAATTAGAGACTAATGTCCTGGTCATTATTGTTGCCGCCATTGTGAGATTGCATCAGTGTGTTGTCGCCCACTGAGTGAGCAGAGATATGTCCGGCGTGTTCAAGGGCGGTCTCTCGCGTAGTTGGCTGGACTTGGCGGTTGTAGAACTGACTCTGCGGGTCGATATGCAGCCAACCAAGCATTCAGCCTTGCGATTGAGCGCAAGCATCTATCTAGCGCGCCACGGATTCGGCACTTGTCAGAGAAGGGAAATGCCCGGCAAGGCTTTTTCAACGATGCTGATTTCCATGCGCTCGCTAGCAAGCTGCCCAGCTACCTCCACGACTTCACGCGGTTCGGGTACCTTACCGGCTGGCGCAAGGGTGAGATTGCTTCGCTTCTCTGGGAAGATGTAGACGGCGACGTTATCCGGCTGAGAGCGGAGAACACGAAAAATGGCGAAGCCCGCACGGTGACGCTGGGCGGGGAACTCGGGGAGCTGATGGAACGCCGTAAGACCGAGCGCCAAGTGAAAACCACGAGCGGTGTGATGCTGCTGGCTTCGCTAGTCTTCCACCATCAATGTGAGCCTGTCGGGGACTTCCGCAAGGCGTGGGCTACGGCCTGTGTCGCGGCCGGTATGTCTGCCGTAGCTGCAAACAGCCTGTGGATGGCCACAGGTACGAAGAATGCAACGCTGAGGCGAAGTATTCAGGCCGCGTCTTCCATGACTTCCGCAGAACGGCGGTTCGCAACATGGTGCGGGCGGGCGTGCCGGAGCGGGTTGCCATGAGCATCAGCGGCCACAAGACCCTCTCGATTTTCGACCGCTACAACATCGTGAACGAAGCGGACCTGCGGGACGCCATGCGGCGCAGCCAAAGATACCTGAAGCACAGCGCACAGCAGCGGAGCGCCCGGCTGTCATGCGACAGGCAGGGCGCAAGCATTGAGCCTAGAAACGGAAACGCGGACATTACACGGACATCTGGCCAAATGAAACGGGGCCTCAAATCTAGGCCCCGCTATAAATCGCGTATTTTCTGGAAGATATTGGTTGCGGGGGAAGGATTTGAACCTCCGACCTTTGGGTTATGAGCCCAACGAGCTACCGGGCTGCTCCACCCCGCAGTATAAGTATACTGCCGTAGTGAGGGACAGGTCAAACTGTGTGCGTGGCACGCGGGTGGCGCCTGCGTGGCATGCGGGTGGACCATTCGGCATCTGATGGCAGGTGCAGGAGATGGTTGCAAATGGTGGCATGAGAATGCAGCTCGAACGTAACTTTTTGCTGATTTTAGCGTCTGCAAGAGTACAGGCTTTGCGGTTTGAAACGCCGAGCCTGCGGAGTTGAATGTGGAGGACAGTATGCATCGGACTTTCTTTCGTCGGTTGAGTTTTGCGGTTCCCGTTGTGCTGGTTGGAGTGCTTGGTTGGAGCGTGGTTGCGCAGGCCCAGAGCACGGACCAGAACACGGAGCAGAATACGGCACAGAGCACGGACCAGAACCAGGCACCGGCAACGGCGGCCCCGGCGGCGGCCAAGACGATGCCGGACGCAGCGGTAGAGGCGAATGTTCTGAAGGCGCTGGCGGGAGCGCCGGACCTGGCCAACCAGCCGATGACGACCACCACGGTGTATGGGGTGGTGACGCTGAGCGGTTCGGTGGAGAGCGAGGCGCTGCGGGTTGAGGCCGAGACCATCGTGTCGACGACCAAAGGCGTAAAGAAGGTGGTCGACGAGATGACGCTGGGCGGCGAGAACGCGAACGCGCAGCCGGAGGGCAACATGGCCCCAGCGCCGCCTGCAGCGCAGGCGCAGGCTCCGATCGAGGAGGGATCGCCGGACTCGGACAACACGGGAAGTGTAAATCAGGTTCAAAATCAGACTCCAAATCAGGTTCAAAATCAAGCTCCAAATCAGGCCCCAAATCAAAGTGCGAATCCGGCGGTGCAGCAGCCCTATGGCGCGCCGCCTCCGGGTTATGCGCAGCGAGGCTATGGCCAGCCGCAGCAGGGCTACGCGCAGGCGCAGCCGGTGTATGGCGGGCAGGAGGGTGGGGCGGCGGTGACGGTTCCGGCGGGCGCGCTGCTGCGGATGCGGATCAACCAGACGCTGACCAGCGCGAGCGCGAAGGCGGGCGACCGCTTCGACGGCATTGTGGTGAACGACGTGGTGGCGGGCGGCGCGGTGGCGATTCCGCGCGGCGCGGCGGTGCAGGGAACGGTGGTGGACGCGAAGAAGGCAGGCGCGCTGAGCGGGCGCGGCGAGCTGACGCTGCAACTGACGCAGGTGACGCTGGGCGGCAAGGGCTATGCGATCGTCTCCGATGTGTGGGGCAGGGCGACGGGCGACAAGGCCGCTCAGTCGGTGAACAGCACGGCGGCCGGCGGCGTGATGGGAGCCTTGATTGGCGCGGCGGCCGGCGGCGGACGGGGCGCGGCGATCGGCGCGGGCGTGGGCGGCGCGCTGGGGCTGGGATCGGCGGCGGCATCGGGCAGCGGACAGGTCTATGTGCCGTCGGAGGGGCTGCTGACGTTCCATCTGGCGCAGCCGGCGACCGTCACGACGGTGTCGCAGGCGGAGATGGACCGTCTGGCCCAGGGAGTTCCGGGAGGTGCACAGCAGCAGCAGCTTCGGCGGCGCTATCCTGCGGTGTACTACGGGCCGTATGGGCCGGGATATTATCGGCCTTATCCTTATGGCTATCCTTATCCCTACTGAAGCGATCTGACTTTTACGTGATTTGAGGGGCCGCGCTTGCGGCCCTTTCTGCGGCAGAGGGGCGGGTGATTTATACTGGTCGCTTGCCCTGCTAACGGCTTGGTGCGCGGGAGTTTCGCGGGCCGGGACGCGCAAAATCAACGGGCAGAAGCGCTGTCTGCGATCCGGTTTGAGACTGGGACTGGGCCCTGCGGTTGGAGGGTTTCAGGACGGTTGCGGGCCGGGGTTGGGGGCGGGGCGCGAAGTCAAGGTCGCGGTCGGGTATGATTCGTTTTCTTCAGCAGGACAACAAGGCAGTCAAGATAATGTTCGCGGTGATCATCGGGGCCGCGTGCATCTCCATGGTGATCTACCTGGTTCCGGGGTTGATGTCGGACAACTCGACGGGGAACAGTTCGGCGGTGTATGCGACGGTGCGGGAGCCGGGGATTCTGGGGCGGATCGGGTTCGGGGAGAGCACGGAGATCAAGACGGAGGATGTGGCGAAGCTGGCCGAGCAGCAGTTGCGGCGGCAGCGCATTCCGGCTGAGATGATGACTTCTCTGCTGCCATACATGATGCCGCAGGCTGGGCAGTACCTGGTGCAGCAAGCGATCAAGAAGCAGGCGGCAGACGAGATGCATCTGGAGGTGAGTGACGCGGACCTGGTGCGCGAGCTGCGGACGGGGCCGTTTGCCGAGTACCTGTTCCCCAATGGGCAGTTCGTGGGCGACGACAAGTACATCGACTTCCTGCAGGCGGAGTACGGTCCGGAGATGACCCGCAGCTACTTCGAGCAGCAAGTGAAGGAGGAGATGGAGCTGCAACGGCTGCAGGCGATGGTGACGGGCGGAGCGACGGTTTCGGACGCGGCGGTGCGCGAGGCCTACCGGGTGCGGGGGATGAAGGTGCAGTTCGACTACGCGGCGGTGTCGCTGGAGGAGCTGAAGAAGACGATCAACCCGGCGGATGCGGAGTTACAGAATTATTTCAAGCAGAACGCGGCGAGGTACGCCAAGGCGATTCCGGAGACGCGCAAGATCGAGTATGTGACATTCGACGCATCGAAGACGCCCGGCGGCAAGGCCACGGTGAGCGACGCCGAGGCGCAGGCGTACTACAACGCGCACCTGGCGCAGTACAAGAC
>Ga0187851_10001427_pt1 | contig 22920 bp, 18 predicted proteins | sample June2016WEW_6_10_FD_132997 | JGI IMG/M metagenome (GOLD analysis project Ga0187851, IMG submission 132997) | Peatland microbial communities from SPRUCE experiment site at the Marcell Experimental Forest, Minnesota, USA - June2016WEW_6_10 | ecosystem: Environmental > Terrestrial > Soil >...
TCAGAAGCCAATTTAATAGCTATTTTTATTGACAGCATGTTGAAAAACAGCCTATATTCATACAGGAATGCAAGACAACCTGAGCAGGATAGCTATTTTTCAGGCTTAAATGGAGGATTCCAGGTAAATAACCCCGCCCTGTGGGTGGGGTTATTTACTTCAAAAAAAATTGTCGACATACCGTCGTATGAACGATGTGTCCCCCCGTGAGCAAGAGCGGGATATTTGCGGGATACCACCGACGACTTGGACACTGGTGCTCATCCAGCTTCCTTTTTTAAATTTTCCGATAGATTTTTTGGCAACCGCCGTGTACCGGCCCATGCCCTCGCATTTGAAGGAAAAATATTCGCTCGAATCTGTCTGGATGGTAAAAATCAGGCTGTCCAAGGGACCAAGCCGATTATTCTTGGCAAAATATTCAAGTTCCTTGGCTTCAAAAACATTCAAGGTATTCACCCCATTGTCACGCATTTTGCTCTTTATGAACCCATCCATAATTTTGGGAACGCCAATGAGCAGTAACAGGACAATAATACTGAAGAGCACCACCAATTCCACCACGGTAATTCCACGCTGAAATTTCATTAATCCCGCCTCCTCATGCCGCAACCCAATAAATACCCGGCTCCACAAGGTCATGATGCCGCACTATGTTGTTGCCGCACGTCATAAAAATAAAATTCTACGCCTGTTCCCGTCGTCGCGCCCAATCGGCATAAGGGTCTCCCGATTTATCGCCAGGCGTCTGAACCTCAGCTCGCGTTTCCGTAAGGCGGTACCTTCCTGAATTCACTGAGCGCCTCCAGGTAGGCGCCCGGATTGCCGATATCGAACCGGCGTCCCTTGACCAGGTAGCCGCACACCCTTTCTTCGTTACGCAGACTGTCGAGGCAGGAGGTCAATTGAAATTCGCCTCGTTCTCTGATGTTTTTCCGGATATTTGTTTCGAGGTGGTCAAATATTTTTGCCGAAAGCACATACTGCCCGAAGACGGTAAGAAATGTGTTTTTTTCGAGGCCGTCAATTTGCAGGCGCTCTTGAGCATATTCGAGGTCAGGCTTTTCGACGAACTCGGTTATTGATAGGAGGTCATTTTCTTTTCCCCAAACCCCCGAAACGCAACCAAAATGATGGACTTCACTGCCAGAGGTTTCTTTAAGGCCCACGACGCTCCCGCCAGCCAATTCAAACGCGTCAATCAACTGCCGACTGCAGGGAATATCGGTAGACGAAGTGTACAGATGATCTCCCAGCAAGAGAAGGAACGGCTCGTCCCCGACCCAGGATCGCGCACAATAAACCGCATGGCCGAAACCATCCTGCACGTTCTGCGAAAGAAAGGTGATCCGGTGTCCGATTTCCATCAAATATTCGGAATATTTTCTGCTTTCTTCGGATAATTTATTAAAATTCTCGATTTTCGGCGGCATATAGAAGATCTCTTCGAAAATCTCTCGATCATGGCTTTGGACAAGGATGCAGACCTCTTCGATCCCCGCCGCGATAGCCTCCTCGACTATGGCGAAAATGGCAGGCTTGGCTCTGCCGTTCCCATCGACAACCGGGAAGAGTTCCTTTTTTATTGCTTTGGTGGCGGGGAAAAGTCTTGTACCAAAACCTGCAGCCGGAATCACTGCTTTACGAACACGCTTTGCCGGACAAACAGTTAAATCAAGGCAGAGCATGCCAAGATCCCGTTCAATAATTTCGGCGGCTTTCTTCCTGCTTGCGGCATCTTTTGCAAGGAGCTGCGCCGTTCCATCACCCTGCGATCCAACCCCTTTCCCGCCAAGGATGTACGGCTTAAGCGGTTCATAAGCAAGAAGCTTATGTAATACCGGTGCGGTCAATTGGGATGAACAGGCGGGCTGCAAATTTTTATCCAACTCAGCCTGAGCTTCGGTCATGAGTGCGCCAAGCCGCTCGGCGGACCCCGCTTTAATGGCTTCCACGGCCTCTAAAACAATCCTGCGGTTGACGGGACCAAGGTAGTTCTGAACGTTTCGCTGCATTTCATCTTCAGCAAACGGGTAGCAACGATTAAGCCGGGCAAGAATTTCCCGGGTGTCCTTGCCGGCCATGAGATCGACGATGAGATAATGAAACTCGGCGCCCGCCGAAAGCTCCCGTATATCAAGGCGATCCCCGTCAAAAGCCATTTCGATGGGACGATTCCCATAGGCACACCCCTGGTCAAGTCGGCCGCAACGGGAAGGGGTGGTAATTTCGCCGTTGTAGGCGACCTCCATTTCGCCCCGCACCGTCATTTTAAGATCGTAAATCCGGTTAAACGCACGGGCAACAAAGACGCATACAGCGGCGCTTGAAGAAAGCCCTTTTTTAATGGGCAAATCGGTTCGGTAATTATCGATTTCAAGCCCCCGGATCCGGTAAAGGGTCAGAACCTGATACGCTACTCCCGCTACCTCGCTGAAAAACCCACCCTCTTCCGCCTGTTTCAGCAATGCCCCGGATTCCATGGGGACCTCCCATGGCGGCATTCTGGTTCCATCATTGAGGGTTGCTTTGAAAATAAGCTTCGTCGGGTGAGCTTTAACTTCACCATAGACACCCTGATTGGTTCCGACGATGATAGCATGACCTTTTTCGATGGCGGCATTGATACGGCGATAGCCTCCGGCCCAATCGCTGTGTTCGCCGAAAAGACAGATGCGACCTGGAACAAAGAGATTCATGAGTACAAGCATCCTCTGAATCAAAGGGGGATAATGCGGATTGTTAGTTTGAATGAGTATAATATAAATTATTATCGCATTTATCCCCGATTGAAGAATCCGATTTTGGGAAGATGGACCGCCCCGAACTCATGTTTGATGAATCTGCCTCGCTTTTTTTAATCTTATCCCGATTCCGCCGCTCAATGGATCTAAAATTCTTGCAGGCTTGCTTCCCAATCGTCTCATCCCCGCCTATTTTGAGGAAATGCGCTCCCTGCCCATGATTTTTATGATCATCATGCTCGTCGCTGAATGGGGATTGCACATTCCGATTTTTTCAACACTCATCAACTCTCTCTACCCCCTCTTCGCCTCCCTATGGTATACACTTATATTCTGGAAAACAGCGATGTAAAAAGGGAATGACAAAAGGGGTAGCCGTACATCCCATCTGAATCGCGCGCAAACAGTGTTTTTCATAGTACCTTGCCTGCTATTTCCAGCGCCAATTATTTTTGGATACGAAATTGCCCTTAACCGGGCCCATAACTCAGTCGGTTAGAGTAGCGGACTCATAATCCGTTAGTCCTAGGTTCGAGTCCTAGTGGGCCCACTTTTCAGGGACAAGAGGGGGGTAACTTTGCAGCCTTTGCGGGTATGCAGACACGACATTCCGGGCGTTACGATGCAGATATACGATACGAGCACTTCCGAAAGGGAGTGCTTTTTTATTATAAAATAACAAACAGAAATTCGATATAACTACTTGATCCTGCTGTGGAGGAATTATGCTGCGCGATATGGAATACCTTATGCAACTGCAGGAAATTGATGTGCGAATTCATGAGCAGGAACTTGCCAAGAAACAATTGCCGGCTACAGTAGCGGAACTCCAGAAACTCGTTGATATGGCCCGAAAAAACATGGAAAACTCACTGGCTCAGGCTAGAAGCGCCGAACAGGAGCTTCTCTCTCTCGACGACCATATGGTGAAAGCTCAGGAGAACCTTGTCCGCAGTCAGGAACGACTGAATTCAATTAAAACCAATCGTGAATACGATGCGGTTCATGCCGAAATAGAAGCCCAGAAGGGAATTATTCACTCATCTGAATCACGTAAAAAGAAGATCAATGAAGAGATCGATCGCCAGAAAGCGATTGCCGAAGCTGCGAGCAAAGAATTCGAGCAGGTGACGGCGGAAAACGAACCAAAAATTGCCGAGCTTTCGGCAACAATCGCCTCCATTGATTCGGTAATAGCGGGCATCGAAAAAGAGCGCGAAGCGTTGAAACCGCTCATTACCAAATCGATCCTTCGAACCTATGACTTGATACGGAGCCGTCGAAATCATGGTCGAGTGCTGAGCGAAGTCTCGACAGCCCGGACCTGCACGGTGTGTTACAAAGTGCTTGAACCGCACCTTGTAAGTGACATTAAACGCGCGACTAAGCTTATTTTGTGTCAAAACTGCGGTTCAATTTTTGCCTGGACCGATAAGGCATAAGCCATTTCTCCATCGGAATATATGCAGATGCGGAGTCATTTCGCCAAGAAGATGGCCGGATCGCCCGCATTGTGTTACTATGCGTAATTTACTACTCTATCGCCGAATGATGCGGTATGCGCTGGCATACTGGCCGCTTCTGGTTCTTTCGGTGGTCCTTTCATTCATAGTTGTCAACTTTGAAGCGGTTTCGCTCTGGTTCGGAGCATCCCTGGCGAAAACGTTGTTCGATCCCGCCGCCGCGTTACCACTAAAACCGGTATTTTCGCTGCATACGATCAACGATACTCTTAAATATTGGACCTACCGGATAATTATACGGGAGAATCCGCTTGATTCGCTCAAGGTGGTATGCGCCCTCATGGCCTCTTCGTTTTTTATCAAGAATATATTGACATATCTTAAATCAGTCATCATGATGCGACTCAATCTCGATATCGTACGCGACATGCGCAACGAGCTTTTCAGCCATGCGCTCAAGCTGCCGGTGACATACTACGACCGTGAGCGTTCGGGCAACATCATTTCACTGGTTGTCAACGATATCGCCAGCATCAACGAGTCCATGACTTCCACGTTCGATAAAATGTTCACGGAACCGATCCGCGTCGTTTTTTTTATCGGCGTGCTGTTCGCCATCAATGTAAAACTGACGTTCGTGATCATCATTATTTTCCCGGTGCTCGGGTTTCTCATTGCAGCCATAGGACAGTCCGTCCGCCGGCGCAGCAAACGCATGCTTGAATCCCTCTCGGGCCTGCTCTCCATTCTTCACGAAACGGTGGGCGGTATCCGGGCGGTAAAGATGTTCAATATGGACGCCTTCGAAACCAAAAGGTTTATGCAAGAGAACAGTCTTTTCGTCCATCGGTCGTTCCGCGCGAACAATATCTCTTCAATTTCCAGCCCATTGACTGAGATGCTGGGAGTCGTCGTCGTCATTATTCTCCTTTGGTACGGCGGGCAGGAAGTCTTGAAAACCGCACATCAAGGGATCACTGCCGGGTTCGGCGCCGAAGACTTCATCCGATTCCTGATATTTCTTTTTTCAACATTTACGCCGCTCAAAACGCTCTCCACCATCAACAATTCTCTGCAACGCGGGTTCGCGGCAGCGGAACGGGTCTTTGCCATTCTCGATTCGCCCACCGAACCGCTCCGGCCCGTTTACCCTGAAAGCGTACCGGTTTTCGCTGATGCAATAACTGTATCGAATGTGCGTTTCACCTATCCCGGATGCAATGAGGAGGTGCTGCACAATGTCAGCTTTACGCTTAAAAAAAGGTCGGTCATAGCCTTGGTAGGATCGAGCGGAAGCGGCAAAAGCACACTGCTCGATCTGCTTCCCCGATTTTATCCAGTGTCAAACGGCTCTATCCGGATCGACGGCCGTGACATCCGGGATCTGGACCTTTCAGGACTCCGCAGCCTTTTCGGCATTGTAGCCCAGGAAACGTTTCTCTTCAACGACTCGGTCCGCAACAATATCGCTTATGGTCTGACTGGGGCAACCACGGGGCAGATCATCGCGGCCGCGAAGGCCGCCCACGCCTGGGAGTTCATCGAACGGCTGCCGGAAGGGCTCGACACCACGATCGGCGACCGGGGGGTCATGCTATCGGGGGGGCAGCGCCAGCGCCTCGCTATTGCGCGGGCGCTCCTGCGCAATCCGCCGGTACTTATACTCGATGAGGCGACCAGTTCGCTCGACTCCGAATCCGAACGTCTTGTCCAGGAAGCTATCAATCGTCTCGTCCAGGACCGCACGGTACTCGTCGTGGCTCATCGCCTGTCAACTATCCGCCATGCGGATCACATTCTTGTGCTTGATAAGGGATGCATCATCGAACAGGGTACTCATGAAGAGCTTCTCAAGCGCGGCCAGCGATACAAATATCTTTACGACATTCAATTTGCGAATGTGACGACCTGACCGACGCTGCACGAAAGAACTAAGGGTGATTTCAATGGGACGATTTATCATAACACATAAATGGGTAATAGTTCCAGCCATTTTTTCCTTTTTCTGCTGCTTTCCACCCAAGGCAATCCGGACCTCGACAGAGCGTGGTGAAGCCGCCCCGCGATCGGTCGCATGGGATGATTCGCTCCAGGACCGGATCATCTTTGCCGATAAGGATACCCGCAACCGATTTGAAAACACCATCAACCGTTTCTGCACTGAGCAGAACCTCTCTCTCGAACACCGCGATTCCGCCGGCCAACAGGTCTTCCTGATTGCTTCCGCCGGCTGCGGTGAAGCTCGATTGCCGCAAGGTTCGCCGATGACAACCTCGATGGGAAAATCCGTGACATCCCTTACCGTAAAACCGTCTGCAGTCGCTGATTCGGGGCATGTTCCCGCTGGAGGATCGCTCCGATTGTATTATCCTCGATCCACGCTGGAGTACCCTTTTTCAGGGCTTCTGGATCAGTATCCGTTCTCGGAAAAAATCGGTCCGGACTCCTTTCAAGGCTGCTTTGACGTTCAGGGTGTAACCCCCCTGTCGATTACCCTGAAAACGTCCGGCAAAATCATCAACGCAGACGGGAAGGCACTTAATCCCCTCGACATCATTGACAAGTGGACTCGATTCATCCGTGATCATCCTGCAGAGGGACTTTCACTCTTTCGCTCCTGCGATGGCATCATGGATTTTATCAGCGGCCGCGAAGCGATCGTCCGGGGGTTTCTGCCCATCGATAATACGACGATTCGCATCAAACTTGGAAACCCGGACACGCAGGCGCTTGAAAGACTTCGAACATGCCGGGCATTGCCTCCGTCACTCAGGGTCAGTCCCTACGTGTTTAAAACTTTTCAGGAGAGCGACGATACTTTAGTCTCGAACTGCCGAACCGCCGGAATACATCCCTCTGTCAATTTTGCCGTAATCAAGCGCGGGGGCGACGGTAATCCCCTGCTCTCATTTTCGCTCGGCCGTTACGATGCCGTTGCCTTGTGGAGTGTTCCGGACCTTGATTATGCCCGCCGCACTTTTCTTAAGAACGGCGTCACCTGTTCGCCAATCGGCAGTGATCGCTACTTCATCGTCTGTCGGTTCCAGGATTCTTCCGAGCGCGCTTTCATGCGATCACTTGTCACTCCCTTTTCGCTGCTCAAGGATGTGGTAAAGGCGGAGGGCGTTCCAATCGCCGCCATCGAAAATGACTCACTGACACCTATGCCCCCTCCCCAAGCTCCCATGGATGCGCAACACTCTCCCACGACGCTCAGTCCGATTAAAATATGGTATCGCGCGGATGATGGAATTTCTAACATTATTGCCGATAAACTTCTGGCCGCCTGCGTGCAGGCCGGAGTTTCGGGCAAAATCATTCCCCTGAAACCGAAAGACTATGAATCCATGCTGGTGAGTGGCGATGAGGGCTGTGTAGTTGCCTGGGTGGGTGAATCGGTGTTGACTTGCCGAAGTGAAAAACTTCGGCTCTCCACGATGTTCTTCAACGATATTGCCGATGAAACGGTGCGGCTCAGCCAGAACCGGGAGGTTTCCCTGTTTTCCATTGATTGGTTCCTTTTAGCCAGAGCAAAGGTCGGTCTCTGGAATGGGAAAATCTCGGGCATGTTTGTGAAGCCGGATTTGAACTAAAAACGGGAGGGTAGCAATGCGCAGAGTGCGAAGTATTTTTGTCCTGTCACTGCTCCTTATCCTAGCGGGCGTTGCGCTTACGCTTGAAAATGTAGGCATCATCATCGGAGCCAGCAAATTATGGCCTGCATTTCTTCTCATCCTCGGAGCGGGATTTATTATTCTCTTCTTTGAACATCAAAGAAGGGAATTATCACTGATTTTTTTAGGGATTACGATTACCCTGCTGAGTCTGTTTTTTTTCTATTTTAATTTTACAACGTGGTCATACATGGCGACCATGTGGCCGATTTTCCTGGGAATCGCCGGAGCAGGCTTTTTAGCGATGTATATAAGTGGTCGGCATCGCCTTTTTTTATTTCTTGCGGTGGCTCTTATCATGCTCGCTGTAGTATTTTTTCTGGTATTCGGTATTTCCCTCCAACTGTGGCCACTTTCGCTCGTTGCGTTTGGAGCGAGTCTTCTGCTGGCGGATCTTTATTACCGCTGACATCTAATGAGGTATTAATTTAAAACATGGATAAGAAAAAGATAATTTTTGTAGAACCATCGGGTGCGCCGTCGAATGTATTCGCCAAGTTCATGACCATCCCGCTCCTCGGACCGCTCTATCTTGCCACCTATGCTCGGAAAGCCGGTCACGATGCGATAGTATTCAATGAAAACATCATGAAACGACCTATTACCGCAACCGAAATGGCTGAAGCCGATATTCTCTGCCTGAGTTGCCTTACCTCCACGATTAACCGGGGGAAAGCAATCGCGAAGGAGTATAAGGCCGCCCGGGCGGCAGCGGGAAAAACCGGGCTTACCATGGTTGGCGGCATTCATGCCAGCATGATACCTGATGATGTAACGAACGATTTCGATCAGATAATTATTGGCGAGGCGGAAAATGTTTTCATCGATTGCATTGAAGGACGTATCACTGATCATCTCGTGCATGGTACCCCACTTGGGGATCTCGATAGTCTCCCGATTCCCGATTTTTCAACGTTGATCGATCCTCACCGGAGGACAGTAATGCCGATCCTGACCTCTCGTGGCTGTCCCTTCGACTGCAACTTCTGCTCAGTCACCGAGATGTTTGGCCAAAGCTACCGCTATCAAAGCCCGGAGCGGGTTCTGGAAGAAATCATGACCCATACGAATGATGGCACGAAATGGATTTTTTTCGTGGATGACCACTTTGCCGCAAACTTCAGCCGTACCGAAAAACTGCTCGATCTCATGCTCAAGTACAAGTTCAAGGTTCCCTGGAGCGCCCAGGTGCGCACGGAAGTAACGAAAAATGAAGCTGTCGTGGCCAAAATGCGGCGGGCGGGATGCCGGATGGTCTATGTCGGATTTGAATCTGTTAACCCCGCCACGCTCAAGGACTTCAATAAACGCCAGACCGTGGAGGATATTCGCCGGTCAATAGAAGTGTTCCGCCGCTGCAGCATCAGCGTACATGGCATGTTCATGCTGGGAAGTGACACCGATTCGGTCGAGGTATTCGACGCGACGAGAAGGTTTTCGCGCGAAATGGACATCGAATTCGCCCAATATACCATTCTCACGCCGCTGCCCGGAACGAGATTATTCAAACAATTCGAACGAGAGGGACGGCTTCTCCACCGGGATTGGACTCTCTATGACGGACTGCATTCCGTCCATGCTCCCCGTCTCATGACGCCGAGCGAACTGCAGGATGGCATGATCGATTGCTTCAACGATTTTTATAATTATTTTAACGCCATCAACGATGCGCTCGAAGCGGTGGGTCGCACGATCGGCGCAACTTTCCGCTCCCTGCATACGAAAGCGTTTTTCCCGTCCTTTTACCCTACATTCATGAAAGTGGCGGGGCGGCACATTATCCGGCAATTTATCCGGAAAAATCAGCACTATCTCGACTACCTGCGGCAACAGACCGCCTCACGAATCTTGAGGTCGCAACCCATGAAAGCCAAGGATACAGCAGGGTAATTATGTAATTGATCCCTCCGCTGCCGGTTTAGTGGTATTTTATTTCTTAACTGCCTATTTCTTGACATATTCAATTTCAATTCTCCCGATAAATTTCGCCATTCTCACACTCTCACTTCCGAAATCATCGATGAGCAGCGGCACCCGGTCTCGATAGGCCGGAAAAACCCCGAGAGCCGGGTCGACAAAAAGCCATGTATCATTGCTTTCGGCCATGACCCACGCATGGTAGGAGTATCCTTTGTGTTGCCAATAAACGAGGCCGTAAATTACACGCGCGGGAATCTTTACGGCGCGCAGCAGGGCGCCGATCAACACCGAGTGCTCCTTGCAGTCGCCGAAACCTGATTCGAGTACTTCTATCGCATTCGGAAAGGTCGGCGAGGGCCGCTTTTCGAGGGTGGCGTACACCCAGTGAAAGCAGGCGTCGATCGAATCGCACCGGGTAGTGGCATTTTTGACCAGTGAATCGGCAAGCGTTTTGATTTTTGGGTCATCCGACTGCATGGTAACGGTCGGGGAGACAAAATCATGCTCTAATATCGAATCGCGATGGACGCTGCCTGATCTCGGACACTCCGCAGGCATGTCGTTGAGAACCCATTTACTGCCGACGTGCTGGTAAAATCGTTGTACCGAGGAGTCCGGGCTGAGCGTTGAATCGAGGGTCATGGCAATGCGCTCATTTTCCTGCGAGGGTCTCGATGCCGGAACCGAGAGCGCTTTTGCCATGTCTCCGAGCGATGTCAAGAAAGGGATTACCCCCTTGTTATTCTTTTTTTTCATCACAAAAGGGAATTGTCCAGCGAAAACCGTGACTCCGGCGGTATCGATTTTGAGAGTGTCGAGCCGACCGATGGCGCTCTGCATATCACTGAATACCCAGCAAAAGCCGTTTTGTGACGAGGGTGTTTCGATGCATCGGGTAACATCGGTCATGATCTTGCCCGAAGTCAATTCAAAGATTGTGTCGGAAAAAATATCGCCCCATCTGATCGAACAATCTTTAATTCCCCGGTACAACTCGTAGGTGCGGTTTAGATTATCGGTAACTCCCTGTACCGGTCGCACACGCGTAACGCCGCCGGCCGTCACCGCAAGATGCCATGCCGTTCCGGTGTCTTTGACAAGATGCCATTTCGAAGCGCCTTCAGCGCTGTTAATCTCCTGTTCTGCGCTGAGAAGCCGACCATCGAATTCATACACCCGGTAGTCAGAAGCGGAAAGGCGCTCACTTTCAGAGGCCCCTCCCGCATCGAAGTAAGTTTCGGCATTAACCGTACCGGCGGATTCGTCGATTGAAAACGATTGACGGCAGAACCCTACGCAATGCCCTTTTAAAAAAAGATCGAGCGTATCGTTGTGAAGGATAATCCGCCATTCCTGACGGGATTTTTGCGGGCTGTCGGAGCCATGAGGGTAAATCGGCGACACGAATGCCGGCATTAGCGCAATGGCAGCGGTCACGGCATAATTTTTCAAGGGACCTTCTTATAAGTAAACATTCATTGTTCTACAGACTTACCATGAGCAGCGTTTTTATAAGCATTTTCACGGATTACCGTTCGTTCTTGAACCTGGCGAAAAACGAAACATGCGATTTTTGTTGTCTCCATCAAAGATTTTCGAGGCATCGTTCCTTGAAAAAGGGGTATTGAATACCGGAATATCATTAATGGGTCCGGAGCGTTTCCATGACCGGGGTAAGGACGGTTGAATAACGTCCAGCGATTTTTTCCGTCAATCGTTTATTCGATTGATTGACGCACCGAGTGCGGAGAGACGGGTATCGATCTCCTGATAGCCGCGGTCGATCTGCTCGATGTTGTAAATGATACTCCTTCCTTCGGCCGAAAGTGCGGCGATAAGGAGCGCCATTCCTGCCCGGATATCTGGCGAGGTAATCGTTGCGCCATAAAGCGGGGAAGGTCCCGCAATGACGGCGCGGTGGGGATCGCACAGCACGATCGATGCACCCATGGAGATAAGCTTATCAACAAAGAAAAGCCTTGACTCGAACATTTTTTCGTGGATAAGGCACATGCCTTCCGATTGCGTGGCCACAACAAGCAGAATGGAAAGAAGATCGGTAGGAAATCCAGGCCAGGGGCTGTCTTCAATGCGTGGGATCTGTCCTCCAAGATCCTTGTGGATTTTAAGCTTTTGACGCTGGGGCACGAGTATGGCGCCTTTGCTTCCGTCGGCTTTGATCGTAACGCCGAATCGACCGAATTGGTAACGGATCATATGAAGGTGCTCGGGGTCTACTCCCTCAATGGTCAACTCAGATCCAGTTGCGGCGGCAAGCCCGATGAATGATCCAGCTTCGATATAGTCGCCGCCGACGCGGTGGTTGGCCGCAGTTAATTCGCTTATTCCATGAACGACGAGGAGGTTGGAACCAATGCCTTCGATGGCAACCCCGCATTTTTCAAGGAAGCGGCAAAGCCCCTGCACATGAGGCTCTGATGCGGCATTGGCAATGGTAGTGGTGCCGCGTGCGCCAGCAGCCGCAATCAGCGCATTCTCCGTTGCGGTCACCGAAGCCTCGTCAAGATAGATATTCCTCCCCTCAAGGCCGCGTTCTGGAGCTGAGAGAAGAAAACTTGTTTGCTGTTTCGATTCGCCCGACAAGATGGAACGCTCGATTTTAATCCGTACACCGAGTTCTTTGAAAACCGCGAAATGCGTATCGAGTCGCCGCCGACCGATGGAATCGCCGCCGGGTTGGCGGATTTCAGCATGACCTTTTCGTACAAGAAGCGCTGAGGCAAAGAGTATCGATGCCCTTATGGCGCTCGACTCTTTAGCAGGAAGCTCCGTTGTGACGAGCTCCGATGCGTCGATGGTTACCTGCCCATCGCGAAGAGGCGAGACCTTTGCACCGAGTATCGTTGCAATCGAAAGCATGGCCCGCACGTCGCCGATATCCGGAACATTGGAAAAAATCAGGGGGCTCCGACATAGAAGCGAGGCCGCAATGAGTGGCAACGCCTCATTTTTATTGCCGGTAACCCTGATGGTTCCCTGAACCTTGCATTTTCCTTCAACGATAAATCCGCTCATGCAGACAACCTCGCTCTCTCAATCATCATAAAAACCGCAGTTCATCGGAAGTGTGCTCATGCAGAAGTGACAGGCGTCCGATCAAGGGATGAAAATAAAATAGATTTCTCATGAAAAAAAGTCCGGAGAAAATAGCGTTTAAATGGCGCGAAAAAAAATATCAGTATTTTTTAAATTTAATTGTATTTTTACAAAGGTAGGGAAGTGCCATTTTATTTTTATTTTTCGGCGAGGTACTTTTGAACAATGTGCTCTGCGTGCGGTCCTGTAATTTCTTGACTAATACTATCAAATAGGGAATTCCGCTTTGAGCGGCGCGAGCATGCCGTCCTATTTCACATAGCCGACGGACTTCCAACCGTTCAAGGGAATGCCCATCCTTTTCTATGAGAGGGATCAAGAAACTACAACTGCAAGCAGGGCATCTTTTTTGCATGAAAATCCATGGCGTCCGCCCAAAGCATATATTACGCCCTCCGCAATCGGCTCAACACGGTTTTCCACGAGAAGAGCGTAGAGTGACCACGTCTTCCTCCCAGGTTTCCCTCGTCGTGCAGCTCGATTTTTTATCCCCGATCACCGCTATTAAGGGATTCGGGCCCAGGCGCGTCGCAGGGCTTAACGAATCCGGCATTGAAACGGTCGGGGACCTGCTCTACCACTTCCCACGCCGGTATCTCGATCGTTCCACCATCGTTCCGATCGGACAGGTCGGCAATTTTATAAATTCGAGCTGCACCATTGCCGGAATCGTGGAGAAGACCCGTGTCGAACGCTGGGGGCGCGGTCGCCTACGCGCGCTTTTGAAAGACGCTACGGGCGAAGTGGAATTGCTCTGGTTTGGTACAATGCCAGCATACCGGAACATGCTGACTCCAGGCGTCCGGGTGATGGCTACCGGTAAAATAGGGAAATACCGGCATTTGCAAATGGTTCATCCCATGGTCGATCGCATCAATGATGAAGGCGGTGTGCAAGGACCGACATTTTTCCCGATTTATCCGATAAGTGAACCGATGCGGGAGGCGGGGCTCACCAATCGAATTCTTTTCAAGGCAATTCAGCAGACCCTCGACGCCGTGACACGATACCCGGAGATCCTTCCCGAGCAGATCGTCACAAAACGTGGGTTTCCCCCACTGGACCAATGTCTGCGGGAGATTCACCAACCCCGCGATATCACCACGCTTAACCGGTATCGTGATCGCCTGCGCTACGAGGAACTTTTCAATCTGGCGCTTACGCTGCGATGGAGCAGGCGTAAATTTGCGCTTCCGGGGCGTTCAATGAAACCGGGCGATCTCCCGTCACGCTTCAGGACTCAGCTTCCGTTCACACTCACTGCCGGGCAGGAGCAGGCCATTGCAACGCTTTACAGCGATGCGGTTTCTCCGATGCGGATGCATCGACTCCTCCATGGCGATGTTGGATGCGGTAAAACCCTGGTTGCATTCTTTGCCTGTTTCAGTGCGCTCGCCAGCGGATTTCAAGTTGCCTGGCTTGCGCCGACCGAAGTGCTTGCAATGCAGACTTATACGCGCATAGAAACCTGGCTAGGTCAGCTGGACCTCCATGCCGAGCTTTTGCTTGGAAGTACCACTATTCAGAACAAACACCGGATTTTCGATGAACTCGCTTCGGGTCGCCTGCGATTTATTGTCGGCACCCATGCTTTAATTCAACATGCAGTGAAATTCAGAGCCCTCGGAATGATTGTCATAGATGAACAACATAAGTTCGGTGCGGCTCAAAGACTATCTTTGCAGGAAAAAGACCCGGCATCGGATTTTCTCCTCATGTCTGCAACGCCAATTCCTCAAACTCTAGCCAAAACATTGTATGGAGATTTAGATCTTGTCGAAATTCGTGAATCTCCGGCAGGCAGGCATCCGGTCAGCACCCATCTGATTCCTGAGAATCGGCGGAATGAAATGGAGCGATTCATCCGGTCGGAGATAGAAAAAAAACAGGCGGCCGCTTACTATGTGGTGCCCCGAATCGGCCAGGATGAGGATTCCGAATCATCGATTGAAATCGCCGCCATGTTGAAAAAACTCGAGAACGGCACATTCAAGGGAATTCCAATTGCCTGCCTCCACGGCCGCATGACGAGCAACGAGAAGGAACTTACGATACGGTCATTTACCGATGGTAGCGTGAGGCTTCTGGTCAGTACCACCGTCGTCGAGGTAGGCGTCGATGTTCCGCACGCCACCTGCATGGTTATTGAAGGCGCGGAGCGATTCGGCATGGCGCAGCTGCACCAGCTTCGCGGAAGGGTAGGGAGAAGCGGGAAAAAATCGTACTGTTTTCTCTTAGTCTCTCCATCGGCGGATGCCGAATCCCTTGAGCGGATTTCCTTTTTCAGCCGGCATCATGATGGGTTTAGAATCGCCGATCGGGATCTTTCCCTGCGCGGGCCCGGTGAAGTAGCTGGCTTCAGGCAGACCGGGTGGGAAGAGCTCAGGATTGCCGATATCGTGCGTGATGCGGAGCTTTTCAGGCATGTCCAGCATGAGCTCGATGCGATGATCCCGGGGTGATGCTCGACATTTTTCTCCATCTTGTCGTCGGTATTAATTATATTATTGTATTCATAAATGTAATTATCCCTTGCGGTTCCGACGTAACGACTTCGGAATTTCTTCTTAATATTAAAAGCAGGCAGATCGGCGTATGATTGCATTAATCATTGTTATTTCACTCTACATAGTCTGTTCGGCTGTCCTTCTTGCGTTTGGCGCGCAGTGTTACATTCTCACCTATTTATTTCTACGAAAGCGCAAGCAGCGTATTGCGTTCCAGCGCACAACCATGCGGCTTTATTATGGGAACATTGAGGAAAGCCGGTATCCCAAGGTTGTTACGCAGCTTCCCATGTATAATGAACGACAGGTGGCAAAACGAGTGATCGAAGCGGCGGCGGCGATGGATTATCCCCGTTCGAGGCATGAAATCCAGGTGCTTGACGACAGCACCGATGAAACAATCGGGTACGTCGATGAAACGGTTGAACGGTTGCGCGGGCGCGGCCACAACGTTTCAGTGATCCGGAGGACCGACCGGACCGGCTTCAAAGCGGGAGCGCTTCAAAACGGCCTGGAGTTTACCGACGCGGAATTTGTGGCGATTTTTGACGCGGATTTTGTTCCGCCGGTCGATTTTCTGCGCAAGGCAATGGCGTTTTTCGTTGACCGGCCGACACTTGGCCTCGTTCAGGGGCGATGGACGCACTTGAATAAAAATTCTTCGCTTATTACACGCGGTCAGGCCATGGGCATCGACGGTCATTTCATGATAGAGCAAGCCGCTCGCAGCTGGAACGGATTGTTCATGAACTTCAACGGCACCGCCGGGGTTTTCCGCCGCAAGGCCATTGAGATGAGCGGCGGCTGGCAGCACGATACGCTTACCGAGGATATGGACCTTTCGTACAGAATGCAGCTGGCAGACTGGGAAACCGAGTATGTTCCGGATCTTACGGTACCGGCTGAAATTCCCGAAGACATCAACGCTTTCAAGAATCAGCAGTTTCGGTGGGCAAAGGGATCGATCCAGACCGCCATAAAAATCATTCCGCTGCTTCGACAGAAGAAGATGTCGAAATTCAAATTCGCGCAGGCCGTGTTACACCTCACCCACTATATGGTGCATCCGCTCATGCTGATTCTCGCCATGTTGACCATGCCGGTGCTTTATTTTGTCAAAGTCAATCTGCCGATAGCCTGGTTTGCATGTATTATCGGCTGCATGATACTCGCCACGAGCGGGCCCGCGACCATGTATATGGTCGCACAGCATTTCATCGGTAACCGCATACTGAAGCAGCTTGCTTTAATCCCGGCAATGATGCTGATCGGAACCGGACTCGCGGTAAACAACGGCAAGGCGGTCATCGAAGCTTTAATAAAACGGGAGTCGCCGTTTTACCGGACGCCCAAAAAAGGTCAGCTTCGCGGGACACAAGGATATCGTCCGGTTAAGGATATTACCTGTATTATTGAAATTGTCATCGGCTTATACTGCCTCGCCAGTTTTCAGATCTTCCTTGGCTACACCAACTTCCTGGTCAGCCCTTTTCTCATGCTCTATGCATCGGGATTCCTTTTCGTCGGAGTAATCTCCATCGTCCATTTTCGCAAACCGGATTTGATCGATTTCAAGCTCAAGATGCAGAATGCGACTAAAAGTTAAAAAGATCTTCCGCTTCTCTTGAACCTTCAAACAATCGTGCTTACGACCCATAACGCGCGGGGGAACGTCATTCATATTAATTGGTGCGGCGTCGATGCATTTTCTGCCCATGTTAGGTCTCATGAGGTGGAATGACATATTTTTTTTAAAGGAAGAGATGAAATGAGTGAGTGGTATGACCATCGTTTTACCTAAAAACTATCATATTAAAGAAGAACTCGAGAAAAATCGGGTACAGTGCGTCTCGCATGAGTTGGCGTTAAGGGAGGATATCCGCGCTCTCCGCATTGGCATTCTCAATGTCATGCCGGTTGCTGAAACGTATGAGTTCAGTCTTTTGCATCCGCTCGGTCGATCGGTGTTGCAGATAGAGCCGATCTGGATTAAACTCCACAACCATGCCTACTCCTCCAGCAGTTCAAAACACCTGAAGGATTTTTACGTGCATTTCGAGGAGGCCATAAATCCCCGCCGGCTCGACGGTCTGTTATTGACAGGTGCGCCTGTGGAAGAGCTCCCTTTTGAAAATGTGCACTATTGGGATGAACTCACCCGCATTCTCAAGTACGCACATACCAATATTTCGTCGACGCTGGGGATTTGCTGGGGCGGACTTGCACTTGCCAAATTTCTGGGAATAGAAAAGGTGCAATATCCGGAAAAGATGTTCGGCGTCTATGAAACGGCGAATCTTGACCGGAGCCACCGAATTACGGGTGACATGGATGACTTGTTCTGGTGCGCTCAGAGCCGCCACGCGGGAATTCCGGATGAGATACTCGAAGCGGAAGCCGCCAAAGGAACCGTGCGGCTTCTTGCATATGCCAAGGGCGCAGGGTATACCATTTTTGAAAGCGCCGATCAGCGCTTCCTTATCCATCTCGGCCACCCGGAATATGAGCCGGAAAGAATTGTTAAAGAGTATGATCGGGATCGGGAAAAGGGCCGCACCGATGTACGGGAGCCTCTGAATTTTAATCTCGCGAAACCGGTAAATTCCTGGCGGACCCACCGGAACGAGTTTTTTTCCCAATGGGTAAAATTCGTTCACGAATCGACCACGTACTGATCGCATCCACGGATCGGCAGGAAACAGATGGAGACTTTCAATGAATGGATGAACCAACGGCTCCCCCACCTCGTCGACGAACTTCAGACCGCCATACAGACGAACGGCTATATCCCCGGCGAAGAAGGGCTCGATTTTTCGGGTCGGCACGCCATCTACCAAATTCTTGACGATCTTCTTTCCCTCCTGTTCCCCGGATGCTTCAGCAAAGAGGCTATCGTTCGCGATAATTTGAATTTCTATCTTTCGGACACGCTTCGCCATATCTCGTTCCAGCTGTGGAAACATATCCGGGAGGTATTCCATTACCGCTGCAAAAAAGTGAATTCCACCAAGTGCGTCTGCGAAAAACGAGCGGAAGAGGCGGTAATTCGGCTTAGTGAATCATTACCTTCGATACGGATGACGCTTATCGACGATATCGATGCCGCGTACGCAGGAGACCCGGCCGCCCAGGATCGGGATGAAATTCTTCTCAGCTACCCGTGCGTTGATGCAATTGCCACCCATCGGATCGCCCACCTGCTCTATGAAATCGGCGTGCCGATCATACCGCGGATCATGGCGGAACGCGCTCACTCCCGCACCGGCATCGACATCCATCCCGGAGCGCAGATCGGCCCCCGATTTTTCATCGATCATGGCACCGGCGTCGTCATCGGCGAAACCACGCGAATCGGCCGAAATGTAAAACTGTATCAAGGGGTGACGCTCGGCGCGCTTTCGCCATTCGATAACGCAGGGCGTCCGCGAAGAGGAGAAAAGCGCCATCCAGATATAGAAGACGATGTGATTATTTATGCCAACGCCACAATTCTGGGCGGTTCCACCGTGATCGGACGGGGTGCGGTGATAGGCGGCAACACCTGGATCATCAAATCGGTGGGTCCGGGCCAGCATGTGTATAACCCGATACACAACGCTTGATCGACCTCAAATAATTGACTCTATAGCAAGGAATTACATCGTGGAGCTTGCGGTCAATGGCAAACCGGTTTCAATCAGGGAGGGATCGAATCTTCTTGATCTTCTGTCAAAGCAGGGACTCGATGCAGCCGTGGTAGTGATCGAAGTAAATCGATGCATTGTCAGGAAAGATTCATTCGGCAGCCATGTGCTTCACGCAGGGGATATGGTGGAGATTCTTCGCTTTGTCGGCGGCGGGTGAGCGAGCATACGCACCATGCGGAACGTATGATTGACGAACTTGTCATCGCGGGAACATCGGTACGATCGAGGATCATCACCGGTTCAGGAAAATACCGGGATGAAAAAATAATCCCGGAAATTCTCGAAGCTGCCGGTTGCGATATTATTACCGTTGCACTGCGAAGGGTCGATTTTGATCGGCCTGCGGAGAATGTTCTGCGGCACATCCCCGCCGGAAAGGTGATTCTGCCCAATACCTCCGGCGCACGCACGGCCGAGGAAGCCGTTCGCATTGCACGGCTGGCCAAGGCAATGGGCTGCGGGAATTGGATAAAAATCGAAGTGATTGCCGACCAGAAGTACCTTTTGCCGGATACCATAGAAACATTGAAAGCGACCGAAGTGCTGGTTCGCGAGGACTTTATCGTGTTGCCCTATATGACACCGGATCTTTCAGCCGCCCGGCGGATGGTGGATGCAGGGGCGGCGGCGGTCATGCCCTTCGGAGCGCCGATCGGTTCAAACCGTGGCCTGCAAACAATCGATCTCATCGAAATTCTAGTGTCCGAAATTTCGGTACCGGTCATCATCGATGCGGGAATCGGTCGCCCTTCGCATGCGGCCGCGGCAATGGAGCTCGGCGTCGATGCGATTCTCCTCAATACCGCCATTGCGACCGCCGATGATCCCGTTTCCATGGCCCACGCTTTCAGACTGGCTATCGAAGCCGGTAGGGAGGCTTATCTCGCCGGTCTCGGACCAACCTCAAAGACCGGCAGGCCGTCGTCGCCGCTCACCGGTTTCTTAGACTAAGGAACCTGCGAAAATTCCATAAAAACTTCGGTTATCATGTCCTTTTATCAAACAATCGAGCGTTACCGGTCTTTTGACTTCGCCGCGTACTTGGCTTCGGTTACGGAGCGAAACGTTGCGACGATTCTGGAACGCGACCGGCTGACCGAACTGGAGTACCTTGCGCTGCTCTCCGATGCCGCGCAGCCGCAGATCGAGTTCATGGCGCAAAAGGCCGGCGTTCTCACGCGCCGCCACTTCGGCAATGCCATGTTTATCTTCACGCCCTTTTATATATCGAATTATTGCGATTCAGTATGCCCCTACTGTTCGTTCAGTCGGCGACAGTCGATTGAGCGCCGGCATCTGTCGATTGATGAAGTGCGGGCCGAAGCAAAACGGATAGCCGAAAAGGGGATCCGCCATATTCTTGTCTTGACCGGCGAATCCCGGAATAAAGCCACTTCTGCCTATTGCGCCGCCGCCGTTGAAGCGATTCGGGACAGCTTTTCGTCCATCGGCATGGAAATTTATCCAATGACTGAGGAAGAGTATCGGGGGCTTATCGAGCGCGGCGTCGATGGACTTACGATCTTTCAGGAAACCTATCATGAGGAGCGGTACCATGTTCTCCATCAGGGCGGTCCGAAAGACAACTACCGGTTCAGGCTCGATGCCCCGGAGCGAGCAGCCCGGCAGGGCATCCGTACCGTTTCGGTCGGCGCGCTCCTGGGGCTCCACGACCCGCGTATCGATTCATTCTTCACTGGGCTGCACGCCGCCTGGCTTCAGCGCGACTTCCCATCGGTCGAGGTTTCCGTCTGCGTCCCGCGACTGCGTCCTCTTGTCGCCGAGTTTGTTCCGGCTTTCGACGTCAGCGACCGCAGGCTGGTACAGACCATTGTCGCCTCGCGTCTTTTCCTGCCGTCGGCGGGCATCACCCTCTCCACGCGTGAGAATGCCGTGTTTCGCGATGCCGCGGCGCGGTTCGGCGTAACGAGGATGTCCGCGGGCGTCTCCACGGCGGTGCCCAACCACGCGGGCGGCGACGCGACGCCCCAATTCGAAATCGCCGATGGCCGCAGCGTTGGCGAAGTAAAGGAAGATCTCCTGCGGATGGGTTTGCAGCCGGTAATGCACGATTGGAACAGCGCTCTAACCAGAAATTATCCTTCCGCTGCCTGAAACTCAGCCTTAAATTGCAAAGAACGTGACCTACAATGACCTATCTTCAAGAAACGTATTTGTGAAACTTCAGAGAGATTATTATTTTCAAATGAGACCGATTGTTGAGAAACAGTTGGGAAAAGCTGGGATAAGACTTGCGAAGGTTCTGGAAGAGGTGTTTGGGAGGTAAAAGATATGAATGAGACAAATCCCGACGAAGCAAAATATTTATTACTCTTGAACCAGTTCCGTTCTTGTTTAGATAATCTTAACCAATATGGGCTTCAGCTTATCAAAAAATACACAGAAAATACCTCGATAAAAACTGGCGATATACCAATCTATATGTCACTTCGGCATCAAATGGAAATCATTGATGCTATAGGAGTTTTAATAAGCAAGAGTTTGGCAGATCCGTGTTTAACTCTGCTTAGAAGCCTTTTTGAATCTTTTCTCCAAGTTGAATATATTTTAGAAAATGATTCTGAGCAACGTGGGAGATCCTTTATATATTTTGAGAAATTAAAAGAAATTGAATGGTTTGAAAAATTAGATATATCTACTCATAAAGGTAAAGACTTTATTGCCAAGATAAATAACGATAAAATACTTACAAGGGACGGATTTCAAAAGCCACCGGGCAGTGATCAAATTCTTTCTGATCTCAGAGCCCAACTGAAAACTTCAGAGTTCTTGAAGATTCACACTGAATTTGAAAAACAGCGAAAATCACAAAAGATAAAGCACTGGTATTCCATGTTTAACGGACCACAAACTCTTGACCAGCTTGCTTGGGTTTTAAAATTAAGCGGCACGTATGAAATATTGTACAGACATCTTTCAGAATCAGCACATAGTACAGGCATTATAAAGGGTAAAATTGTGGCAAAAGATGGCAAAGGTTTTATGTTAGGTACGAGACAAGCAGATAATATCCAATTTGTTTTTTCGATTACAATATCTTTATCCTGCTTTATGATTACAAGGATAATTGAAAACAAATTTCCCCAAGCAAGGAATGAGTTTAAAGATTTTTATACTAGGGAAATTCAAGATCTATTTCAGAAAATATCACACGAAGAATTGATTAAAATAGAGAGGCCTTTATAATAAGTGACGGCCAAATAGCATATGCAAATATAATTTACTTAGCAGTTCATAAGTATGGTCACATACTTATTGGCATTTTACAGCATGTTTTCAGAAAATCGAGCCTGTAAGAAATTCTGTGTAAGTGAGGTATAATGAAATAAACCACCTACACAGGAGCATGGAATGGCGATTCGTCATGAGCTTGTAGACGAGTTAATCAAGGATTATAAGAAGCCAGAAGATATTCTTGGAGAGAACGGTATACTGAAGCAGCTCACCAAGGCTATCCTGGAGCAGACGCTCTCCGCAGAGCTTACCCACCATTTAGGCTACGAGAAGCAGGCGCCGGAAGGTAAAAACAAGGGTAATTCCCGCAATGGTACCTCAGGGAAAACGCTGAAAAGTGACCTTGGAGACCTGCCGATAGAAGTTCCCCGCGACCGCAACGGCGAGTTCGCGCCGCAGATAATCAAGAAGGGCCAGCGTCGTTTCAACGGTTTTGATGACAAGATTCTTTCGATGTATGCACGAGGCATGACGACGCGTGACATTCAGGCTCACTTGCTGGATATTTACAAAGTTGAAGTATCGGCCGAACTGATATCGGCCGTGACTGCCGA
>Ga0187851_10001428_pt1 | contig 22913 bp, 21 predicted proteins | sample June2016WEW_6_10_FD_132997 | JGI IMG/M metagenome (GOLD analysis project Ga0187851, IMG submission 132997) | Peatland microbial communities from SPRUCE experiment site at the Marcell Experimental Forest, Minnesota, USA - June2016WEW_6_10 | ecosystem: Environmental > Terrestrial > Soil >...
CGACAAAAACGGTTCGCCGAGGTTCAGGTAAAAGAGCTTCTCCATCTTGAGCTGATGCACCAGGTCGGCCATCCGGCCGAAGTCCTCCAGGGGCATCCGTTTGTTTGCGCGGATGGCCGCCGCGCCCTCGCGCGCACAGCCGATGCAGTCCACGTTGCACAACACGGTGTTTTCCAACAGCATGCCGCGATGCGGCAATTTCGGCTTGGGTGGCACCCCATTTTTGGGCAGGCGCTGGATGGTGCAGCGCACGCAGGTGGGAATGGGGATTTTTCCTTTCGCCTGCTCGTCGCGAAACCGCTGCGCCACCGGACCGAAAAAAACTTCCTCAAACGTGTTCTGGCGCAAATCCCCGATATGGGCGCTGCCGTCGTAATCCTGGCAGCAGCAGGAAACCGTCAGGTCGGAATTAACGGTGATATTGTAATCGTCCAGGCCGGCCAGGGTGGTGCAATAATATCCGCGACCGGTGACGCGCGCGCGCAACTCAAACCACCAGACCATCAGCCGCCGGATGAAATCGCTGACGCGCCAGTTGAAGCGCGTCTTCGGATTGCTGATGGCTCGCGATGTCGGCAAATCTGCCATAAGGTAGATTGCTTCTTTTCAAAAGCCTTGGGCAAGCTTGTTTTGGCCCGGACGCGCAATTTAATTGTGACGCGTCACGCCAAAACGCGAAACCCCATCCGGGTCACCACGAATAATGCACCGTGTAAGTCACGGTGCGCTCCTCGTCGGGCTTGACCGGCACGCGGAACTCGATGGTCTGGGAATCCGTTTTCTTGAAATCATCTGATTTCGCGGTTATTTCCCAACTGCTCCAGCGATAAAGATGCTCGACCACGCGGATTTCCACCGGCTCCGGCTTGCGGTTGCGCAACTTGATCTCGAACGACTCATCCAGCCACTTGTCGCCGGTATCCACCTGAAAATTGGTCTGCTTGCGCTCGCCCACGAGGTCAAAGGTGTTGCCGGTGGTCACGCGGATGGTCTCGTTGCGCGGCGTGTGGTCAATCATGTCCTCGCCCACAAATTCCATCTGGCCATCGGCGTCCCGCCGATAAAACCGCAGCTTGCCCTTGGGCAGCGCCAGGCCAAGATGGTTGGTCTCCGCGTTCACGAACTCGCGCATCACCCGGATTTTTTTGTTGCCCTGGGTGCCGTAACCGCGGTCCTGGATCAACCCGCCGTAAAACCGGTAGTCGGACGAGCCGTCATAAACGTAAATCGTTGGCGCTTTCACGTCCGTGGCGCGGACGAATTCCACCTGCTTGGTCTCGCGGTCGAGCAGCGTCGTGGGCCGCGCCAGGGAGTAGAGATGAAATTCGTCGAAGGCTTTCTCGGTCACTGCCAGCCTGTTTTCATCCATCATGGCCATTTGTCTCATTCCGCCAAAAGCCATAACGGTGGGCATCGGCGGCTGGATTTTATTCACATCCCCGGCCATCAATTTGATTTTGGCGTCGCGGAATGTCTTGCCGCTGTGATTGTTCATCGTCACCCAGCCGATCAAATCGACCGTGTCGCCCTTTTCCGGCGAGACCAGGTTGTAATCCGCCTCCCAGGTGAACCCGCCGGTGATGTAACTGACCTCGGCATCGAATTTGCCCGGTTTGTCCGACTGGAGCAGCCAGTTCAGCGTCGGCTTGAGCACGGTGTCGTCGCTCAGGTCGGGAAACAGCGGCGTGCCGGGCAGGGTGAATTGTAATTTGCCGTTCACCTCGATGATGGGCTGTTCCGAACCGCCGCCCGGCACATAGCCGCTGCGGATGATTTTGCCGGGAATGAGTTCGCGTGCCTGGGTGTTGTCTTTCAGGCGCAGGGTTTCGAAATCAATCGTCTTGCCCTCGAACAACGACAGCAGCAATTCCTGGGTGACGGGATCGTTGCGATAATTTTGCTCCCAGATCTGGAGCGAATGTTTGCCGGCCGGGTCGCGCAAAATCACCGAGTCCGGCTCAACCCGCGCGGTGGCGTCGGCGTAGCGCACATTGTTGACGCCGGACTTGAGGTCGAGCGGGACCGTGTCGCGCACGACGGCGAAGTCCTGGTTATAAATGGTTAACGCCGGCTGGGCGAACGCGGCGACCGTTGCCGCCGCGCTGAGGGAAAGAATGGAAGCGAGTGTTTTCATAAAGTTTGGCTGGTGGAATGGCATAACTGATTCATTAGACGGCGTCCCGCAAAAAACGTTCCCAATTTTGCAGACGCGACGGCCCGGAAACACAGGCCGGAGGTCTGTACTACTTCAATTCAGCAGCCGATACCAGTTGTCGCGCTGGTGCGGTTCGTAGCCGAGCTCCCGGATGAGCCGCTGCATGTCGGCCACGGTCATGCGGAAGGTTGTGCCGGCCTGGCTGACGACGTTTTCCTCGATCATGATGCTGCCGAGATCGTTCGCGCCAAACTTGAGCGCGACCTGGCCGATTTCCTGTCCCTGGGTGACCCACGAACTCTGGACGTTGGTGAAATTGTCGAGGTAGATGCGCCCCAGCGCCTGTGTCCGCAGATATTCGTGCGCGCCGACGGGCGGTGCCTTGAGCTTCGTGTGCTCGGCCTGAAACGTCCAGGCAATGAACGCGGTGAAATGACCGGGTAGCACAGGCGTCCCGCCTGTTTTGTTTTTTCCTGACGAATGGCATGCAGCCGAGACGGCTGTGCTACGTTGAAGTGACTTGTCCTGCTGCACGCGCAACCGTTCCAGGTGTTCGATGCGGTCTTCAATCGTTTCCACATGCCCGAACATCATTGTGGCGCTGGAATTCAGACCAAGCCGGTGGGCCACGTCCATCACCTCGAGCCAGTCGTTGCTCATCGCCTTGAGCGGCGAAACCTGCTTGCGCACGCGGTCCACCAGGATTTCCCCGCCGCCGCCGGGTATCGAGCCGAGCCCGGCCTTGACGAAATCGCCGATGGTCTTTTCCAGCGGCTCGTTGAACACCTCGCGGAAATGGATGAACTCGCTGGGGCTGAAGCCGTGGATGTTCACCTGCGGCCATTTCGCCTTGATGTGCGAGAGCAAATCGAGATACCACTGCTTGGTCAACTTCGGGTGATGCCCGCCCTGCATCAAAAGCTGTGTGCCGCCCAGCGCGACGGTCTCCTCAATTTTTTTGTCCATCTCGGCGAGCGTGATGACGTAGGCATCGTCGTCCTTTTCCACGCGGTAAAACGCGCAAAATTTGCAATAGACGTTGCAGACGTTGGTGTAGTTGACGTTGCGGTCAACGATATAGGTGACGATGTCGTTGCCGCGCCCGTTGAAATCCTTCACCTTGGCCAGTTGCCGGCGGCGGTCGGCGAGCGCGCCGAGTTCCTCCAGCGGGAGGGAATACAGCCGCCGGGCTTCAGCCTGGTCGATGCGCCGGCCATCCCAGACCTTTTGCAGCAGCCCGTCCAATGACGCGTCGTAAATCACAGCTTAAAGCTAGCTTATCCGCGTTTTCAATACAACCGCCAAGGCGCCGACCGGCCCGGCCGGGGCGGTTTCAATTTTCTTTCCGGCCGGCTTGGGCCCATAATCCGGGATTTATGAATGGGGTTGTGACTCCGGCGGCGCGGACGGCGCGTGGAGAGAAATCATTTGAATCGGCCATCATTGCCGCGATGATTGCGGGCGCCTGCACGTTTCTGAACGTGTATTGCACGCAACCGTTGCTGCCGTTCTTCCAGCGCCTTTTCCATGCCTCCGAAATCGAGGTCAGCCTGACCGTGGGGGCCGTCACGCTGGCGGTGGCGCTCATGGCGCCGGTCACCGGCCTGGTCGCGGAAACCATCGGACGCAAGAAGGTCATCGTTCCCGCGCTCTTCGCCATGGCGGTTCCGACCCTGCTGGCCGCCACGGCGCAAAGCCTGCCCGCCCTCATCTTCTGGCGTTTTGCCCAGGGACTATTTGTGCCCGGGGTCATCGCCGTGATGATGGCCTACATCAACGAGGAATTTGCCGGGCGGGTCGGCACGGTCATGTCCGCCTATGTGGCCGGCACGGTCTTCGGCGGTTTTCTGGGACGGTTCCTCGTCGGCATCATCGCCGCGCACTGGAGCTGGCGCGCCGCCTTTGTGATTTTGGGCCTTCTCGACCTGCTCGGGGCTTTGGCCGTGCGTCAATGGCTGCCGCTGGCGGTGAATTTTGTTCCCGCCCAACATGTGTTCAAGTCCGTGCGCGACACGTGGGGGCATCTGCGAAATCCGCGGTTGCTGGCCATTTACGGCCTGGGGTTCACCGTCCTGTTTTCACTGGTGGGCGTATTCACTTACGTGAATTTTTATCTCGCCCGGACGCCTTTCAACCTTACTCCCGCCGAGCTGGGCAGCATCTTTTTTGTCTATCTGCTGGGTTGCCTTGTGACGCCGCTGTCCGGACGTTTCCTTGATCGCCACGGCTTTCGGCAGACCATGCTGCTGTCGTTGGGCATGTGTCTCGCCGGCCTTTTGCTGACGCTGGCACGGTCGCTGCCGGCGGTCATTGCCGGGCTGGCGATTTTTTCCTCCGGCATTTTCGTCTCGCAATCGGCGGCAACGGTGTTGATGGGCCAGGTGGCCGGCCGCGCCCGTTCCGCCGCCGCCGGGCTTTACGTGACTTTTTATTACATTGGCGGCAGTGCGGGCTCGGCGTTGACCTCGTGGTTCTGGTTGCGGGGCGGCTGGCCGGCGTGCGTCGGTTTGTTTGCCGCCGCCAGCCTGTTCACCCTCGTCCTGGGGCTGGCCGGGGGAAAATCCGTGGTCGGTCAGGAAATCCCGCCGGAACCGGCCGTGGACACGGCCATTTGAAATTGTTTCCAGGCTCAGCGTCCGCGTCGGAATTTTTCCGGTTCGATGGTGGCCAGCGTGTGGCAAACCTCCTTGACGACGTCCATTTTTTTCAAGGCCTTCGCCGCGGTGGCCTTGTGCAGATAAGCCTCCACCATTTTGGGGTCCAGCGCGATGGCCCGGTCGGCACATTCCAGCGCCTTGTGATGATGCCCCATTCGGCCGGCCATCGTGGCCAGGTTCGACCAGGCGAGTTTGTTGTGCGGATCCATTTTCAAGCCCTGCTCCAGACAACGGATGCCTTCGCTTGGGCGTTGCAACTTTTCATAGAGCAACCCGCCCAGGTTATTCCACACCCGGGCATCGGTGGTTTCCAGTGCCAGCGCCCCCCGATAAGCCGTTTCCGCCATGGCGAATTGCCCCATCCCGCTCAAGCCCAGACCGATGTAGTACAGCGCCTGGTAATCAGACGGGTCTTTTTCCCTCCATTTTTGGGCGAACGCCAGCAGTGCCGGCCACATTCCCTTTTCGCACATTCCGCGGGCAACCTTGACGTTGTTTTTTCCGTTCGGTTCCATGTCTGAAAACTTTTACGGTAACGACGAACGGCCTCTTCGACGATAAAAAAGTGCGTGGAAATACTCCGGCAAATCCCCCACACCGGCGCTGGCCTTATTTACGTGCGGGCTCTGGCGCGCCGAAGCGGGGCGAAGGCGGACGCAACCGCCAGACACCTGCGAGCAGGCTGCCGATGACCGAATGAAACGTCGCCGAAATCGCGCACGGCAGGGCCGTCAACGGCATTTGCCCGAAATGCTCGCGGGCCGGGGCCGCGCCCAGCCCGGAATTTTGCATGCCCACCTCCACGGAAATCGTGCGGCTGGTCAATTCATCGCAGCGCAACAAGCGGCTGGCAGCGTAACCAAGGAAAAATCCTCCCGTGTGCAACAAAAACACCGCCAGGATCAGTTCGCCGCCCGACCGTTTGAAATCCTCCGCGCTGCCGCCGATGATGCTCGCGCAGATGAGCGTAATGGCCAGCACGGAAACCAGCGGCGACACCGGCAGGATAAATTTCACGACCTTCGGCAGATAGCGGTTCAGCGCCACGCCGATAATCACCGGCGCCAGCACAATTTTCACCGTGCTCAGAAACAACCCCCAGGCCGGCACCGGCACGTAGGTGCCCGCCAGCCATTTGGTCAGCAGCGGCGTCATCACAATCGCGCCGAGCGTCGAACACATCGTTATCAGGACCGAGAGAGCGACGTTCGACCGGGCGATGTAGTTCACCACGTTCGACGCCGTGCCACACGGACAGCACGCCACAAGAATCAGGCCGACGGCGAAGGGCGTTTCCAGTCGGAGCAGGTGCGCGATGCTCCAGCCGAGGAACGGCATGATGGCGTAATGCGCGGTGAACCCGATGCCGACCGCGCGCGGCATTTTCAGCACCCGCCTGAAATCGTCCACGCTCAATGTAATGCCCATGCCCAGCATGATGACCGCGAGCCCCCACGTGATGAAATCGCCGCTGAACCAGGTGAACCAGGCTGGATGCGCCAGCGCCAGCGCGCCGCCGATCAAGACCCAGACGGGAAAAAGATTGGTGGCGAGGGAAAGCGCGCGGGTCATCGGTTCGGTTTATAAACAGAAAAGTGTGATCGAGCAATAATGCCATATTTTAGAACCGCGTGGCGGCTTTGGTGTAAAGTTGCGCTAGAGGAAGGTTTCATGCTGGGCAGATCCAATACAACAGCCGCACGCAACCTTGACCGGAGAGTCGAACGGGCTATCCTCGCGCCCCATGAAATCGGCGGCCATCAGGTCGGAAGTGTTGCTCGCGGGAGCAGTATTGCTGGTTGGCCTGGTGTTTGCCGCCTACACCCAGCATGCGTGGGAGGATTATTGGATCACCTTCCGCGCCAGCCGAAATCTGGCGACCGGCCACGGCCTGGTTTATACCCCCGGCGAGCGGCTGCAAACGTTCACCTCGCCGCTGGGGGTTCTCCTGCCGGCGGCATTTTCCTGGCTGACAGGCAATCAGTCGGACAACCTGGCTTTGTGGTTGTTTCGGGTCGTGAGTGCCGGGGCGCTGGCCGCCGGGGTGGTTCTGCTTTTCAAAACACTGCAGTCGTTGCAGCTTCAACGTTCTTCTTGCTGGTTGACGGCGGCCCTGATCGGCTTGGATGCCAAGACGGTGGATTTCAGCATCAATGGCATGGAAACCGGGCTCCTGGTTTTCTTTCTGGCACTGACAATTCATGGTCTGGTGGCCCCCGGCCCGCGTCAAATCCTGCGCCTTGGCATCGGCTGGGCGGGCTTGATGTGGTCCCGACCGGACAGTTGCATTTACATCGCCATCCTTGGAGCGGGGTCACTGCTCTTCCTGTCCGGCAGAACGGGCGGCAAATCACGAACTGAATGGGGGAAGACGCTCCTTGCCGCCGGACTGATCTGTACCGTCATCTATCTGCCGTGGTTTTTGTGGACGTGGTGGTATTATGGCTCGCCTGTTCCGCACACCATCGTGGCCAAGGCGGTAAACAAGCCGCCCATCCGATTTGATGATCTCATTGGCGACCTGGTTGCCTACCCGGCGCACCTGCTGATCCCATTTGACACCAGTCTGCAGTTCATCTTCCTGCCGGGTTATGCGGACCATGGCGGATGGCCGGTTTTCCTCGTTGTTATCAGTTATGTGCTGGGGTTTCTTGCGGCTTTTGCTTGGCTGGTTTTTGTGTTGCGCCCGTCAACCCGCTGGTTCTCGCTGTCATTTTTCTTCGGAAACTTTTTCCTGTCCGACGTGCTGAAATACCACCCTCCCTGGTATCTGCCGACGGTGGATGTGCTCGGTTTCCTGACCCTCGGTCTGCTTTTCGACGAGGCGTTTTGCCTGGCGGCAGGCCGGTCGCAATCCGACCGGCCCCGGGAATGGCTTCGCCGCGTTCCAGCAATTTTACGTGCTTCCGCCATCGGCCTGGTGGTCGGCCAGGCGGCGGTGACGGTTTGCGTTGCGCGCCAGCTTCAAGTGCAGCAGGACCTCATTGAAAACGGTTTGCGCCGGTCCATCGGCCTTTGGCTGCGCGCCCATGCGCAGACATCGCACGACTCCGTGATGCTCGAATCCCTGGGTTACATCGGCTACTATTCCAGGCTGAAGATGCTGGATTACCCAGGCCTGGTTTCCCAGGAGGTGGTTGAAGTTCGGAAACGGCTGGGGCCAAACCTGGAAAACTGGGGCTGGATCATGCTCAACCCAGACTGGGTGGTGTTGCGACCGGAGGAAGCCCAAAACTTGACGTTCATCAACCCAAGGGACCCGGAGAAGATATGCTACGAACTGATTAAGACTTTTGACGCCACCGACAAGATCAACGTCGTCCGCTGGCTGCCCGGAAGGCCGTACCTCCAGTACGACCAGACTTTTCTGATTTTCCACCGCAACCCGGACGCCACCGGCGACCCCAACTTCCGGAACCGGGAAACAAAAATTAAACCGGCCAAGGCGCCAGGACCTTCTGGTGAATAACAAAAGGTTGAACAAACCGCCATTCATCGGGATTTTAGTTGCGGATGAAAAGGACGCACCAACGATAAACCTGAAAGGACCATTACCATGCCTTACCTTGCAGTCGGCAAAGAAAATTCCGGCGACATCAATCTCTATTACGAAGACCACGGCGCGGGCAAGCCGGTCGTGCTGATCCATGGCTGGCCGTTGAGCGGCCAATCCTGGGAGAAACAAACGACGGCCCTGCTCGCGGCGGGTTTCCGGGTCATCACCTACGACCGTCGGGGATTCGGCCTCTCCGACAAGCCAACGTCCGGCTACGACTACGACACTTTTGCCGCGGACCTGCACCAGCTCATCACGAAGCTCGACCTGCGCGACGTCACACTGGCTGGCTTTTCGATGGGCGGCGGCGAAGTGGCCCGGTATTTGGGCAAATACGGATCGGATCGTGTGAAAAAGGCGGTGTTTATCGCCGCCATCCCGCCGTTCCTGTTGAAGACGCCCGACAACCGGCTGGGCGTGGACGGCAGTGTCTTCGAAGGCATCAAACAGGCGCTCGTCGCCGACCGGCTGGCGTTCCTCGCCAAGTTCCTCGCAAATTTCTACAACGTGGACGTCTTGGGCGGCAAACTCATCAGCGATCAGGTCGTGCAAGCGAACTGGAACATCGCAGCGGGCGCCTCACCCAAAGGCACGCTGGATTGCGTCTCGGCGTGGCTAACGGATTTCCGGAAAGACCTCGCCGCCATCAACGTGCCCACGCTGGTGGTTCACGGCGATGCCGACCGGATAGTTCCGCTCGCCGCCTCGGCCAAACGCGTGCATGAAGCGGTCAAGGGCAGCCGGCTGGTGGTGCTCGAAGGCGCTCCGCACGGCCTGAACTGGACCCACGCCGACCAACTCAACCGTGCGCTGTTGGATTTTCTTGGGAAATAATTAAAAATCCCAAAGGGATTTCATCATTCAGCCCAGTGTTGCCCCGAACGCTTTCGGGGCTACGCTGGGTGACGAATCAAAAATGAAATCAAGCCCCCTGACGGGGCAATAGAAACATCAGCGAGTGATTTTCTGCCGTCCCTGCCGGTTTGTTTGATGTAGGAGTCGAGGTTGCGAGACTCAAATTTCCTTTTTCAGTTTGAGACTCCTTACGTCGTCTCCTACAAAGTGGATGAAATAAATTATCCAAAGGCGACGGCCGGTTCAGTCGGTGGGGCGAGCGTCCTCGCGAGCCGGCTTGAAAACCAGCCACACCCAGCCGAACAGGAAACTCACGCCGCCGATGGGCGTGATGGCGCCGAGCCAAAGGACATGGGTGACCGCCAGCAGATAGAGCGAGCCGGAGAAAAAGAAAATGCCGATGAGAAAGCTCCACCAGGCGACCGCCGGAAACGGTTTGCGTTCCGCCAACACGAACAGCATCACCGCGTGGATGAAATGATAAAACACCGCCTTTTCCCAGATGGCTGCCGTGCCGTTTTGGGCGAGCAAATCCTTAAGCCCGTGCGCACCGAACGCGCCCAGCGCCACGGCGAGCAATCCCATCGCCGCAGCGATGCGGATGAAAAACGGCGGCTTCATCGGACCCAGTGTTTATGTGCCGACCAACGTGCGCAAATCTTTTCCGCCGGCCGGTCGAGCCAAAGCTTCAGCAAAGGCCGAGCGAGGGCAGTCGGCTGGTGGTGCTCGAAGGCGCGCCGCACGGCCTGAACTGGACCCACGCCGACCAGCTCAACCGCGCATTGCTGGAGTTTCTCGGGAAAGGAAAACACTCATCGCACAGGTATATCAACGCGCCTCCTTGCTTAAGCACCTGACCTTGCTTAAACTCCTTTCCACACTTCTTGCATGTGGTGGGCTTAGTTGGCTTGTAACTTACCGGCTCTACAGGACTGGGGACATTTCCCGCGCGCAAATGTTGGATGTAGCCAAGCTCATTGCGCGCCAGTTTATTGTCCGGGTCGTAATACAGCGACTCCTTGAGGGTGGTCTCAGCTAAATCCAGATCACCCAATTCGATCAAGGCCATTCCTTTGCCGCGAAGAGCTGTGGCTTTCACCACCCCTGTATACGTTTCGGGAGTGTTCCGAACAACCTCGCGGAGAATCAGAAACGCTCCATCATTGAGTCCGTTTTGGATAGCTATCAAAGCCTCATCAACCCTTGAAGCATCTTCTTCCTCTTGTGGCGAGGTATTCACATTATCTTTAACTTACTTCGGCATTTGCAAACCAACCTTGTCCGCCACCTGGGACACGTCCTTGTCGCCGCGGCCGGAGAGATTGATGATGATGAGCTTGTTCCGGCTCATCCTGGGCGCGCGTTTCATGACTTCGGCGACGGCGTGGGCGCTTTCCAGCGCGGGGATGATGCCTTCCAGCCGCGCCAGTTTCATGAATGCCGCCAGCGCCGCGTCGTCCTTGATGTAGGTGTATTCCACGCGTTTCTGGTCGTGCAACCACGCGTGTTCCGGGCCCACGGCCGCGTAATCCAGTCCGGCGCTGACGCTGTGGGTGAGCTGGATCTGACCATTTTTGTCCTGCAAAATATAACTGCGCGTGCCCTGCAACACGCCGAGCGAACCGCCGTGAAACCGCGCCGCGTGCTGCTCCGGTTTGATGCCGCGTCCGCCCGCCTCCACGCCCACCATCTTCACGGATTTGTCCTTGAGGAAGGGATAAAACAGTCCCATCGCGTTTGAGCCGCCGCCGACACAGGCCACGAGCAGATCGGGCAGGCGCTTTTCCTGTTTCAAAATCTGCCGGCGCGCCTCGTCGCCGATGACGCGCTGGAAATTCCGGACCATGAGCGGATACGGATGCGCGCCATAGACCGTGCCAAGGATGTAATGCGTCGTGCGGATATTGGTGACCCAGTCGCGCATGGCCTCGTTGATGGCCTCCTTGAGCGTCTGCTGGCCGGCTTTCACGGACACGACCTCAGCGCCGAGCATTTTCATGCGATAAACGTTGAGCGCCTGCCGTTCGCAATCCACCGCGCCCATGTAAACGACGCATTTCAAACCGAACATGGCGGCGACGGTGGCGGTGGCGACGCCATGCTGGCCGGCGCCGGTCTCGGCGATGACGCGGGTCTTGCCCATGCGTTTGGCGAGGAGGACCTGGCCGATGGCATTGTTGATCTTGTGCGCGCCGGTGTGGTTCAAATCTTCACGCTTGAGATAAATTTTCGCGCCGCCAAGTTCCTTGGTGAGGCGTTCGGCGAAGTAAAGCGGCGTGGGGCGGCCGCAAAATTCCCGGAGATAATACTCGAACTCGCGCTTGAACGCCGGGTCCTTTTGCGCGCGGAAGTATTCCGCCTCCAGCTCGCGCAGCGGATGCATCAACGTCTCCGGCACGAACCGTCCGCCGTAGGGCCCGAAATGGCCCTGGGCGTCCGGCATTTTGGCGCTGGATGGTTTGCTCATCGGCCAATTTTCACGCAAAGGCGCAAAGACGCAAAGGATTTATTTTAACCACGGATGAACACACGCCTCTCGGGCGGCGGGCTGGGGACAGCCCGCCCGGCCTCGGTTCATTCATCCGTGTGAATCCGTGTAAATCTGTGGTAAAAATCGCTTTCGGAAGATCGTGCTTGCACGGCTTCTGCGGCAACCCGATATTTTAACGATGAGGAAATTTGGTCAATGGCGGGCGGCAATCGCCTTGGTCCTGTTCGCGGCGGTATTCATTGGACTGAGCGTTTACAGTTATACGCGCACTTCGGCGACCGTTGACGAGCCCATCAGCCTGACTTCCGGTTACGCGATGCTCAAGTATCACGATTACCGTTTCAGCCCGGATCATGGGCCCTTTCTGCGCATGTGGGCGGCCATCCCCCTGGTCTGCATGCGACACGTGTCGTTCCATCCGCATGTCATCTCGGAAAATGATTCCATCGATTGGCTGTTCACTTCTCAATTTGATGCCAGCCATGCGTTCCTATACGAGTGGAATGATGCCGATCACTTGCTTTATGCCGCCCGTTTCATGATGACGCTGCTGGGGATCGCGCTGGGAATCCTGGTCTTTTGCTGGGCCCGCGAGTTGTTCGGATACTGGCCGGCCGTGGTGGCGCTGGGACTCTACTCCCTGGATCCAAATATCCTGGCCCACGGCTCCTTGATTACCTCGGATTCCGGATTGGGCTGTTTTGTCTTCGGGGCGGCTTATTTTTTATGGCGGACGGCGCGGCGTTTGAGCCCGGGTAATTTGATTGGCCTGAGTGTCTTCACCGCTTTGGCGCTGGTGAGCAAGTTCTGGGGCTTGTTGCTTCTGCCCATGATCCCGTTGTGTCTGGCCAGCCGGCTGACAAGTCAGACCCCCTGGCCGTGCCGTATCGGCGCGGTGCGGGAACTGGTTTCCATTTCCACCCGGATTTGGGCGGTCATCGCCGTTTCTTTCTTCGTGGTGTTGACCGGGTATCTGGGAATCTGGGCCGCCTATGACTTCCGTTATTGTCCGTCCGCGGATGAGTCGGAACAATTTCACCTCGAGCAGACGGATTTTATCCAGCACCGGGCCCCGGAGCTGGCGGCGCGGGCAGGCTGGCTCGATCGGACCCATCTGTTGCCCGACGCCTATACCGAGGGTTTCTTGTTTGGTTGTGCCACGCTGCCGGGCCGTGAACTTTTCCTGAATGGAAACGTCAGCCATCTTGGTTGGTGGTATTATTTCCCGGAGGCATTTCTCATCAAGACCCCAGTTTCCCTGCTGTTGTTGCTGCTGGCAGGAACCGTTCTTTGGTTCCGGCAAATGCGAACGGCCTGGCGCGACAGTCTTTTCGTTTTTCTTCCTCCTCTGGTGTTCTTCGGGGTGGCCATGTATGGACACGTTGACATCGGCCTGCGGTACGTCGTGCTGATCTATCCGTTTGTGACCTTGATAGCAACAAAGGCCATCGCGGAATGCCTGAAATTTCGTTTGCAATGGATGCCGGTCGCCGCAGTCATCATCGCCGCCTGCGAACTGGCCCGGGTCTATCCTCATTGTCTGGCGTATTTCAACTGCCTCGTCGGGGGTCCGTCCCATGGATACCGATACCTGGCGGATTCGAATCTGGACTGGGGCCAGGATCTCAAGGGATTGAAGCAGTGGATGGACGAAAACGGCGTGAAGCATATCAACCTCTGCTACTTCGGCACGGCGGACCCCGCCTACTACCACATCAATTACACCGACATGTTTGACCCGGCACACCTGGTGCCCGGCCAGACCAGCCCGGCACAATTCCCGGGTTATGTCGCGATCAGCGCCATGTATCTGGAAAAACTAAAGCCGTTTTGGAATCACAAACCGGCCGCGGTGATTGGCTATTCAATCTACATTTATTGGGTGGACAAGGTTTTCCCGGGCGGACCCGGCATGACGCCGAATTGAAACGTCCTCGAAAAATTCGCCGCTATGGCATCCACTTCACTTCCTGGGGCGGTTGAAAGGTTTCCAACCGGAGCAAAAGTTTTTCCGCGTCTTCCTCCACCATGACCAGCTCGCGATGTTTGGGGCGGATGAAACCTTCGCGCGTCGCGTGATCGAAAAATTCCAGGAACCCGCGGTAAAAGCCCGCCACGTCCAGCAACCCGAAAGGCTTCTGGTGGTAACCGAGCTGGCTCCAGGCGAGCACCTCGCAAAATTCCTCGTAGGTGCCATAACCGCCGGGCAGCGCGATGAAGCCGTCGGCGAGTTCGGCCATCAACGCCTTGCGTTCGTGCATGTTTTTCACCACGCGCAGGTCGGGCAGTTTTTCATGCACCACTTCCTTGATGACGAGCGATTGCGGGATCACGCCGATGACGTGTCCGCCGTTTTGAAGCGCGGCGTCCGCCAGAATGCCCATCAACCCGACGCATCCGCCGCCATAAACCAGTTCAATTCCGCGTCGGGCCAGATGGCGTCCGAGATTTTCCGCCGCCCCGGCATAGGCGGCGCGGGCGCCCTTGTTCGATCCGCAAAAGACGGCGATGCGTTTCATTTTTTCTCCGCCCGGCGAACGTTGTCGATGAACGCGCGCACTTTGGCGTGATCCTTTTTCCCGGGCGACGATTCCACCCCGCTGGAAACGTCCACGCCGAACGGTTGCACCTGGCGCACGGCGGCAGCTACATTTTCCGGCGTCAATCCGCCGGCGAGAAAAACCGGCTTGCCAAATTTTTGCGCTTCGACGGCCAGGTCCCAGTTGAATTTTTCACCCGTGCCGCCGAGATTTTCGGGCGAGAACGCGTCGAGCAGCCAGGCCTCGGTGGGGTATTTCGGCAGCTCCTTCAGCGATTCCGCGTCGCGGATACGGAAGGCTTTCATGCTCATCAGGCCGAACCGCGTGCAGAATTCCGGCGGTTCATCCCCGTGAAATTGCAGCAGGCCCAGGCCGCACTCCCCGATGGCGCGTGAAACCAGTTCCTCCGCCGCGTTTACAAAAACTCCAACGCGCAAAACGAGCGGCGGCAATTGTTTTGAAATTTTGGCGGCGGCGGGAATGGTCATGCGCCGCGGACTCTTTTCATAAAAAATGAAGCCCAACAGGTCCGCGCCCGCCTCAACAACGGCTTGAGCGTCGGCCTGATTCGTGATGCCGCAAATTTTGACCCGCGTGCTCATTGTTTTTTGTCTTATTAACCTAACCCCAAGGAAACCGCGACCTTTTTCAATCTCTACAAAGGAAAGCTCCAGAAGGCTGGCGCTCTTCAAAACGCTTCGCGCAATTCGATGGTCGTCAGAACTTCCGACAGGTCTTGGACTGTGGCGGTCTTCCGCCGCATTTCCAAGCGAAGGCCCAAACACTTGAAATTCGCATTTTTTGACTCGTCCCTGGCGCCGGTTTTCTCCCAGACTGTGTTGATGCCACGGTCGATTTACTTCGATTACAACGCCACGACGCCGCTCGATCCAGCGGTGCGCGAAGCGATGCTGCCGTTTCTTGGCGAGATTTGGGGCAATCCTTCGTCTGTACATCACGTTGGCCGGCGAGCGCGGGCTTTTCTGGATGACTCGCGTGAGCGCGCGGCCAAAATCCTCAGTTGCAAGCCGAGCGAAGTCATTTTCACCAGTGGCGGCACGGAGAGCAACAATCTCGCGATTTTCGGCACCGCCCGGCTGCTCAAACCAAAAGGACGGCATTTGATCACGTCGGCCATTGAGCACCACGCTGTGCTGAATTGTTTCGATTATCTTGAAAAAAAGGAAGATTTCGAGGTCACCCGATTGCCGGTGGATGCGGAAGGCCTGGTTTCTCCGGAAGTTTTGAAGAAAGTCATCCGTCCGGACACGGTTCTGGTTTCAATCATGGCGGCGAACAATGAAATCGGCACGATCCAGCCAATCGCCGAACTCGGCGCAGTTTGCCGGGAATGCGGGGTGGTTTTCCACACCGACGCGGTCCAATGGTTCGGCAAGGAACCGTTTGAAAACATTGACCAATTCAACGCGGACCTGGTTTCTGTCTGCGCGCACAAATTCCACGGACCAAAGGGAGCGGGGCTGCTTTACATCAAGTCGCCGTTGCATCCCGACCCGATTACTTTTGGCGGCGGGCATGAGAATGAACGGCGGGCAGGAACGGAAAATCTGGCGGGTATCGCCGGTTTGGTTGAAGCGACAGAACGCTTTATCAAACTGCCGGTCTTCGAACGGTCCAAACTGTCTCCGCTGGCGTCAAAAATGATTAAATCGATTGAAAAAATTGACGGGGCCGAAGTGGTCGGTTCACGTAATCGTCGTCTGGCAAACACTGTTCCGTTTGTTGTTCGCGGCGCAGACAGTATTGCACTCCTGGCCGGGCTGGATATGGAAGGAATTTGTGCTTCCAGCGGTTCGGCCTGTTCCTCAGGCTCTCTCGAACCTTCACACGTGATTGTTGCCCTCGGCCGGCGCGAGCAGGCAAATTCTCTCGTGCGTTTTTCTTTGGGGCGGGATTCTACAGAGTCTGAAGTTGTTCTGGTTGAACAGTTGTTGCCAGAAATCGTTCGTCGGGCACAACTAGGAAAATAACCCTCCCTTTTCCTGTCAATGGAATGGGAACTTTGTGGAAAACTCCAACATTGGGAGCTTAACTGTTTGAAAATCCGGCAAATTTCTTTTTTCTTTCCTTTACAAAACCCTGTGGCCGCCTTGACATTTAAAGTTGTTTGCTTTATTCACAGCCCTTAATACGGATAATTTAAAGTTAGGAAAGAATTACTATTAAACGCGCATGAACCTTACCATTGCCAAGGACCAAATTTTAATCGGCCTGCAAGCCGTTCAAAACGTTGTCAGTACGCGCACGACCCTGCCCATTCTTTCCAATGTGCTGATGCGCGCCGAGGGCGATCGGGTGGAATTCACCGCGACGGATCTGGACGTAACGGTAGCTTGCAAGGTTGAAGCCAAGGTGAAAAAGGGCGGCAGCACAACTGTCCCGGTGAAAAAATTGTTTGGCATCGTTCGGGAATTGGGGGGCAATGAATTAGAAATCGAGACCGACGATAAAAACGTAACCAGCATCCGTTGCAATGCCTCTTTTTATAAAATAAACGGGTTGGGGGCGGATGAATTTCCACCACTGCCAAAATTCAAGGACGACAAGAAGGTCAATCTTTCACAAGAAACCGTAAAGGCGATGATGCGCAAGACCTCGTTCGCCGTGTCCACCGACGAATCGCGCTATGTGCTCAACGGAATTTTCATCAGCTTGAAAGACCACAAAATGACCATGGTCGCCACCGACGGACGAAGGCTCGCGCTGGTGGATGAGGAAGTTGACATTGCTGAGAAAAGCAGCGGAGAATTCATTGTTCCCGCCAAGGCGGTGGGAGAACTGAACCGCCTATTGCAGGACAAAGGCGACGTGGAAATCAAGTTCGGTGAAAACCAGGCGTCGTTTGCGCTCAAGGATGACAAGGGTTTTTCAGTGCTGGTCATCACGAAATTAATCGAAGGCAATTACCCGAATTACCGCCAGGTCATACCCGCTGAAGTAAAAGAACGCGTGCCGTTGAGCCGAGAGGAATTTCTGCAGGCCTTGCGCCGCGCCGAAATCATGACCAGCGAGAAGGCCAATTCCGTCAAGCTCACCTTCGGCAAGAACAATCTCGCCATCACCGCCAATTCGCCGGAAGTCGGCGAGGCTCGCGAAACGCTTGCCGTGAACTACAAAGGCAAGGAAATCGCCATCGCTTTCAATCCGCGCTATCTCATCGACCCGCTCAATTCATTGACCGAAGACGAGGTGTTCTTCGAATTGATCGACGAGCTCAGCCCCGGCGTCCTCAAGATCAACGGCCCGTTCCTTTACGTCGTGATGCCGATGCGGTTGAGTTAATATGAAAATCACTGCCAATCGGTATGAGCAGTGAGCAAGAATATAAAGCCGACTTCAGTGGACAAAAGGCGGAAAAAGCGCTTGAACACGCGCTGGACATTCGCAAGTTCGAAATAAGTCTCTATTGGCAAAGAGCGGCATATTTTTGGGCGCTCATCGCCGTAACTTTTGCTGGCTACTCCGCAATTTTGAGCGCAGACCACTTAAGCAATAAGGATTACTTGGCTTACATCGTTGGGTGCATCGGAATTCTCTTTACATGGGCTTGGTTTCTCGTCAATCGCGGCAGTAAATTTTGGCAAGAGAATTGGGAAAACCATGTTGATATGTTGGAGGACGCAACAATCGGTCCTCTCTATAAAACAGTGTTGTATCGTCATCAAGAGAATCGCCCACTCAAAAAAATAATTGTCGGTCCAATGGAAGTTTCCGTCTCGAAAATAAATCAGTGGGTGTGCGGGTTCACTCTGTTTATTTGGATAGTTTTAATTCTACACGCGCTTCCAGACTTTGATCGAACACTTCCAATAAGTTGGAAGCATATGGTAGTTGGAATTATTACAGTAACCTTTGCGGTGTTAATGTTTTTCTTCGGGAAAACACACGCCGGTTCTTACGATCACGCTCGGCGAAAGCGAAGCACACGAATTGTTGGCTGAATTGTCAGGCCTACATTTGCTCCACGACTTCAATTCCGAGAACATCTAGGCCCTGTTTCAAAACCCGCGCGGTCAGGTCGCACAACGCCAGCCGGCTCGCGCGCGTGGCGTCGTCGGCCTTGAGCACCGGACAATTTTCGTAGAACGACGTGAACTTCCCGGCCAGTTCGTAGAGATAATTGCACAGGAAATTTGGCCGATAATCCTCCGCCACCGCCTCAAGCGTCAGCCCGAAGTTCAACAAATGCTTGGCGAGCGCAATTTCCTCCGGCGCCGCCAATTGAATGTTGAATGTTGAATGTTGAGTGTTGAGTGTTCCCTCTGCCTTCCGAAAGATGCTCCGAATCCGGGCGTACGCGTATTGCAGGTAAGGCGCCGTGTTGCCCTGTAGCGCCAGCATCTTGTCCCAACTGAACACGTAATCGCTCTGGCGGTTTGGCAGCAGGTCGGCGTATTTTACGGCGCCCAGTCCGACGACCCGCGCAATCTCGTGGCGTTGCGCCTCCGGCAAATCCGGGTTCTTTTCGGAAACAATCTTGAAGGCCCGTTCTTCTGCTTCGTCAAGCAGGTCGGCCAGCTTCACCGTCTCGCCGCTGCGCGTTTTGAACGGTTTGCCGTCCTCGCCCAGAATCGAACCGAACCAGACGTGGGCCAGCTCTGGCAGCTGGGAGTTGGCAGCCGGGAGTTGGGAGCACCATTTGCGGAAGGCGGTGAAGACCTGCTGGAAATGCAACTGCTGCCTGCCATCGGTGACGTAAATGATTTCATCCGGTTGCCAGGTCTCGAGCCGATACGCCAGTGTGGCCAGGTCCGTGGTGGTGTAATTGAACCCGCCGTCACTCTTGCGGATGAGCGCGGGCTGCTCCTTGAGCTGGGGCACGTCGTCGAAGAAAAAGGCAATCGCGCCCTCACTTTCGCGCGCGATGCCTTTGGCGACGAGTTCATCCACCAACAGTTTGAGCCGCGGATTGTAAAAGCTTTCGCCGAATGTGTGGTCGAACTTCACGCCAAGCCGGCCGTAAATCGTGTCGAACTGCTTTTGCGACAGTGCAATCATTTCGTGCCAGATCTTCAGGTTTTCCACGTCGCCGCCCTGGAGTTTGACGAGTTCCTGGCGGGCGGCATCCCGGATGGTTTCCAGCTTTTCACTCGTGGCGCTGACCATTTTATAAAGCCGCTCCATCTCGCCGATGGGATCGGTTTGCAACGCTTCGGGCTTGAGATGATGTTTCCAGCCGAGCAGCAACATGCCGAACTGCGTGCCCCAGTCGCCGATGTGGTTGTCGGTGATGACGCGATGTCCGAGGAGGCGCAGCGTACGCGCGAGGCTGTCTCCGAGGATCGTCGAGCGAATGTGGCCCACATGCATCGGCTTGGCCACGTTCGGTGAACTGAAATCAATCACGGCGATCCGTGGATTGACGGTTTTCTCGAAAAACAAATGCTCGCCGCGGGCGGCGGCCCGGAGCGCGCCGGTGAGCGCGGCGCTTTTCAACCGGAAATTCAGGAAGCCGGCGCCGGCAATTTCGACCTTCTCGCAACAATCGCCGACGTCGAGTCTGGCGAGCACGTCGGTGGCCAGCTGGCGCGGGTTCATTTTCCGCGATTTGGCGAGCGACATGAGCGCATTGCTTTGGTAGTCGCCGAATTTTGGATCGGGACACGGCCGGACGAGAACAGCGGAGACCTCGGCCTCCGGCAGGATCGCGCGGACGGCTTGTTGCAGCTTTAGTTCAATTTGTTTGTTCGGCAGCACGGGCAGGATTTAACCACGGCTGGTCGCGCTGAAGCAAAGCGAAAGCGAAGGAGCCGCGACACGTCGAGTTGGATCCGCAACGCGGGAGAGAGCAGGAAGGACACGAACAGTTTGGACGCGAGGTGTCGCCCGTCGGTCCGGGAGGAAAATCAATTTTCGTGTGATTTGTGAGTTTCGTGATAAAAATTGCCCATGCGCATCACTGGCGGCAACGCGGCACGGCGGATTTTGAAAACACCGAAAGGACTGGCCGTGCGACCCACGCCCGACCTCGTCAAGCAGGCGGTCTTTAACAGCCTGGGAGGGCGGGTCGTTGGCGCGCGCGTGCTGGAACTGTTCGCTGGCACGGGCGCGTTGAGCCTCGAATGCCTTAGCCGCGGCGCAGCATCGGCGATGGGCATCGAGAAGTCGCACAAACACGCGGAGTTCATCCGCGCCAATGCCCACACCGCCGGCCTGGATCCGGCACTGGAAGTGCGCGTGCAGGATGTGTTTACGGTGCTGGCGCAATTTGCCGACAGCGGGCGGCAATTTGATTTGATTCTGGCGGATCCGCCTTATGGTGAAAAAAACATCGGCCGCCGTTCCACTTCTTTGGCGCAGCAACTCCTTGACGACCCCCATCTGCCGAAGCTGCTCGCGCCCGGTGGACGATTTATTCTTGGTCACACAAAACGCGATACACTGGATATCGTCGCGCCCTGGCGTGAAGTGAAATTGCTCAAACACGGCGACAGCCTGATGCGGCTTTTTGAGCGCGATTGAATTTTGAGGTGGGGCAGAGCTGCTGCTCCACCTTGGTATTTCGGCAGCGCGGCAGCGCCGCCCTGCCAAATTTAATCCTACATCGCCTTCTTGACCGCCTCGCGGATTGTTTTTTTGAATTTGTCTATGCCTTGGTCAAACGCGGCGGAGATGGGCAGCAACGAAACCTTGCGAATCTTCTTTTTGAACTGCCGCAAGTTCTTTTCGGCCACCGCCTCATCCATTTTGTTCGCCACCACCAGGCGCGGCTTTTCGAGCAGGGCCGGATCATAAAGTTCCAGTTCCCTGAGCAATTGTTTGTAATCGTCCCAGGGCGCGCGATTGTCCGAGCCAGCCATGTCGAGCAGCAGCACCAGGATTTTGCAGCGCTCGATGTGCCGCAGAAACGCGTGGCCGAGGCCGACGTTGCGGTGCGCGCCCTCGATCAAGCCTGGCACGTCGCAGACCGTGAGCCGGTGCCAGTCGGCATATTCCACGATGCCGATTTGCGGGTGTAGCGTGGTGAACGGATACGGCGCGACCTTCGGCCGCGCCTTGGAAATGGCCGTGAGCAGTGTGGACTTGCCCGCATTCGGATAGCCGACCAGCCCGACTTCGGCCATGATGCGCAACTCGAAAAGAAAATCGCCTTCCTCGCCCGGCTCGCCCGGCTGGGCGAAACGCGGCGTCTGGCGCGCCGCCGTCGCAAAGTTCCGGTTGCCCAATCCGCCGCGACCGCCTTTGCAGAGTACGAATTGCATTCCGTTTTTAGTGAGATCGGCGGCGAGTTCGCCTTTTTCCAGATTGCCGGCGGAAAATTCTCCAATTGCTTCCCGGCTCAAATCAATTTCCTGCGCCTGCCCGCCGCTGGCACTGCGAATCAATGGCCGCTTGCTGGCACTGGTTTTGAATGTTGGCTTTTCGTCCTCGTTCCCGTCTTCGCCCTCGAAATTCCCTCCGGTTTTTGCCACCGAAGGCAACTGCCATACCAGCGTGCCGCAGGGAACCTTGATAATGAGGTCCTTGCCTGCATGGCCATCCATGCCCTTGCCAAAGCCCGGTTCGCCGACCTCGGCGATGAGGCGCGGCTGGTAGTATTGGGCGATGAGGTTGTTGAGGTCATGGTCGGCCTGCAAAATCACGCTGCCGCCGCGGCCGCCGTTGCCACCGCTGGGCCCGCCCTTGGCGACGTAGGCTTCGCGATGGAACGCGACACAGCCTTTGCCGCCATGCCCCGCCCGCGCGTAAATTTTGATTTCGTCAACAAACATCTGTTCATTGTAGGAGCCAACGTAAGGAGGCTCACTTTTAAAACCAGAACCCGAATCTATTCAGAGCCTCGTTACCTCGGCTCCTACAAGCAACAAAAAAGGCGAGGCGTGTGGCCTCGCCTGAAATCACCTGCGCCAGTCAGTTCTTCGCCACGGGTTCGGCCTTCACATTCACGCGCCGGCCGTTTTTGTCAAACGCAATCTTGCCGTCCACCAGCGCGAAAAGCGTCCAATCGCGGCCGGTGCCGACGTTTTCGCCCGCCACAAATTTGCTGCCGCGCTGCCGGACGATGATGCTGCCGGCGGTGACGGCTTCGCCGCCATACGTTTTCACGCCCAACCGTTTGCTGACGCTGTCGCGGCCGTTGCGGACGCTGCCTTGACCTTTCTTATGTGCCATAAATCAGCCTTTGATTTCCGTGATCTTGACCACCGTCAGTTCCTGGCGATGACCGATCGTTTTGTGATAGCCCTTGCGGCGTTTCATCTTGAAAGTGAGCTTTTTCTCGCCGCGCTTGTGCGCCACCACATCGGCGGTGACCTTGGCGCCGCTGACCGTGGGCGTGCCCACGCTCAACTTGCCGTCGTTGTTGACGAGCAACACGCGGTCAAACGTGAACGGTTTGCCGGCCTCGACGGCCAGACGTTCGATTTCCAGCGTGTCGCCCGCGGCGACCCGATACTGTTTGCTACCTGTTTCTAGAACGGCGTACATAAATTATCCCACAAAGGGCCGGACATTAAGCCAGACCCGGCCCAGCCTGTCAACGCCGGATTTATTTGGAAATTGGATGATTAGTGTAGCGAGTTGACTCAAATTAAATGTTACCCGGGATGGGAGGTGGACGAGGAGTCTGCCGATACGTTGACTCATATTCATGGTTACCGAAGCCCTGACTATGAGTTTGTCCTCCAAACGGGAGTAC
>Ga0187851_10001435_pt1 | contig 22868 bp, 18 predicted proteins | sample June2016WEW_6_10_FD_132997 | JGI IMG/M metagenome (GOLD analysis project Ga0187851, IMG submission 132997) | Peatland microbial communities from SPRUCE experiment site at the Marcell Experimental Forest, Minnesota, USA - June2016WEW_6_10 | ecosystem: Environmental > Terrestrial > Soil >...
AAATCATCTTTGTAGAACCATCGGGTGCGCCGTCGAATGTATTCGCCAAGTTCATGACCATCCCGCTCCTCGGACCGCTCTATCTTGCCACCTATGCTCGGAAAGCCGGTCACGATGCCAAAGTATTTAATGAAAATATTATGAAGCGGCCAATTACATCGACCGAAATGGCTGATGCCGATATTCTTTGCCTGAGTTGCCTGACATGCACCATTAGTCGGGGGAAGGCAATCGCGAAGGAGTATAAAGCAGCCCGGGCAGCTGCAGGGAAGACAGGCCATACCATGATTGGCGGCATTCATGCCAGCATGATGCCTGATGATGTAACGAACGATTTCGATCAAATAATTATTGGCGAGGCGGAAAATGTTTTCATCGATTGCATCGAAGGTCGTATTACTGATCATTTCGTGCGTGGAACCGCTCTTGAGGATCTTGACACCCTTCCGATTCCCAATTTTTCGACGCTTATCGACTCCCGCCGGATGACGGTGATGCCGATCCTGACTTCCCGAGGTTGTCCCTATGACTGTACCTTTTGTTCTGTCACCGAGATGTTTGGCCAAAGTTACCGCTGCCAGAGTCCCGAGCGGGTTCTTGACGAGATTATGACCCATACGAATGACGGCACGAAATGGATTTTTTTCGTCGATGACCACTTTGCCGGAAACTTCAGCCGCACCGACAAACTGCTCGATCTCTTGCTCAAGCGCAAGTTCAAGATTCCCTGGAGCGCCCAGGTGCGTACGGAGGTAACGAAGAATGAGGCCTTCGTCGCCAAAATGCGGCGGGCGGGATGCCGGACGGTTTTCGTTGGATTTGAATCTGTTAATCCTGCCACGCTTGAAAACTTCAATAAACGCCAGACCGTTGAGGATATCCGCCGATCTATCGAGGTGTTCCATCGTTGCAGTATCAACGTGCACGGGATGTTCCTGCTGGGAAGCGACACGGATTCGGTTGCCGTTTTTGAGGCGACAAGAAATTTTTCGCGCGAGATGGGCATAGACCTCGCCCAGTATACCATTCTCACACCGCTCCCCGGAACGAAATTATTCCGGGAGTTCGAACGGGAAGGACGGCTCCTTCATCGGAACTGGACACTTTATGACGGATTGCACTGTGTTCATGCTCCCCGTCTCATGACGCCGAGCGAACTGCAGGAGGGCATGATCAATTGCTTCAGCGATTTTTATAATTATTTTAACGCCGTCAACGATGCGATCGAAGCGGTGGGCCGTACTATTGGAGCGATCTTCCGCTCCCTGCATACGAAGACGTTTTTCCCATCCTTTGACCCGATGTTCATGAAAGTTGCCGGGCGGCATATTGTCAGACAATTTGTCCGGAAAAATCGGCACTACTTCCACTATCTACGGCGGCAAAAGGCGAAACGAAAGGATAATGTATGAAGATTATCGGCATTAACGGGAGTCCGCGAAAAGCGTGGAATACGTCCATCTTATTGAATAAGGTGATGGAAGGCGCTGCTTCGAAAGGAGCGGGGACGGAACTCATTCATCTTTATGATCTCAATTATAAAGGGTGTACCAGTTGTTTCGCTTGTAAAATAAAGAATGGTAAAAGTTACGGCAAGTGTGCGGTCAACGATGACGTGACGCCCATTCTGAATAAAATTGAAGAAACCGGCGCGATAATCCTGGGTTCGCCAATTTACCTCGGTGGAGTAACCGGCGAGATGAGATCATTCCTGGAGCGGCTTATATTTCCCTATCTCGTGTATGATGTGGAACGCTCATCCCTCTTTAAAAAGAAGATACCGGTCGGTTTCATCTATACCATGGGCGCGCCGGTGAATCGGATCAAGGAAGCGGGATATGAACAGCAATTTAAAGTGATGGAAACGATCATGAACAGGATTTTCGGTGTATCAGAGTCACTGGTGGTTGCCGATACCTATCAATTTGATGATTATTCTAAGTATGTGACTACGGGAATGGATAGTGAAGCTAAAGCCAGGCGGCGACGCGAAGTATTTCCTGTTGATTGCCAGAAAGCATATGACATGGGCGTCCGGTTTGCCGGGTAACTTAAAATCTCATTTCTTTCACAAAGCCAATTCGCTTGTTCCTGGCGGTCATTTTAATGAAATGTTCAAGTGATTTCCGGAATGGGTCTTCGCCGTGTCGTCTCCTGCTTTCGATATATGCGATACGGATACGTTTATAATTTTCTGGCAATTTTTGAAAATTCCGCCATGCTTCCGCATCAGCTTGAAGTGGATTAAGAATGTCGGGCGGAATGGTAAAATTCACAAAGGTGTCTTCTGCCGGGTCAAATACATGCGCTACCGCTAAAAGACCTGCCTTTGTCACTTTCTTTTGTGCGATGAGTTTATGCAACCGGATTTTATTCATTTGCGAGAGACCGCTGTTTCTCTTTCTCGGGGAAAAACGTTGAGCAAACCGAGTTGCATCAAGATTTTTGACGGTGCTATCAATCCAACCGAAGCACAATGCTTCTTCAACCGCGTCGTTATAGGAGATGCGGGCCTTGCCGGTATCCTTGTGATAGTAAATAAGCCAGACTTCAGGTTCCTTCCTGTAGTGCTTTACTAGCCACGAGCGCCATGATTTCCGGTCAGCCACATATAAAGTTCTTGCAGGTTCCATAATAACATTGGCCACTCTTTTTAGAAAAGACTTGCAATTTAATCGTCCAGGACCACGATGAATAATCTTGCCGTGTCAACAAAGACTGTTTCGAAGTCGCGATATTTTTTTAAACTCTTCCCTCGTCTCCTTGAAGAAAGACATTTGTTTGTGAGAAAAAGATATAGGGGTGAAGTATAAAAAACTACCCCGCTCCGCACACCACCCGGAAACCGACGACGTTGAACCTGTCGAGAGGACTATAGCCGTTACGGTATGCCGCGCACAAGCTGTTGGCGCCGTAGCCGTTAATGTCGGACCACGAGCTCCCACGTACCACGCGGTAACCGCCGCCCGGTGCTCCTGTCGGGTTAATCTGGCTGCTTGCGCTATAGCTCCCATACCAGTCGTTGCACCACTCCCACACATTTCCAGACATGTCATACAGCCCAAAGGCATTCGGCTTCTTCATCGCAACCTGCTGCGTGCCGTTCGGTGAATTAAGGTACCACACCGCATTGCTATCAATTGCAAGAGTATCCGCAGTCGTCGTCGGCGGGTAGTTCCTTCCCCAGTAATAATCGTTCGTATCGTCACCGGCGCGGCAGGCATATTCATACTCCGCCTCGGTCGGCAACCGATAGCCGTTCTTGGTATAGTCAATCACTACCGACGTATCCATCATCCCGTCTCGGGCATAATTATAGACGGTATCCAATCCCGCCAGTTTGCTGAGCGCGTTGCAGAACAGGGCGGCATCGTACCACGATACCTGCTCAACAGGCCACGCCCTGCCGGAATCGAAATAGGCCGGATTACTTCCCACGACCGCTTGATACTGCTCCTGCGTCACCAATGTCTGCGACATGGTAAATGCGCTGATGGTTACGCTGTGCACCGGGACTTCATCGACATCCACGGCGCCCATCTGGAATATCCCCGCAGGAATGGTATCCATGGTCGGGAAAGTAATATTTTTTGTCCCGGCTGGATTGCCTTTACTGCCGCATCCCCATAGGACAACCGCCGCTACCATCGCCACGCCAATAAAAAAGGCGTTTTTCATCTGAATCGACTCTCCTTTCGTGCGTTTGCTGCCGCTTTCGCTGCTATCGGCTCTTTCTTAATTTGATCTGCAGCAATGAAAAAAAATCATAATCACTTTGACCATGTAATATAGTTTTTGTCAATGTTACATAAAAATTTTTCCCGATCAAGGATTATGCAGGTCAAAGCCTCTGCCTGTAGATCCGCTTAATAGCGCCGCCCGATAAAAAAGGTTGGGAAGATCGATCTTCCCAACCTCGTTATTTCCTTATTCAACAAAGGCAATCACAGAACAACTTTTTATCTATTTGCCGAGGTATTGGATTCAACAACTCTTAGAAAAATACTCTCGGATTCACCTTAAAAGTTTTTTGCCGGTTTTTACGCATTCATCCGACCGATCGGCCGCTGGTCGGGTCGTTGCCGTTTTCGTCACGTTCGTTTTTTCTCTGCTTCAAGTACTCCTCAAAATCCTTCTGGCCGCGTTCATTCCAGTATTCACGGTAGTATATCCAATTCCGACGGTCGCCGCCGGGAGCGTGCTCATCGTGGGCGCCCCACCGCCAGGGTGATGGTCCCCCATGATATGGTGCATGGAGATGATCCTTGAAATGTTGGTGGTTCCCATGAACCCCACCGAAAACCAGTTTCGCCAGTACGATCAGGCCAAATCCCTGCCAGTAGGTGATAGGTTTGAAACTGAAGAGTGATGGCATCAGCCAGTTCCACAATAGCATGACCAGCCAGCCGAAAGCAAGCGCAAAAAGCACGGCGACCGCGACGCCTCCGATGACAAGGCATAGAATTCGCGGTAGACCCCCGTGGTGATGGTTTCGAAAATGCTCATGATGGCAGCCCATAAGTCGTCCTTTCTGTTGGTAAAAGAGATGAATAATGTTCCGGATCCATCTTGCACAGCGACTCCCTGATTTTTTTCATCGCTCGCGATTTCCTGGCGAGAAGCGTCCCGATCGGGACATTCCACTCCTCACTTAACTCCTGAAAGGTGTACCCGTCTATTTCCGTTGCCTGGAAAACGTTTCGGTATTTCTCTTCCAGCATGGCGATTGCGCAGTCGAGGTCGCGGCCTATCTCCTCGCGCGTTACCGCTTCGGATGCGTCATTGCTCAGATCCGCAAGAACATCGGCAAGCACGAGTCCCTGATAATCGAGCAGTTCTTCGTCAAGGCTCGCAGCGCTTCGTCGCCGACGGAAATAGTCGACCACACGATTTCTAAGCGCCTGATAAACATAGGCGGAGAGGTTCTCGATCGGCGCCGTTATATCACCTTTGTCAAAAATCCCGAGTGCCACATCCTGGACTATATCCTCGCTGTCGCGGTCTGTGGCGTCATCGATCAGCGTGCGTACATAACCGATCAGTCGCTTTCGTTCCCGTGAAAAAAACTCCGACCCGGATTGTTTAAAGCCGGTCATCGTTCATTCCGAACCGACTGCCCATTTCCGCCCTTCCGTTGGCGGTAAGAAAAAAGAAACCCGATTCACGGGATATCAGTCCGGCAACCATCGATTTTTTCAAAACGACGACGATTTCCCGTTTCAGGTCATTTCTTGAGACAAGTCGGTGGGAAGAGGCTCGTGCCGCCAGGTCAGCAATCTCCATGAGTGAATGAGGCTCATGCCAGAGACCTATTTTGATCATAGTCAGGAGCAATGAAAATTCCTGCGGCTGAAAGAGCAGACGCCCCACCAGCGTACTCTCCATTTGAGTTATTCCTGTTTCCATAGTTACTTTTTTTGTAATTACACCGCTTGCTCATTCAAACACGCTCATTGTATGAGACGTTGGAACATTGAAAATATTGCATGCAAGTTGAAACTGCCGGAAAAATTCCCTTCCCTTATTGGAAGAGCGGGCAAGAGTGCTTGCTCGCAAGAATTATCTCTAAAAAGGGCGTTTTCAAGAAAACTGCCGTCGTTTAAGAAGGTTACAATGACCTTTAATCGGATTTTCAAAGACTTATTACTGCATTTTTCGTGCATTAGTGGGGGGTACCATTGATGGCTTGAACCCAAGACCCTCTGATTCAACGATGAACTTGCCGTTTGGTCACTTTCCAAGGTTTATGGAAGTCTAACTTAGAAAGTTTTAAATAAATCATACCGCTGAAAAGGTTTTTCGAGAGCGGAGGCCTCATGCGATCTGAGGAAGTGGAGTTATCAGCCTCATTGCAGACGTGCCCATCATCAGGAAGATTAAGCTGCTGTAATTTTATCAACCTCAGAAAGTAAAAAATTATATTTTTAAATTCTACTTCACTATTTTTCTTGAACGGCATGCACACCAGAAAGGATTTTCTATGCATCTCCCCCGCTGGTTTTTCGCATTCGCAATCACCGTCGTGACGTTGTTCCTTGATATCCCTGCTACGGTGCAGGCCCAGCCAACCCAGATTGCCCCCCGTCGGATCGATATCATCTATTTGAAAGACGGCTCGGTCATGCGAGGCGCGATCATCGACAGAGTACCCGGCCAATCCATCACGGTCAGATTAGAAACCGGTGAAGTAATTATTCTCAATGATAGCAGCATAGCTAGCATAGTGCCAGCTCAACATGTCCGGAGAACCGTTCAACGCGAACATAACGAGCTATGGAACATTAACTACGGCACTTCCCTGTCTTTTGTGAGTGGAGACGGTTCCGATGGGTATAACTACGGGTGGGGAGTTCGAATAACTAACATATCCCGTCGTAACGTGCTTGCCGGGCTTACTTTTGTCAAATATTCCGGCTCGGATATTTTCCCTCCGGACGAACCGGTTTTTCATCAGGAAGCGGCAATTTTGGGAGCCGATATAGGTTTTGCCAATCTCTTTGCCAACTGCGCTTTTTGCCCCTATATTGAACCCGGCCTGGCATTTTTCACGGGAGATGTTTGGGGAAGTTCGCCAAGCGCTGTTACATCATCCACTAATTTTTGTTTTTCGCCCGGCATACTCTGGCAATGGTCTTTCAGATCGGGAATGACATTTGGCATTGATGTAAAATATACCATTATTACCGGACCGAATCCTTACTGGCAGGGTGCCAATAATGGCAACTTGTTCAGCCTCATGGGGCAAATAGGATTTAAATTATAAGCTTCTAAGCAACAACGAATACTTTCACCGTTGCATGACGGATATCCAGTCCCGAGCCGTCGCTTGTCACTTTTCGGAACATCTGGATGTCTAAGTGAAGGTGATTTCGGCTTTCAGTCCATCGCTTCATACCCTGAACAAAATCACCGATTTAACAATAAAGCCCATTTCCAACCGAAGAATTGGCATATCTATTATTTTTCGTAAAATTTTGCAGAATGTAGAGAGGAGTTATTCCAATGATTCCGTACATAGCAAAATGGTTCACCGGAGGCGGTCCGTTCATGTGGGCCATTCTGGCGGTTCTCGCGTTCGCGGCAGCGGTGGCTATCGAACGCATTATATTCTACTACATCATCTGTCGCGATCGCGGCACCATGATCGTGGCCAGGGTCGCGAAGTGCCTCAATAACGGAGAGGCCGACAAAGCTTTGCAGATCGCTATCGGCGCCGCGCCGGTAGCGGTGCTTATCCGCACCGCGGTCGAGCGGTTCAATGCCGGCATGGAGGTGAGCGAAATCCAGGAGGGCATCGAAGAGACCGCCATCAAGGAGCTCCCCCGCTATAGCAACCGCCTCAACTACCTGGTGCTCTTCGCCAATATCGCAACGCTTCTCGGCCTTCTGGGAACCATTACGGGTTTGCAGCTCGCCTTCTCCTCCCTCGGCTCGGTGGAAGCGTCGAAAAAGGCGACCATGCTGGCCACGGGAATTTCGGAACTCATGGTTTGCACCGCGTTCGGTCTCATGGTCGCCATACCGAGCATGGTCGCCTACACCGTACTGCACAACAAACAGACCCGCCTTACGCGCGACCTCGATGAATCGGTGGTCAAACTCATGAACTACCTCCGGAAAAAGCGTCCGCAATAGGGCCGGGCGGAGCCCTCCATGCAGCTATCCCTCTTTCAACGGAACAAGCCGGTTTCGGAGAGCGCCGAGGATAACGAAATCGACGTTGCGCCGGTGATGAACATGTTTATCATCCTGGTCACCTTCCTCATCTCCATGACCGTCTTCACGCATATCGCAATCCTCCAGTTCACCCTGCCGCCGAATATCTCCAAGACTCTCGACCAGTCGCAGGGCAAACCGAAGCTGCGGCTGACCGTGCGGCTCGGGTCCGATTTTCTGGGCGTTGTGCTCGGTGAAAAGCTACTCGACTCTCTTCCCGTGACGAGCGGGAAGTTTCCCTTCGAAGCGCTCGCCGCGCGGCTGAAGGAACGGCGGATGAATGCGGATGTGCAGGATGAGATCGTCATCGCTTCGCGGGACGAAATCGCCTTCAAGCAGGTGGTACGCGTCATGGACCTCTGCCGGGACGCCGGGTTCGGCAAGGTGGGACTGTCCAGCGCAACTGTCAACCCCGAGGCCGGGAAATGATGCTCTCGAAAAATCCCCGCTTTGGATTGGGGCATGCCGATACCGGCACCTTCCGGCCCCAGCTCACGTCGCTCGTCGACGTGATGGCCATCATTCTCATCTTCCTCATCAAGACCTTTTCGACCGAGGGGAATATCATTACTCCGTCCTCGGACCTCGAACTGCCGGTCTCCACCTCGGACAAGAAACCGACGCCGCGCTGGAGCATCGAGATCTCACGGAACGCGATTTTGTCCGACGGCGCCTTCATCACCTCGACCGAAGGCGTCGCGAAGCGCGACTCGCTCCTCATGCCGGAACTTTACAAGTGGCTCCTGACCATGCGCCGGCTTCGCGCCGATACCACCTCCAAGGCGCTTATCCAATGCGACAAGGAGGTCCCCTACGCCATCGTGAAGAAGGTCATGTATACGTGCAGCAAGGCGAAGTTCACCGACTTTTCCGTTCTCGTGATCCAGGAGGAGTGAGTGACGGCCCCCCGCGACCGGCTCTTAGCCGTATACGAAGAGGAGATCGAGGCCGAAATAGGGCCTGGCGAGCGGCTGTTTCGCATCATTGTCGCCTTTTCGTTCGCGGCATTCGGCATATTCGGCTGGTATCTGCGGATGCACACTCCGCCCGAACAGACGATTGACGAACAAATGGCAAAAACCCGGCAGGTTTCATTCATCATCGAGGAGAAAAAGGTCGCGCCGGTCGTGGTACAGAAACCGGCGCCGATCAGAATCGAACCTAAAAAAAACGCGCCGGTCGATCTGACGAGTAAACCCATACCTGCCCAAAAAGTAGAGGATGTCAAGCCGGAGACCCCGCCCGCCGCCACGCCGGTCCGCCGGGTGTACGGTCTCCGTCAGGTGTATTCAACCGGCCTCGGCGAAGGGGGGGCCGCCTCGGATGCGGTGATCGGCAAACTCGGCAACACCCTGAACGCTCCCATCGATACCTTTATTCCTAAAAAAGAGGAGCTGAAGGGAACGGTGGCGCCGGTAACCACGGTGCAGAAGTATCCGGTGCTGCGAGTGCCGGTCCAACCCGAGTATACGAAGGAGATGAAAGATCATAACATAGAGGGGGTCGTGCACGCGAATATTCTTGTGGATATCGATGGGAAAGTGAAGAAGGCCATCGTACTGAACGACCTCGGCTACGGGTCGAAGGAAAGGGTCTACGACGCGTGCCTGAAACTGCTGTTCGATCCGGCTTTGCGGGACAATGAGCCGGTCGCCGTATGGATCGCGATTTCGTTTACTTTTGTATTATCAAATTAGGCCGGCATCATATATCGACAGGATTCCTCCATGGGTTTCAAAGTAAAGTCTGCCTTCATTATCGTCCTTTTTACCGCATTATCTATTCAGGCCGGAGCTTCGCCTGTCGGGCCCGGGCAGATCTCCGCGCCCGAACCGGCGCCAGCCCCGGCACCCGCTGCGGCCGACACCGCCGCCCCTCCGCTCGAAAAGGTGCCGGCGCTCACCAGCTTCGTCAAGGCGATTTATCCTCCCGCTCTGCTCAGACAGGGCATTACCGGAACCGTGACGCTTCAACTGCTCGTCAACGAACGCGGCACGATCGACAGTGTCGTGGTGACCAAGGGTCTGACGCCGTCGCTCGATTCCGCCGTGGCAAAGGCTGCGGCCGCGTTTGTATTTTCCCCGGCCATTGCGGGGGGCAAGCCGGTGCCGGTACTCATCACCTACGATTACCATATCACCCTCGCGGACGAAATCCGGAAAATCGATACGGTCGTTAATTTCTCCGGTCGCGTGGTCGAGCGAGGGACCCGCGCGCCGATCCCCGGCGCCATGGCGTTCGTTTCCATCCTCGATACGACGGCGGATTCCACGATCAAAATTCCCTGGAGTGTTTACCTGCGCAAGATCGGATCGCTGCCGGGACAGCATCTTGAAGGGACCGATGTGGCCGCGCTCACGGATTCGCTGGGGTATTTCTCGTTCAAATCGCTGCCCATCGGCAAGATTATGATCAGCATTGCCGCGCCTGGCTGCCAGGTCTTCCGCGAGTATCAAATCATCAAGCCCGGAAAGGCGCTGGAGGTCACCTATCGGCTGGAACGGGTTTCCTTTGCCACCGATTACAATATCGTCGTGCAAGGGCAGAAGAACGATGTGGAGGAGGTGTCGGAACGGACCTTGACGCAAAACGAGGTGCAGATGATTCCGGGCTTTAACGGCGATGCAGTCAAGGTCATCGAGGCGCTGCCGGGCGTTGCGCGCGCGTCAATCCTGTCCGGCCAGATCGTCATTCGCGGGTCGGCGACCGGCGATTCGCACTTCTATATCGACGGAGTGACTCTGCCGACGCTCTTCCATTTCGGCGGCGTCACCTCAACCTATAATTCTGAAGCGCTGCAAGACGTCGATTATTATCCCGGCGGATTCGGAACGCGCTACGGCGACGCTCTGGGAGGCGTGGTCGACCTGACCGGACGCAAGCCCAAAACCGATCGCCTGCACGGCTATCTCGACGTCAATCTGTTCGACGCGGGGTTCCTGCTCGAAGGCCCGCTGACGGACAATGTTTCCTTTCTGGTTACCGCACGGCGAAGCTACATTGCCAACGTCCTGGATTGGTTTCTCGACGATGTTCTTAAAAGACCGCTTCCCTTCACGGTTGTTCCCTACTACTGGGACTATATCGCGCGCCTGGATGCCGACCTCTCCAAAAACAACCACGTATATGTGACCTTATTCGGCTCCGAGGACAATCTGCAACTGATAAGCAGCAACGAACGCGGCGGCAGCAACCAGATCTCCTCCAACACGGATGAAATAAGCGACCTTTCCTATTTTCATATGGGCATAGCGGGCTGGCAGTTGACGATAAGCGATAAAATCAAAAACGACCTGCATTACGCCCTCTGCCGCCTGAGCCAGCAGGAATCGATTGCCGGCTTTACCAACGTAAACGGCAATGCGTGGGCCCAGTACCTTCGCGATGAACTCACCATCGCGTCTTCGAACGCCGTAAAATGGCATGCGGGAGTTGATATCCAGGCGGTCCCCTACAATCTGGACGTTTCTTTTTTCGATAATCATGGAAATCTGGTTAACGATACCGCCCGCGCCAACCTGGGTCCTTACGCCGCCTACGGCTTTCTGGACTGGAAGCCCACCCCGAAACTCACCCTGACCCCGGGCGTGCGGTACGATTACTACCCGGAGCTGCACTACGACGGGTCCATTATTCCCGAGTTCTGGAACTACGGATCGTGGAATGCGAAGGGCCCGTCGGGCGAGCCGTCGCTGCGGCTATCCGCCCGGTATGCCATCGATGACAAGCAGACGGTGAAGGCTTCGGCGGGCGCCTATAACGAAACGCCGCAGCCGGAGGTTCAATCGATCAACCCCGTGCTGGGCAACCCCGACCTGGGAGCGCAATTGGGCGCCCAGTATGTCGCCGGCTACGAGTGGAAGCTCACCTCGCTCATAAATGCCGATCTGCAAACATACTACAACCGTCAATGGGACGATGCGCGGCAACCGTCCGACCTTGAACTGACCGAAGATCCTTCACTTCCTCCCTATGTCGGCAACGGCCTGGCCCAGATGCACGGCCTCGAACTCCTGCTGAAGCACGATCAGGGCAAGCGTTTTTTCGGATGGATCGCCTACTCGCTTTCGAAAAGCCAACGCTGGAATTACGACGAGAACCAGTGGGCGCTTTATAATGAGGATCAGACGAACAATCTCCAGGTCGTCGGCAGCTACAAGGTAACCCCCACGCAGATAGTGGGGGTTCACTTCGAATATGTCACCGGCGATCCGACTACCCCGATAAACGGGAGCCAGGTGTACGATGCCGATTCGCGGAGGTTTCTCCCGAACTATGGTCCGGTCAACTCCGCCCGCATGCCTCCCTATGTAGATCTTGATCTGCGCTATGATAAGAAATTCATTTATGCGCTCTGGCAGTGGTCGATATACCTCGATGTATCCCACGTTGAAAACTGGTTCGGCAAGGGGTACCACAGTCCGGAACTCAACCAATACGAGTGGAACTATAACTATACGGAAAAGAATGTTTTTTCTGATGTAACGCGGCCGGCTTTCGGCGTGAGGATTGAATTTTAAACCGGCGCACCAATGTGAAAAAGGCTATGCCATGAAAAAACTTGTAATGGTTTTGATCGGAGCAATGCTCCTCCCGCAGTGCAGCTCGTTCCAGGACCGGTACGACCGCATCGAAACGACGGTGATCCGGCCCATCGGCTTCGTCTTCGACCCGTACACCGAGGGAGCGCCGGGCGACACCATCCATCTGCACGCCTATTTCGCGGGCGAGCCGGTCGTTTCCTCAACCTGGCAACTCTCCTACAACGTTCTCCAAAGCACCGTGGGGAACGGCGACACGATATCCGGATACGCCCCGCTCCCGATTTTCAATGCGACCATTAACCTGCCCGATTCCATGGATTTTTACTTTGTCATACCGGATACGACCTTCTACCTTACCCAGGCGATAACGCAGCAGACGCTTTCCGGCCTGAAAAGTTCCCTGCCGTCCGCCATGGGGACGATGACCCAGCAGGGTTTTGCCGCATTTCTGCATGCACTCGGGGGGCTGAATATAAACGATACGCCGGCGGTTGCGGCATTCCTGCAGCAGTGGGGACCGACACTGGGCGTCAACATCACTTCGCCTTCGGCCATGGATTCGCTGATCGTCGTCGCGGAAAAGGTGCTCTCGGTTTTTTCGGTGCAAGGGGCGGTTCTCGCTACCGTAAAAGACTCGGCTGGCGCGCAGCTTCAGGTGCGGGGACAATTTACCATCCGATACAACCGGCATTTCCAGAATACGCCGCTTGCGTCCATAATCCCGGTGGAGCAGAATCCGACGATGCATTGGGTCGGGGTATATACGATAAAGACAAGCGGCGCTTCGGGATTTAATCCCGCGGACTCGATTCTTGGAGGGAAATATACCCCCCAATATCTCTATAATGATGTATCCCCGATTACCATCATGGATACCGTCTTCATCGATACCGGCTATACCTATTACTTTGCGGCAGACAGTGGAATTTATGCGATAGTGCAGAACGGCGTCACGGTTACCGACACCACCCGTGATAAAATTATCTATTGCGACTCAAAAACCGGCAGGGATACTTTCCAGCTGGCAACCTGGTTTTACGATTGGGAATACGAGGATGACCTGGATTCGGTCACGTTACCGGAGGATTCGCTCCTCCTGCTTGTTCCGGGAAGCGCAAACGGCGGCGGCGGCGAGGAATCGTACATGCAGTTCCTCCCGTCGCTCGACACGAAGATGACCCATGCGCACCTCTGGGCCACGGTCTACGATTCGTACCTTGGCCAGCTGAACTTTCCTACCGGATTCATGATACGGGAGTTTGATGTGTACTTCAGATACTCCGCCGCGTATATGGCGAAACACCCGAAGTGATCAACACACACGGGCTCCTTGCCGAACCGAACGGGAGATGCTTGACGCGAGCGCGGTATTTTACTCTTCTTCCGGCTCCCAGAGCCGCATCCGGTACCCGACCCCGGTCTCGGTCACGATAAAAGGCCGCGCGGGATCGGATTCTATCTTTTTGCGCAATTGAGCGATATGGACGCGCAGCTTCCGGCTCCCGCCATCCAGTGCAAAGGCACCCCACAGTTCTTTGACGATGTGATTGTGGGTCAGCAGTTTTCCCGCGTTTTTCGCGAACAGGGTCAGAAGGTTGTATTCCGTAACCGTGAGTTTCGGCTCCGAGCCCCCGAGCATGACGCGCCGGTTCACAAAGTCTATGACAAGCCCGTTGTTCCGGAATTCCCGAAGCTCCTCCCCTAACGTTTCCAAATGACGCAGCGCGACATGGATTCGCGCGATAAGCTCCTTGATGCCGAACGGTTTCGTGACGTAGTCGTCGGCTCCGGCCTCCAGGGCCGCAACTTTGCCGTTCTCGTCGTTTCGCACCGACAGGATGAGAACCGGCACCTTGCTCCACTCCCTGATCTGTTTCAGCACCGCGATGCCGTCGGTATCCGGTAGACCGAGGTCCAGAAGCACGATATCCGGATGTTCGACTGCGGCCAGGTACGCTCCCTCTTTCCCAGTCGCCGCTTCCATCACGGAGAACCCGTTCGATTCAAGGGTCAGGCGAAGGATCCGCCGGATCTGCAACTCGTCGTCAATGAGGAGTACTTTGGCTCCTGGTATGTTCATACTATTTGTTATGACCGCGCTGTTGTTGACATGGATTAAACATTACATTTGAAAATACTTCCCGCATTCCGCGTGAATATTATCGGGGACAAACCATCTTGCAAAATATGCATGGAAACGGATTGAATAATGAAAAAATAATCTCAATAAAATGTTGTCTTATTGACATTCATTTATTATTTTTTCAAACGCGGTGAAGATCAGGTCGACAGTATCAGATTTTTCTGCTTGAGCGGCAGCTTCTACCTGCGGGACTTTCTTCCGGGTTACAGCATCATAGTATGTTCTTTTTCGTTAAGTTGGCGGTAATGAAGAGTAGCACACCATCACTGCTGCCCTGATGACGCGGGAGACTCCTATAAAATTAACAACTTTTTTTCTCGTACTTTGCCTTGCTTCTGCACCATCATTCTGCGAGGTCCCCGATAACAGTTCCGATTCAACCAGGCCTTGGAACCTGCACTGTCAGTCCACGGCGATCCAGCAATATCACCCCTCTTTTTACGCGCTGTACAGCGGCCCGAACAGTTTGCACAATTCGGGCGAAGAGGCGCTGACCATGACCGGCACCCTCTTCGCGGGTTGCCGGCTATGGCCCGGAGGCTCGATATACTGTAATCCGGAAATAGCGGGGGGACAAGGTTTCAGCGGCGGCTATGGCATTGCCGGTTTTCCCAACGGCGAGGTAGAGCGCGTCGGCGATCCTGCGCCTGTCCTTTACCTTGCCAGGTTTTTTATCCGCCATAGAATCGATCTCGGCGACAGAACAATCGACACATTGACCGACGCTGCCAATCAGGTCTGGGAAAAGGTATCGCCGGACAACATCACCTTTACCGCCGGAAAAATCGCCCTCCCCGACATGTTCGATAACAACCGCTACTCTCACGATCCACGAATGCAGTTTTTCAACTGGTCGCTCATGGACGCGGGGGCCTGGGATTATCCCGCCGATACCCGCGGCTACACCTACGCGTTCGTGACGGAATATAACCTCACGCAGTGGTCGTTTCGCGGGGCGATCAGCGCCGTTTCAACGGTGGCGAACGGGCCGGACCTGGAATTCCACTGGGGGGAGGCCGCCGGGTACACCTTGGAAGCGGAATACCGGGATTCGTTCATCCACGGACACTCCGGCACCGTCAGAGGCCTGTTGTACGACGACTTTAACCGCGCGGGGAATTACGACCAGGCTGTCGACGCGTATGAAAACGACACCGCCGATAAAAGCCTGCTTAATGTAAATTCGTCGCCGCATTTCGGCGGCGAGAAGGCGGGCTTCGATATCAATATCGATCAGGAAATAACCTCGACGCTCGGCGCATTCCTGCGGCTGAGCTGGAATGACGGTAATTATGCCTCCTGGGAATTCGCCGAAATTGACCAAAGCGTCACCCCCGGAATAAATCTCTCCGGCAGCCTGTGGAAGAGAAAGAACGATAATGCCGGATTGGCATTGGCAATAAACGGCATTTCACCGGCGCACCGGCGGTTTCTGGAAGCGGGAGGCCTGGGATTCATGCTCGGCGACGGCACGTTGCTCTACTACGGGACCGAAAACATCCTCGAAGCGTATTATCAGGCGAGGATCGTCGCCGGCATTTATGCCACAGCGGATTACCAACTTGTCGTCAACCCGGCGTATAACGAGGACCGCGGGCCGGTAAATGTCTTCTCCGGAAGAGTACATGTCGAATTCTGAAGGCAGTGAAATAATAACTGCTTGATGCAAAGAATAGGAAATTCCCAATCCCCCGCCTCTCCCAGAAATTCCTTAAACTTCGTCGATTTGTTTTTCGTGAGTAACCCAAACTGTTTGAGATAGGTCTAATGATTTAATGCTTATAGAAATAAAAAAGGTATCGATCGGATTATGACTTTAAAATCAGCGCTCCATGAAAAATAACCGTGATTTGGCGGTATTGAAAGGCCTGAACCGTCCCGATCTGCTCAGAAATGAATGCCTCGCCGACATCCTCGTTGCCACCGCGCGCCGCAGCCCGCAGCATGCGGCGTTAATCTGGGACGAACGTGTCGTTACCTACGACGAACTGAACGCACAAAGCGATGCGATCGCGGGAGCATTGCTGTTGCGCGGCGCGACAACGGGCCGGGTGGTGGGTTTGTTCATGCCCCGCGGCGCGGATGCGCTGATCGCACAGGCAGGCATCACGAAGAGCGGCGCGGCCTGGCTGCCGTTCGACGCTGAAACCCCCTTGGAACGGATAAGGACCTGCCTGCAATCCGCCAATGCCGCCGGCCTCGTAACGTGCCGTGACTGGCTGTCGCGCAGCGCGGAATTAAACGCACCGGCGTGGGCGGCCGAAGATCTGCTCGCGGATAAAATCTCAACGCCGCATTGCGTTGCGGCGCAACCTTCCGACCCCGCTTATGTGATTTACACCTCCGGTTCGACGGGGCAACCCAAAGGCATCGTCATCAGCCATCGCGGCATCTGCCATCTGCTCCGCAGCGAAAATGAAGTTCTTGGCGTGCGAGAAACCGATCGGGTGTATCAGGGCTTTTCGGCGGCCTTCGACATGTCGTTCGAGGAGGTCTGGATCTCCTACCTCGTCGGCGCGACGATCTGGATCGCGCCGGCCACGCTCAGCCGCGATCCGGATTTGCTGGCGCACACTTTAGCGCGCGAACGCATTACGGTGCTGCACGCGGTCCCGACGCTGGTAAGTTTGATTGACGATCCGCTTTCCGGACTGCGACTGATCAATCTCGGCGGCGAAGTCTGTCCTGATTCGCTGGCCAAGCGTCTGGTGCAGCCGGGACGAAAAGTTTTCAACTCGTACGGGCCGACCGAAACTTCGGTGACGGCGACCTTTGCGGAATTGAAACCGGGTGAACCGGTGACCATTGGAATGCCGCTGCCGAATTACGGGTTGATGGTGGTGGATGAAGAGCGGCACCCCGTTGGGGCGGATAAAGTTGGCGAACTGTGCATTTTCGGGCCGGGACTGGCGAGCGGTTACCTGGGACGCTCCGACTTGACGGCGCAACGGTTCATCCCCAACCCCCTGAGTTCCGACAGGAGTTTGATGTATCTCACGGGCGACCTGGCGCACCTGTCACCCGGCGGGCCGGTGCACTACCATGGCCGCGCGGACAATCAGGTGAAAATCCGCGGATTTCGCGTCGAGCTGGACGAAATTACCGCAATGCTGGCAGCGCAACCCGGCGTGGGCGCGGCAGCCGTGGTGATGCGCCCGGTGGGCGGAATCGATCAACTGGTAGGGTTCGTTGTTCCAGCCGCCAGTCAAAAACTGGAACCGGCTGCCTTACGGCAAGCCCTGATGGCGCACCTTCCCCCGTACATGACGCCGACGCATTTTGAAATAATGGCCGAACTGCCGCGCCTGACATCAGGTAAAGTTGATCAGAAGGTCCTGCGACTTTCAACGCTCCACCCGGTCGAACGAAACGACGACCGGTCCGCCCCTTTGCAGGGCGAAGACGAGCTGGCGCTTTGTTCCGCGCTCGGTAAATTTTTCCCCGGCTTTGCCTGGCAACCGCAGGCGGATTTTTTCGATGACCTCGGAGGGCATTCGCTCCTGGCGGCGCGTCTGGTTTCAACGCTGCGCGCCGATGAACGCTACGCTTCATTAAGCGTGCAGGATGTTTATCGCGAACGACATCTGTCAGGAATCGTCCGGGCGATGGGAAAACAGCGCCGGCGGAAGCGACCGTCCGCCACATCGCACGAACGCGCCCCATTGCGCCGGAGGTTCTTGTGCGGAGTGGCGCAGGCCGCCGTCATTCCATTTCTGGTTTTGTTGCACATCGCCGACTGGCTCACGCCGTTTTTTGTCTATCACTATTACACGGGCGATCCCGGCGACAGCATACCACGGGCGGTGTTGTATTCACTGGAGACCTTTGTACTGATTCAACTCGCGATGTTCATCGTGGCCATTGCCGGGAAATGGCTGGCAACGGGAAAATTGAAGGCGGGACGGTTTCCCCTGTGGGGCGTCGCCTATTTCCGCTGGTGGCTGGGAAACCGGTTTTGCGAGCTGCCACCTGTCTATCTCCTGTCCGGCACGCCGTGGATGCCGATGTACCTGCGCGCACTCGGCGCGCGGATCGGGCGGAACGTGATGATTGACGCCATCACGCTGGGCGCGCCGGATCTACTGACCATCGAAGACGGCGTCAGCATCGGCACCTTCGCGAACATCGAAAATGCCCGCGTCGAGGGCGGGATGCTGATAGTCGGTCCCGTTCTCCTGAAGCGGGAATCAACCCTGGATTCGTATTCGGTCCTGGAAAATGACACCGGACTCGGCGAGCGGGCGCGGCTCGGAGGGCAATCCGCCCTGTCGGCGGGCCGCGAAATCCCCGACGATGAAATCTGGGAAGGCGCGCCCGCGCGCGCCGTGAACCAGCCACGGGAAAAACTGCCGCCGCGCCCGCAATGCCGGATCGGCTGGCGGTGTGCGCAGGCGATGCTCTTTGCCGTAACGATCGTCGCGGTATCGGTGTTGTTCTTTCTGCCGAGCTTTCCGGCGTTCATGTTGATTGACTGGGTTGACGCGCACACCTGGGATTTTTTCGAATCGAACCTGCATCCCGCTTCCGCCTTCGGCCTGTTTTTCCTGCTGGCCATCCCGGCCAGCGCCTTGTTTATTGTGGTGACCATAGTGCTGGCCGGGGCGTTGCGACGGATGTTGCCGCGCCAGACCGCCGGAACCTGGTCGGTGTACAGCTATGCGTTCTGGCGGAAAAAATTCACCAACTTGATTCTTGATAACAGTCTCCACGTGCTTCACGGAATTTACGCCTCGGTGTACGCGCCCGAGTGGCTGCGCTTCTTAGGGACGAGGGTGGGAAGCCACTCCGAAGTTTCAACCGCCGAAGGCATGACGCCCGAACTTCTTGAACTGGGCGACGACAGCTTCATCGCCGACAGCGCGATGCTGGGAGACGAGGAACAGCGAGGCGGCTGGATGGTTTTAAAACCGACCAGAATCGGCAGCCGTACCTTCCTCGGCAACGGCGCCTATGTCCTCAACGGCGCGGACGTGCCGGACGACGTTTTGATCGGCGTGCAAACGCGGACGCCCGATAATGCGCTCCTCAAATCCGGCCAGACATGGATCGGGTCGCCTGCCATGCTGCTGCCCGCGCGCGAGCGCCTGGAAGGGTTTCCCGTATCGCTTACCTTCCGTCCATCGCGGCTTCGGCGGCTGGCGCGCGGCTTCATCGAAGGTTTGCGCATCGTCCTGCCTCTGGCGGTGGTGATCGCCACGGGTTACTTGATCGTTGCGCTCGTGATGCCGTTTGCCGCGAAGAAGGGATGGGGAACGGAAACCGCGCTCGCATTGTCCATTGCCGGTTGCCTGTACGGCCTTGCCTCTTTCCTTTTCGTCGTCGCCCTGAAATGGACTCTCATGGGCAGATACCGTCCCTGCGCGCGGGCGATGTGGACGCCATTCGTCTGGATCAGCGAAGCGGTCACCAATTTGTACGAATCGCTGGCCGTGCCGAATTTTCTGGATCTTTTGCGCGGCACCCCCCTGCTGCCGTGGGCGTTGCGCCTGCTTGGCGCGAAAATCGGCAAGGGAGTGTATATGAACACCACCGACCTGACCGAATTCGATTGCGTGCGAATCGGCGATGAGGCGGAATTGAACGCCGGGAGCGGACCGCAAACCCATCTGTTCGAAGACCGCATCATGAAAATCGGCAGGGTTGACATCGGCGCGCGGACCACCATCGGGCCGCGCACCACGATCCTCTACGATACGCAGGTGGGCAATGCGGTGCGCCTGGGTCCGCTCACGCTGGTGGCAAAGGGAGAACGTCTCCCGGCCGCGACGCGCTGGGAAGGTTCGCCCGCCGCGCCCGTTGACGAAAAATGAGCGGCGTCCCGAACATAAAATTTCACTCCGAGGAGATGCCGCCCTTGCCGCCGCCGGGCAAGCCGGTTTTGATCCGCGTCGCCACCACGCCCCCGCATCAGACCGCCCGCCAGGAACTGCGGGCCGTGCTGCGCACCGTGCTCGCCGCGTGGAGCGATCTTCCGCCGGAACAACTGCCCCTCGTGGAAACGGCGCACGGCCCGGTCTGGCGGGGAAAGCTCGGCGGGCGCACCCTTGACATCAGTTTATCGTACGCCGAAGACGAAGGGTGGATCGGATTGATCCGCAGCGGACTGATCGGCGTGGACGCCATGAATATCCAGTACATTCCCGAAGCCGAACAGGTGGCGCGTCACTACCTTGACAACGCTACCCTGGCGGCCATTCAACACTCTTCCGATCCGGCGCTGGCGTTTACCACGGCCTGGACGGAATTGGAAGCCCGGCTCAAATGCATGAAGCTGGAACTGAATGAATGGTCCGTTCCCCAGGAGGTTGCGATAGCAAAATGCGCCATCCAGAACATTGTTCTTCCAGAGCGGGTGATGGTGACCGTGGCGACGGCGCGAAAGTGAATAAAACTTTACCGTTTTCCTTTTTCCGATTTTTAACCATAAGGCCTTCGTGTGATCTTGAATTCATGGGGCAAATAACGGCTTTTTAAACTATGTTTAATGCGGGTTTAAGGCGCCTTCGGGTTTTCGGTTTTTCCTATTTTCGTTCCATTTCTGGATTATAAGGAAGATTTTTGCCATTCCAGGCAAGCCCGCGTTTTTGAAACGCATCGCGGCCGGAAATCCCGGCGCTTCCCGACATCCGAACTGTTTACGCCAACGGCTCGAAGCGCAACAGGACGTTTCCATTGCGGAATGGCCTCGTCATTGTCAACTTAAGGCTCAACTTCTCCTTGATGCCCTCGAACATCGTTCTCCCACTGCCGAGAACAACGGGAACCACTACGATCTGATATTCATCGATCAAACGTTCCTGCGTCAGTTGTGATACAATAGAGCCACTCCCCAAAATCACCATGCCGTTTCCGGATTCATTCTTCATCTTTCGTATTTCCGTTGCCACATCACCCTTTATCAGCTTCGTATTGTTCCACGACGCTTTTGCCAGTGTTCTGGAAAAAACCACCTTCGGCCCATTATTCATCCTTTCGGCAATGATGGGATTATTCTGAATCGCAAACGGAGTCGGCCAGTATCCTGCCATAAACTCATAGGTAATTCTGCCGAAGAGCAGATGACCGCCGCCGCTTGCATTTGCCGCGATAAACGCGTTCCACTCTTCATCCTTGATTAGATTATGAGCAAAGCTCATGTCGCCGTTCCTATCCACAAAGTACCCATCCAGGGACACATTATTGAAAACGATTAACTTACGCGTTTATTCCTCCCATCATTACTGTATGTTAAATTTTCTTCCGATAGCTCGTGAATACTCTCAGCCCGAAATCGGTCCTATCGCAGGTTAATCACTTTTGAAATGAAGGTTCCCCCATCGGTTTTTACAACGGCAAAGCAGGCGCCCCTGCCAAGCTTTTGAGCGTCCACGGTACAAGACCCGGTAAAGGACGTTTTGAAAAGCCTTTTCCCCTGGATGTTAAAAATGGCAAGCTCCGCGCTCCTGCCGGGCGTCATTGACACGAAAATCTTTTCACCTCGTACCCCGACTTTTACAAAGGGCTTTTGAATCGGAGGCGGAACCGCCCGCTTGACGCTGATAGGAGGCTGGCCCGGTTCCGCGCCCCATATCTGCACTTCGTTATCGTATATGGGCATGTTGATACACGTATCCAGCGATGTTTTTCCTACGGTCAGGTACGACCAGTCGTTTAACGGATTCCACGCGGAAGAGTCCGAGTTTTGCGGAAGCGAAACGCGGAACTGCGCCTCCCGCACATAGGACTGCTGAGTGCTGGGATAGAGGGAATCATTGTCATACGAAATCTCAAGGTAATAAATGCTATCCGACCCTTTATACGGCGTCAACGGGGAGACCTTCGCGTTGCCCTGGAGAGTATACGTCGTCACGACAAGGTCGCTCACGGAGAAACCGCCGGCAATCACCTCGCTGAAGTTATAGAAATATTTGAACGACAACGTATGGCACGTGCGGGCGGGCTCGTTGGTGTTGTTAAACAGGAAGGCGTCGATTTGAGTAGACGTAGAAGTCGGGCCGGATAAAGTAACTCTGGCCAAAAGGCAGAACTGCTCGGTCGGCGTATCCCTGGGCGGGAACTGCGTCGTGAGTGGCGCGCCGCCGTACTCACTATACAATCGAGCAAGCGCGCCGATAAAACCCGCATTGTAGTCGTCGGCAGGTTCGTTCTGGGTATAATTGCTCCGCTGATCCGTGTAGTTGTCGCTTTGATCCGGTCCCCCTATGAGCGCGCCGTACATCGTATGCACGCATGCCTGGGTATCGGACGCCTGCCCCGGGTAGGTCCCATCCGCCGTGCGGTGGTGTTCGTGCCGCGGCGGATTGACGCCGAACCCCACGACCAGCGACCGGTTGAGCGGATTGTTGCCGAGCATATAATTGATCTGGTTTACCGCGAACGTATGGTACCTGGCTTTCAGCGCCGTGTCGGCGATAAAATCGCTGTAGATAAGCGCGCAGAACGCCGTGGTGGCCGCGTAGCGGCAC
>Ga0187851_10001436_pt1 | contig 22843 bp, 21 predicted proteins | sample June2016WEW_6_10_FD_132997 | JGI IMG/M metagenome (GOLD analysis project Ga0187851, IMG submission 132997) | Peatland microbial communities from SPRUCE experiment site at the Marcell Experimental Forest, Minnesota, USA - June2016WEW_6_10 | ecosystem: Environmental > Terrestrial > Soil >...
CTTCGCATGGGCCTGCTGGCGTACATGAAGGGAGTGTCCCCGCTTCTGGCGCTTGAAGCGGCCCGGCGCGCCATACCTCACTATGTGCGGCCCACATTTCTAGAAATGGACACGGCCTGCCGCAAAGCGCCAGGAGCGGCTAAGGTTGAGGCGGCAGCGTGAGCGCAAAATCGGCTCATCCACGCATCATCATCGTCAAAAAACATGCGGCCGGCCATGACGACGAACATGGGGGCGCATGGAAGGTGGCCTACGCCGATTTCGTGACCGCCATGATGGCGCTTTTCATCGTCCTATGGCTCTTGAGCGCGAGCGAAAAGGTGCAAAAAGCGGTGGGAGGATATTTTCAGGATCCCACGGGCAAAGGACGGCAGACCGGTTCCACTACGGCCGGCGTTGGCGAGGTTCTGACGTTGAATCAGAACCAGTTGCAGCAATTGAAGGAAAAGCTGGAACAGGCGATGCGCCAGATCCCGGCGTTTCAAAACATGGCGAAACAGATTAAGATGACCATCACCGCCGAAGGACTGCGTATCGATTTGCTGGAGACGCAGCGCGGGCTCTTTTTCGAGACTGGGAACCCTAAGCCTACCGAAGCTGGTACAGAACTGATAAGACTTCTGGCGGCGGAGCTAAAGAAGCTACCAAACAAAGTGGCCATCGAAGGTCATACCGACTCAACTCCCTATGGACGTTCCGACTATTCGAACTGGGAGCTGTCGGCCGATCGGGCCAACTCGGCGCGCAGGATTTTGACGGCGGCCGGCGTGACTGATGACCGCATCAGCCAGGTGCGCGGCTTCGCGGATCAACGCCTCTTGTTGAAGAGCGAGCCCGATAACCCTTCCAACCGCCGGATCTCGATTATCGTGCGGAATGTGGGGCTCGATCAGCAGGAAGAAAATTCGGCTCAGACGCAAGTGGAGCCGCAGAAAACGCAGGCTGCGGCGGTCAAGAAATAACAACGGCTTTCAACCATGGAGAGGAAAGACGAACGGCGCCGGTGAAATACCGAAAAACCGCCCCAGCTTCACGGCTTGGCTCTTAGTTACGGGCCGAGTACCCGAGAGAATCTCAGAGACGCGGCTCTTTCCCAGGACGTCCCAAAGGTCTCTCGGAGATTGTTGCCGCTGCTCTAATAAGAATCTGATAAGCTCCATCGGTGTTGCGGTATTTCGCTTGTACCTCCCACGCTCGAAGTCCTCGGAAAGCTGCATCAGGAGCTCTAATAGCGCGTCCTCTTCCGGGGACCGCGGCACCTTTCTCATGAGCGCTTCAATCCTAAGCAACGACCGTTCGTTCTGTTCTTCTGTCTTGATCACCACAGGGTGAACCTTCGCCAGCAGACGGCCATAGTGGTTCTCGTTAAGTTTTGGAATTGTACGGCGGCGTGGAGTCGCCATCAAAGATGTGGTCATCACTTCCACCCTCCTTTGTCGTAATCGTTATGCGTGAGCACATGGGTTATCAGCGCTGTCTGAAGCCCATAGTCGAAAACGGAAACCAACCTGAACTTGTTGCCCCCTAAGTTGAATACCGTCCGTCCCTCCACGAAACTGACTGATCCGAAAGTTCGCCTCAACTCCGCTGGATTCTTCCACGAACCCGACCTAATCACCGTCTCCCAACTGCGCAGCGGGCTTTTCGCGTTACTAAATACTTTGGCGAATTCGGTTAGCTTGCGTCCGCCGAGAATTCTCACCTAACAGCATGTTCCCATATTGGGAACTTGAGTGTCAAGTCAGCTGTCGAGAGACGCTGGGCACTGTATGAGGAGCGGCTACCGCAGCAGAGATATCCCGAGACATTATATGTGGCGTCGCGCGCCGGAAAGTCTCAACATTTCGATGCGGAAAACCAAAGAAGTGTCGCGCTGCATTTTGGTGTGACAATGTCGGACATTTGTGTTGACAATGGCGGAGACCATTGTTAGTATTTTCTTGTCAGTTTACTTATCTGCATTCCCACGCAATATTGTTGGATATTGCTTGCCCTCCCGAGCGGCGTCCCCGGATCACGATTTGAGTAGACTTCCCGCCGCGCGATGTTGCGCGCCAGGGGCGATTCGAGTCGCGCTTTCACAGGGCTTTCCCATGTGACTGAAGGGGCGGAAGCCTGTCGCTCGCACCACTGCAGCCCATGAGTCTAACCCATGAGTCTAACCCATGAGTCTAACCATCCGTAAGAGCAAAATGATCAGCTTTCGTCTCTCGCCTGAGGAATACCAGACGCTGAAAGACACGTGCGAGCTCGAAGGCGTGCGTAGCATCTCCGATCTCGCGCGAACGGCGATGCAAAAGTGGATCGCATTCGGTTGGCAGTCCGTTCCGTTGTCCGACGAGGTTCGGGATCTCCGGAATCGGGTTCGAATGCTCTCGCTCGAAGTAGACCGGCTCTCCACAACGGTTCACGGCGGTAACAGACGGGAAGGTGAATGATGGTTATCGTAGCGGTTGTTTTCGCGCTTTGCACGATGCTTGCCGCCGCGCAGCCGCAATCGGCGCCTCCGGCTGAAACTGTCGGCGCCAACCTGCCCGCGCTGCCGGTGGGTCCCGAAGATTTGATTGCCGTATCGGTTTACGGTTCGCCGGAAATGAGCCGCAGCTTGCGTGTTTCTGAAGACGGCCGGATCCGCATGCCGATGTTGAACGAACCTATCAAAGTACTGGGCCTGATGCCCTCCGCGATCGAAGCCGTGATTGCGCAGGCGCTGGTTTCCGAGCAGGTTCTGGTGGATCCGGCGGTGACGGTAACCATCGGCGAGTATCGCAGCCATCCGATATCAGTGGCAGGCTCGGTAAGAAAGCCGGTTACGTTTCAGGCCTACGGCAACGTCACGGTGTTGGATGCACTGGCGCGCGCCGAGGGATTAGCGCCGGATGCCGGGCCCGAGATCCTGGTCTCGCGCTTGCATAAGGGTGACGACGGCCGGGTGCGGACCTTGGTGCAACGCATTCCGGTGCGCGGACTGATTGACGCCGCCGATCCCGAGCTGAATTTGAAACTGGAAGGTGGCGAGGAGATCCGTGTGCCGGAGGCGGGCAAGGTCTTCGTGCTAGGCAACGTCAAGAAGCCCGGGGCGTTCCCGGTGGACGATGCCAATGACACCACCGTCTTGAAAATGCTGGCTCTCTCCGAGGGACTTATGTCTTTCTCAAGCAAGGTCGCCTACATCTATCGGAGAGAGGGCGGACTCGGTGGAAAGAAAAATGAGATTGAAATCCCGTTGCAGAAGATTGTGCATCGGAAAGCGCCGGACGTAACACTGCAGGCCAACGACATTCTGTACATCCCCGATGATTCCGGAAAGCGTGCCACGGCAACCGTGCTGGAACGAATCGCCGGCTTCGGGTCCAGCACGGCCAGTGGGGTTCTTATCTACAAGCATTGAGAAATACTTCGTAATGATGCAGGAAATTAATCCGCCACTTCCAGAAGCAAATCTACCCGCCACGGTGAATCGCGAGCCGGGCCAGCCCCTGGCTGCGTGGCAATACCAGGTTCCGCCATCTTTTTCCGAGCCCGACTTGGAGCAACCGGGCGTTCCGGTCTCCCACTATCTCTGGATCCTCCGGCGCCACCGCTACAAGATCATGGCGTTCGTGGCGGTGTGTGTGTTCGGTACCTATTTCGTGAGCACCCGGCTGGTTCCAATCTTCGAAGCCACCACCACCGTGGACGTGGATCGTCAAGCGCCGCCTGGCGTGGTGGGCCAGGATTCGCAGCGCGCCAACACGCTCAACGACGCGGATCAGTTTCTGGCTACTCAGATCAAGCTGATTCAGTCTGATTCGGTGCTGCGGCCGGTAGCGGAGAAGTATAACTTACTGGAACGCGAGAAGCAATTTCGGGAGGACGTTCCCAAGGACTCCACCGCCAACGCGCCGGTGCTACTGAAGAAACTCAGGGTCACGCGTCCCCCCAATACCTATTTGTTGCTGATCAGCTATCGCTCGCCGGAGGCGATTCTCGCGGCGGACGTGGCCAACGCGATTGCCAATTCGTACATCGAACATACTTACGACATTCGCATCCGTTCTTCCTCCAGCCTGGCCAGCTTCATGGAAAAGCAGATTGAGGAACTGCGCGCCAAGATGGAAATATCCAGCGCGGCGCTTTTGAAATTCGATCGCGAAATGAACATCATCAATCCCGAGGAGAAGACCAATATCCTCTCCGCCCGGCTGCTGCAGTTGAATACCGAATACACCACAGCGCAGGGGGACCGTGTTCGCAAGGAAGTGGCCTATCAAACCGCCAAGACCGGAACTCTGGAAGCCGCCATGAGTTCCACTCAGGGAGAAACGCTCAAAAAGCTGATGGAGCGCCGCAATGAGGCCGCGCAGAAGTTCAGCCAAATCAGGGAACAGTATGGCGCCAGGCATCAGGAATATAAAAAATCGGACGCGGAAGTCAAAGAACTGACCCAGCAGGTGGAGGCGGGGCGGCGGAACATCCTGAAGCAGGCTGAGCTGGAATACCAGGAGTCGGACCACCGGGAAAACATGTTGAAGCGGGCCGTCGCTGAAACCAAGGCGGAGTTCGACAAAGTCAACGCGCGCAGCTTCGAATATCAACAGTTGAAACGCGAAGCGGAAGCCGACAAGCAGCTTTATGAGGAGCTGGTCCGCAAAATCCGGGAAGCGAGCATCAACGCCGGCTTCCAGAGCAATTCCATTCGACTCGCGGACGGTGCGCGCCCTCCCGTGAAGCCCGTATTTCCGAATATGCCGCTGAACTTGACGCTCGCTTTCCTCTTCTCGGCGATGGCGGCGGTTGGTGCGGCGGTTGGGTCGGACGCGATGGACAAGACCATCCGCGATCCGGAACAAATCGTTCAAACTTTGAACGTTGAGGTGCTGGGCTCGCTTCCCATGGTCCGGGAGAAGGAGTTCCGCCCCCGGCTCGCGGCAGTGGCGAACCCCAATGGAGTGTCGCCTGGCGCCGCGCTCGTGCTCCGCAACAAGAATGGACACGCATTATCCAGGACTTCGAACAACGGGATTCTGACGCTGTTTGAGGAATCCATGCGTACGCTGCACAGTTCCATCCTTTTGAGTGACCTGGACCGCGGCATCCACAGTCTGCTGGTCACGAGCACCGCACCCGGAGAAGGGAAATCCACCACGGCGGCGTACCTGGCGATTAGCAACGCCGAACAGGGTCACCGGACATTGCTCATTGACGGGGATCTCCGCCGGCCCAGCATCCACCGCATCTTCGGCATTCCTTCTACTAGCGGTTTGTCCAGCGTATTGCTGGAGCAGACGCCGTGGCGCCAGGCCGTGGCGAAGTTGGAGAGCCATCCAAATCTGGATATCTTGCCGGCCGGGCCTTCCTCCCGCCGCGCTCCGGACTTAGTGGCGCGGGGTCTGGAAGCCATGGTGGAAGAGGCCAGCCGCGAATATTCCATGATTGTCATCGACTCGCCCCCGTTTCTCAACTTCGCCGAGCCGTTGCGCATGTCCACCATTGTGGATGGCGTGCTTCTGGTAACAGTGGCCGGACAGACCAACCGGCAAGCGGTTGCTTCCGTGGTAGCCACTCTAAAACGCGTTCGCGCGAATGTAGTGGGGTTGGTTCTCAACAAGGTTACAAAAGATCTTACGGAGCATTACCATTACTACGGTTATTACGGGTATTACGGAAAGAATTACGCTTCGTATTACGGCGAGAGCGGTGGCAGGTCCTGATGCAAGCACCCATGGTGGTAACTGCCGTCCAAGGGAAGGTTCCCCTGAAATATGGCATGCTTCGATCGTTTGCAAATTTGTTCCTGGTTCCCCTGCGCGAGTTGCAATACCTGGCATTGACCAGGCGCGGGATTGCGAGCGCTCCTCCACATTCGGTGAAGCTGCGCATCATCGGTTCGTTACTAAAGCTGCATCAGCCGGGAACCAGTTTTATCGAGACCGGAAGTTACCTGGGCGATACCATCGCGCTGGTGCGCCGGCTGGGTCACAAAGTTATCTCCATAGAACTCGACCCGGCCCTTTACGCAAAGGTGCAAAATCGCTTTCGGGATGACCCTGATGTGATGTTGATCCATGGAGACTGTGTCGCTGAGTTACCGAACGTACTGCAGCGCCTCGCTCGGCCGGCGGTGTTATGGCTGGATGCCCACCACAGCGGCGGAATCACGGCGCGAGGCAGCGTCGACGATCCGATTCTCGCGTGCCTGGCGGAACTTCGTGACCACGCCGTCCGTTCGCACTCGCTATTGATCGACGATGCTTCGAGTTTCGATGGCCGGCACTCGCGTCCGGACCTGGTGCAGGTTATGCTGGCCATTCGCGCTATCAATTCCGAGTACCGCGTCAAAATCCAAGGGGACATTATTGTGGCTACGGTTGACCGCACAACGTCCTCGAGCCACGGTTGGAAAATTCATTTGTTCGTCCGCGAGCGTCAATGAATACTGACTGCAGCGTTCTGATACCCTCCTGCGATTCCTACTCGGATCTGTGGGAACCATTTTTCACCCTTTTCGAAAGATTCTGGCCGGATTGCCCGTTCCCGGTGTACCTGGGCAACAACTCGTTGAGTTTCGAGCGCGCTGGTGTGCGGTTGATTCACTCCAGCCAGGGGAATAACTGGACGAACCGGGTTCGGGATCATCTGAAGGCGATCGATACCCCCTACGTCCTGCTGATGCTGGAGGATTTCTTTTTACGACACCGGGTCCGGACCGACCGAATTCTCGCCGGCCTGGACGTGCTAGCTGCGCGCGACGGGCGTCTGCTGCGCTTGCATCCTCGCCCACGGCCGTCGGTTCGATTGGCCGGCTGGCCGGAGGCTGGATCGATACCTGTGGGAACTCCCTACCGTGTCAGCACGCAAGCCGCCATCTGGCGCCGTGAAACCATCCTCTCGCTGATGCGCGATAGCGAATCGATATGGCAGTTTGAAATACGCGGCACGGAGAGAAGCGCGGCCTTTTCCGATGGATTTTTCTCGTTCTGGGATTCGGTGCTTCCCTACGATCATCACGTGGTGGAACGCGGGAAATGGTTTCCGCGCGACGCGCGTTATTTCAAGGCCCAGAACATTGGATGCGATCTAGCGCGGCGGCCGGTTATGAGCGCGGGCGAATACTGCGCCTATGCCATCCATGCGGCCGGTTCCGAGGTTCTGCATTCGGTTCCGGCTGTTAGAAAGCTAGGGGTGGTAGGCCGCCTGCGTGTGTTTAAGAATATGGCCGCGAATGAACGCGAATAAACGCGGATAAGAACGGCCCCTAAGAGCGTATGTCGCGTCTTTCAAACAACCTGATCTCCACACTGGCCGGCCAATCTCTCATCGCCATCGCCGCTTTGGCCGGGACCAAGTACATTTTTGCCCGGCTCGGAGAAGACGCATTTGGGCTGATATTCCTGACCATAACTACTGGCTTCGTGCTCGCCGGTGTCTTCGAATTGGGGATCTCCACCACCATTGTGAAAGAGGTCGCGGCGCTCCTCTATCAGGAGCGTCTCTACGTCCACGCTCTCATACGAACCGCCAGCTTGTTTTATTGGTACGGTTATGTAGCCCTGTCTCTAGCGCTCGTGGCCATCGGTCCTTATGTGTGTTCCCGCTGGTTAGTCCTGGGCAAAATGGACCCGGGCGTGGCTATTCAGGTTTTCAGAATACTCGGAGTGGCAGCGCTTCTTGCAATGCCACGATCTTTGTACAACGGCATCCTTCGAGGTGCCCAACGCATGGATCTGTCGAATCTCATTGACGTGTCGGCAGCCATCGGCCAACAGTGCGGAGTGATCGTCATCTTAGCGTTGGGCGGCAGTGTCCTTGAAGTTACTTACTGGCTGTGTGGTTCGACGTTCCTTTGGATTGGCGGATATATGGTGGTTATTGGCCACGTGATTTCACCGCAATGCTTGGTCCCTGGATTCGCTCGGGAGATCCTAAAACGGAATCGATCCTACACCATGCAAACCATGCGCATTTCCTTTTTGACGATCTTCAATACGCAGTACGACAAGCTGGTGATGAGCCGCCTTCTACCCGTTGCCATGGTGGGATGTTACGGCTTTGCGTACACACTGCTCCGCCGCGGCCCCACGCAACTAGCCGCGGCCGTTGCCCAGGCTTCGTTTCCGTCCTTCGCATCGTTGCACTCGCTGGGACGGTCAGCCGAACTGAAGCATCAATACAAGATTCTGCAAGAAGCGCTCTGTTTTGGCTTGGTGCCGTTTTTTGCGGCGATTCTGTACGCTGCCCCAGACGTATTCGCGTACGTGTTCAACCGCGGAATCGCCGGACGCTTGGCGGTTCCGATGCTTCTTCTGGCGGTGGGGCATTACATGAGCTCGACCATGCTGCTGCCCTACATGTTCTGTCTCGCCGCAGGCCGCCCTGACATACCTGCCAAGTTGAGCGCATACTCACTGATGCTTCTGATGCCAGCGACGCCGGTCCTGGTCTGGTTTTTTGGAATTACCGGCGCCGCGGGAGCGTTTCTGTTGTATCAGAGCCTAACTTATGGATACCTGGCGCCGCGCGCCTACAAGGAATGCCTGTTGCTGCCGCTAACATCAGCGGCATCCGTTATTGGCAGAGCCGCTTCTCTTGGATGCTTGTGTTACGGAATTTGGCTGATTCGCGGGTGGGGCGAGGGAGCCACTCCGGCGATTCCGGAAACAGCCGCAAGTTTCGCCGTCAGTACCTTGGCGTTCGCCGCAGGAGCCTGGTTCTTGGTGACTGAAGGGCTCAGGCAGGCCATTAAGAACCGTGTGCGACTGGGATTCCTGTTGTTGAGGACCTCGGATGCAAAAGAGCAACCGTAAGCGGGGCGCACGCGCGTTCACCAGTGAAATGTTGCTGGGCCGCGATCAGAACCGGTTGGGCGTGGGCCCGCGCGTCAGCATCATTCTTTTTTTTCTGCTGTTACTAGCCGGGCAATACTCGTTGGATAGATTGGACCCGCGGCTCGATTTCGCCAGTGATCTAGGGCAGTTAAACTGGTCGCTATTCTTCTTCTCATTGCTGGCGGCGGTGGCAGTTAATCGCGGAGTCAAGGGCGCCCGAATTTGGACCAAGAAGGGCAAGATGTTCCTTGTCACCGTGGTTGCGTTGCATCTTTATCTGGCGCTGTCCATATTGTGGGCTCCGGCGCCTCAGGATGCATTCCGCGACATTCTCTTGCTGGTGTTGCTGGCCGCCATCGTCGCGCTGGCCCCCTTCGTGTTCGGTTGGCGTCCTGAAAAAGCCATGGCCTTTCTGTTCAGGCTCTGTGTAGTGGCGGCCGGCCTATATGCGATCGCCGGCATGAGTGAACACTGGTGGGAAAACGGACGAATGGCTGTATTTGGAGGCGGACCAAACATCTTCGCCAGGGTGATGAGTTCCGGGATAATTTGCGCCACTTATTTGTGGAATCGAACCGGACAACTGCCCTGGCTGGCCGCGATACCGCCGTGCTTCGGAGGGCTGGTACTTTCCGGATCGCGCGGCGGGATGGTGGCGTTTGTGTGTTCCTATGTCTTTTTTCTGGTGCTCACTCTGCGAAAAACCCGCGCGTGGCTGGTCAAGTGGAGTCTGCTAGGTGGTCTGCTGATTTTGCTGGCAATGTCAGATTATGGCGTCCGAATCTTGCGTCCAGTGTTGACCGGCAGATTCATGGTGTATACGGTGCAGCAAAAACAATATGGAGAACGCGATCAGTATGCCGCGGCTGCATGGCAATTGTTTCGGGTGAGCCCCATATTCGGCATGGGGATTGACGGCTTCAAAGAACTGTCTGGGACGGGCGCCGTATACGCGCACAATCTCGAACTGGCCGTAGCTTCCGAGGGTGGTGGAATCGGTCTATTCTTCCTTTTGCTCTCGGGCCTGGCGCTGGTAGCTGGGCGGCGGGCGCCGAAGAGCCTGGAGCATCTCACGGCACTTTCGCTCGCGGTGTTCTACTTCGGAGCGAGTCAGTTTTCGGGTGGCTTCTACGATTGCAGATGGTTGTGGGTTTTGGGCGCGCTGTATTTGTTGCCGGTCACTACCAGGGAACCCACTCCCTTGCGGTCGCGGCTCAATTACACCTTATGACCTGCTTCGCCTGTGGACGCTCGGGCAGCGTAGTATATCGAAACTTGAAAGATCGATCGCGCTGCGTCCCGGGCAATTGGACCATGTTGGGATGTTTCGATTGTGGGCACTGGTGGCTTGATCCCTTTCCCAGGCGTCAAGAGGTTGCCCAATTCTATACAGCTAGTTACTACACGCATCAACGGCCCGATTCGGAAAGCCGCATCCAGAACTGGCGTGAGCGGCTGCGTCTGGCGGTACTGGCTTCCGTTCCTGGCTACGAGCAGCTTGGCCGGGGCAATCGATTGTGTAGCGCGGGAAAGTTGCTGAGCCGGCTGCCAAGTGTCCGTAACATGGCGGAATGCGGCCTGATGTTGCTGTCCGATCGGGAGAAGGGCGCGCTTCTGGATATCGGTTGCGGTAGTGGCCGATTCTTGGAAGTAATGCACCGCGCCGGCTGGGCGGTATCAGGCGTGGATCCGGATGCGGACGCGATTCGAACCGCACAGGCGCGCGGCTTGCCGACAGTGCACAGTGAATTGAAAAACGCCGGCGTTCCCGACGGATGCTATGACGCCGTCACTCTCAGCCATGTCATCGAGCATGCTATCGATCCCCTCCAGCTCCTCAAAGAATGCCGACGGCGCTTGAAAGAAGGAGGGGTGGTGGTGCTCTCCACGCCCAACCCCTTGAGTTGGGGTCACCGCATTTTTTGCAGTGCCTGGAATCATCTGGATGCTCCCCGGCACTTGCATCTTTTCTCTCCCGCCCTGATTGTCAAGATGCTGGTGACTGCCGGATTCCGAAATGTGTCGGTACAAACGGTAGCTAAGTCGGCTTTGCCCACCTTTACTTCCTCGGTGCGCTTATCATTCGCGGGCGTCTTCAAGCCCTTGCTCCCTCTTACGATCCTCTCCGCAATTGTGTTTCAGTACGCGCAGCACGCGTGCCTGGCGAACTCGAAGAATATTGGCGAGGAGATCTTCGCCACCGGTGTGAACTGAATGCGGCCTTCCGTAGCGGCCATTGTCCTTAACTATGCCAATTGGGACGCGACAGTTCTGTGCGTACGTGATCTGCTGGCGCAAGACTTCCCGCTCGATATCGTAATCGTAGACAATTGCTCGCCTGATGATAGCGTGGAGGCTCTGCGGCGCGAGTTTGCCGACGAACCCAGGGTAGCCGTGATCGTCTCCGTGACAAATGCCGGATATGCGGCCGGTAACAACTGTGGCGTACGCTGGCGGATGCATCGCGGCCCACTCGACTACGTGCTGATTTCGAACAACGACACCCGGATTCCCGACCCTGGCGTGGTTAGTCAGTTAATCAATGTTGCAAGTTCCGAACCGCGCTCGGCCATCGTAGGCCCACGCGTCGTTTCGCCGGGCGGATTCTTTCAGGGACCGTATAGCAAGCCGAGCGTGCCGATGTGCTGCTTGCGGTATTCGATCCCATTCTTGCCCTATCTTTTTCGCCTCTGGCAGCGCGCTACGGCTTCGAATTCGCAAATGCATCCATGCTACGCGGTGGTGGGCGCCTTCTTCCTTGTGGACGCGAAGTGTTTTGTGGAATCCGGGATGTTTGACGAGACCACTTTTCTCGGTGCCGAGGAGTACATACTGTCCGAACGGATCCGCAGGCTTGGACGCAGCGTGTATCACTGCCCGGCGGTGACGGTGATTCACAATCACGATGGCGGCTCAGTAGCGCGAACCGGCGGCGACAATGCGTATTTCGGCGCCGGGCTCGACAGCATGTCCCATTACTTCCGGACTTATCGCAACGCGTCCGAACTGGGCATCGGCGCTTTTCGCGCGTGCGCCAAGCTGTACCAAAGAATCTTTCTGCCGTTTCGGAAACACTTCGTTTCATGACAGCGTGGATAGTCTGCACGGGGGAAGTGCTCCCCATCGATCCCGGGAACCAGCGGCCGCTGAGAGCAGGGATGCTGTGCTCCGAACTTCGAAACCGAGGTCACCAAGTAACTTGGTGGGCGTCGACGTTCAGCCACGCTACCAAACAGCTTCGGTATCCGCGAACCACCGCCGTTGTGGTGAAGCCGGGAATGCAGCTTAACTTGTTGCACGGCCGTTCATACCGCACCAATGTGTCCTTCCGGCGATTGGAAAACCATTTCGAAGTAGCCAGAGACTTTCGGCGCCGAGCGGAGAACGTGCCGGCGCCGGACGTGATACTGTGCGCCTGGCCCACCATTGAACTAGGCGTCGAGTGTGTTCGTTACGGCCTAAGGCATGGCGTGCCCGTGGCTTTGGACATACGCGACTTGTGGCCGGATATGTTTCTGGATGCTGCACCGCGCCCGCTGCGCTCATTGGCCAGGTTCGCACTTAGCCCGTATTTTCGCGCCAGCCGCGAGGCGTTTCAAGGATGCAGCGCGATCATTGGCAGCTCCGAGGAGTATTTGAAATGGGGTCTGGATAATGCCCGGCGCGCGAGATCCGAATCCGACGCAGTTTTTGAGTTGGGATACCAGGAGCCGGCATACCGTGAGAGTGAGCTTCAGGACGCGAGCGAAAGTCTCCGGTCACTCGGTGTCGATGCGACGCGCTCTATCTGCTGGTTTCTTGGGACCTTTGGAGACACTTACGACCTGCGGCCCGTGTTAGCCTCTGCTCGAACGCTCCAGGCCGCAGGCAACCGAAGCGTTCAATTCGTTTTGAGCGGCGACGGCGACCGGCGAAAGCATTGGCAGAACCGTGCCAGAGGACTCGACAACGTCATTTTCACCGGTTGGCTGAACGGATCGGGTATCGCGTCGATGATGAAGATGGCCAAAGTGGGATTGGCCGCCTACCGAAAAGGCGCGCCGCAGAGTCTGCCGAACAAGATCTTTGAGTACATGGCCGCCGGGATTCCGATTCTATCTTCTCTATCCGGTGAATGTGTCGATTTCCTCCGGGCGCACGATTGTGGTTTGTCCTATACGCCCGGCGATGGATCGGCGTTATTGGCCTACTTGCATGTTCTCACTTCGAATGAAAGTTACCGGCAAGGGTTGGGAGCGAACGCACTCAAAGCCTTTCGTAAATACTACTCAGCACCGGAGCTGTATGGACGGATGGCCGGACACCTGGAGCGGCTAACGGTTGCCGCCGAGAGCGCCTGCACAAAATGAAGTACAACTTCTATAGCGCGCGCGTCTCGGAGGGCTGGGGCAAAGATTGCGAGCTCCCGCGTGGTTACCGGTTGGTGATGTGGAAGCCCAGTGCATTACGGATGCTCCCGCTCGCCCTGGTGCGCGGAGACAGCGCCGGACACCATCTGGTTAAGCCATACCACCTGCTATTTTACTATCTTTACCATTACCTTCTCAGACGCAGGTATGCCGTCGCCATCGTTCTCAACGGAACCCGTTTAGCCCACTACTCCGTGGTCCGGGCCAGAGACTTCCGGTTTCCATTCATGGGCCCGAGAGATTTGCAGGTTGGTCCGGTTTGGACCAACCCAGTGGATCGAGAAATAGGAATCGCGGGTGCGGTGCTTGAGCATCTTCTTCGGAAGACGCCCGCTCTCCGTTTCTGGTGGGTCTGCATGGAACAAAACACAGCCTCGAACTCGGTGGCGTTACGCCACGGATTTACGCTAAGCGGGTCCGGCGTCAGAATCCATCGGCTGGGAACAAGGCTGCTGGGAAGGTTCGAGATTCTCGACCATTGCCTTCCTCCGGAACGCGTGATCCCCGATTTTACGGTGATCACGGAAGGGCCGGATACCAAGGCGACGTCGGATCAATTGCGAATCCTCTACACCCGCTATCACCTGGCATCCCAGTTGGCAAAAGGGAAGGATGTACTCGAGGTCGCTTGCGGCGCTGGCGTCGGCTTGGGAATGGTGGCTAAGTATGCGAGGCTAGTCACGGCCGGCGATATCGACATCTCGAATTGCCAGACTGCCGGCACAACCTACCAGAAACACCCCAAGATCGCGATCCGGCAATTCAGCGCCGAGAGTATGCCGATTCCGGATGCATCGCTCGATCTGGTGATTCTTTTGGAAGCGCTGTACTATTTGGCGGACCCAGCTGCGTTTTTTGCCGAAGTCCGCCGAGTATTGCGATCGAACGGCGCGTTGCTGATATCCAGCGTCAACTGCCGATGGAAAGGATTCAACCCCAGTCCGATAAGCCGGACCTACTACGATGCGGACATGCTGCGGCGCGCGCTGGTTGCTCAGGGATTCAATCCGGATATTTTTGCCGCATTCCCGGACGACAAACCGGGCGCTTCGGCCGGCAGTGTTCGAATACTGAAGAAGCTCGCGGTCAACATGCGATTGATACCGCGAACCATGAAAGGAAAAGTGCTACTGAAGCGAGTATTCTACGGAGCCTTGCAACCGGTTCCGCGCGAGCTAAAGGAAGGCCTGGCATTGCCTGAGCCTCTGGTACCGGTAACGGCAGAGCGTGAGGACTTGGCCCGATACAGAATGCTCTACGCGGTGGCGCATCGGCCATGACGAGTCTGGGTGTTCGAAGGGAGAAGAAGCCGGTTCCCTTCTTCGATTATCCCCAAGTATTTTTGCACGCCAGAGCATCCCTGCTGCGGACCATCGAGGACGTTGCAAGCCGCGGGGCTTTTGTTTTGCAGGACGAGCTGAGCGAGTTCGAATCGAATCTTGCGCGCTTTTTGGGCACGGGGTACGCGGTTGGCGTAGGAAATGCCACCGACGGCCTGTTGCTGGCCCTGCACGCCACCGGCGTCCAGCCCGGAGACGAAGTGATCCTGTGCTCCCACACCATGATTGCAACCGCTGCCGCTGTACACTTCACCCGAGCTGTTCCGATCCCTGTGGAATGCGGCCGCGACCATCTTATAGATCCTGCCGCCGTCGAAGCTGCCATCACTCACCGGACGCGCGCCGTCATCCCTACCCAGCTCAATGGCCGGACCTGCAATATGGGTCAACTCGGGGCCATCGCCGAAAAGCACGATCTGCTGATTGTCGAAGATGCGGCGCAAGCTTTAGGAGCGAAGTTCAAGGGCCGATCGGCAGGAACTTTTGGAGACGCCGGCGTGTTCAGCTTCTATCCCGCCAAGGCACTGGGCTGCCTCGGCGATGGAGGCGCAGTAACCACGAACGATCCCCGGATTTACGGCCGCTTGCTCGAGCTTCGCGATCATGGACGCAACTGCCAGGGCGAGATCGTTTCCTGGGGATTCAATTCCCGGCTCGATAATATCCAAGCCGCGATCCTGGATTTCCAATTGAAAAGCTACGAAACCGCCATCGCTCGCCGACGTTCCCTGGCCAGCCTTTACACCGAACGTTTGCGGGACATTGCGGAACTGGTTTTGCCGCCGGCGCCCGGCCCCGATCCCGATCATTTCGATATTTTCCAGAACTACGAAATCGAAGCCAAGCAGCGCGACGAGCTCAAACAATATTTGAAGGATCGCGGCATCGGCACGCTGATCCAATGGGGCGGCCAAGCCATCCACCAACTGAAGAGCCTCGGCTTTACCCAGCGCCTGCCGCACACCGACTGGCTTTTCACCCGGCTCCTCATGTTGCCACTGAATCTGTCACTTTCCGACGACGACGTCCACCATGTCTGCGATTACATTTGCGCTTTCTACGGACGCTAGCTCAGCCAGTAGCCAAGCGCGGGAGCTTGCTCGATGCGTCCGCATCCATGTGCTCCGCATGACCAGCCGCGCCGGCGCTGCGCACATTGGGTCAGCTTTTTCGTGCGCCGATATCCTCGCTGTGCTCTACTCGGGCGTCCTGCGCGTCCGCTGCGCCGACTCGCGTTGGCCCTCCCGCGATCGATTCGTACTGAGCAAGGGCCATGCCGGCAGCGCACTCTACGCGGTTCTCGCCGAATGCGGCTTCTTTCCGATTGAGCGCCTTCAAACGTTTTATGAGGATGGCTCCCAACTGTGCGGTCACGTATCGCACCAGGGAATCCCTGGCGTGGAGGTGTCCACGGGTTCGCTGGGTCACGGCCTTTCTATTGGCGCCGGCATGGCCCTTGCAGCGCGCCTCCAGGGCAGCTCGCATCGAATGTTCACCTTGCTGAGCGACGGCGAGTGCGACGAGGGATCCACTTGGGAGCCTGCTCTATTCGCCGGCCACCATGGCCTGGATAATCTGGTGGCCATTATCGACTTCAATAAAATCCAGAGCCTGGCGCCGGTTGCCGATACCCTCGCGCTGGAACCGCTTGCCGCCAAATGGTCGAGCTTCGGCTGGGCGGTTCGCGAAGTGGATGGTCACGATCACGGCGCGCTGGCCCGGCTGCTTCACGCTATTCCATTCGAACCCGGAAAGCCAAGCTGTCTGATCGCCCACACGGTAAAAGGCAAAGGTGTTTCCTTCATGGAAAACACGGTGCTCTGGCACTATCGTGTCGCGCGGGGCGTTGAGTTTGAGCAAGCGCTGGCGGAACTGGAGACCTCCGCGTGAGAGACGCGTTCATCCGCGGACTCACTGAATTGGCTGCCCGCGACCCCGCGATTCTCTTGCTCACCGGCGATTTAGGCTACGGCGTACTCACCGATTTCGCGCATCGATTCCCGGGCCAGTTCGTGAACGTCGGAATTGCGGAGCAGAATATGACTGGCTTGGCCGCCGGCCTGGCGCTCGAAGGCCGCACGGTCTTCACATATTCCATCGGCAACTTCCCCACGCTCCGCTGTCTGGAGCAGATTCGGAACGATATCTGCTACCACCAAGCCAACGTAAAAATTGTTTCCGTTGGTTGCGGAATGAGCTACGGCGCGCTCGGCATCTCGCACCACGCTACCGAGGACGTTTCCATTGTTCGCGCTCTGCCCAACGTCACCGTCGTTTCACCCTGCGATCGTTGGGAAGCGGCGGAAGCCACGCATGCACTGGCGAACCGGCATGGCCCCGCACTTCTGCGCCTGGACAAATCCTTTGCGCCGGAAACGGACACGCCCGGAGAGTTGTTCCGTATCGGCAAAGCCAGAACCGTACGCCAAGGCCGCCATGTCACCCTCATCGCCACCGGAGGAATCCTCGGCGAAGCTCTGATTGCGGCCAGCATCCTCGAGACCGCGTCCATCGAATGCCGCGTGATCAGCATGCACACCATAAAGCCTCTGGATATTTCGACCGTAATTGCCGCAGCGTCTGAGAGCGGCGGCATCGTCACCATCGAAGAACACACCGTGGAAGGTGGTCTGGGCGGAGCGGTCGCCGAAAATCTGCTTGAATCCGACGCCCGGCCCGGATTCTTCCTCCGCATCGGCTTACGCTCAGGTTTTTCAACAGTCGCCGGAAGCCAGCAGTTCTTACGACACCTCCACGGGCTGGACGGACCTGCCATCGCCCAATCGGTGCGCAATTGCCTGGCCGGAACTCCCCTCCAATATGTCGCTCGCGCCTGCGCTTGATTTCGCTATCGCGTTGGTTGGCTTAACTATCGCGTCGCCGTTTCTGCTGCTCATCGCAATCGCGATATGGCTTCAAGATTTTCACTCGCCCTTCTACCTTGCACCGCGTATGGCGCGAGGATCGGGCACGTTTCGGATGCTGAAATTCCGATCCATGATCGTTAACGCAGACAAATGTGGAGTCAACTCCACCCCCGGTGACGATCCCAGAATCACCCGTGTGGGGCGCCTGGTCAGAGCTTACAAAATTGACGAGATCGTGCAGTTGTGGAATGTCGTGAAGGGCGAAATGAGTCTGGTTGGACCGCGCCCCCAGGTCCGCTCAGAGGCGAGGCTCTTCACTGCGCAGGAACGAAGATTGCTGACGGTCCGCCCCGGAATTACGGACCTCGCCTCCATTGTGTTTTCGGATGAAAGCGAAATACTGTGGGGCAGTGACGATCCCGATTTGCTCTACAACCAAGTGATTCGACCCTGGAAGAGCCGTCTCGCGTTGTTGCACATCGAGCGGCGAACTCCCGGGAGCAATTTCCGGATCATTTGGCTGACTCTGGTCGGCCTTGTGTCGCGCAGGGCCGCGCTCGCGGGCGTCCAGAAGATTCTGAGGTCTTGGGGCGCTGACGAATTGCTATGCCGCGTAGCGCGCCGCGAGCAGCCTCCTTTCCCCTATCCTCCGCCCGGTGCTACCGACTCCGTCACCCTCGCACAGCCAACTGCATGTCAGCCACGCTAAACATTCTTGGACGCGTCTTTGCACTCATGCGCAAGCCTCGCTTCGCAATTCGCTGGATCCATGTCATCCTGTTCGCATCGTCCGCGATCATCGCGTTCCTGTTGCGTTTTGAATTCACCATACCGCAGCAGGAAGTCCGCCATCTTGAGACTGCGATTTTGGTTTGGGCTGCAGTGAAGACCGGCGTCTTCGTCCTGGTTGGCTTGGATCGCGGCTGGTGGCGGTTCGTGTCCGTGCGCGATCTGAGCCGTCTGGCGGGGGGCAACTTACTCGGGTCCATTGTGGCTGGCCCCTTAATTTACTGGTCATCCAGCTCTTTTCCTCGATCGATTTATGCCATCGACCTGCTGGTATGCATCTTATGTACCTCGGGCGTTCGGCTTTTCGCCCGGTTGGTGTCCGAATTCGCAGCCGCGAACAATGGGCCCGAGGGACAAAAGCGCTGTTTGATTTACGGCGCGGGCGACGCCGGTGTCGCATTGCTGCGCGAGCTGCGCCAGAATTCGTCGCTGGCCTATCAGGTTCGCGGTTTCCTGGATGACAATCCGCAAAAGGCCGGCGTCAGGATACAGGGCGTGCGCGTTCTGGGGAGTGGCGAGGCGCTGGAGCGTACCGCGCGGTCGGAAAATGTCGAGCTGATTCTAATCGCTATGCCATCGGCTTCCGGCGCGCAGATGACCCGAGTCCTCGAACGTTGTAACGCTGCCCGCCTGGCCTACAAGACCGTCCCGAGTATGGCCGAGGTTATCCAGGAAAGCGACCCTGGGCGCCACATCCGTGAGGTCGCGGTGGAGGACCTGCTAGGCCGCTCCTCGGTGCGTCTTGACCAGGACCGCATTCGCGCCAAACTCGACGGAAGCGTGGTGTTAGTAACCGGAGCCGGCGGCTCCATCGGAAGCGAGCTGTGCCGCCAGATCGCGCGTTTTCATCCCACTGCTATCGTCGGATACGACCTCGCCGAGACGGCGCTGTTTCATCTGCAACAGGAGATGGCGCATCTTTTCCGGGATGTCGCGTTCCATCCGGAAATCGGCAATATTCAGAATCCGCATCGGCTGGCCGAGGTTTTCAGCGAACATCGCCCGGATATTGTCTATCATGCGGCTGCCTACAAACACGTACCTATGATGGAGTCGAACGTTTTCGAGGCGCTGGAAAATAACGTCTTCGGAACTTTGCACGTCGCCATGGCTGCGGCTATGCATGGCGCTGAGGATTTTGTCCTGATCTCATCCGACAAAGCCGTCCGCCCCACCAACATCATGGGTGCGACTAAGCGGCTATCGGAACTGGTGGTGCGTTCCATTCAGAACGGCGGAGGCAAGTTTGTCTCGGTTCGTTTTGGCAATGTACTGGGCAGCAACGGCAGCGTGGTTCCCATATTTAAGGACCAAATTGCGCACGGGGGCCCGGTAACCGTCACGCACCCGGAAATGCGGCGCTATTTCATGATCATTCCGGAGGCTTGCCAGCTTGTGCTCGAATCCTCCACGATGGCGAAAGGAGGCGAGATCTTCGTGCTGGATATGGGTGATCCAGTACGGATTGTGGATCTGGCGCGCAATCTGATTCTCTTGTCGGGATTGCGTCCCGATGTGGATATCCGAATCGAATTCATTGGTGCCCGGCCCGGCGAAAAACTCTACGAAGAGCTCAGCGCCGTGGAGGAAGATACGCTTCCCACCTGCCACGAAAAGATCGCTCGCTACGCCGGCCTGAGCATCCCCTGGCCAGCGATGGAAGAGTACCTGGCGCGAATTCAAGCCCTGTGCGCGGCCCGCGAATTGAATGAGCTGGTTCTAACTTTGAAAGAGATCATCCCCGATTACAATCCGAGCGCTGAGATCTTACGCCGAGTGCTCAGGCCGGTCGCCGTGGGCGCGGCGCGTTGACCCGCTCTCCCCAACTGCTATACCCAGCATCGCGAACCACCAGCATCCCAGCCCCAATCGCACCAGAGGATAATCCACTAGCGCATGCAGCAACACGGCCGCGAGACCCAGCGCCCAGACGGACCGCATCCCTTTGCGGAGCGACAGGACGAACAGAGCCGCCATCAGCGCTACCACTCCCGCTCCGCCTTCCGCACCCCATTGTCCCCACTCGGAGTGGGCATGGTTAGCGATGACGCCGAAATCAGCCACCGCATACGCTGGATATGCCGACGTCCAAGTTCCCAGTCCGAATCCTTCGAGTGGGCGCGCCTGGAACATGGCAATCGCGGACTCGAGATATTCCCGCCGCATGGCGTATGGGTCCGGAGCCAGCAGCCGTCGCCACACAGCTTCCGGACCGGCCACCATGGCGAAGGCAACCACGCCGGCCAGGATCAGAATCAATCGAGAACGAAAATGCGTTCCTCGCGCGGTCAACGCCAGTACAGCCATGAGCTCCAAAGTCACCAGGATCGTCCCGGCGCGCGAGGCCGATGCGATGACGCTGCCATACATCAGCGAGGCAATCACTGCATAGACCCATCCGTTGTTTCGGTCGCGCAACGTCCGCCAGAGCGCCAGCGGGAACAGCAGCTCGACGAACGCCGCGTAATGATTATGGTTAGGAAAAGTGCCGAAGATCTGATCTTTTTCGTGGGTCGGAATGAACCACAGAATTTGTCCTTGGCTGGTGTAGAGCTGCGCGAGCGTGAGGGCGCTCAGCGCCGCGCCAAACCAGAGCAATCCGCTCAGGAAGCGTTCCCGATCCGGGATGAGCGTCCCGAGTCCCACCAGGCAGGCCGCGGACAACCAATAGAGGATGGCCCATTCAGTCTGGGCCGGCGAAACTGTCCGGCGAAAAGCTATCTCCAAGGTACCCCACGCCGCGACGGCTGCCACACAATAAACACTCCAGTGCATGTTTTTCCAGCGGTTTATGGTTACAACCGATAGCACGAATGTGCCGATCTCGAGGATGCTGACGGCCCAGCGTCCTTCCACCCAAATAGTGGAAACACCGAACCAGAGTACGGCCCACAGTGCGATCGGCATGGTCAACCGGCTACTTGCTCGCGTTTCCGCTGGAGAATGCACCTTTGGTCACTGCCAGACCAATACCCAATCCCGCAGCGCCCGCTACCGCAATGCCTGCGATGGCCGTTGTCGAGAGGGCCACACTTGCGCCCGCCGCACCAGCCGCTCCTGGACCGGCTCCTGCACTAGCGGCGCCGGCGCCCGCTCCAGCTCCGGCTCCAGCGCCCGCCGCGGCGCCCGCTGCTGCACCTGCGCCCGAAGCGGCCGTACCACTTCCGCCGCATGCGTCCCGCTTAACACTCAACACTTGAAGCGCATCGTTGCCGGTGCGATTACCGGTAACTGAGATCGACTTGCCAATGTATTGCGCCAAACCCGTTCCGGACAGTTCCACAGTGACTCCCGAGGTCTTATCCGTCAGTAGCACCTTGCCGTCCACACGCTCCGCATTACCGCAAACGACAGTCGGAGGGGCTGCGCCAGCCTGTTCCGTGAAGCTGAGCGCGACGCCCGGCGCCATATTGGCTACGCGAATGCCCGCCGCGGTCTCCACGCGAAATGATCCTGTCACGGCAGCCACTTCCACCAGATTCTTAGGCCCCAGCGCGACGCGAACCGTGGCATCCGCACTCACCGGGAAAACTCGCAGGCTTCTAGCCTCCACTAGATACTTCGAACCACTCACCTGGCCGGCGCCTTGCTGCAATTCCAGCCGGCCGCGGAATACCTGGCCGCGCGACCCAACTCCCAGGCGCATTTTAAGGCCGCTGGTCAACGAGAGGTCCGATATGGCCTTCCCGGTTTCGATCACCGAGCCATCAAAGATATTCGCATTGCCGATAACTTCGGAGCGATCCAGCCAAAAGCTTCCGTTGGCCGTCGCCACTCCAATGCTGGAAGTGTCCGCCGGCAGAATGGCACAAAGGGTTAGTGTGAGTAAGATAACAAGAATATTTCGACAAGACATACTTTGTTCCCACTCAAACTATAACTTTATCGATTATAATAATCAAGCAATAGTGTCTGCTTTTAGTTCATGACTTACTATGAAGAGTTCGGGCTTTCGCCGCGTGCAACCGAAGCGGAAATCAAGCGGTCATACAAACGTCTTACGCTGCTGCTGCATCCGGACCAGCACGGCGACCCGGAAATACGGGCCTTGGCCGAAGTGCAAATGAAACGGCTCAACGAGATAGTCGGTATTCTTGCCGATCCCGAACAACGTCGCATTTACGACAAACAATTCTCAGAAACAATATCACATGTAAGACACTTATCGCTGAAACCGTCGCTTGTATGGTTACGGAATAATCAGGGGTGGCTGTTAGTGAGCATTGCGTTCCTCTTATTTCTTGGCACTGCGCTCCTCATTCCGAACTTTGACTCTGCGCGTCCCATAGCGAGAGCTGAATCGCAAGCGCCGCTGCCAATTCCGGCGAAGCTCGCCCCCCAGCCGCCTCGGCAGGCCGCCCGAATCCAGCCCGGCGAAAGAGGCGGACCGAAGCTCAGAGTTAGCCGAGCGGATCCATCGCCCTTGCGGCGTCCATCGAGTGCGAGATCGCCTTCCGCCGCGCCCTTTGAGACGCCGGTAGCGCGAGCGGAAGTGGGTGAGGGCGTGCGCCCGCCACCGTTAGTTTCAACGCAAGCGGCTTTGTCGGTTCCTTCGCCGCCGCTGGATAACCCAGCAGCTCCGGTTGCCTCGAAGACAACGCCCGAGCTGCCCCCTCTCGCCGGAAAGTGGA
>Ga0187851_10001437_pt1 | contig 22826 bp, 25 predicted proteins | sample June2016WEW_6_10_FD_132997 | JGI IMG/M metagenome (GOLD analysis project Ga0187851, IMG submission 132997) | Peatland microbial communities from SPRUCE experiment site at the Marcell Experimental Forest, Minnesota, USA - June2016WEW_6_10 | ecosystem: Environmental > Terrestrial > Soil >...
GGATCCGTCGGTTGCTGCGGCTCTTGGGCGACAGCGCCGTTTGCGTCGGGCGCCGCAGGCTGGGCCTGATCCTCGGCAGTATCGTCGTCATCCTTGCTGTCGTCGTCATCCTTGCTATCGTCGTCCGCGACGGCCGCCGCCGGTACATTCCCCGGTTGCCCGGCGACCGCCTGCGCAACACCAATCGGGCGGTTAAACGGCGAAGGCGGCGGGAAGCGGTTCTGAACCGGTGCCGGGTTGTTCTCATTCACGTTCGCGGCCGTCTGGGTTTCCGCCGGCCCCGATGTCTTGGCGGTAAGGATCACGCTCGAAACAGCGCTCGGATCGGTGCTCGAACCGACCATCACATAATTGAACGAGGTGCCGTTAAGCAAGCCGACCAGAACATCGCGCGGGGCTCCCGGGCCGAGGTTGGCAACCACGCGCTCGTTTGCGCTTGAGGTGGGGGGAATTTCAATCGAAGCTCCCGTGAGCTTGCGCACATCGCGCAGGATTTCGCTCAAAATCGAGTTCTGGGCCGCGATGGTGAGCAGGCCGCCCTGATAGCTGACCTTCGCCGGCGAGGGTGGAATCTGATCCATGGGCAACTGACTGAGCGGGCCGGCCGGTAGCTGCGGCAGCTCAACCGGCTTGGGCGCCGCATGAGATTTGTGGTGATGAGGGGTCGAGGACTCCGACGCTGGTACAGCCGTCTGCGCGAGCAGCGTTCGTACAAGAAGAAGCGGAGCCACCCAGAAAAGGCCGAAAGCAATCCATCTGCGTTTTCCCGGCATTGCCATACCCCGTTTCCGCCAGCAGCCAGAGTAGCTCAGCCGCCGCGCCCGGCTTGATTTTATCATTGCTGATAGAACGGTTGCGGGTCTTATTTCTTGCAAGCGATTACCGATGCTCACCGTGCCGCTCGAGCCTTTCCAATGATTTAGATTCCGCCGGGTCCGAGAGCGCGTAAAATGCAAGCGGAGGCTGACCCAGGTGGCAACCGTCGCGGATTCGGTATTTCGAACTCGATTGCATGGGCGACAATGGCTGTGGCTACTGCTCCTAGGGGCATCGTGCCACGCGCAAGTCTGCCAGAGCGCAGCCGACATGGAAGCGTCGGTGCGCCTGACGCTCGAAAACGCGGCGAAACGCTATTTCGAAATGTCGGCCCGCGGCGACTCGGCGAGCTTGAAGCAGAACTCCATTGCCAGCGTGGCCGCCAGCTTTGCCGGCATCGAAGCCGCGGTCAAAGAAAACCAGGCGACATTCTCCGCAGCGCAAGCCACCATTCGCCCGCCCTTTCTGCTCGTTGCCGATGGCCCGGAAATGCTCGCCCGGGCTGAGTTTCTCTGTGGAGTATTTGGCAGGTCCGGTCAGACCAAGGACAGTGCGGTCTTTGTCTTGCCCAATCTGCCGCCCGGAAAGTACGGCGTGGCGATTGTCGACGTGAACGGCGCCCACGAGACAATGACGCTCACGTTGGTGCTGGAGCAGGCAGGCTCGGACTGGAAGCTGGCAGGGTTTTTCCCCAAGTCGTCGCAGGCTGCCGGGCACGATGCCGCATGGTTCACCGCGCGCGCCGGTGATTTCAAAGCAAAATCGCAAAATCACGACGCGTGGCTCTATTCACGCGAGGCCATCGCTCTATCCGCTCCGGTGGACTTCATGAGCACCCTTACCACCGACAAACTCTATGACGCGCTCCAGGCCGCGCAACCCTCTGACATGCCCGCCAATGGCAACACTACGGACTTAAGCACCAGCGGCAAGGTTTATCATCTGACTGAGATCTTTCCCATGGCGGCCGGCAACGATCTTGATTTGGTCGTGAAGTATCAGGCGGCCGATGTGTCCGATACGGCGCGCGCTTTTCAGGAAAACACGGCCGTAATTAAGGCGCTGGTCGCGAGATTTCCCGAACTTCGCGACGCATTTGCCGGCGTGGTAGCGCGGGCCGTCGAGCCCTCAGGACGCGACTACGGCACCTTGCTGCCGATGAAGGACATCAAGTAGTTGCTCGAGAAGTTCGCCCCGGTTCACGGCAATCGGCTCCTTTCGTGGCCCTGTTAGTGCGTTCCGCAATTCCCGGCAGAGCGAGTTGCTTTCCCCACCTGTTGGGGACTAGTATCTTCGAAGCCGATTTCGCCGCAACGAAACTCATTCAAATGTCGCTGTATTCAAGGAGGACGTATGGGAATTGCAGTTTCCCCGATCCAGATTGATTCTCGCGTGAGCGACTTCCTCGCGAAGCCGCGCAAAATGCTGATCGACGGCAAGTGGGTAAACGCCGTCTCGGGCAAAACTTTTCCAACCTACAACCCAGCCACCGGCGAGGCTCTGGCGCAAGTGGCAGAAGGCGACAAAGCCGATATCGACCTCGCCGTGAAGGCCGCCCGGAAAGCGTTCGACAGTGGACCCTGGTCTCGCCTGTCGGCCTCGGAGCGCGGCAAGCTGGTATGGAAACTGGCCGACTTGCTGGAACAGCACGTCGAAGAATTCGCGACCCTCGAAACGCTCGATAATGGCAAGCCGCTGACTGTGGCCCGAGCCGCCGATGTTCCACTCGCCGTCGACATGTTTCGCTATATGGCGGGATGGGCAACCAAGATCGAAGGTACGACCATTCCGATCTCGGTGGCCTACACGCCGGGCGTCCAGTACCACGCCTACACCCTTCGTGAGCCGGTCGGCGTCGTGGGCCAGATTATTCCGTGGAATTTTCCGCTACTCATGGCGGCCTGGAAACTGGGTCCCGCATTGGCTTCCGGTTGCACGGTGGTGCTGAAGCCGGCCGAACAGACCCCGCTGTCCGCGCTGCGTCTGGGCGAACTGATTCAAGAAGCTGGGTTCCCGGATGGCGTGGTCAACGTCGTTCCGGGATACGGCGAGACCGCAGGCGCCGCCCTGGCCGCACACGATCTCGTGGACAAGGTTGCGTTTACAGGATCGACCGAAGTGGGGAAGGTGATCGTGCACGCAGCGACGGGGAATCTGAAGAAGGTTTCGCTCGAACTCGGCGGCAAGTCTCCGAACGTTGTCTTCAAGGATGCCGACCTGGATGCAGCGATCGGCGGTGCAGCCAGTGCCATCTTCTTCAACCACGGACAGTGTTGCTGCGCTGGTTCGCGTCTCTATGTAGAACGGCCGGTGTTTGATCGCGTGGTGGATGGTGTCGCGGCGCAGGCGCGAAAGATCAATGTAGGATCGGGACTCGATCCCGACACCCACATGGGTCCGCTCGTCTCCCAGGAACAACTGCAAAGAGTGTGCAGCTACCTCGAAATCGGAATGGCCGAAGGTGCCAAAGCCGCATCGGGCGGGCGCAAGATCGATGGCAAGGGGTACTTCGTCGAGCCCACGGTTTTAGTCGACACCACAGATTACATGAAGGTCGTGCAGGAAGAAATCTTCGGGCCGGTGGTGGCCGCGATTCCATTCGACAATCCCGAGGAGTTACTCTCTCGGGCCAACGATTCGGTGTACGGCCTGGCGGCTGGAATCTGGACTCACGATGTCTCGAAAGCGCACCGGACGGCGACGTTGCTTCGCGCCGGAACCGTCTGGATCAACTGTTACAACATCTTCGACGCGGCACTGCCCTTTGGCGGCTACAAACAGTCCGGCTGGGGACGAGAGATGGGCAAAGACGTTCTCCAACTTTATACGCAGACCAAAGCAGTCTGCGTAAGGATGTAGGATCGACGAGGATTCGAGGGGCGGCTTGCCGGCCGCCCTTTGTCCAGTATCCGGCGTGGAACAACGACCGAGGCTGGAGCACCCACGCACCAAGAAAGATTCTCCCACCTGTTTCTCGGCGCCGTTTCCTTGGAACCTTGGTCGCTGGAGCGCTTCCCGGTCGACTCCCCGCTTGGATGCGACCCGGTTATCGCAGTCGCCGGGTCGCACCCCGGTGCCCGGCCCAAGCGGTGCGCGAGAGCGGGGAATCTACGCGCCGTGCGTCTTACGCGCGTTTCGCGTCTTACGCCTGGTTGCGACACCCAGGTGTTCTAAACAATGACACGGCCGGAGTTTTAAGATGATCACACGAATCTGGCATGGCGCGACCCCAGCAACCAAAAGCGACGAGTACCTAAACCTGATGCGAAACGTTGCCATCCCCGATTACCGCTCGACTCCCGGCAACAAGGGTGCCTACGCGCTACGTCGTATCGAGGGCGAAACCGCGCATTTTTTGATGATCACGTTTTGGGAATCCGAGGCTGCGGTTCGTGCCTTCGCGGGAGACGACATCAGCGTGGCGAAGTACTACGACTTCGATAAGGATTTCCTGCTCGAGCTGGAGCCATGCTCCGCTCATTACGAGATGTACGAGCAATAGGCCCGCAGTTTGCGCTTCCCCTTCACCTGTCGGGCGAACGCAATTGCCAGCAACAATCCTGCGCCGATCAATCTCTCTGTTGCCAGAGCATACGCTACAGCGGCGACGCGATGGTTGTTGAAATCCGCGATTGCACCCTTTGAGAATTTCAGGCCAATAGTTCCCGCGCCGCAAAGATTGTGCGGCAACTCCCGGCGAGCCTGTCTGTAAGCATGAGATCGTCGGTTCGGTCCCCGATCTCCAATGTTGAACGCGGAAGACGCGCACACGCGGGATTTGTCGTGACCGAAGGATCACCTGCCGCCTTGTCCGGTCGCTTTTGCCTCCCGGCGATTTATTCGGTCATAATATTTCGATGTGCGGCCGCTACCGATTGTCGAGGAGGAAGCAGGTCCTGGAGGAGCAGTTTGCAGCCGTTTCGGATGATGCGGACTGGAGCCCCCGGTACAACATCGCCCCGACACAATTCGTGCCCGTCATCAGGCAAAATCCCGGGAGCGCCAGTCGCGAATTATCTCTGATTCGCTGGGGACTGGTTCCTTCGTGGGCAAAGGATTCGTCGAAGGGCGCGACCATGATTAATGCGCGATCGGAAACGGCGGGTAGCAAGCCCGCGTTTGGCGACGCACTGAGATTCCGCAGGTGTCTGATCCCGGCGGACGGATTCTACGAGTGGCAAAAGGCTGGCAAGGCGAAGCAACCGTATTGTTTTGAAGTCAATCGCGGTGAGCTCTTTTCGTTCGCCGGGCTCTGGGAAACTTGGGACGATCCGAGTGGGAAGCCCCTGGAAACCTGCTCGATCCTAACCACGACTCCTAACGCTGTCACTGCTCCGGTTCACGACCGGATGCCGGTGATTCTCGATCCGCAATGCTACGAGCAATGGCTCGATCCGGGCACAACGGATACCACCGTCATTTCGGAATTCTTGAAGCCGTTCGATCCTCGACTGATGAATTGCTTCCCCGTGAGTTCGCGGGTCAATCGACCCGCCAACGATGACGCAGAGTGCTCAGTGCCGGTGGAGATCACCCAACCTCAGCGGAGTCTCTTTTCCTAGGAGATCTATGAAGATCAAGCCGAAAGGCACGCCCGTAATGAGTCCGACGAAGGCATCGCCTGGCAAGCCCTCCGAGCTTCGCAGCTGGCCAGAGATCGCTGAATTCCTCGGGATGCCCAGTGCCACCGTTTACCGCTGGGCGAAAGAAGGCATGCCAGTTGGTCGTGAGGGCCGAAACGTAGTTGCCAGCCCAGAAGCGCTGAATCAATGGCTACAGCGGAGCTCGGGAGAGGCCTCCGGTGTTCATGTCATTACCCCAGATTCTGACATTTAGAAGGACTTGCGGGCCTCGGTGGCCGCACAAAGGGCAACCGGGCGTTCCCTACAGGAACCCAGGGGCGGACAATTGAGGCATCCCTTGGTGAAAACACCCAAGACCAGAGCCGTGTGTAAACCTTAACCGGTGGCACGAGTCAGACTGTCGTTTTCTCGAGGTGCAAATCAGCCGCATGGCGGTCAAATGCGCGTTGCAATTACCGAAACGTCGACGCTGTTTCACCGAATAACATCGCTTACGTCAATATTGCTAGAACATCCGCAGTGGGTCTGAATCGATGAGGTAAGCTGCCTGTCGCAACGTTGCGCATGCAAAAGTCGGAAGCGCCCGGCAAGGGTGGCAAAGAACTAAGAAGCCCGCGTGGCAAACATGCAGCTAACCTTTACAGATAAACTGCATATCTGTAGTTCCGTTATGCTAGAAATGCTGCCGAATAGCGACACGGCACTTGCATCCAGGCTTGCAGCGGAGTTGCGCACCACCTTTGGGCAGCTGAAACGGAAGCTGCGACAGCACGGCGGCCTGAACGATTTCACGTCGTCTCAAATTGCCGTCCTTCTCCGATTGGAAAAGGACGGTCCGGCGACAGTGTCGAGCCTTGCCAGGGCGGAGGGGATGCGTCCTCAGTCAATGAGCGCTGTTATCGCTCCGTTGGAAGAAATGGGGTTTGTGGCGGGAGCTGCCGACCCGAACGACGGGCGAAAAACGCTCATGTCGCTGACAAAAGCCTGCAAGAAGTGGATCGAGGACGGGCGTGCCGCTCGTCAGGACTGGCTGGCGCAAGCGATCCAGCGGAGACTCTCTCGGCAAGAGCAGAAGAAGCTGTCTTCAGCCATACACCTGCTTGCGCAAATTGCTGAGGACTGACCGTCCGGCCGCGAATCGGGCCGTCCAAACTTCGTTCGCTACGTTCAAAGGAGAATTTCGTGCCACTCACCGTCCTTGACCCTCAAACTGCGCTGATCGTGGTGGATCTTCAGAAGGGCCTTCTCGACATACCGTCTCTCCATCCCATGGCCGGTGTCATCGACAATTCCTGTCAGTTTATTGAGGCCTTTCGCAAGCAGAAGCTGTCGGTGGTTCTGGTCAACGTCGCCGGGACTGCGCCGGGGAGGACAGAGGAGCCTCGACGGCACCGGGAGCGTACCGCGGGCTTCAGTGAACTGATTCCCGAACTGCGTCAGCAGCCAGAGGACATCCTCATCACCAAACGTACCTGGGGCGCCTTTGCCAACACCGACTTGGAAGCTCAACTGGAGGCGAAAGGTGTGACGCAGGTTGTTCTCACGGGCGTGGCCACCGGTACGGGCGTAGAAGCCACGGCTCGCCAGGCCTACGAAGCCGGTTTCAATGTGACGATCGCCGTCGATGCCGTGACGGATGTGCGAGCTGAAGCGCACGAATACAGTCTCAAGCATGTCTTTCCTCGCCTTGGTGAGACCGGCTCCACGCAGGACGTGCTTTATTTACTCGCAAAGAGGAGCGCTTGACAATGAACTGGTTACATCTCGTGTCCTACTTTTTCGGAGGCCTGTTTCTGGCCAATGTCGTGCCGCATTTCGTCAGCGGTGTTATGGGAAAACCCTTTCAGACACCGTTCGCAAAACCTCCAGGAAAGGGTCTCTCGTCCTCGACAGTGAATGTCCTCTGGGGCTTCGCGAATTGCGTCTTCGCCTACCTGCTTCTACTGCGCGTCGGCCACTTCGACCCGCGATCCATCTCCTGCATAGCGCCGTTTGCGGCTGGCGGACTCCTCATTAGCCTGCTGTCAGCAAAGCATTTCGGTGAGCTTCACGGAGGCAATACCCCGGAGCGCCCATGAGGAATCCGCTCTCCAGAGCTTTCCGCGCCCTGAAGAACTTCAAGTTTCGCTTGTGGACGGCAGGCGGTCTGGTATCGAACATCGGGACCTGGATGCAGCGCGTGGCACAAGACTGGATTGTGCTGACGCAACTGACTCACCATGACGCGACTGCGGTCGGCATTGTCACGGGCTTGCAGTTCGCTCCGCAACTGCTGTTGCTGCCCTGAAGCGGTTTGGCAGCGGACCGTTTCAACCAGCGCAAGCTGCTGAAGGTGACGCAAGCATCCATGGGGGTGCTTGCGACTGCGCTGGGAATCCTGACGATCTCCGGCAACGTCCGCCTTTGGCATGTTTATGTGTTTGCCTTTGTCTTTGGCGCCGCTGCGGCGCTGGATGCGCCAGTGCGGCAGACCTTTGTTGGGGAGCTGATGGGTGACGAACACCTGCCCAATGCAGTCGCGCTCAACTCGACCTCGTTCTTCGCCGGCCAGATGATTGGCCCGGCTGTGGCCGGTCTGGTCATCGCAAAGATCGGGACCGGCTGGGCATTTCTCCTGAAGGGGCTGTCCTTCTCTCCATGTATCTGCTGCGCGTTCAAGAGCTCAGGACAAACGCGAGAGCTTTCCGCGGAGCGGGTGGCTTCATCGAAGGACTCCGTTTCGTATGGGCTAGACCGGACCTCCGATCAATCCTGGTTATGCTCTTTCTGATCGGCACATTCGGTCTGAATTTCCCGATCTTCATCTCCACCATGGCGGTGAGTGTTTTCCATACCGATGCGCGCGGATTCGGTTTGCTGTCGTCGATCATGGCGATCGGCACAATGAGCGGCGCGCTTCTGGCGGCGGGACGCGACGAGCCAAGGTTTGGGACGCTGCTCCTCGGCTCCGGAGTCTTTGGAATCGGCTGTACTCTTGCCGCGTTCTCTCCTGGATACTGGTGGTTCGCTGTCGCCCTCGCGGTGATCGGAGTGGCCGCACTCACTTTCACGAACGCGACAAACAGTATGATGCAGCTTTCGACCAAGCCCACCATGCGCCGTCGGGTGATGGCGATTCGTGTGGGCGTGGGGCTCGGGGGGAACATCGATGGGGGCTCCCATCGTCGGTTGGGTTGCGAATCTTTTCGGCCCGAGATGGTCGCTCGGCATCGGCGCGGTTTCCGCATTCCTCGCCGCTCTTTTCGCAGCCCTGATGATGGCGAAACGGCCCTGCACCGAGATAAGCGTAAAATTCCGCCATAGACTTGGTACGTAACTGATTGTTTGCACCTGTCGCAACGCTGATTCGCTCTATTCTGCCTTCGTTGGCGGGCGCCTTCGCCCCGACCGGAAACGTGAAATCAATACATCATGGGAGAGCGCGACAATTGGCCGCTTTGTGTGGAGAAGGACGATATGGCCCGGTTACTGGACAAAAACTTCCGTACGATCCCGGAACCTTTTGCGCGGGCGATTGCTGGAGTTTCCATGGGCGGATTTGGTGCGATGTTTCTCGGGTTGATCGGGCCGCCGATCCTCTTTTTTTGCCCCGGACGGGCGTCGCCTAATGCTCCGTGAGCGTATATGCCAGATAACAACAGTTATCATTTTTGACGGAATTCCTCGCGGTTTCTGAAACTTGCCCCCCGAAGGAAAGTTAACTTGACATGTGTCGATGTCTTCGCTCACAATGGAAAGGTGACTTTACATGGCGCCCCATATCCTAAACCGGATTAAAGAGCTACGTAACGCCCGCGGGTGGACGCAGGAGCAACTTGGAAAAGCCGTGGGCGTTTCCCGGCAGAGCATCAATTCCATTGAGCGCAATCGCTACGTGCCCAGCTTGTTGCTGGCGCTCACGTTCGCCGATGTCTTCGACTGTTCCACCGATCAAATCTTCTCCTTGGAGAACAACAAATGAGTATTCCTGTCCTGGGCAAGACAATCGATGAACGTTTCCTGGACCACCGCCTCCGGGCCACAAGCCTCGGTGGAATTGTTGGTGGCATGGTAGCCATCGGACTTTTTATCTATCGCTATAACTTCGACCACTTGTGGAGCTGGGATCTCTTCGCTGTCATCGCGACAATTTTAGGAGTGAAGATGTCGATAATGATTTGGTATTGGCTGACCGATTAATCACAGACCTTCGAGAGGAGACAACAAATGTGCTTCCGCAATCAAGACAAAAAACGAAAAACCATTGTCCTCACCGCAAACATGTGCCTGGTAATCGGCCTTCTTCTAAAAATGTTTTTTCACCCCGTCACTCAATTTGAACGAAATTGGGGCCACGGAGTGAGTGCAGCGCTACTCATCGTCTACATCGGAACTATGCTGTGGAATATTCGGCAGCAACGCTCCCTCAAAAATTAGGAGCGAATGGGGACACTGCCTCCGTCTAACGGTTGTTAAATCGCATCATTGCACTTATTGATGAATTCTGAGGATTCACAGATCAAGAAAAGGCCACCCCTAGCGAGCGGCCTGATTTCTTGACCGTGGGGTCAACTCAACGAATCGAGCCGACGATTTTGCGATACTCGGCTTCCGAAAATGCTTTCAAAGTCTCCGTGGAAATATTTCCCAGCGCGCCCGCTGACAAAGTAAACTTGGCACACGCCTCGTCGCTAGGAAACTCGGAAATCAGAACGGCGTCGTATTGCCCCATCGTCAAGTACCATGAGTGAATTCTGCCTCCTTCCGCTTCAGCCGCTTTCTTGGCAGCATCAAGTCGCGAAGGGCTGTCCTTGATTTTTGACATTCCTTGCTGGGTGTAACGGATGAGACTGACAAAGTGTGGCATATCGTTTCCTCCTGATGCGCAGGCAACGTTATACGGCCCAAGTGGGATAGTCAAGATCGTTACTCCGAGCGTTCCACTCGGGGTGCCCTAACATCTCGGAGGGCATCACGCCGCTCTTGAATGGCCTAGCGCTCCTTTCAGTTCGGCGGACACCTTCAGCCTGGACGGATAATATCACTGCAGGTTTTCAGAGGCTGAATTTGAAGTGAGTGCAAGACCTGGGAAATACGGCGTAAGCGGTTTACGCAGCGTCTTGGCGATCGGCGACCGGGCGAAAGTGGCCAGCCGGCAACCTGAACGTCTACGTGATTCCACACAATCGCGCCGCAACGAGCGAGGACCCCTTGGCAATGGCCGAGGAGGTAGGGCTGCCCTTAATCACTGCGATCGTCAAGGAAGAATGCTTTGGGGATCAGCTTTGTCGCTAACCCCCAGACGGGAAGCGTGTTGCGAGGGCAAGCGTGTGGGTTGGCGACGTTCTGTGTTGTGGGCGACTTACCTAGCGGTCAGGCGCCATAGTTGGCCAGAACTCTCTAAACGGGTGTCGGCCAATTCTCGGCGAGCGCTATGGCCTGATCTCGATAGTTAGGCAACCGCTTCGATAAAGACTCATCATGTTCGAGAGGGAGTTGGTATAACATTACTAGGCATTTCGGAGGTACTAAGGATGTCTGCTTCTTTGTTCCGGGGACGAGTTCTTGCTCAATTTTTGGCGACTATCTCTTTATTATTGATTCAGGTCGCGTCCGGTCAGGATCAGGCCACCCCCACGTTGCTGCGTCTGCAGCGCTCGCGGACGACGGTGGAAATAGACGCAACTGGGGGTATGCATGCGCCGGGCGGGAACATATACTCTCTCGGCGCAGACGGCTCCCAGATGGCCATTTCGAGTTATCCGAATTCCGGTTCTTGCGTCGTGGTCTATGACGATGGCAAGTACGTTCTTGAAAAGCGCGACGAATCCACTGTCGGCAAGCCAAAAGTAAAAACCGCTGAGGGAACCCTTGGAAAAGATGATCTGCAGCAACTCCAGGCCATTCTCGAGAATGAGGAACTGAAGAAGGTGACAGGCCTCAAACCTCCGGAAGCTCCGTCTGAGGCGCAGATGTTGCGCGAGGCGGAAATGATGGAAGTGCAGATTAATCGCGAAGGCGAAACGCAGCACTTCGTTGCGATCAAGGAGCGCTTCAAAACGCAGGCGTCCACGGGAGTGTCCACCGGGGCTTCCAATGGAATGGATGTATACCTCGATAACGCGTCAGCTTACAGAAAGACCTTGAATCAGCTGGTAAGATGGTTCGAGGGCGTGGAGAAAAAGAGTAAGTCATCCTTCAAGGAATCAAAACAGCAATACTGCTCGGCCATGACTTTCTAGTTTCCACGCTTTTTAGGAGCTATATATGATTCGCGGGCACTTAATACTCTCTATTTTGCTGGGCGCTGCGCTTTTCGGCAACGGTCAGACGCAGAAAACAAAGTCAGACACACCTCTTCGCCTGCTGCTTTCCGAAGTGCAGCCCGGGACCATGTCCTCTGAGCAGTACTGCATGCTGGTGTTTGACGACCACCATTTTCATGCCGAAAAGGTGATCCGGAGTAACGGGAAAGATCGTGAGCGGAAGATATACGAGGGAAACCTCTCGGATACCGACTGGAATATCCTCAATGAAATCCTCGAGAACGATGGGCTGCGCAAGCTCAATGTAAAGCCCGGATTTGCACCGCTGGCAATGCAGGGTGTCCATCCCTTCGCTATTAGCGTGAGACGAGAAACGGAGTTCCAGAACCTGGAGTTCGTGGACGACAGCAGCCGAAAACCTTATGACGCGCAGCTCAAACCGCTCTTTCAGTGGTGGAAATCGACCAGAAGCCGGCGCATGGCAGTCTCGGAAGTTCCGGCGGACAACCGATGCACGCTTGACAGTTCGCATGGCGTATTCAGCTATTGACCATTGGCGGAAACCACTTCGACACAATAGCGCAGGCCCGTGCTGGTCTTGATTCTTTTGGTGAGATTGACTTCGCAGTGCATCGGTGACCCGTTCTTGAAACCGTATCAAGTGCAGGTATCAAAGACTCGCAAATGGTAGCTCACTAAAGTTCTGGCGGAGAGGGAGGGATTCGAATCCGCCATTAAACGCAGTTTCATGTAGTTAGCTTGCGGCAGATGGCGACGATCGCGGCTAATTCAGTCTAGTTCGGTGTTAACGGCACGGAAACGGCACGGGGCGTCTGCGTTTTTTCGCGGCGGTCCTCTTCAGTGTACTTACGTGCCTTCTGTGGATACTCAAGCATGTGGACAACGGGTTCACACTCTCAGCCCCCATTTCATTCCTCAATTGTCCAACCCCGTCATCGATACACTCTTGTACCCGCCCTAATAAAGTCGACCCAGAAACATTACCTTTCTGCTGCCATCTCAAGCGCCCGCTCGCTACCTTTTGAACACCGTGTTGGCTTTGAGTTCGAGGTACATGCCAACTGCGTTACAAAGATCCTTGCTCATTTTCGGCAGGTCGTTGGTCGGCTCCGACAGCGATTGCATCCAGTACACGTGCTTGTTGACGCGATAGAACTTCAACACGGTGCGGACACGGCAGATACCGCCGACAGTTGCAGCCACGATCTCTTTGCTGTTCCATCGTTCGACCGTGTACTCGAGGTTGTCAGCGTGCAACGTGAACGTGTTTCCTATGGCCACGATGTTGGCTTGCGCCTCACTGCACACTTTTGGAGTACAGTTTATTTCCGACACGGATGGACCTGTCATCACAGAGTTCTTGTCGTCTTTGTCGACAGGTACCCAATGCCCTTCGACGTACACATCGTCTGAGTGGACCAGAATGTTCACAGGCGTATCCGGCACGAGCGTGTTGAATCCGTTCTGCCCCCACGCCATCGCTGACATTACACACAGTAGAATGACGAGTTGCTTCATGGCTCCCCTTCCCCCGACATTGCGTATTAGCTTCCCGCCGCACCACGAACGCACGGCGCCGCGTAGCCTCGATCTCAGCCGGGAACTCTACTCCGGCGCTCGGACCGAAGGCCAGGATTCTACTATGTACCGGGAAGGGCGATGTTCCCCAGAGGTTTCTCTGGTTTCTGATCCTCGTAGTTGACCTTGACCTTGCCGATCTTGACTAGCTTCGACTCTCCGACCTCGGTGACCGCTGGATCGAAGAAGACAACGTTGGTACCTTCTGGGCTGAGTGCACTCGGGTACCGAATGCCGTCGTAGCGAGCATCCCGAATGTAGTCCCCGAGCCGCTGACACGGGAGGTAGTGCGCCGGGTCATCCGCCCGCTCCATGGGTCGACTCATCTCCACGCCGAAGGACACGAGCAGGCTTTGTATCTCGACATCCCACTTCAACGTGTCGGTGAGGAACGGGTTGATCTGAGGAAGCGAGCGCGCCAAATCCAGAATCCTGACTTCCCGTTTCAGCTTGAACGTCGCCACCGAGACGTAAAACCCGCGAGCCGGTCGAACCTCAGCGACGGCAGTTGCCTCCTGATCCCCACAGTACAAGACCCGTTGCCCACTTCGACCTTCCGGGTGACGCAAAAGGGGCGGGTCGCTGGTGGTCTCCAGTATTATGTAGTTCGGTTCACCGCCAACTGCGATGTTGTACCGGCCCCAGCAGGTCGGGGTCGATTCTCGGCAGCTTTTTGAAAATCGCTTATGTCGGCATCATCAGCGCTTTCGCGTCTTGAATGAGGATGGCGGCCTGTGCCGCAGTCAACGACTTGCCGGACTGCTCCGTGACCTCATCGATGAACGCATCCAGTAGCGCGTCCGCCAGCTTCGCGGCATGTACGCTCTCAGCCCATTGCGCCAATTCCAGCGTAAATACCATAATGGCCGCTACGTCGCGTTTTGTATCGAATTGCTCCACCAGCTTGATCAGACTGGCGAACGTCACCTGTGCAAACACATACGCCGCTCCTTGACTATCGTTCCAACCGGTAGAACCGACCAGTGCCGTGCTCCCGTCGCCCGACAGGGATACGGCACCGCCGAACAACGCATAACCCTGTGAAGCGGTCAGTTCCTGCTGTTGGCTCCAGCTTCGGCTCGCGCTGGTGAACACATACGCCGCTCCTGCTCCTTGATTATGATCGTATGCCCCCACCAGAGCTATTTTTCCATCGCTCACCAGCGCCACCGAAGAGCCGAAATTGTCACCGGCCGCCCCATCCGACGCGGTCAGTTCTTGATGCAAGCTCCAGCTTCCGCTTGCGCTGGTGAACACATACGCCGCTCCTTGACTATCGTTCCAACCGAGAGAACCGATCAGCGCCGTGGTCCCATCGCTCGATAGCGCCACCGAAGAGCCGAAATAGTCAGAGGCCGCCCCATCCGACGCGGTCAGTTCTTGCTGCAGGCTCCAGCTTCCGCTCGCGCTTGCGAACACATACGCCGCCCCTTGACCGTCGTTCGAACCGACTTTCTTGAAGTTCGCCGCCACCAGAGCCGTCTTCCCATCGTCCGACAGCGCTACTGAAAAGCCAAACTGGTCTTCTTGTTCTCCGTTGGGCGCGGTCAGTTTCTGCTGCTGGCTCCAGCTTCCACGCAAGCGACTGAAAACATACGCCGCCCCTTGATAGGGATTCGAACCGACGGTCTTGTCGCACGCCCCCACCAGAGCCGTGTTCCCGTCGCTCGACAGCGCCACCGAAGCCCCGAACGCGTCGTCATACACCCCATCCGACGCGGTCAACTCTGCCTGTTGCACAAACGGGTCCACCACCAGCGGATACCGCGCTCCAGCGTCCTCCACTTCGAGCAGCAGTTCCCCGCCATGTAGCGCGAACCATCCCCGCAGCGCACGTCCCGTGGCATCGTAGGCCACGAGGCCAGCAAAGCGCAGTGCCGCTTGCCCGTCCCGTCCCTTCAGGGTCAGTGCTTTTCCGTCCGCTTCCAACTCAGCCTTCGCGTCACTCGCAAGCACCAGCGCCACGGTCAGCGGGCGGGCATTAGCTTTGCCCGGACGCTGCGCAAGCGTGAACCCCTGTTCCAGTCCAATTGGCCCGTTGATGTACCACTCCGTCAGTGCGCCCCGCCGGTACTCCACTCGATTCGCCTTGGCTTGGGGAGCAACCCCCCTGACGGCACGAAGATCGTTCCCGTAACCGTAGCCGCGCAACGCCAAGCCCCACCGCGCATCCTTGTTGCGCACCTCGACCCCTTGTCGAGTGAAGTTCAGGGATAAGTTGTGCTGGGGATTTTCCGCGTGAAAGCTGCCTCCGTTCGCCTGAAGCCGGTAGCGGGAATCGTCCCGTCCCAGGGCAGCAGAAATCGGGCCTTGTGCCGCCACAGGCAGGCTGGCCAGCCCATGCTGGCCTGCTGCGGTCGCGGAACTCTCGTGCCCTTTGTGGGAGCTGAGTCCGCTCGGCTGAGCGGCACCCGCAATCTTCGCCTCATTTATTTTCGTCCCACTCAAGGCCCGCACCGCTTCATCGCCGGTGAGGAACAGCGTGTAGCCGCTCGTGGGTGACAGAAACTTCACTCGCTTATCGGTCTGCCCGTGATTGGCCTCGAAGCTCAGTGGCAATTTGCCGTAACTCCCAAGAATCTTGGCTTGAGCTTTCGGGTCGGCTTGGGACGCACTGATCGGAGACGCAACTATCGCGCTCTGATTGATCAGGGAAACAGGATTAGATTGGGACAACAAGAATGTTGTGGTCAAACACAGAAACAAGCAGACGAAGTAAGCGCGGTTCATAAGAGCCTTCCGTCGATCTGGGATGGGTAGAAACGGTCCAGTTCGGCCACCGATGGGGGAAGGAAATTCGAGGTAGTCGAGAACGTGAAATTATCCTCCCATGTATGCCAACGGTCAATGACTTATGGAAAGAGATCCAAAGCCCAATCCAAATCGGCTGGTGCGTGTTAGGAGGTTGAGGCATCCGGCCATCCGCATTGAGTCCGACTATAAATTTAGAGTGGGAGCACAGACCATGCCAGGTTTGACAGTCTTCACGGACGACGAGCTTATGGCAGCAGGCGCGTTCAACATCGAAAGTTCGGGTACTATAAGCTCCCGGCCCAGAGATGCCTGGATCGAGAGGCAGCTTCTTCAATAAATCAAGTGGTATGCTCTGGCTCGGTTAGCTTGTGCGAATCTTTCTCAGCTACGGACACGATGACTATGTTTCGCTGGCGTCACGCATCAAGCGCGATCTTGAGGCAATTGGCCACAAAGTTTGGTTCGACCTCCAGCGTCTGAAGCCCGGTGGCGATTGGGAGCGGTACATTGAGGATGGTCTGGACGAAACTTCAGCCGTTCCCGATGCCGGACGATTTTTGCTGCTCATGACGCCTCATTCCGTGCGCCGCCCCGACGGGTACTGCTTGAATGAGTTGGCACGGGCGTCCAAACGCAACCTCTCCATCATTCCGGTGATGGTCTCCAGTGTCGAGCCTCCCCTTTCCATCTGCCGGCTACAGTGGCTAGACATGCGTAACGCCTTTCCCGTCGAACAACATGAGGAGCAATACGCAAAACGGTTCGAGCAACTTGTAAAAGCTCTTACCGAAAGGCAGGTACCGTTTGAGGGTGTGCAGCAGAGGTTGTTGAATCACCTTGATCCTGTCCGCTATGGCGACGATTTTCAGCGGCACCTTCTTCGTTTCACGGGCCGCGAATGGGTCATGAGCGAGGTAGAGGGATGGCTGGCTAGTTCACGGCGCGTTCTCTGGATCACCGGGGAAGCGGGGGTTGGCAAGTCGGCACTGGCGGCGTGGCTGTGCAACAGACGGCCGGAAATCGCGGCGTATCATTTCTGCCGCTTCGGCAACAGCGATCGCGTGGATGCTCGCAAGATACTCTTCTCACTTGCGTATCAATTGACCACGCAGATTCCGATTTACCAGGAGCGACTGAGTGCCTCGCGACTCGACAAAACAATACTGGAAACCAACTTGCCCGCAATCTTTGACAGATTGTTTATAGCGCCTCTGAGCGACGCTGTGCCGATCGTTGACAGGCCTCAGGTTCTGTTAATCGATGCCCTGGATGAGGCAACTCGCAGTGGCGGAAACGAACTGGCCTCGCTCATCGGAGCTGAGTTTTATCGCCTACCACCGTGGCTCCGCGTAATCGTGACGAGCCGTCCTTACGAGCAAGAGGTCAACTTCGCTCTTCAGGCACTCGACCCGTGGAAGCTGGATGCGGGCCGTGCAGAGAACCTCGATGACATTCGCGAGTTTCTTCAACGCGAGCTGCGACCATTCACTATTAAGGGCGCACCGTCGGAGCCCGTTGTGAACGCGATTATTGAAAAGAGTGAAGGACTTTTTCTTTATGTCAGCTGGGTGCGTCAGGGATCATTCCGTCCGTGACTGGCTGACCGATCCGGAACGTTCTGGACCTTACTGGATTGATGTCAGTGCACAAGAGCAGCGACTATCCAACCTCGCGTGGCGAGAGTATCAGGATGGCGTGAATACGATGGGGCGCTATTGCATCATTTATGCGCCTTCCCATTTTGTCGCCGGTCAGCGGAGAATGGAGCTTAAGACGCTCTTGCTCGATCCAGAGTGGATCAAGGCCAAGATCCAAATCGTTGGCGTGGTACCCGTCCTGGCTGACTATGGGCAGGCGCTTGACGTTCTCTCGCCAAAACTTCGCATCGAGGCTGACCTCACTGATGATCCTCTGACCAGCGCTCTGGAGATGGTTCAACGTGCGCTCAGCCTATCGTCGCACGTTATCGCCAAAGATCCCGAGCAGTTTGCCTCGCAGATGGTGGGACGGCTTGCTTCTCGGGATGATCGTGTTGAGATACGGAAGTTTTGCGAGCGCCTCAAGGGCCACAATGCCCGCCCTTGGCTGCTGCCAATAGGACACTCGTTGATACCGCCCGGAAGTGCTCTCATCAGAACCTTACGTGGACACTCGGACACGGTCAGGGCCGTGGTGCTCACGCCGGATGGGCGCCGGGCGATTTCCGGCTCTAACGACCACACTGCTAGGGTTTGGGATTTAGACAATGGAGTCGCGCTACATGTGCTTGGGGGATTCTTGACGGAAGTAAATGTTCTGGCGGTTACTCCGGACGGGCGGCGGACGATTTCTGCATCTTCTGAGCAATTCGTCCTAAGGATCTGGGATTTAGAAAGCGGGCGAGAACTGCACATTCTCCGAGGACACGAGCGGGGCGTGCAAGCTGTTGCCGTGACAGCAGATGGAAGCCGGGTTATTTCCGTGTCAAGGGACGACAGCTTGAGAGTCTGGGACATCGAAAGCGGGCGAGAACTCTGCACTCTTCGGGGGCATTCATACAATAATGTCGTGGCAGTGACGCCAGACGGACGCCGGGTCATCTCGGGATCTGTAGACAAGACGCTAACGGTCTGGGATTTAGAAAGCAGGAGCGAACTCCATACCCTAGAGGGGCACTCGGGAGAGCTCAGCGCTGTGGTCGTGACATCGGATGGACGCCGTGCTGTTTCCGCTTCTTGGGACCACAGCCTGCGAGTTTGGGACCTCGATGAAGGGCTTGAGCTTCACACCTTGGAGGGCCACTCAGACGCCGTGCGAGCGATAGCGCTAACCCCAGACGGACGTCGCGTGGTTTCCGCGTCCAAGGACAACACATTAAAGGTCTGGGATCTGGACAGTGGCCTCGTTCTCCACGTTCTCAAGGGTCACTCTAGAGAGGTGGCAGTGGTCGCCGTGACGCCGGATGGGCGGTGGGCCGTCTCCGGCTCAGACGACTGCACGCTGAAAGTGTGGGACTTGAATCTCGGGCGTGAACTTTACACCTTCACGGGTCACTCGTTCGGTGTGAGGGCGGTTGCGGTAACCCCTGACGGACGCCGCGTCATCTCCGCTTCTGTGGACGACACACTGAAGGTCTGGGATCTAAAAAGCGGGGCAGAGCCCCACAGCCTTCGGGGACACGCGGGATCGATAGAGGCGTTGGCGATCACAGCGGATGCGCACCGCGCAGTATCCGCCTCAGGCGATTGCACCTTGAAGGTCTGGGACCTGGAGCGCGACGGACTCGAACTCTGCACCTTCGATGCGAAGACTGCTTATCCACGAGCAGTGGTCGTGACGCCAGACGGGCGCCGGGCCGTCTCGGCGTCTTTTTGGATGACCTTACAAGTCTGGGACCTGGAAAGCGGGCGCGAGCTTCACACTCTTGATGGGCATTCAAGTTTTGTTTATGCGGTGGCGGTTGCGTCAGAAGGATGGCGGATCATCTCCGCAGGTTACGACTGTCTCAGGGTGTGGGAGTTGGAGAGCGGGAGTGAACTTCGGACCCTCGACGGCTCGGCTGGCAAGTGCGAGAGATTAGCTCTGGTGGTGACGCCCGACGGACGCCGGGTCGTGTCCAGTTCCTCTCACTACAATCTGAAAGTCTGGGACATCGATAGCGGACACAAACTCCTAACGCTACCAGGGCATTCAGATGATGTGAGAGGGGCAGCGGTGACGTGCGACGGACGTATCCTCGTTTCCGCGTCGCTTGACCATACGCTGAAGATCTGGGACATAGATAGTGGGCACGAAATCCGAACTCTACGAGGACATTCGGACGGTGTTTTGGCTGTGGCAGTGACGCCGGACGGAACTCGGGCAATTTCTGCCTCAAAAGATCACACAGTGAGAGTTTGGGACCTGAGTACAGGACGCGAGCTTCACATTTTCACTGAGCACTCAAATTTTGTTTATACGGTCGCGGTGTCTGCTGACGGAGGGAAGGCCATCTCGACCTCACGAGATCAAACATTGAGGGTATGGAATCTGGAGTCTGGGAAGCTTGATGCTACGTTCACTTGCGACTTTGATATGAAACGCTGCGCGTGGGCGGGGCGGCGCATTGTCGCTGGTGATGTCGGTGGAAGAGTCCACTTGCTCGAACTCGAAGAGCACTGAGGCAGCAACGCACGAAGAGCATCAAGAAGTGGAAAAGACCAATATGCTGCCCGTCATGCTCCCGAACGCGTGCGTCCTCCGGAAGCGCTTCACCGACGCGGTCGAGTCCACAACCACGACGACTTTACGGAGCGCGCAGATGTCGTAACCAAAGGGATGCGCATGTCTGGAGCAGGCTATTGGCACAAGCATGCCGGAGCGATTCCCTCGGTCGCCGGCGCAATCATATCCATCCAGAAGGAGACCAATCTTGCGACTCGCCTCTTCTATCCAGCACAGATGCCGAGTTCTCCGCCAGCGGATCGATGCGACCGGCCCGTTGTAGCGCCCAAGTCACCCAAGCGCCTAGAGCAGTGTCGGCGCTAAGTTCTTTCCCCTCCTGTTTCCGGTGCTCGGCGAAAGCCAGCACGTAATATCTGCCGCCCAGGCCCGGTCGGAATCCATCACGGCTGTCATCCAGCCGAATTGGGAGGAGCACTGTGCTCGCAGGCGGGCGCTGCTCCTTCTCCTATCCTATCCTTGGCTTTCTCGGCGTCAGCCCATGACCTCGTACCAGCAGTCTTGCGGAACTGCTGGCCACATTGACTCCATCGGAGGTGTTTTCGGCAGGTGCAACGCTTGCAAAATTCGTCGCCGGTGTATTTGCAATCCGGTAAGTGACGGACATAGATGGTGATGAGAGGTGTGCCCATGCCAAAATCGTAAGCACAAAATTAGCAAAACAAAGGCACCTTGGTAATTATGTTGATGATAAAGGACTTAAGGTTGGAGGCGCGGGTGAGAATCGAACTCACGATAGAGGTTTTGCAGACCTCGGCCTTACCACTTGGCTACCGCGCCAGCCAGTTCACTGCCAACTGCAGGCGAAAACCAGACGCTACAAACGAAAAGCCCTCGCCGGGGCAGGGCTTCGAAGTACAGAGCACCACCACCCGCACCGTTGGGGAACGGTCGGCCCAAAAAGACCGGGTTCTGCTCCACCTGCATTATACCGTGAGGACCCGACGAACGTCATATACCAGCGTGAACGTCAGTTGGTCGGACTACCTTGTCAGCTCGGCGATTTGCACGCCGTATGGTTCTAAAGACGTGCCGGTGGCGTAGTTCAAGGCCGCCACTGCCAGCTGATAACTTACCTCGGCCTGCAAACGACCCTGCTCCGCCGTCGCCAGCTCGGTCTGCGCTTCGAGCACGAGGAAAATCTGCCCTGTTCCGAGCTCATATTTTCGTTGCTCGGCCGCCATCGTTTTCCGTGCCAGCTCAACGGCTTGCTTGCTGGCCGCCATGTTCATTCTTGCTTGCTCGAGTTGATGAACTGCGTTGCTGACGTCATAGGTGATCTGCTCGCGAATTTGCCGGTCCGTGTATAAGTCCCGCCGACGGGAGACCAGGGCATTACCGAGAGCGGCCTGGCCACTCCGATTCTTGATGGGTAGATTTAAGGTTAGCGAGAACCCGTAGGATGGATATCCGAAGCCGAACAACTGGTTGAGGGAGTCTCCGAATCCTCCGCTCGCTACCAATTGCTCGGTAATGAGATTGTATTCGTTGCCTCCTAGTCCGTTACCGGAGTAGTTCCCGCTCAAACGCAAATCTGGTAACAGGTTGTTGTGGGCCAGCAGGATGCTGGTGTCATCGTTGGCCAACGACAGGCGCGCGACCTCCAGTTCCTGTCGTTGTCCCAAAGCCTGTTGTAGCAACGTGGCCGCATCGATTGTCGGTAACTCTACAGTCGGTTCCGCTGATTCGGTCAGATCGAGATCGAGTGCCCGAAAATAAGGATCGATATCGGCGCCCACAACTTGACGAAATGCGTCTTCGGCTTGTTTCAGTGCGTACTCGCTCTGGATCACCTGCACCCGTCGGTCGGCCACTTGCGATTCCGAGCGATAAATATCCAGTGGCGGCAGCGCCCCCAGTTCGAGAGCCCGCTTGTCATGCTTGTAGGTCGCGTCAGCGGCGTCAAGCGAGGTGCGCGCAACCTCAAGATTGCCGCGGGCCTGCACCACGTTCCAATATTGGGTAACCACCAACTGAATGGTGTTACTAACCTGAACTTCGAACATGGCGCGAGAGCCTCGCAGGTTGCGGCGCGCGATCACAAGAGGCGCGCGATTCGCAAACAACCAGCGGTTACGCAAGAGGGGCTGGGTAAACTGGAAGTTCAGAATGGAAGAGATGGAAGGATTGAAGAAATCGAAAGTGCTGTTGGATGAGAGCTTGTTTACGGTGAAACCGGCCTGAAAGTTGGTTCCGGTCTCGAACGTCTGTGTGTAATTGACCTGCGTTGTCTGGTTCAAGATGCTAAGTGGGATACTCAGCGATGGAACTCCCGAAAGTGATGTCGAGGCTTCCGAGATCGATCGCTGCGTATTGAAACTGGCTTGCAACAAGGGATCAAAGGTGGAATGCGCGCCCAGCAACCCATACTTGGCCACTTCGATATTTAATTCCTGCAACCGGACATTGCTATTGTTCACGAGCGTTAGAATCACGGCATCATGCAATGTGAGGCGCAGTTTGCCATCCACCACGTGTTCGCGCATATATTTCGGGCCGGGAAGCGCGTCGGATACCGTCTCAGGCGTGGTTAATCCGCGGTAGGTATCCCGTTCGCGGGCAGTTTGCGCCGACGAGACACTTGCGGCCAGGATCAATAAGATCGGACACAGACTAAGATGGAGCTTCA
>Ga0187851_10001440_pt1 | contig 22808 bp, 16 predicted proteins | sample June2016WEW_6_10_FD_132997 | JGI IMG/M metagenome (GOLD analysis project Ga0187851, IMG submission 132997) | Peatland microbial communities from SPRUCE experiment site at the Marcell Experimental Forest, Minnesota, USA - June2016WEW_6_10 | ecosystem: Environmental > Terrestrial > Soil >...
CCAATAATTACGTGCAGATCATCACGCAGCGGCCGGGCCGCTCAGCCGAGGAGATTGAGCGCCAGGTGACCGTGCCTGTCGAGATTCAGATGGCCGGGATCCCTCGCCTCGCGCACCTCCGTTCGACCACGCTGGCCGGGCTATCCAGCATCATGCTGATCTTCGACGACGGCACCACCAGCGACGTGAACCGCGAGCACGTGATGGAGAGGCTGGGCCAGGTGAACCTTCCCGCAAACCTGGTTCCGCAGATGGGCACGGACTGGAGCCCCGTAGGGCAAATTTATTGGTACACGGTGGAGAGCACCAGTGCCGCCTACGACGTGATGGAACGCAAGGCACTGGAAGACTGGACGCTGGAAAAGGCATTCAAAAGCGTGCCGGGCGTGGTGGACGTCTCAAGCTTTGGCGGGCCCACCAAGGAGTACCAGATTGCGCTCGACCCCGACAAACTGGTCGCTTATGGCCTGAGCATCGGCCAGGTAGAACAGCAGATCGCCAGCAACAACAACAACGGCGGCGGCAGCTTTATCGAGGAAGGCGCGCAGCAGGTCAACGTGCAGGCGCAGGGCCTCTATTCCACGGTCCACGACATTGAAGAGACCGTGGTGAAGACGCAGAATGGCGCGCCGGTGCGGATGAAGGATATCGCTACGGTGAGACAAGGCGCCAAGATCCGCCTGGGACAGATCGGGAAATCGTTCCGGCGACCAGACGGCACGATCGTCGACAATCCCGACACGGTAGAAGGCATTGTGCTGCTGCAGAAGGGCGATGACGCGGAACCAGTGCTCAAGGGGATTCATGAGGAGGTCGACAAGCTCAACCACGGCATGCTGCCCAAAGGCGTCAACGTGGTTCCCTTCCTCGACCGATCCAATCTGGTGAAATTCACGGTTGCCACTGTGGAGCACAACCTGACCGAAGGAATCATCCTGGTGGCGATCGTTCTGTTCCTGTTTCTCGGCAACGTACGCGGCGCCATCATCGTGTCGCTTACCATTCCCTTTGCCTTGATGTTTGCGGCAATCTGTCTCGACCTGAGCCATATCCCAGCCAATCTGCTTTCCCTCGGGGCTCTCGATTTTGGCATGCTCGTCGACGGCTCGGTGGTGATGATCGAGAACATCATTCGCCATCTTGCTCACAGCGAGGACCGGCGCATTCCTGCCACAAAGATTCAAGAAGCTGCGCATGAGGTGCAGCGGCCGGTGTTTTTCGCACGCGCCATTGTCATCACTTCCTACCTGCCGATCTTTACCCTGCAAGCGGTTGAGGGGCGGCTGTTCAAGCCGATGGCATGGACGGTCTCGTTTGCTCTCTTCGGCGCGCTTGTGTTCTCGATCGTCATTGCGCCTGTCGCAGCCAGCTTTCTTTTTGCCAAGGGAGCGAAGGAATGGGTCAACCCGTTGATGGCGTGGCTTATCAAGTGGTATCGAGTCGCGGTCCGATCGGCCATCGACCACCGCTTGAGAACAGTCGGTGCTTCAGCAGTGCTGTTCGCGTTCGGAATCTATCTCGCGGTGGGCGGGCCCATCGGATCGGAGTTTCTGCCGCACCTCGATGAAGGCTCGATCTGGGTTCGCGGAACGCTGGCGCCCAGCGAAGGACCTACGGCATCGATCGACTTCACGAACAGAGCCCGGATCGTCATGGCCTCGTTTCCCGAGGTAACGCAAGTTGTGAGCCAGACCGGAAGGCCCGACGACGGCACCGATACGACCGGTTTCTTCGACACGGAATATTTTGTCGATCTCAAGCCCAAAGAGCAGTGGCGGCCGATCTTTCACCAGGACAAGGAGAATCTGATCGCCGCCATGGACTACCAGCTTTCCAGGTTTCCCGGCGTCCTCTGGAACTATTCGCAGCCAATCTCCGACAACATGGAAGAGGCTGTCTCCGGGGTAAAAGGCGAACTGGCGGTGAAGCTTTACGGCAGCGACCTGCGCACATTGGAGCGCATTGCAGACCAGATCCGCGGGCAGATGGCCGTGGTGCCAGGAATCGAGGATCTGGGCATCTTTCGGGTCATCGGCCAGCCCAACCTGAACCTCAGAGTGGACCGCGACGCTGCCGCGCGCTGGGGCATCACCGTAAACGATATACAGGACGCGATTCAGACTGCCGTCGGGTCCAACGCGCTCACGCAGGTGCAACAGGGCGAAGCGCGCTTCGACGTCACGCTGCGCTATCAGAAGCAGTACCGCGATACGCAGGACGCGATAGAGAGCATCCGCCTGCTCGGCCAGTCGGGCGAGCGGGTTTCACTCGCACAACTGACTCAGGTTTCAACCGATGACGGCGCGGAGGAGATTTATCGCGAAGGCGGTCAGCGCTACATCGCCATCAAGTATTCTGTGCGCGGGCGCGACCTGGGATCGACGGTGGAAGAAGCCATCGCGAAGGTGCAGAAAAACGTGCAACTACCGAGCGGGTATCACCTGGAGTGGGCAGGCGAATACGCCAGCCAGAAACGCGCCAATCAGCGCATGGTTCTCATTGTCCCCATCACCATCATGGCTATCTTCATCATTCTTTACACTATGTTCCGCTCGTTCAAGTGGGCCATTGTCACCCTTGTCAGCGTCATGCTGGCTTCGGTGGGAGGGCCGCTGGCGCTCTTCCTCACCCAAACAAATTTTTCGGTCTCGTCGGCGGTTGGGTTCCTGGCGCTCTTCGGCGTTTCCGTGCAGGTTGGCGTGATCATGATCGATTTCATCAATCAGCTGCGCGCACGGGGCGGCACCATCAAGGAGGCGGCCGTCGAGGGCGCAGTGCTTCGCCTGCGCCCCATCATGATGACCATGCTGGTGGCGACGCTGGGCCTTCTTCCTGCCGCGGTTTCTCACGCCATCGGCTCGGACTCGCAGCGGCCTTTCGCCATCGTGATCGTAGGCGGCTTGCTCGCCAATCTCATGATCAGTATCTTCCTGATGCCTACGCTCTACGTTTGGGCGGCTCGCGATAACGACGTGTTGCCCGCCCCGGAAGATGGGCTTGAGATCTGAGAACCGCTTTGATGCGCTGCGGCTCCAGCCAGCGAGTGCAGATAACCGCTGGCAAATTCAAGAAACGTAGGCCCGTTGGGCACGGCCGTGTGGCCGCCGGAATGCTGCCGAAATGCGATATCTCCTGGACCATGGACGAGGGGTGGGGAGCGCGTGAAGCCGGCATGCGGAACCTCGCAGTGTGACGCGGAGAAGAAACGGAGCCGAGTTTATCGATTTATCGGCGAGTTGGGCAACTGGGAGCTGCAGTAGCACATCCGGGACGGAATGATGCGGGAATGCCGACGATGCGGCGAAAGGGGGGAGAAGGGGCACCTGGGACGGAGGCGGATTCAAGGGCGGCCCGGAATTGCCGATAGGACCAGTGACTTCATTGAGAAAGGCCTCTGCCGCTATGCGGATTCAATGGCTGCGAAATCTTTCGATTGCACGCAAGATCATGGTTGCGTTTGGGATTGTATGCGTTCTTTGCTCGCTGCTTGGCTGCTACACCTGCCTGACCTTTCACTCGATTGTCGAAAGCAACCAGGAAGTAAGCGATCATGCATTTCCCTCGGTGGTCCTACTATCCGACGCGCGCGGAGCCATGAATGTGGTGCGCAGAAGGGACCTGGTCCTGTCGATGTGCCAGTCGCCGCTATGCGTGTCGGAGAACTCTGCAAAACGGCAAAAAGCGCTCGAAGACTACCAAAGCGACATGGAAAAGTACGAACCTCTTATCGCCCGTCCGGGTGAACAGGAGCTATTTCGGAAGGCAGAGGTGGCATTTGCGCAATACAGGGAGTTGAGCGACCGAGGCGTTGGCCTGGCTGCATCCGGCAAAGCCGGCGACGCGCTCGATGTACTGGCCGGAGACTCATCGATCACGGAATTCGAATCGGCGCTGGCCGCAATCAATGCGGAAATCGATCATTTCGTAGCAGAGGGCACGGAAAGCGCGCACGCTGGCGTCAGCGCCAGCAGCCACGCTCTGCGGATCGAGTTTGCAGTGTCACTCATGATTGTGGGACTGTCTGCAGTCATTGGTGTGATCCTGAACAAGGAGATCGCCCCGAGGGTCCTGTACGGTGTGGCTTGCCTGGAGCAACTTGCGGCAAAGGACATGTCGCTGAACGTGCAAGTGACGGGGACGGATGAGGTTGGCCGCCTGGGCGCAGCATTGAATCACCTGGCGGCGGAGATGCGTACCGTGTTGCAAGCGGTGGGACACGGCGCCGATACGCTATCGGCGGCGACGACGGAGATCAGCACGCGGGCGACGCAAAGCGCAGGCAACGCGCACGCGCAAACCAGCAAGATCAACCAGATTGCGGCGGCGGCACAGGAGATGACGGCCACTATCGGGGAGATCAGCCATAATGCGGAGGGAGCGGCGCAGGCCAGCCGCGAGTCGGCTGAGACGGCGGAGCGCGGCGGGGCGGTGATGCAGGCGGCCGCAGTTACGATGGAGAAGATTGCGGCGGCGACGCATTCCGTATCAGAGAAGATGATGTCGCTGGCGCAGCGCTCGGAGGATATCGGTAAAGTAGTGAATGTGATCCAGGAGATCAGCGAGCAGACCAACCTTCTGGCGCTGAATGCGGCGATCGAGGCGGCGCGGGCCGGAGAGCATGGACGGGGGTTTGCGGTGGTGGCGGGCGAGGTGCGGCGCCTGGCAGAACGGACCAAGGGCGCGACGGAGGAGATTTCGGGAACGATCCGGAGCATTCAGGATGAGACGCGGGCTACGCTCGAAGTGATGGAGCAGAGCCGCACCGCGGTGGGAAATGGGATGGAAGAGACCGCGAACGCGCGGAAGAGCCTGGAGGCGATCATCGAGTCGTCGAAGCATGTGGAGCAGCAGATCAACATGATCGCGACCGCGGCGACGGAGCAAACCGCGGCATCGGGCGAGATTTCTGAATCTGCAAGTCATATTTCTCAGCTGGCGACTGAGAATTCGCAGGTGGCCGAGGAGGCTGTCGAGGCTCTCAAGAACCTGGCTGCGCTGGCCAACGAGTTGGATGGCCTGATTCGCCAGTTCAAACTGGAAAGCGAAGTTCATCCTGGTGGGCATTTGCATGGCGGTTTGCGGACTGCGCCGGCATCCCTGGTCATGGCGCGCATATAGGTCGTGGCTGAAGCAGTCATTCGAGATCGCTTCGGGCGGAACCCCAGATCCGCGGCCCCGGTGAGTCCACTCCCAATCCTCACCGGGGCCTCCCGCCCGAATGGCCTGGCTGGCTCGGGTAACTAAACCTGCCCGAGAATCAGCGTTGGGCTCACGGATTTTCATCAACCCGGCATCTTTAATCCCATACAGTTATGCTGGAGACACGGCTTACCCGCGGCGGGAGCGGCGATTGGCGGCGTGTTGCCGGCCGGCGTGATGGCCGCATCTACCAGGAGAGACTCGTCATGAGTGCGGTAAAGTACGACCTCGTCGTCATCGGATCCGGGCCCGCGGGACAGCGTGCCGCAGTCGCTGCCGCCAAAATGGGAAGGCGGGTGGCCGTGGCGGAAGCCCGCTCCGTAGTGGGAGGCGTCTGCGTCAACACCGGGACGATACCGTCCAAGACCATGCGCGAGGCCGTTCTTCACCTCTCCGGTTACAACTACCGCTCGATCTATGGCGTGAATTACCGGGTAAAGGAAAAGATCACCATGGCGGACTTGGCTTTCCGGGTGCAGGCGGTGATCAAGACCGAGGTTGATGTGACGGAAGCGCAGCTTTCGCGCAACGGCATTGACGTGGTGCATGGCATCGCCAGGTTCGTTGACCCGCATCAGGTGCGCGTCGAGGGGCCTCAGGCGGACACGACCCTCGCGGCCGATCAGATCATCATCGCCGTCGGCACCAAACCCGCCATCTCAGACAAGGTACCGGTCAACGGCAGGACCATTATCAACAGCGACCAGATCCTGGGCCTGGAGGCGCTGCCCAAGACGTTTATCGTCGTGGGCGGCGGCGTGATCGGCGTGGAGTATGCGTGCATGTTCGCGGTTTTGGGCGTACGCGTGACGCTCATCGAAAAACGCAACCGGCTGCTCGAATTCGCCGACCAGGAGATTGTCGAGGCACTCAGTTATCACCTGCGCGACAGCCGAGTGACGATGCGCCTGGGTGAGGAAGTAGAAAGCGTAGAAGAGCTCCAGGTGCAGCCGAGCAGCAAAGACGCGCTGCTGGGAACGGCGCCTTTGGGCAACGTGGTGGCGAACCTGCAGAGTAAGAAAAAGGTTTCGGGTGACGCTCTGCTCTATGCCGTGGGCCGTCAGGGCAACGTAGACGATCTGAACCTGGCTGCAGCGGGATTGGAGGCCGACAGCCGCGGGCGCATTGCCGTAGACGAACACTACCAGACCAAGGTTCCCCATATTTATGCCGTCGGAGACGTGGTTGGTTTCCCTTCGCTTGCCTCGGTGTCAATGGAGCAGGGGCGCATCGCCGCGGTACGCGCCTTCGGAGATCATGCCGCTTCTTCGAATCCCAGCTTCTATCCCTATGGCATTTATACGATCCCGGAGATTAGCTTTATCGGCAAGACCGAGGAGCAGCTGACTGGCGAAGATGTGCCCTACGAAGTGGGCATGGCGTACTATCGCGAGGTTGCGCGCGGGCAGATTCGCGGCGACACCACGGGAAGGCTGAAGCTCATCTTCCATCGCGACACGAAGAAGGTACTGGGCGTCCACATCATCGGCGAGGAGGCCAGCGAATTGGTGCACATCGGCCAGGCGGTGATGACGCTCGATGGCACGATCGATTATTTCATCGAAACGGTCTTCAACTACCCGACGCTCGCCGAGTGCTACAAGGTGGCTGCGTTCAATGGATTGGGAAGGCTCCTTCGCTACCAGACGGAATGAGGAAGCTTGAGCTTTCGACTGAAGCTTTCTTCGTGCCGGACCAAGCATTTGAGAGAAAACAGACTCTGAGCTGAAGGCTGATAGCTGAAAGTTGTTGTTCGAGGCAGACGCACGATCTTCCAAGGAGGATGCTATGACAACCGCGATCGGCGTCGTGATGACCGAACACATCGTGACCGGCAAGCTCGAAGATCAAAAGATCGCCGGCAAGTCGCTGCGGTATCCGGCCGATCCTGGTGTCGAGGGAGCCCTGACATCGATGGCGCCGAGTGAACTGGTTGAAACCATAGCCGACCAGATCGACCAATTGACGAAAGCAACGGCTGGCGAAGGCAAAGCGCCGGCGGAAGCGATTGGCGTTTCCGTTCCCGGAATCGTGCGCTCAGGAGTGGTGGAGGAATCTCCGAATCTGCCCCAGATCAAAGGCATGCGCCTGGCCGACGACCTGAAAAAGGCGCTGGAGGGCCGCGGTCTTCATGGGCCGGTGTACGCGGGCAACGACGCCGACGCCATCGCCGCGGGAGTGGCCGCCACGAGGGGACGCCTGGACAAGCTGACGCGGGTGTGGACGCTTGGCAATGGCATCGGATACGGACGCTGGCCCTATGCGGAAGGCGTGTGGGAGGGGGGGCATATCACCGTCACCCTCGACCCCAAAGAGAAATATTGCGGATGCGGGGGCGCGGGGCACCTGGAGGGCATTATGGGCTACCGGGCGATGCGCATGCGTTTCCTCGATCTGGAACCCGAGGAAGTATTCGCCAACGCAAAGAGGGGCGATGCGCGCTGCCGCGAATTTGTGGATCTTTGGCATCGCGCGCTGGCCGCGGCGACGGCTTCGTTTATTCACCTGGCCGGGCCGGGGCGATTCTACTTCACTGGGAAAAACGTGGGCTTTCTGGAACTAACGCTTCTGCGCAGCCAGCTGGAGACCATGGTTCGCATGAGCCCGCTGCAAAGCTTCTCGCTGGAGATTCTGGCTCCTGACGATGAAACGGCCCTGGTGGGCGCGGGCGTGACCGCACTGCGGGCGATGGAGAGAGGAAGCTGCTAGCGTGACCGCGGGTAAGTTCCCGAGAGGCGGTCGTGCCATGTCAGGCGGTCCTCGTCGAAGAGAGACCAGGCCAAGCCCAATCCCAGCGGAAATACCGATAATGGAAGCAGCGATAGGCGCCTGAAGCGCTGCGAGCGGGCGGCGACAAGGCCGTCGAGAGTGCAGAGGCCGGTCCCGGCGTACCACATTCCCGGCGTGGCTTTGGTGAGGGCTGAAAACAACATTTGGTAGCCTGCACAAACTGACAGCAAGACAAACGCGGCCGTCAGTTCGAAAGCGCGGAGACTGTGCGGATGAATGCCGCTTGCCGTTGCCAGAGCGAGGACACCGAGAAACGCGGCCAGAGTGAGCGAGCCGTCAACGACGATGGCGAGCAGACGGCGGGAGACAGGTGCTAGGCCGGCAACCGAGAATCCAGGCGCCTGGAGCGCAGTCTCCGCGAGGGTCTCTTCTCTGGCTTGGGTGCCGCCCGAGTCGGCAGCGGCCCACCCCGGGCGCATCCAATCCGGAGCTGACTGTTGCTCCGCAGTTGCCGAGGCCGGCTGAGTTGAGATGGCCGCGGGATCGACCTCGAAGATACTGAGTTGCGCTGCGGAATCGAGCGCAGCAAGGGGGCCTTCGACGCGTCGCGCACGAATGCGGCGCGGGGCGACCATTTCGCGGGGAAACTGAATGAGATTGGCGGGAAGCGGTTGGGGTTCTGCCGCCGGACCGAATTCATGGGCAGCCGCGGAGTTGCGAGCCGGCGCCGTTGGTTCAAGACGCATCGCGGCGAATGGATTGGATTCGGTCTGCAGATCAGCCTCGTGCTCGGCGGGTGTTGGGCTGGGCTGATCGGCAACAGCTTGCTGGGTGTATTGCGCAGCTGGATCAAGTCGCGCGTGCGCAAGGCGATCTGATTCGAGTGAGGACTGAGGCGGCAAGGCGCCTTCGAGACCTGCCAGGACCATCTGCGCGGCGGCGTGCGCAATCTGAGCCGCATTTTGTGCCGCCTGGGCGGCGCGCATTGCCGCGCGCGCCTCTTCAGCCAGCATCTGGCTGTAACTCGGTGCGCCGGCGTAGCGGGCTGCCACTCGGGCCGCGGCTCGCGCGCCGCGCCGGCTTGGCCCCGGATAAGCTTCAGCGTGCGCTTCGGTCTGCTCACCGGGAGCCCTGCGGCTCATATGCTCGGCAACTCGACGATTGACTTCCTCTTTCCAGGTTGGAAATAGATTCGCAGTGTGCAAGGTGCTCAAAGCTTTACTCGTCCTTCCCAGAGAGCGAGGCCGGCCTGCCGGCCTGCCCCGCGGAATTGATGCGCGCACTCGATCTCGCCGATTGCGCGGCGTGATTCACAACCAAGGAGAGTTGGTCGCGGAGAGAAGCGGGGCCTGCCGAGGAAATTCGGCATGAGGGCGCCGAGCCGAACCGGATTTTCTTGTTGCCAGAGCAGCTTGAAGTGCTTTCCATTCCATGAAGCCAGCTTTGCTATGCTGGGCCTTACAGAGTCTCGGACTTGGAATGCGTCCTCGTTACTTACTGTTTATCACGCTGCTCGCCGCCTGTCACGCTCGAGTGGGCGCACAAACGTTAACCAGTGCGGTCCCCGCGGCACAACGTGAGACCCAGAACGCCGCGCCGGACACGAGTGACGCGAAACCGGGGGTTCTTCCCGACGATCCCGGGCAGGAATTGGTGCCTGTAGCCGTACCGGAACCCACGCCGGCGACAGGTGCGCCTGTGGAGTGGGAGGCGAAGCGGCAGCTGTGGGCGGGTAACACTCTGAGCCTGATCGGCGAGGTAGTGCTTCATTACCGCAATTACGTGATACGCGCCGATAACGTGAGCTACAACCGGGAAACTACAGAGCTGCATGCCGACGGGCATTTACAGATTACCGGCGGGCCCAATGATGTGCTCATCAACGCCAGCAACGGCGATATGCGGTTGAACATGCACACCGCGCGCTACTACAACGTAAGCGGATCGCAGGGCGTGCGCAGCATGGGGCATACCGTGGTCTATTCGACGGCCAACCCGCTGCTGTTTTCGGGGCGCGTTCTGCTTGAAACCGGCGAAGGCAGATACCGGATTGTGGACGGCTCGATCACCAATTGCCGGCTGCCGCATCCCGACTGGCGGATCATCGCTCACTCGATCAACCTGGATAACAACCAGGCGTCGACTTCGAATGCCTTCTTCGAATTCCTCGGCATTCCGATTTTCTACTTTCCGTATCTTCACCATCCGGCGAATGAAACGGCGCGAACCAGCGGATTTCTCACGCCGGTGATCAGCAACGGATCCTCGATCAAGGGCTTTACCTTCGGCGAGCAGGTGTACTGGGCGATCAACCGCAGCATGGACATGGTGGTAGGGTCGGAATACTTCAGCAAACGAGGCTGGGCCCCGAATGGAGACTTCCGTTACAAAGGACCGGGACTCGACCATCTCATCGCCCGGTGGAACTCGCTGCTCGATCGGGGCATTGAAGAGCCGACCGGCACCACCGTCGCGAGCCCGACAGGCGAGGACGCGAGAGAAGAATCCGTCGCTCAGCCGGCCAAGCTTGCGTCACCGGTGGGCTACCAGCTCGTCAACCAGGGCGGCGTCGACGTAACTATCCTGGGACGAGACGACCTTAGCGACCGGACCCGTGTTTCAGGGCAGGCGGAGTATCTCTCCAGCTACGTTTACCGGCTGATTTTTGACGACAACTACTCGCAGGCCATCAGCTCCCAGGTTTCCAGCGAAGTAGCTGTCACGCACCAAAATCGTGGAGTGATTCCCTCGCTCTGGCTGGACCGGTTTCAATCGTTTGCCAGCACAACCGACGGAGATGAAGTGAAGATTCTGCGGCTCCCCCTGCTGCGCTACGACGTGCTGGACCGACCGCTGGGAAGTTCAATGCTCTACTGGGGCATGGGATCGTCTCTTGGGTATCTGAACCGCTCCGAGCCTTTGTTCCACTCGCGGAATGTCGGCCGGCTCGACTTCTATCCGCACCTTTCCATGCCCATTGTGACGGGAGGGTGGAGCATAACGCCCGAAGTTGCATTGCGCGAAACCGCTTACACGATCAGCCAGACTCCCAATCTTTCGGCCGCAAACGAGATTCCCAGCATCAGCCACTCAGCGTTGAATCGCAGCGATCTAGAGGCTTCGGTGGATGTTCGCGCACCTGCGCTGGAGCGCGATTTCGAGCTGCCTTTCTGGCACCGCGAACTACGCCACATCATCGAGCCTGAACTGAACTATCGTTACATCGGAGGGGTGGGAGCGCAAGCCCGTAACGTGCTTCTCTTCGACACCACCGATGTGGTGACGGATGTGAACGAGGCGGGGTTCGCCCTCACGCAGCGGCTTTATCTAAAGCCTGCGCAGACTGAGCCGTGCGATGAAGAGATCAACGACGAAGCCGAGGCGCAGGACGCGCAGGAGACAGAAGGGATGGAAGAAACGCAGCGCGGGCAAAATGAACGGCCCTCCGCCCGTTGCCCGGCCCCGCCGCGCGAGTGGGCTACCTGGGAGATTGCCCAGGAGTACTTCATCGACCCCAACTTTGGCGGGGCGCTGATCCCGGGCCGTCGCAACGTATTTCAATCGACTCTCGACCTCATGGCGCCAACTTTTCTGACCTCGCCTCGAAATATCGCGCCCATTGTTTCGCGGATGCGGTTTGAGGCCATCGACAACCTAAGGGTCCAATGGGACATGGAATACGACACGTTGCGCGGCCAATTCGCTGCAGACAACCTGTTTGCCGGCTATAGCTTCGGAGAAACCACGCTAGGCATAGGGCATGCGATGCTCAACGCCGTTGACGACCGGATCGGGAGCGGCCCCCCGCAGGAAATCAAGAGCCAGCAACTGCAGCCGTTCCTGGAGATCGGCAAACCGAGCGGCCAAGGATTCAACCTGGCGGTAAACGGCGGCTACGATTTCGTGGAGCACGAGGTCCAGTACGGCGGCGTACAGGCGGTTTACAACTGGGGTTGTTGCGGGCTCACCCTCGGCTACCGGCGCTTCGAGCTCGGCACCATCGGTTCGACCAGTCGCGACGAGACACAATGGCTTTATAGCTTTACCCTGGCTAACTTTGGGGCTGTGGGCGACATTCGCCGAGCGAATTCGGTTTTCCGCGATCCGACTCTGCCGCCGGCGTACTAAAGGCGGGCGCAGGACAGGGGCCGGCAACAAGGCAATGAGTCGGCAACTGGACGAGTTAGTGTGAAATTCGCGCGTCGCAGCACCGCTCCAATGCAGCACTGCTCCAATCTCGAGGAGACCAACGGCGCGCCGGACGCAAAGAGCCCCACTAAGATATCCTTTCCTCAGGAGAAATCCACTTTGACCCACCATCGCGTCATGGCCGGATTGCTGGCCCTTGGGCTCTCCGTGGGCTGCAAAGCCCAGACCCCTCTACCTTCGGGTCCTGCTCCAATCCAGGAACGGCGCATCGAAACTCTGGTGAGAAACCAGTTCAGCCTTCCTGCCGATGTGGGCGTCAGCATTGGTGCACGCAAGCCAAGCCAGTTTACGGGCTATGACGATTTGCCGGTCACGCTTTCGCACCAGTCCAAAACGCAGGTGTTGAACTTCTTGATTTCGTCGGATGGCGCGAAACTGGTTCAGATGAACACTTACGATTTGACGAAGGACCCGGCGAACGATATTCCTATTGCCGGCCGTCCGATTCGCGGCAACCCGAGCGCGAAGGTGACGGTGATCAACTTCGACGATCTGGAGTGCCCGTACTGCGCGCGCATGCATCAGGAGCTGTTTCCGGATACGCTCGATCGCTACAAAGGTCAGGTGCGATTTGTATACAAAGACGATCCGCTGATTGAGTTGCATCCGTGGGCGATGCATGCGGCCGTCGACGCCAACTGCCTTTCCGAGCAGAGCGGCGAGGTGTATTGGACATATGTGGACTATCTGCACGGGCATGGTGAGGAGATAACCGGCGCCGACCGCGACGCCGCAAAGAGTTTTGCCGCGCTGGATCGGATCGCACGGCAGGAAGGCGCGCTGGCCAAGCTCGACGAGTCGCGATTGAATGCCTGCATCGCCAAGCAGGATGAATCCCAGGTGCGAGGCTCACTTGAACTGGCTAAGGACCTGGACCTTGATGGAACTCCAGCGGTGATTGTGAATGGCGAACGCGTGAACGGTGGCGCGGTGCCGGAAGACGAGCTTTGGGCAGTCATCGACCGCGCTTTGCGCGCGGCGGGAGAGCCGCCGCCGCCGCCCGCCCCGCCACCGGCGCCGGTTCCAGCGAAGCCAGCGTCCTCCGGCGGGTCCGGCCGGGATGGCCAATAACTCATTCGGGCACTATTCGGAGGCTGGGCGAGAGATTTATCCTTGATTGCCGGGGAGATGTGTAACCCGGGGGAGAGTTCAGCTTGCAAGCCTCATTGAATTCCTTCATCCGTTTCTCGATTGCCGCGCTTCTTCTTTGCGGCCTCATGATGCCGGTCTTATCCGGCTGCCATCGATCGTCCTCGGCGGATGTGGTCGCTACCGTAAACGGGAAGGAAATTCTGCGCGCCGAATTGGAGAGAAATTACCAGGCGCGGTTGCAGGGCGGCACACAGGCGCCTTCGTCTCAGGAGGCTGACGTTCAACGGCTCGACATCCTGCAGAAGATGATTCAGGATGAGATTCTGCAGCAGCGCGCCGCCAAGTTGAACTTGACAGCCAGCGACGAAGACGTCAACGCCAAGCTGACCGAGATCAAGACACCCTATACCGAAGATCAGTTCAGTAATCTTCTCAAGCAACGCAATCTGACGCTGGACGATTTCAAGCGCGAGATACGCCGCGGGCTGACGCGCGACAAGCTCATCAACAAGGAGATCGAGTCGAAGATCAACGTAACCGACGCGGAGATTGCCAATTACTACAACGCGCACAAGGCGGACTTCGACCTGATCGAGCCGACTTATCATCTCGGGCAGATCGTGGTGACCACCGCGTACGCCCAGCAGGCAGGGAATATGCCGAATGCCAAGCCCGTCAGCGATGCGGATGCAAAGAAGAAGATTGACATCCTGTATAGCCGGCTGGAGAGCGGCCAGGACTTCGCGACGGTGGCGGCAAACTTCTCTGAGGATCCAAACACTGCTTCCATGGGCGGAGACATGGGATTCGCGCGCGAGTCAGCACTGAAGAGCGAGACGGAAGTCTTCGCGGCGATCAGCAAACTCAAGCCGGGTCAGTTTACCGAGCCATTTCCTGTTTATGACGCGGGACCGGGACACAAGCTCGCGGCGTATGCAATCTACGAGCTGATTTCGCGCGAACCTGCCGGGCAGCGCGAACTGAACGACCCGCGAGTGCGGCAAGGAATTCATCAACTGCTCCACGATAACGATGCGCAGTTGCTGCGCAGCGCCTATCTCGAGGTGCTGCAGGATGAGGCCCGCGTGCGCAACTACCTGGCCGAGCAGATATTGAAACAGGGCGCGCCCCAGGGCGGTTCCGGCACCTCGTCCAAATGAAGGCGCAGAATCGTGAAGCGTCTGAATGGTCGTTGGGTTTCACACGCCGTTCCGCTCCTGCACGATGCATATCTGGCGCGCCTCGTCGCCCTTCAGGAAACCTGAACGGCTGGCCGGTCAAGAAACAGAATCGGCCCGAGAACAGAATCTGCAGGAAATGAAAACGGCCTCTGCGATCCGCAGAGGCCGTTCAACTTCCAGAAAGCGACCGCATCGATCAGTGCATCTGGCCGCTTGAGTCCATCTGAATGCCGCCGGGACCCTGATTTTTCTTCTCTTCGTTGGCCTTGCGGGTTCCCATGGCCTGGTCGCGCCACTTGTCGGCCTGCGCAACGTCTTCGGTAACCGCTGCGTTGTTGCCGAAGTCCACGTCCGCCTTCCGGCGGTAGATCAGGTTCATGTAAGCCATTGCATCGTCATAATTCGGGCGATCGGCTAAAGCCATGTTGAGATACTTCAGGCCTTCGTCAACCAGCGGCGCGTTCTGTTGGGCCAGCGGATCCATCACCTTCTTGGGGGCTTTCACGTTGCCCTTGCCGTCGTCATTCAGGCCGGCGTCCTGTAGGGCCTTGAGTGTGTTCTGGTGCGCCTTGGTCCAGTCAATGACGCCGATGGTATAGGCTGCCTCAGCATCCTTCGGGTCCACCGCCAGCACTTTCTTCTGCCACTCTTCGGCCTGGTCGAGTTCCTTAAGGCTGAAATAGATGCCTGCGATCTGCTTCATGCTGTTGACGTCGTTGGGCTGCTCGGAAAGAACGTCCTGGAAGATTTGAATGGCCTGATTGGCGGTCTTCAGATTGTCCGGGGTGGTCTCACCGGGAACCACGTTCTGCGCCAACGCCGTGGCCAGATAGGTCTTCGCCATGGGAAGCTTGGGATCGAGTTCAGTCGCTTTCTGGAAGTGTTCGATCGCCTCCTCATAGTGGGCGCTCTTGTACGCTTCCACTCCCTTGTTCAGCTGGTCGCGGGCTTCGAGCTGGCTGCACCCGCTCATCGAGAGCACCATGCAGGTTAAAGCAACCCCGAGCGCCCAAAATCGTGCCGGTCCATTCATCTTCGTGTCTTCTCCTTGAGGCACAGACTCGCAAGCCGCGCCTTGATTCATTTCGAACTGGCCGCGGGTGGGGCGAGCCGTAACCAGACTAGAAATTGTACGCCGCCCGATGCCCGAACGGGAGTGCTCGCGGACACTGACGGGTTAGTGCGCCTGCTACTGGCCAGCCTGGATCTTCGGCGTCATCAAGCCGATGTGATCCACGTTGGCGGCTCTACCGATATCGATGACGTCAGCGATATAAGCGAAATTCACATCGTCGTCGCCGCGGACGAACATCACACGCTCGGCGCGGTTGGCGTAGATCTCGGTCAGCCTGGGCAGCAGATCGACGTGATTGACGTCGGTTTCGTTGATCTTATATGACGGCTGTTGGCCAGGCCGGTAAATTACCTGAACGACAATCGTGCGATCGTTGGGCTGCTGCTGCTGTTGCGGATTCTTGGGGGGCTGGGGTACCAATGCATCAAGCCCCCTCGGGGTCACCGGCACAATGACCATAAAAATGATCAACAGCACGAGCAGAATGTCGATCATGGGCGTGACATTGATCTCCGACATGCTGCCGGACCCACCCATCGAAAATGCCATGGCTTAAACTCCTCGCTTCCTAGAAAAATGGCTTGACAGGCAATTCGGAGGCAGGCCTTACTGCCCACCGATCTGATTGCCTTCGCGTCTCTGCGTTAACAGGCCGACCTCTTCCACGCCGGCCGTGCGCACATCGTCGATGGCGTCTTCTACGGCCTTGAACTGCGAGCGGGCATCGGCGCGGAAATAGATGGTCTTATCGGTCTTGTCGGCAAGTTTGTCGCGGACCAGACTGCCCAGCTGGCTGGGGTCGACTTTGTTCTGGCCCATAAACACGCCGCCGTCGCGAGTGACTGCGATAACAATCGCGTCTTCTTTGTCGGCGTCAGGCATGGCGACAGCGTTGTCCACTTTCGCCAGGTCGACCGCCACTTTGTTCTGCAACATCGGCGTGATGACCATAAAGATGATGAGCAGCACCAACATCACGTCTACCATCGGGGTGACGTTGATGTTGGAATTAACCTTTTTGCCTTCGTCGCGAACTGTGATTCCCATTGTGCAGACTCCGTGGGTCTTATTTTTCTGCCGGATGCAACCCGGCTCTTCCCGAACTCAAGCCTCTGGCGCGAACCTTAAGATGCCGGACAGGAGTCATCGCTGTCTCCCGCCCGGACGTTACTCTCGCTCGGGCCGCGTCGCGCTAGCGCTTGTGGCTCTGCTTGATAAAGTAGTCGACCAGCTCGCTCGAGGAGTTATCCATCTCGACATCGAAAGCCTCGACGCGCCCGGTGAAGTAGTTGAAGGCCATGACGGCGGGAATGGCGACCAGCAGCCCGAAGGCGGTGGTGACCAGCGCTTCTGAAATACCGCCGGCGACGGCACCAATACCGGCGATCTTCTGTGTCGCGATGGCGTCGAATGCGTGCAGGATGCCGACCACGGTACCGAACAGTCCGACGAAGGGCGCGGTTGCGCCAATGGTTGCCAGCACCGACAGACCCCTCTTCAGCTTGGCGTGGACAATGGCTTCGGCCCGTTCCAGAGCGCGGCCTGCACTGGCGATGGTTTCGTCGGTGGCTTGGCCCGCCGATGCGCGGAACTCCTGCAAGCCTGCCGTTACCACCTCGGCCAGATGCGACTTCTTGCTGCGATCGGCGATCTTGATGGCTTCTTCAAGCTTGTTGTCCTTCAAGGCGCCGGCCACTTTGGGCGCAAACTCGCGCGACTGCTTGCGGGCGGCAGAGAAATAGAGATAGCGGTCGATCATCACGGCCAGGGACCAGACCGACTCGATGAACAGGACGATGGCCACGGTGCGCGCCATCCATGCCATGTGAGCCCAGAGTTGCAAGGGGCTAAAGCCAACGGTCTGACCTTCTTCCTGGAACATTGCCAGACTATTGACCGCGTGCGATGCGAAATGTGCCAGTTGAGCGAGAATCACTGAATCGTTCCTCCTAAGGAGATTCTTTTAGACTGAGTCGAACCCGCGCGGCGGGCGGTTACATGGAATGCGAACCTTTCGGAAAACGCATTCACGCCAAAAGTAAAACTCCCTGCCCATGCAGCGGCAGGGAGCCGAAGATTGCATCACCCACCCAGGGTGAAGACGACATTAACGGTGGTATCTACCTCAACCGGCTCGTTGTTGAGCAAGTAGGGTCGGTAGCGCCATTGCCTCACGGCGTCCATGGCTGACTGTTGCAGCATGGCGGGACCGCTGACCACGTGGAGGTTCTCAATCGTGCCGGTTTTGGAAATGGTGGCTTGCAGCACTACAGTTCCGGATACGCGTGCTGCTTTGGCAATCGGTGGATAAACCGGCGTTGTCTTCTGAATGAGCAAACCGGCCGAAACGCCGGCCGAGATATTGACCTTCTTGGGGGCTGCGGCCTGCACCTTGGGCGCGTTTCCGCTGCCGAACATGCTGCCCATCACGCCATTGCCGCTGCCGCCCATGCCTTCCATTCCGGCCACGCCGAAGTTGGAGGGAGGCGCCTCTTTTTCAGTCACCATCTGAATGTTGTGCGGGATCTTCGTGGGAGCTGTGAGCTGGTTGTTCATCAACTCGGACTGCACGTGGACCACGTGAATCTCGGGCGGAGGCGGTGGAGGCGGCGGAGGCGGTGGCGGAGGAGGAGCCGTCAGTACAGTCGCCATCAGCGCTGTCGGCAACGCCTCAGGGTAGATCAGAGGAATGAGGATCAACAAAATGAGAATCGCCCCGTTGATCCCGCCGGTGACCAACATCCATCGGCCGCTCTTGGTCTTGATCCTTTTCGCTGATTCGAATGTGGAGTCTTCAAACATGGCAACCTCGGCAATCGAGTTTGGTTACTTCTATTTTAGACACCGCGTGAAACACAAATGTTCCCGCCAGTAAAATACCCCTTTACAGAAGCGTGACAACACTATCAGAGACGGTATGCCTCCTGCAATGAATGCTGCGAAATTGGTGCAATTCCGGGAGCGCCTTCGTACCTCTTTCGGGATGTCGGATGCCGTCTGCGGCGCGCCGGTAAAGGCCGCACGGCCATCATAAACCCGAATCGCCCCATTGGACGTGGATGAATCGAGGCTAATCAGACTTTCCATGGGCCGTTTCCTATGCCTTAGACCTATGCCCCAGACCTATGCTTTCGACCGGCGAGCTGCGGGCAAGGCCACGGCTTTGCCCTTGCCGGCACGCCATTGTTGCCATGCCACCAACATGGGTGCCGCTACGGCAATCGATGAATAGGTGCCAATCAGAATCCCAATCACCAGAGCAAACGAGAATCCGTTCAAAACCTGACCGCCGAAGACAAACAGCGAAAGCACGGTCAGAAACGTGAGGCCCGAAGTAAGCACGGTCCGGCTCAGCGTCTGATTGATGCTGCGATTCACCAGATCGGGCAACGGCTCGCGCCGGCTGAGACGCAAGTTCTCGCGGATGCGGTCGAAAACCACGATGGTGTCGTTCATCGAGTAACCGACCAATGTCAGAATTGCGGCGATCACGGTGAGGCTGATTTCGCGGCCGGTCAGGGCAAATGCGCCCACGGTGATGAGCGTGTCGTGGAAGCAGGCAACAACCGCTGCTACGCCATAAATGAGCTGAAACCGGAACCAGAGGTAGACCAGCATACCGGCCATGGAGAGCAGCACCGCCTTGGTGGCCTGCTGTTCCAGTTGCTTGCCTACGGTAGCACCGACCGCGCCAACCCCAACGCCGGTGTCGCTAAAAGGATTGTTGTAATGGGCGTGAAGCGCATCGACGACCTGCTGGCGGCCGGCGTCGAGTGAGTTCTCGTTGGCTGCCTCAGGCAGGCTGATCAGGACTTCGTTCTGGCCCGGTTCGCCGTAGGTCTGGATGCGCGAGTCCTTGATGCCGGCTGCATCGATGGCCTTGCGGATGGCGTCGATGTCGGGGCGGTTGGCAAATTGAACCTGCACTTCGGTACCGCCGCGAAAGTCAATGCTTAGCGGTATTGGCGTGCCGGTGTGCGTCCAATACCAGCTCATTTTGATGATGCCGGCCACGCTAAAAATCATGGAAAAGGCAAGGAAGTACCACTTCCATCCCAGCCAGTTCACGTTGACGCCGCGAAAGAATTCCACTGTCTCTCTTCCCTTCCCCTGAGCCTTCAGCTCCTGATCCCCGTTCTCTATTCTCTGTTAAATCGAAACCATCTCCCCGGGTTTCAGGTTGTTCAAGTGTGCCTCAAAGATGACGCGCGAGACATAGACTGCAGTGAACAGGTTTGCCAGCAGACCAAATGTAAGAGTTACCGCAAATCCCTTGACCGGGCCGGTTCCGAAGAGAAACAAAATCGCCGCCGAGACGATGGTTGTGACGTGTGTATCGACGATGGTCACCCAGGCGTGTGCGAAGCCCTGATCCACGGCCGCCGACGCCACCTTGCCGGCGCGAATCTCTTCGCGGATGCGCTCGAAGATCAGCACGTTGGAGTCGACGCCCATACCGATAGTGAGAATGACTCCGGCAATGCCGGGCAGGGTAAGCGTGGCTCCGGAATAGCCCATGAAGCCGAGCAGGATGATAAGGTTCAGGAACAAAGCCAGGTCGGCGTTTATGCCCGAGCTGCGGTAGTAGACCAGCATAAAGACCATCACGAGAAGCACGCCGACGATGGCCGCCGTGACCCCTTCGCGAATGGAGTCGGCGCCCAGCGAAGCACCCACAGTGCGGTCCTCGAGAAAATTGAGCGAGGCCGGCAGCGCGCCGGTGCGCAACATCTTGGAGAGTATCGTCACTTCGTCCTCCGTGAACTGGCCCTCGATCTCGCCGCTGTCGCGGATAGGCTCCTTGATGACAGCCACCTCGCGCACGCGGCCCCCCATGACAACGGCCATGTACTTGCCGACATTGGCGCTGGTGTAGTCCCAGAAGCGATTGCCGGCATCGTCGGTGAGCGTGAAGTGGACCATCCTCTGCCCCGTGTTCGAGTTGACGCTGGGATCGGCAGAACGGAAGTCGCTGCCTGAGACAACGGGTGCGCGATCAATGATGTACACCTTGTCGGAGTCTGATCCGGTAGCTAGGGCCCCGGAGCCGTGAAGGACCTCCTGGTCGGGCGGAAGCACGCCGTTAACACTGGCCAACGCGGCTTGCTCGTCGGAGAATCCGGTTCCGTCGCCAACCACGGGATGAATTTCAAGGCGCGCCGTGGATTGAATGATGGCCTTCACGCGATCGAGGTCGCTGACGCCGGGCAGTTCAACGAGGATCTGATTTGCGCCCAGACTGTAGGGAGCGATGAGCGGCTCGCTGACGCCCAGTTGATCGACGCGATCGCGGATCGTCTCGATGGCCTGCTGAACGGTCTTCTCTTCGAGTGACTTCTCGACCAGCGGCTTCATGGTCAGCGTCCAGGAGTTGTCGGTGCTGCCGGCGTTGACGTCGTATTCGCCGGAGAACTTTTCGTCAAGCAGCGACCGCACGTCGCTGGCCTTGGTGGCCGGCGTGCCCTCGATCTGCACCAGTTCCGGCTTGCTCGGATCGGGCTTGTAGACCTGGGAGTAGTTGAAGTTGCCGCTCTTAAGAGCGTCTTTGACGCGCGCCACGGCGCTGTCGGTTTCGTCGCTCACCGCCTCAGCCACCTGCACCTGCAGGATGAGGTGCACCCCGCCCTGCAGATCGAGGCCAAGGTGAATGCGTTTGGTGACGGCGCCGAGCAGGGCCTTGCCCGAAACTCCCTGGGGAATTCCGAAGATGCCATACAGGCATACCAAAAGGAATGCAAGGATGAGGGCAATCTTGTTCTTGAGATCTTTCTTCATATTGAATTCTCCAGGCCCTCCAGGCTGTCAGTTCTTCGCCGAGTCCGAAGCGGCATCCTGGGTGGTGACCGAAGCAATCGCTGTCTTGGACACTTCCAGCTTCAGGTTGTCGGGCGGCACGCGGATGATAATGGAGTCGTCCTTGATCGACAGGATCACGCCGCGGATTCCACCTGAGGTGGTGACGCGGTCGCCGGATTTGATGCTCGAGAGCATCTCCTGCCATTGCTTTTGCCGCTTCTGCTGCGGGCGAATCATCATGAAGTAGAGCAGCGGAATAAACAGCAAAATGGGCAGCAGCATGGAAAAGCCGCTTCCCGCTCCAGGGGCAGGAGAAAGCGGCCCCCACATCGCAAGACTTGTTAACCCACTCATCCTTCGCTTATATCCCTTGCTTGCCCACGCACCCGCTTCCGCCGGCTCAGGGCACAGGCTCACCCGGCATTCTCTGCCGGGGCCTCAATTCAAGATTTGTCTCCGGGAAAGGTCCCGGGCTCGGCCGCACATGGCCCAGCCTCGGAAGGAGGTTCCCTTCTTGGCTGCCCGGGCAACGATCAAGTTCCCTTTCCGTACCCGGGTTCGCTCGGTAACCCCTAGCCTGCTTCCTGTTCGACAGAGCCTTCCTTTCGGATTCTGGACAAGAAAAGGGTCTCTTACCCTCTCCTTTTGCGGACCGGATGCCGAAAGAATGCCTATTCAAGATAAGAAATGTGCGGACTATGTGGTGTCAAGAAGGCGGGGAACGAGCGAGCTAGGGAGCGCGCCGGACTAGGATGGCGGATCGGCCGGCTGCCAGTAGCGCAGCTCGGGATGGGCGCACGAAAGACAAAGCCGTTGACCATCGACGATCGCGACCCGGCCGAAGTTGACGCCTTCCCCGCAGCGGGGGCAGACGACGCGTCCCGCCTTGTAGCCCGGTAAATCGGCGGGATCGATCTCGATCCCCACCCACTGCTCCCGGAAGAGCAGCGAGTCAGGCAGTTCGCGGTAGGCCTGCATCTGCTGCTTCTTGGTTTCGAGTCCGGGGTAGAGGCGCGCGGCATGTTCGCGTGAGTCTTCGAGCGCCACGATGCGGATCGCACGGCTCCCGGGGGGATCGACGGTAGAAAGATCGACAAAGGTGGTGGCCATCTTGCCCCAGTCGCGATATTTGAGGGCGCGCTTGCCCAGGCGGCAGCCGGTGACGAGCGCAATCGCGTCGGTGGCACAGCGATCGATTTCGACGTAGGTGATCAGACGCTTGCGGTCCGCGCCGCGCGGGTCGGAGATGCCGAGGCGGGCGAGCCCGAGGAGCGCCATGCGCACCCCGAGGATCTGGCCTGCGCAGAGGTGCCCATGCGCGGCTTCCGCCTGCCGGAGAAGCTGATCGAAGGGTTCCATTTTCGTTGTCCGCTGTTCCCTGTTCGCTGCTGGCTGTTCGCTGACTTGCCGACTCGCTGATCTTGCTACTTCGCCGTTGCCGCGCCGGCCGTTTCGGCCTCATCTTCCGTATCCTCGACCAGCACCACCGAGCCAGGAACAATGTCGTAGCTTACCGCATCGTGGCC
>Ga0187851_10001441_pt1 | contig 22787 bp, 22 predicted proteins | sample June2016WEW_6_10_FD_132997 | JGI IMG/M metagenome (GOLD analysis project Ga0187851, IMG submission 132997) | Peatland microbial communities from SPRUCE experiment site at the Marcell Experimental Forest, Minnesota, USA - June2016WEW_6_10 | ecosystem: Environmental > Terrestrial > Soil >...
CATTATTTATCAGAATATCGATTGTCCCCAGTTCAGTCTCTATGGCGTGCACTACCCGTCTAACCTCATTCAAATCCGTCACATCCATCTTGAAGGCACGGCTGCGCGAACCCATCGATTGGATCTCCTGCGCTCCGGCTTGTGTCTTCACCCCGCCTTGCTGCGCGAAATGCCCGGCCAGCACACTGTACTGTCTGAGTTTTTCCGGATCGCTTTCCTGCCCCCTAGATCAGAATATCGGTAAGCACCACATCAGCACCGGCCCGACCCAGAGCAAGCGCAATGGCACGGCCCAGCCCGCGTGATGCGCCGGTGACTAATGCAATTCTATTTTTTAATTCCATGATTAGCCATCCTTTTTATTCATTCTAATAATCACCTCTGGAAAGATTAAATCTCCCTCCTCTAAAGAGAGGAAGGAGATTTAAGAAAAGGAGGGATATTAGAAAGAATTTCCCGTATGAAGAATATTTTCTCTTCGACAGTCATCATATTCAAACGCTGCATAAATAACTTTTACCGGGGTGTGCGTCCCTGCAACGGTCGCCAGCACTTTTCGATATAGCCTAATTCGTTCCTCCACCACGGACGATCAAGTGATGGCATAGGCGCTCTCATTACACCCTCGGGAATAAGAGACTCATGTTTCTGCCACGGGCCGATCTTGTATTCATCCATGGCGTATTCTCTGCCCAGATTCGGATTTTGCGTGCATGCGGGCGTAAGCGCAGCAAGGAAGCGCATGACACATGTATTGCATCGCGAGCACCGGACGATCTCTTTTACTTTTCCGGCTTCAAGCTTGTTCACGTATTCCGGATCGCAGTAAAGCTGCCTTCCCATAGCCTGGAGATCGTACTTGCCTTCGGCGATGTTTTTTTCGATTTTGACCGGATCATGCTGCGAGGACACAATGACAGGAATTTTCAGCGCCTTTTTGAAAGCCTCTCCATGCTCGGGTATATGCCTGGAACGGTCCATGTCCGTAATGAGATGGCCGGACTCCTCATAACCGGCGCCGTCGGACAAACTGATATAATCCAGACCTATCGCCTGCAAGTCTTTGGCAACATCGATCATCTCTTCCTCGGTCAGGCCGTCCTGCATATGCTCTTCCGCGCTGATCCGGCACCCGACGGCAACACCCGGGCAGGCATAGCGGATCTGTTCTGCGACCTCCATGAGGAAACGCTTGCGGTTGCGCCATTCTCCGCCGTACATGTCCGTGCGTTTATTAGAGAAAGGAGACAAGAACTGATGCTCGAGATACCCGTGCGGGCCGTGAATCTCTATGGCATCGAACCCGCAGACGACTGCGAGCTGGCAGCTATTGGCGAATTCCTTCTGCTGGCTGCGGATCTCTTCTATGGACATCTCCCGCGTCATTTGCCCTGTCATATAGTATCTAGTATATTCAATAACGGCATAAAGATCCGCGCAATGGTTGGGCGATTTTTCAGCGGCTATCTCATAGGGTAGCCCGGCAGTCGGAGCCGGGGCCAGCTTATGGTGATCATAGGAATGACCTTGCCTGCCAAACCCAATGGTCATCTGAGCCGCTATCCTGGATCCGAAATAGTGAACCCTGTCGGTCAGGTTGTTCATGCCAAGCATATGTCCCTGATGGTAGAGATGCGGATTCCTGCCGGCCGGGAACTCTCCCGCCAGCTTGGTGCCCATAATCGCGCCTGTCGTGATGAGTCCGGTGCCGCCTTTTGCCCTGGCCCCGAAATAGGCAACATACTGCTCTCCCACTTCACCATGCGCACCTGACAATGCCTCGTTCATAGGAGCCATGACAATCCGGTTTTTCAACTCAATCGCACCGATTTTAACAGGCTTTAAAATGTTCTCAAATTGTTTCCTTCCTTCTGATTTTTCAGTCATAACTTACACCCCTTCCTAAAATTATTATTTAACTCTTCTTTTTGTTGTATCAATTCCCAGGAGACGGCCAAGATTTCCGCCAAACATTTTGGCCTTGTCTTCTTCTGTGATAGCGGGGTATCCGTATCCGACCTGCATGTCTTCCGGAATCTGGAACTCGGCCAGACCCTTGACCGCATTGGCGATCTGAATACCATAGCCAGCATAATCCGTACCCCAAGTGATGCGATCCGGGCCGACGAAGCGCATGGCCTCGCCTAGAAGCTTGGCAAACTTGCGCGGTGCGGTAATAGCCCAGGGAACGAGCAGACTCATGCAAATGTAGACATTAGGATGACCCAGGGCCACCATATTGAGAACGTCACTGTAAGGGTAACCCATATGGAAGGCATTGATCTTGAGATCCGGAAAGTCGCGCGCCACATCGTCGAGCTGTTCGGGATGGCAATACTTGCTCTTGCCCGGCGGCACCCAGCAGAATCCCGTATGCATATCCAGTACAATGCCCAATTCCTGCGCCTTTTCATAAAACGGCCACAGTTCAGGGTCGTTCATGCAGGTATCTTCGGGTGAATAATACTTGAATATCCTGGCCCCTTTTTCCTTGACCCAATACTCCAGTTCCCAGATGGCGTTCTTAACCCCGCGCTGTTTGATCGGTGAAATGTTGGGCTGGTACATGAACCGGTCCGGGTTAGTCTCCACAACCTTGGCCATTTCGCCGTTGGAAACCCATCGGCTGGAAAAACCTGTCGTATCCATCATGGATTCAGGAAGCAGGCAGGCGATATCCACACCGTGCTTGTCCATGACCCTTAAGATGACCTGCGGGTCGCCGCTCTTGATCGCCTCCCATTCTTCCAGACCTTCCAATGCCTTCGTTACGAGCGACAGAGGCGCGCCGGCGACCAGCGGCCGTGAGATGTGCTCTATAGCACGCCACCACATCTGCACCCCTGGAAAATGATTCAGGTGTTCCATGTCGCCGATAAGGTGGCACTCCGGATCGATCTTGAAATAGTTATCTTTATTCTTTTTACTCATACGTATCCTCCCTGCCTATAATAATTTAACTGATCATCCTGTCTTTACCTTCCCAGAACTTCTTTTTGATATCTTTCTTGACAATCTTGCCGACGATGGTTTTTGGAATATCGTTCCAGAAGGCCACCGCCTTGGGGCATTTGTATCCGGCCAGGTTGTTCTTCTTGCAGTGCTCGATGATCTCTTCTGCCGTCATGTGCTTGCCGGGACGAAGCACAACAACGGCCTGAACCACTTCGCCCCATTTCGCATCGGGCGCTGAAACGACGGCGCATTCCTTTACGGCCGGATGCTGGTAAATGATATCTTCCACTTCCTTTGGATAAACATTCTCGCCTCCGGAAATAATCATATCCGCCTTGCGGTCAGTCATAAAGATATAGCCGCCCTCATCCATGTAGCCCATATCACCTGTATGATACCAGCCGCCTTTCAGGACGGCTTCGGTCAGTTTCGGATTCTTCCAGTATCCCATCATGACATGCTTTCCCTTGGCGCATATTTCGCCATACTCACCCGGGCTCAGCGGGTTATCATTTTCATCCACAATTCTGACTCGTGAGTTCGGCATCGGTTTACCGGCGCTGACCAAATACTTCGACAGCGGTCCATCCAGGTGATGATCCTTCCATGATAAACCGGATATGCCCGCGCCAGCTGTTTCTGTTGCGCCATATCCCTGGGCGAATTTATTCCCGAATTTCCGAATGCATTTTTTTAGAACTTCCGTTGGGAAGGGACTGCCAGCATATGTTAGAAACTTTAAGCTGGAGAGATCGTAATTCGCGACGCTCGGCCAATCGACCATCCAGCCGTAAATCGTGGGAACAAGATTCATATGGGTGCATTTTTCGTCTTCGATCAGTTTAAAGATTGTGTCCAGATTAGGTTTGCGATTGATGCATACCTTGCCCCCGACGAGTAATATCGCCAGAATCGGCCACCAGGACACATGAAAGATAGGAAGAACAAAGCAGGTGGAATCATCTTCCGTAAATCCGTTGGCCAAGGCAGACATAATACCGGCTAAAACTGCGCTGCGGTGTGAAAGCATCACGCCTTTGGGCAATCCTGTGGTTCCGCCCGTGTACATCAAAATGGCCAGATCGTTTTCATGGATATCAAATTGATCCAAATCCGGTTCCAAAGCGGGCGATATGTCCAACACCTTATCGTAATCAAGGAATCCGCAGACAGGATTATCAAGGCTCACCCATGCTTTAATATTCTTGAAGCCATTTTTCATTTGTTTGACTTTTTCTTCATACCCGTCGCCGATAATAAAGAAAGTCGTTTCGCTGTTGTTGATGATAAATGCAATCTCGTCGTCGCCCAGACGAACATTGACCGGCGTGACGCGCACGCCTATCTTGGCCGCGGCAAAATAGACTTCAAGATACTTGGAGCAATTATCGGCCATGACGGCAAGTCCGTCTCCCTTACTGCAGCCTGCTTTGATGAGAAAGTTGGCAAATCTGTTGATCCGTTCGTTAAACTGTTTGTAGGTATAACGTTTGCCTTCAAAAACCACGGCAATATTATCCGGCCATAATACGGCGCCGCAACGAGGGATATCTCCTAATGTGTACATGTCATATCTCCTTTGTCTACGTTTACGGCCACGACTTGGGCAGGCCCTGGAACTGCATCAACATGTTCCGGCTCATCTCGTTGGAGATGGGTGAGAACTGGATCTGGTAGGCATCGCGCAGGAACATGGAGACCGGATACTCGTTGCAGATGCCGTACCCGCCGAAGATCTCGGCTCCAAAGGTCCCGGCGTGACGCGCGCCCTCGGCCGCCACCAGCTTGGCCATGGTCGCCTCCATGTGAAAGGGCTTGCCGTTGTCGCACAGCCAGGCGGACTTGTAGGTCAGGTTGCGGGAATTTTCCAGGTTGATGTACATGTCCGTCAGATAGTTCTGCAGGATCTGGAAGCGGCTGATAGGTCCGCCGAAGGCGTTTCGCTCCTGGACGTACTTGAAGCAGAAATCGTAGATGGCGGCGATGATGCCGACACCCATCATGGCCACGCCGATCCGTTCCGGATTCAGCACTGTCATAATTTCATAGAAGGCATTGCCGCGCGTGCCCAACATGTTTTCCTTGGGAACTTCCACATTGTCATAGAATATCTCCACACTTTCACAATGATGACAGCTGATCTTCCCGATCTTGCGAATCGTAATTCCCGGGGTCTGGCGAGGGACCATAATGGTGGTCCATGATTTGCTTTTTTTGGCATCTCTTTCCGTCTTACAGATGGTGACCAGCGAATCCGCCACATGAGCCCCGGTGATAAATATTTTTTGCCCGCTGATGACCCACCGGTCGCCCTTGTCTTCGGCAAAAGTGGACAAAGCCCCCAGGATATCCGTCCCGCCGCCAGGTTCGGTCAGCGCCATGCAGGTTTTGAATTTGCCTTCAGCTATAAGCGGCAGATACTTTTTTTTCTGCTCCTTTGTGCCCAATTCTCCAATGAAGCGAACACCAAATCCCGCTGTAGTGCCTACAGCCAGAGCAACCGACATGGATGCTTTGCAGATTTGCTCAAAGCCTGCCATTACATCGACCATCCCCAGACCCTGCCCCCCATATTCAACCGGCACCGCCGCGGAAAACATCCCTAAATCGGCGAATTTTTGCCAAAGGTCGTCCGGTGGAAAATCAACATTTTCATCCATCCATTTCACTTGTTCGTAATGAAGCTCCTTCTCGCAGAACCGCTTAACAGTCTGCTGCATGATAAGTTGTTCTTCGGTAAATCCGAAATCCATAATACTCCTCCTATTTTTGTTTGCTTACGGCATATTATTCACAATGCCCGGTTCGATCATGTACCAGAGACGCTCCGGTATAATCTTCGCCGCCACATAAGCAATTTTATTCCCCACACCGGGAATACATAAAACGCTGTTCTTTTTCTCCAGCTCACGCAATGAAGCGCTGACGACCTCTTCGGGTCGCATCCATTTTCTCGCCGGTTTATCCTCAATAATATTCATATCCACACCAAGTCCTCTGCCGAGGTCGGTCCTCGTGAAACCGGGAAGCACGCATTGAATTTTAATTCCATGGGCTCTTAGTTCACAATGGAGGCACATGGAGAAATTTTTCATAAATGCTTTGGCAGAACTGTATGTTGTGCTCAGCGACATGGGAGTGACGGCTTGAAGAGACGCTACATTGATAATGGTACCCACTTTTCTTTCTATCATGCCGGGAATCACTGCGTGCGTCAGTTTCATCATGGCGATCACATGCACAAGAACCATCTTTTCCTGCTCAATAATGTCTTCCTGATGGTAGAAACCCTTTGTAGTGAATCCGGCATTGTTTACAAGGACATCAATGGGACAGGCTTTCTTGATTTGCTCAGTGAGCAGATCAACATCTCTTTCATTGGACAATTCAGTGATAGCTACAATAACTCTCACCCCAAACCTTTTTTCGGTCTCACGCGCGACGTTTTCAATGATATTTCTTCTCCGGCCTGTGATGATGAGATCATAGCCCCGTGCTGCCAGACTATGAACATATGCTGCACCGATGCCGCTTGTTGCACCGGTGATCACAGCTTTTTTTCTTCCATTTGTCATGAGCATTAATCGCACACCTCACTCCTCAACAACTTCAAAATTACCTCACATTGAGAGAATCCCTATCTTTTGGGGTCTCCTTACTTTTTCTTGTCCGAGGCGACATTCATCTGTTTCTGAGCGGCCACCAGAACCTCGGGCTTTTCGCGAAAAGTGTCCATCACCGCCTGGATATCAGGGGCATAGATCAACCACTGAATGGCATTGCGTTCCAGTGCAAGCGCCGCGTCCAGGCTGCCGCACTCCAGCGAGCGCCCCATGACCTCCTTTGCCATGCGCAGAGCGATGACCTTTTTTGAACTGATATTCGCTACGATTTCACCCAACTTTGCTTCAAACTCATCGTCCTTAAACACACGGGTCAGAAAACCCATTTCGTACATGTCTTGGGCCGAATAATCTTTGCGTCCGCTGTAGATGATCTCACGCGCACGGAAGATAGGCATGGCACGGGCAATGCGCACCGTGCCGCCCCATCCGGGCAGGATACCCATGTTGATCTCTGTGGTGCCAAACTTGGCCGTCTCCCTTGCATAAATCAAGTCGCACATCAGGGCGAGTTCAAGGCCGCCAGCCAGGCAGTGGCCGGTAACTTTGGCGATGACTACTTTTTCACAAAGCTCAATCGCCTTACCAATGCCATAGCCGTCGTGAGCCAGCCAGTTCATCGATTTATTATGTTCGGCTAATGATGGAAAGACACTCAGGTCGCCACCCGTGCAAAAAGCCTTCCCATTTCCGCCGAGGACGACCACTGCCACTTCGGGAACATCTCTGATATTCCGGAAAGCATCAAACAGCTCGGCCGCCATTTCCCGGTTGATGGCGTTGTACTTGTCCGGCCGGTTGAGCGTTATGTTACAGACCGATCCTTTGATCTCATAGATAATGGTCGTATATTCATTCATTACAGACCTCCTTACTTCTTGACCGGCCGGAAATACGGCAGGAAGAAACCTTCACGTTCATGGAATACGACCTCAACCGGCATATCGAATTTGATATCATCCGGTTTGCACTCAACAATCCTGGTCATCATGCGGATACCTTCCTCCAGATCGACATAGGCGATGGTATAGGGAAGCTCATCCATAAACTTGGGCTCCACCATGCTGTAGGCCGTGGAGAATGTTAAAATTGTGGCCTTGCCGCTCGCCTCGATCCAGTCCAGATTGCCTGACCAGCACTCGGGACAGAATTTTCTCGGATAGAATATTTTTGATTTACAGTCTTTGCAGACCTGAACAAGAAGTTTTCCCTGTTTTGTTCCCTCCCAAAATTTTTCCGACCACGGTTGCGTCTCCGGAATAGGTTTTGTCATATCGAATTCCATTATTTAATCTCCTTTCCCCAGATAGTGGCGATGTTGTTGAATCCCGATCCGCCACCTGCATTCTGGTAAACATATTTACAATTCTTTACCTGGCGCTCTCCCGCCTTGCCCATAAGCTGACGGGCTGTTTCCACATAGCACGCCGAACTGACACCTGAACCTGTGTGTCCTCTGCCCGGCGCATCACCGATTGTTGACCAGGGAATATCCCCGCCAAAGGACATGCGGCCTTCAAGAAAGTACTTACCACCCTGACCCGGAGGGGCAACCTCGAGCCATTCAGCTATCAGTGGATGCGCCAAAGGATATGCCAAGTAACAATTCCACAGGCTCACATCTTCCTTCGTGATGCCGGCCTGAACCATGGCCTCCTTGGCCGTAACGCGGAAACCTTCCGCAACTTTGTTAAAATCGCGCATGACGCAGGTTCCGCTGAAGTACCGCACGGAATCACCCAGCTTATAAGCCGCTGGACGTTTCATATTTTTGGCATCTTCGGCTGAAACAACAACCATGGCGCAACCGCCGTCGCCCAGGACATTACTCTCTCTCTTATGCAGGGGCGTATTGAGCATGTCGGAGGCCAGGACCTTCTCCACCGAAGGCACATCCTTGCCATAGAAGAAGGAGTTCGGATCCCTGGCTGCCCAACTCCTGAGCGCCGTCACTACCGAGGCCATCTGTTCGGGAGTACAGCCAGACTCATACATATAGCGATTGGCCATCAAACCCATGATAATGTTGTAGGTGGTGCCATATGGATATTCCCACTGGAGGTCCACCCCGGCCTTGGCAAAGTAATTGATCTGATCCATCATGGGAATCGTGGAATGGAGGGTGACATGCTGCACAATCACTGCCTTGGCGACACCGCTCGTTACCCACTGCTCGGCCAGCCTTACGGCGTTCGAGGTTGATGCCCCGCCGGCATTAACACTGACCGTATCCTTGCAACCTTTAAGACCCAGTTCTTCGGGCAGCTTGCCATAGGAGAGCTCTGCCGATATCTTAGGCTGTGCCAGCGGAGAGACGCTGATGACACCTTCGATATCATTCTTGTGGAGACCGGAATCCCTGACCGCATCCATACACGTATCGTAAATAATATCCCAATGCGTACGTTCCGGCATGTTACGCGTAGGAACCTCGCCAATACCAATAATAGCGATTTTTCCTTTACTCATCATGTTTATTATTGAACCCCCTTTCCTGAGGAAATATTAAAATGTTCTTCTACCAGTACTGTAACGTTTGGTATTATAGTATATAGTTACGTGGCAAATTATTGTCAAGTATTTTTTAATAATGAGATAATTTTTTCTTTTTTTAAAGATATTTTCCGACAGGATATTAAGAACCGTAACTATCTGTTTTGTATAGAATTGTTGTCAAACAATATTTTACGTTTTCATTAGAAATATTGTGTGTAATTTTTAGATGTACTAAAGGCCCTGCATGATGATTGTGCTTACATAATTGATAACCTCATCCTCTGTGCATACTCCTCTTTCAATGAGCATAGCGCCATACTCTGCCATACCCATTATAAAATAACCGGCTATGACGCTGTCCGTTCTTTTCTTAATGTTGCTGTCCCTTTTGAATATATCATAATCGCGGCTGATAGGGCTGACCATCTGGCTTAAGAGGTTATTGAATTTTTTTCTGAATGCCGGCTTGTTGCCGACAGAAAGGCTTCTGACAAGATTCATCATTATTATCCACTTTGGAAATGAAGCAAAGAAGGCTCTGGCTCGTTTTATACTTCGTTCGACAATACTTTTTTCATCCTTTATTTCCTGCCATACACTATTATACATATTGTGAAAGACAATGTCCGCGCACTCTATGAAAAGCTCCTCTTTATTCTTAAAATGGATATAGAATGTTTCTTTGCTTATCTTCGCATGACTTGCAATATCAGCTATACTGGTTTCAGCATAACCTTTGCCGGAAAATAATTCCGTAGCCGATGATATTATTTTTTCCCTATGCCCCGGAGGAATTTGCACATTGCAGGTTTTTTTTTGTTGATCAAACTTTTTTACAAGTTCTTTACGAATGGCATCAAGCGATTTATTACCGGCGGCCTGCTTCTTTTTAATGAGATCGATTCCTTTGAGATGATCCGATGAATAGTAGGCTCTGGTTTTTCCTGTGCGCAAAGGCTGCGGAAGCAATCCTTCCCTGACATAGTACCGGATCGTCGAAACCGGCACACCTGAAACCCTCGCTAATTCTGAAATTTGCATGGCTCCTGTTTTTTTCATTTTTTAAACCTTCCTTCCTGGAAAGGCACACAGCCCAGGAAGAAATTCCAGAATTCTTTCTCTATATCTTCAGGCGCTTTCTTATTATTAAGTAAATAGTAATATATATATTCAGTTGCTCCCATTAAAAGGTAGGCTGCCAGTGTGCTGTTTTTTAACGGGCTGTTTCGTTGTTCAAGAACTATCTCGATGTCTCTCCTGACAGGCTCAATAAAGTTGAAAAATGTTTTCTCCATTTTTTCCTTATACTGAGGTTTATTAACCAGGGATGCGCGTCTGGCGATATTGAGCATATCAATCATATGAATCAAATTCTGATAGAAATGAAAACCGCGTGTCCTGAGTCGCCTTAAAGCATCCGTTTCTGCCTGAATTTCAGGTACGTCTTTCCCGATATCCAGGAATATTTTTTCCAGACATTCAAGAAAAAGTTCTTCTTTATTTTTGAAGTATTGATAAAAGGTGCCCTTTCCAATACTGGCATTACTGGCAATATCGGAAATTTTCACGGCATCGTAACCTTTCTGTCTGAATAATTTAACACTGATTCTTACAATTTCATCGCGAGCGCTGGTTAATAATTCACAATTATCTTCTTTCAGGACAGATGATTTTTTAACACCGTTAGCCAGCTTTTTCTTAATTATTACAAGTGGAACATTTTCTTTCTTGAGTTTTTGAATTTCCAGAATTCTTTTAAGATGCTCTTGGGTATAATAGGCCATTGTTTTGGCTGTCTTCAACGGCGCCGGAAGTAAACCTTCCAGGATATAGTACCTTATGGTAGTCATAGGAGTATTTGAAAAAACGCTTAACTCCGAAATCTTCATATGCCTGGGATGCTGATTCATGTTTTCAATCTTATAAAAATTAATTTACCAAACCATTAACATTATAGAATATTACTTATATCGCGTCTTTATTAAATTAACTATATACTATAATTCTAAGCAGTACCGTACTATATATTAATTAAATTGTCTAACTTGTTTTTATCGATTAAGATGATTCGCTGTAAATATTAAAATAAATTGTGATAAAATTTTTTAATTAAAATATAAAATTTTACATGGACGAGGCTAGTATCCATCTACATGGTTTCAGTCATGCTTGTCTTTCTACATTAAGAATTACTCTTTGAAAGAGAGTAACGCTTACTATTAGCAAAAATAGTATCACGAAGAACCGCTATTAGAGTTTATGCCGGATGACTCTCTTTCTCAAAACACGAAGGATCGCCCCTGACAAATGATGCTCCAGCGGCCGGTTCTTCAATGAATTTCATGCGCCAAAGAGGCTGTAAATTATCAAAGCCTCTCCGCGATAAAGCGCGGAGAGCTTCGATTCTTAAAGTTTTTATTTATTTTCCTCATTTTTCGGCGTATTCGGCGCAGTCGGCGTATTTTGAAGAATCATTTGAGATAACCACGCGTTTAATAAGTTGCCGCTTGAAGAGCCCTCCCCTCCTCCGACCAGAATCTGAGGCACAATCTGAATCTTGCCGGCCGCTATCTCCTGAATGAGTTTGATGATCGCTACATTCTGCTGACCAATGGCCTCCTTCTGCGCATTATAAGCAGCGGCAACACCGTCACCCTCAATCTTGCTCTTATAAGAATTACCGTCAGCCACCAGTATTGTTGCTTCTTTCGTACCCTGCGCCTGAAGAATCACAGAGCGCCTGTTACCATCAGCTTCCTTAACTTTGGCCTCCGCCCTGTCATTATTGATATCGATGGATAATTTAGCATCGATGACATCTTTCTGTTTATCCGCGCGTGACGATTTTTCCATGACCGCGATGCGTTTTTCCTGCGCCAGCGCCTCCTGGTCGTACTGGGCCTGCTGCTGATTGGCTATCTCCTTCTTGGTTTGGGTGTCCAGCAAGTCTTTGGGTATATCGATATAAGCAATGAGCAGGTTTTGCGCCTCCACATTATACTCGGAAAATCTATCTTTGGCGTGTGCCAGCGCTTCGGTCTGCAGGTCCGTCCTGCTTTGGAAAAAATCAATCGCTTTCTTTTCGCCGGCTTTATTCCTGAAAGATGAATCAATCAGGGGATGTACAATTTGGTCAATCAGATTGGCTACCGACCCGAACCTGGCGATGATGTAAGCCGCGTTGCCCGGTTGAATCCGGATCACCATGCGGACATTGACTTCCAGTTGAAAGCCGTCTTTGGAAGTCACCTTCAGGGGATCAAAGCTGTAGAGGACTCCGGCAGCCTTGGCCTCCGTCGGCTTAACTCCCTTTACTTCCGTGCCGATTCTTCCTTCGCTTGCCCAGTCGATGGTAACGGCGGAAGTTGGCACCTGATAGGCGGTGAAAGCAATCGCGTTGAGATTGTATTTTCCGGGCGCTATCGGCTCTCTCCAGATGCCGCGGGTGTATTTATCGATGATCAGTATTTTCTCCACATCTTCATGGATCGGACCGCAGAGTTTTCCTTCGCCGGTAGTTTGCGTCGGCCCCGCGGATGCTCTCTCCAGTTCCAGCCCTACGTTGGATCTGATTACGGCCACATATCCTGGAAGGACTTCGGCGATATCTTCAATTTTAATATCAAACAGGCTCGGATTGATGTAATATATACCCGGTTGCAGGGTATTTAGCTGCGGTCCACGGTACCCTTTGCTATCGATAAAGAGCTGCCCGTTTTGAAAAGATTTGTGATCTACCTCAGTGCCGTCATTATTCAGCGCCTTCGGGGCGATAATATAGCCTGTAGGCAGCGGAATGCCGTCTTTCGCGACGGCGATGCCGATGGTATTCTCGGCTATTCTTACCGCGGGAGATTTGGTAATATGGAACAGCACGGTATTGATCCGGTACGTGCCCGGACGCAGTATTCCCACCTACGGCCCCTTCTTTCCATGGTTGGCTAAAAACATCTCCGCGTCCTGAAATTGATTGCACTCGACTTCGTCGGCCAGCACTCTGCCTTTGGGCAACGGTTCGCCGTCAATGGATTCGACGATGCCGATAGTGGCAATATCCACCGTCACGATCGGAACTTTTGTGAACGACCAGATGATGGGCATCCTCCAGTAGAGCCCGGGCATCAAAGTACTCGCTTGAACGCCTGTTTCTCCGTGACGCGCGATGATTTGTCCTTCCGGCATTTTCCTGCCGAACATGTTCTTGGTAAGGATGCCGACCTGATAGGGTCCGATCAAACAAAAGCCGCGAAGAATAAACATCGCGACAACAAATAAAGCAATGAAACCCGGAGTCGTCCATCCTATCATTCCTATCCATTGTGTCATCATCGTATATCTCCTTTTTAATTATTTTAATGCCATTCGGGCTTAAGTCTGTTTGTGCAAGCAAGATTGAAAACCTGGCGTGTTTATATCTATCTTTGCTAATACCGCAAACATCAAAATTTACTTAATAACTCTTTAATGGAAAATGCTTATTTAATGATTACAGGTTCGTAGCATAAAATTTCAGTTTTGAAAACTGAGATTTTCAGAAAATTTTTCACAAGTCTGATCAACCGGAAAGCATTAACTTTGCTGCTGCACCTTATAATCGTTAAGCAACAAATATTTATTACAAAAAATGTTACATGGACTATGCTGGTGTCCATTTACTGAGGTTCAATGTTATGTAATTGTGAAATTTAAGCATTACTGGTTATAAGGTGGAACGAAAAATCAGCCGGCGCGGCGATCGGCCGGATTGATCTTCTTATCCTTATTCCTCAAAAATACTCAGGGTAGTTCTTCATAAGCTTTGACTCAAATTCATTGATCGGCATTAACATCTTATGCGTCGGCGCAAGTTTGCGTGCTATATCCCAACACCGCCAGGCCATGACCGTATTATACTGACTGTAATAAAGATCACCGAGATCTTTATAAACACCCGTGATATAAGGACTTGCTTTAAGCGCTTCAATGAAAAGTATTTTTGCTTCTTGAGTTTTGCCAAGGCGTATTTGCAGATTTGCTTCAAATATTTTTATTACATGTCCTTGATGCTTGGCCACACCCTCCAACTGTTGAAGCGCAATGAGATTATTCTCTGCATCTTCTTTCCTTTTCGAACTTAAGGCGGTTAATAATTTGTTTACGTTTTCATCTTTCTTTAAAGTTAGACTTTGCTCCTGAAATATTTGCGGAAACGGCAAGCCGGATGCAAGATTATACTCTAGATAGGCAAGCATGGTGTCGATGTAATTTCCATTTCGGTAATACTCATTCGCCCTGGATAGCAGCAGATCAAGGTGATTTTGCATATTAATAGTTTTTGAGTATTTTATATCGTTCAAGAATTTAGGAAGAGGGTCTGAGCCGTCAGCAAATGTTGTTGGATTGTAACCCGTAAGTGACAATATTTTTGGCGGAATGGTTCGAATCTGTGATATTTTTAAATCGTCACTTTCTTTAAATATATCGTAGCGATTAATATTAATTGATTCAGGAATTATGTTATCTGATGAAAGTTGTTCCAGTATTTGCGGATACCCGCCAAAAACATACCGAAAGAACTTAATAAACATTTTTTTATTTGCGGCAGAAACCTGCTCGCCTTGTTTAGTATATGAAAGCAACTCTTTTCCCGCCGCGGAGAAAGAGACAGAATTATTTAATGATGTTTGAGATAATTCAGATTTTTTGTCTTTTTGCTGTAATGAAAATAGATGCTCACTTAAAACAGGCAACATCAGATTATCTTCAATTTTAGCCGCCGCAAATGCCCCGCCTAACATGAGCCTGTTTTGAAATTCATACGTTCTGAAACCAATAATCGAAAATAAAGAGTCATCCTCAAATGTTTTATTTGTTAACTTTATGGTTAGAATTCTTTTGTTGGCGAAGTCGTACACATGTTTAATATCGTCTTGTACGTAACTGAAACAGGTATCTCCAATCTCCACCAACATTTTGGACTTATTTACTTCTTTTGAAATTTTTTTATCTGATGCTTGCTTTTCTTTGATCTTATGGACATCAATGTAGAATTGAATATCTGCAAAAACCTGGCTGGAAAAGCAGATGGATAAAGCGAATGCGATGACAACAAGCGTGATTTTTTTCATAACAGACTCCTTTACAGCATTGAATGATAACGAAAAATCAGCCGGAGCGCAGCGAGCGGTTCTATCGGCTCATTATACGGTTTTATGGTCTTATCTCCACGACGGTGCCATTTGGCACCAACTTATATATTTCTTCAATTTCTTTATTTGTAACGGCAATACAACCTTTTGTCCAGTTTAACCATGTGTGAAAATGACCAAGCCAGCCGAAGCCGTTCCTGATACCGTGAATCATGATGTTTCCGCCGGGAGAAACGCCAAGCTCTTTTGCCCTCTTTATGTCGCTCTCATTTGGATAGGATATATGCAGCGATAAGTGGTAAGAACTTTTTTCGTTGCGTGAATCAATTTTGCAGATTCCCTCCGGTGTTTTATTGTCACCGTCTTTTTCTTTTTTACCTTCGGAATGTCTTCCTAAAGCGATCTTGTAAGTTTTGATGACGTTCTCTTTTGAAAGAAGCGTTAGGCGTCTTGCTTTCTTTTCTATAAAGACCTTATCAATCAAAACGCTTTCCGCCGCAGAAGCAGAGAACGAGAAAAGAAGAAACAGGAAAAACATGTATTTCAAGACTTTCATCATTTTCATGATCTTATCTTTTCACGTATAAATCGGTTTTATATTTATTTTACTAAAATAAAATGAAGATGAAAATTTAACGATTGCTGATTGCAACTTAACATAAAATTAAGAATTTGAAAATTAAAGATTACAGAAATGGAGTGCAAGCTTGGGTGAATGGTGAATAGTTTTAAGTTTTCGTAGTGCGAGCCTTCAGGCTCGCTTGTTTTGCGGGTCTGAAGACCCGGACTACGTTATGAATGAACGGTCGAGTTAAAAAGACTCGACCGAACTGAAGAATTATAAAGATAATTTGATTAAAAATATTCCCTGTTCAGAAAAAATGTTCAGTAAAAAAAAGAAATGTGTTATTAATATTAAAGTTTCAGATTTATTCCAAATCCGATATTTAAATACAGATGATACGGAGGCTTTTATGGCTAAGAAAAACTTGATATTATTTATTGCGGCTGTTTTTTGTTTTCTGGGCGTTACAGGTTGTCTGAATCAGGTTTCCAAATCTTCATCATCGATTCCCCTGTCGTCATTTATGAGTCCTGTCGCGGAATCCAGAGAGGTATCCGGCAAGATTCCCCTGAGTCTGCCTGCTTCGGTTGCCATATTATTTGTCCCGGGAGTAGACAGGAACGTCATTCCTTACACAACATTGTATAAGGCCAGCGAAAATCTTAAAAAACAACTCCTGAAAAGCCCTAAATATATAAGTTCCGTTTCGATTATTCAGGCGGATGAAACAAAGAGTAAAATTTCCCTGAATGAAATCAAGCGCAGTTACGCGGCCGACATGGTAATCATCCTCACCTATCAACAGGATCAAAGAAACAGTCAATCCGGTGTGGCCGGACTTATGGATGCCACGGTTGTGGGCGCTTTTGTCGTTCCCGGTGTGGAAACAAAGACAACCACACTGGTCGACGCAAAGGTCATTCACATTCCCAATAAAGCGCTTGTTCTGCGAATAAGCGGCATGGATGAACGGGCAAAAAACGGGACTTCATACGGCGTGCAGACGAATCAAAAGGATGAGTCAATCAACGGATTACTGGCGGCAACGGATAATCTTGGAGATTCGCTCACCAAAGAATTAAGCAAGTTTGAAAACTATGATATCACGCAGGCGACCTCCATATTTTCTCCCGCTGCTGAAAACGCCGGCGATAATCAGCAGGGAAAAGATTACTGGGCAAGAGTGGATAACTATAAATCATCCGGCGGAGGCGCTTTCGGTTTCATTCCGTTACTGATAGCTTTAGGCATATGTGGTCTCGCTTGGCGCCGGGAATAATATACCTGACAATTTTTATATTGTCCGGCGTGATAAATACTTCCGCCTGCTTGACGGGCATTGCTTCCATGGATGCTTCACTTGTCATGCGCGGTGAGGTCTGGCGCGTGTTTACAGGACACCTGACGCATTTGAACTGGATGCATTATGCGCTGGATGCTCCGATTTTTTGCTTTGTTTTCCTGGTTTACGAAAGGAATGCAGGCGGATTTAATTCAATTTATCTCACTGTCTTCTCTGCAATCACTGTATCGTCGGCTGTCATCATCATGGGAATTCATCAAGTTTACGCTGGACTTTCCGGTTTAACCTGTGCCGGCATTGCCGCTGTGTTGCTCAAAATGGTTATGGACTCTCCCCGCCGTATTCTGCCTTATATGCTTGCTATTGCCTTTCTCGTTTACCTGTTATTCCTGCAGGAAACAGGCAACGGACTCAATGTGGCCAAAGAAGCACATGTGGCCGGCACACTGTCAGGTCTTATTTATGAATTCATCAGACAACAGACATGTGCCTCAACATCCAAAGCCTGATACTAAAATAAATTGAATTCGTAAGAGCGCAAACGCCTTCGCGAGCTTTCGGATAATCAAGCGGGGAAATAAAGGCGGGGGGGTTGTTTCCCCCGCCTTTTGTTTGCCGGTCAGGAAAATATTTCGTAAGATTTAGATATAGCTATCCTTTAAAATATCTTGATGCGCGCGAATTGATTAGTTGAGCCATTTGTGAAATAGAGATACCCGTCATCTGAAATGCTGCAGGCCGCGCTGTCGCCGTGCGAAAAGGGAAGCGACGGGGAGAATTGACTCCATGAGTCCGTAGCCTCGGTATACACCCATACGTCCGTGGCGGTGCTGCTGGAATCGGCGTTGGCGGTGTAGATATGGCCGTGGCGGTCGGAGCAGAAGGCATCACTCATTCCATAGGAATCGGGGAACGCTGTAAGAGCGGTGAACGAGTTATCCGCCGGATTAAAGGCATAAAAGGGAGTATGTTCGTAATCAGCCAGATAAACACGACTGGTCGAGGGGTCCCATGCCGCGCGGGGTTCTTCGTGGGTAAGGCCGCCCGGGGTGCCATAGTATGTAAAGCTGTCGTCGGCCGTATTGTACTTCAGCAAATAGTTGCTTCCAGAGGTGGAGTAAATATATCCGCTGTCGTCAGCCGTAGTCTCAGCCGATCCATGAGAATAGGTGAGTCCAGTCACAGGCGTTGTCCAGCTGTCGCCGGAGATATTGTATTTGTAAACGGTGCTGCCCATAGCAAAATACAGATAGCTGCCGGACCAGGCAAAGCCGATGTAGTCCTGAATTGATGCTGGAGACGTGAGACTGCTTAAGACGCCTTGCGCGTTGGCGCCGGTCGGAAATTCGTACTGATTAAATGAGCCGACGCCGGACCCGGCGTAAAGGACTGATTGTCCCGAAGGCGTAAAGTCGCTAAACGAGCAGTATCCCGGCAGGTTGATCAGCGTCTCCCATGCCGGTGGAGGAGGAGTAGGACCGTTGCCTCCCGGAGTACAGGAGGTAATAAATGACATTAAAATAATTAATATACAAATTGAAAAAATTCTGTTTCCCGCAAAAAATGTGCTTTTCATTTGCCACCCCTCATTAAATTTTATTTTAATTAGCAAAAATATTTCTTATTAATTAGACATTTATTTCTCAGATGTCAATAAAATGTTGTCCATAATTAGTGGCATTAAATATAATTCTTTGAAATTAAAAGATTATATTTTTTCAACTTATAAATGGATAATTACCAACGGAAAAGTTGAATGATTTTAAAGATAGACAGATTGAGGATTAGAAGAAGTTATCAATTAATGTTTTAATACCACTTTACCGTTTAAGCGAATAATTTAGGAAACCATTTGGGTAGTTGAAAATATGCCGAAAGACCAAAAAGTCCCGATAATAAGATCCAGATCGCAAGTTTAAAAGTGTCCCAGTTGTATTCTTCCAACTCTCCCTGAAAAAATGAAATCCACTTACCCAAAAACCAGTACTTTAGACATTCAACGAAATCGGCAAAATCGTCAAAAAAGGGCTTAAAGAGAAGAGCTGCCGCTAATAAACCAACACCGATAGCTGCGTAAAGATGCATAAAAAGAAATTCCTCCACTATTATTAAATGATGAAAGATTTTTAAAGATTACTCATTGCAAACTAGCATAATATTATAAATTTGGGAAATAATAATTACATGAAGTTTTTCACAAGCCTGAAAGACGGGAAAGCATTAACTCCGCCGTTGCACCTTATAATTGTTAATCAATAAATATTTATTACCATAAATGTTATATTGATGATACTCTTGTTCACACAAGCGCACATGCTTTATTGTCCATACATCCGGTTCCTTTGAACTTCGCTATGCTCGTTCCCGGCAAGATTCGCGCTTGCACTAATGGATTATTTATGATTACTTTAAACACATACAATATGGAGAAACAAATGTGTTCAAAAAACTGCGCAACATAGCTAAAACCAGGCCTGCCGGAGTTATTATCTACTGGATAATACGGCTGTATAGCGCGACTTTTCGTCTAAAAATAGAAAATGAAGCCCAGTGGTTGGATTATCTGGAAAAAGGCGGAAGGGTTCTTGTTTGCGGGTGGCACCAGCAATTTTTTGCCGAGATTAATATCTTTAAAAAACATAAAAAATACCACCCTGCTTTAATGTCCTCTCAAAGTCTGGATGGGCAAATTGCTGCCGGTGTTGTTAAGAATGCCGGGTTTTATACCGTATGGGGTTCTTCTTCAAACAGCGCCATAGCTGCGCTTAAGCAAATCAGCCGCAGGTTAAAAGACTACCGGTTAGCAGCGCATATCCTGGATGGGCCGCGTGGGCCCGCCGGCGTTGTTAAGGCCGGCGCCATTGCCATTGCCCGCATTGCAGGCGCTGCCATTGTTCCGGTTGTTACAGTTGCTGATCGAGCCTGGTATTTGCACAGCTGGGATAGATTTATGATTCCTAAACCTTTCGCCCGCGTGACCATAAAATTTTTGCCGATAATTGAACTGCCGCCTGTGCTGGATAAAACCGAATATGAAAATCAGAGAAAAAAGCTGGAGATTACCATGCGGCCCTATCTTAAGCTTTAGAGACCCTTTTTCTTTCCATGTCTGCATTTCTCCGGCAACTTCATCAAAGTTATCCGCCATCAAATTCAACCGCAGTATTCTCATCGGAAACGTGCGTTACTTCATGAGTAAAAGCTCGCTCTTCTTATTGCTAAGGAAACGGAACATATAGTATTCGAAGGGATAGCCGCTCTCATAGTATCGGAATTTTTGCTTGTGCCGCATATCGACGGCCTCCAGAGCCGATATCCCACCCAGGATGATATATCCGTTCTTAACATTCTGAAAGGGGTCGATCGTACCGACTATCACATAGCGGATGCCGACATCAACCGCGAACCCGCCGGCACTGCGCAGGGTATTGGGTCCAAGCACCGGTACGACGAGGTATGGGCCGGAATCAACGCCCCAATAGCCCAAGGTCTGACCAAAGTCTCCGCTTTGCGCTTCCATGCCAAAACGGGTGGCCGGGTCAAACAGTCCACCGATGCCGATGGTCGTGTTGGTCGCAAAGCGGCCGAAGGTTATCAGAACTTTTTTTCCTTTTAACTGAAAGACACTGTTGTAAAATGTGCGGACTTCCCCGACGTTGGCAAAAAAGTTGGAAACCCCTTTCTGGACCAGAGTGGGGGTGATAAACTCGTAGCCGCTCACCACGGGAAGAAAGAAGTATCTGTCAAAGTTATAGTTAAATTTGTACATGTTCAGGTTGAATGTCTCCCAGGGATCTTCAATGTCTATGACCCGCTCATCGTCGCTGAATTCGGCAACCGAGTGCATTGCCGGCACCTCGGGAGCAAATTTGACAGTATTCGTCGTAGCGCATCCACAGACAGACAGCACAACGTACAGGGCGGTAATAACCGCGTAAACCCGACATATGGCTACAGACATAGTGATGCAACTCCTTATCATTTGAAGAACCCGACAAAGTAGGTCATGTTGTCCCGATACTCAAGGTTGCCAAGATGACCCCCCCGGGGATAGACCTTAGTCCGCTCGCCGAACAATTGCCGCAGGTAATCAAGTTCACCCGGCGCCAGGATGAAGTCGTTCTCGTTGGTCATCACGCCGAACTTGGAGGATGACTTCAAATACCCCTCGATGCCCTTGAGGCCAAGCGAATCAATAAACTCCGCCTTTGTAAGCTCCGGCCTCTTCTTTAGAAGATAGGGATACAAGTACTCATCGAAGTAATTGATTAAACTCAGGTGGACGCAGACCAGAAAATAATCGCCAAGCGGATCGGTTGCGCTCAAGAACCTGTTCTTAGGTACGACATAGCCGCCGTTGGTCATGATATCGGAGGAAAAGATCATCCCGGCTGAAGAGATCCGGTAAGAGAGCCCTATCAATCCCCCTTCTTCAACGTGGGAGAAAAGCTTGGACCTGTAAACCGCGTACAGGAGCTCATCGTTGAAGTCGATGAAATCGCCCCGGCGGTAGAACCCGGTGAACTTGGCCATCATGCTGTTGAAATAAGCGCCGATTTTCCGTGGGCCGCCGGGAATCCTGTCCAGCAGCTTCTCGATCCTCATGACCGAGTTATAGAGGTTCACCGCGGGATTTACCATGAGAACCTTGCGAAAATTGAAAACCTTCCGCTCATCATCCAGTTTAGCCACAAAGGCAGCCTGGGTTGCGCCCAAACTGTAGCCGCAGAGGTAGAAGTCGGACACCTCGATATCTCCCTTCACCTTGTTCCAGGCGGTCTCCATCACCCGGTAGAGATCTGCCGCGTCTTCAGTCAGATCGCCGGGAACGTGGTTATAGGAAGCGGAAATTATAAAATTCGGGTAGGTGGGAGACGGCAGGGTAATGACATGGTAGCCCGCTTTGTAGAGTCCCTTCATCATCGCCACGACATTCTGAGACTGATCGCCCGCGCCAGTCCCGGCGATCACGAAAACCAGCGGCGCTTTCTTATCCTGATAGGCCAGGGTGCAGCGCAGCCCCTTATCGTAAAAAAAGACATCCGGTTTCTTAATCTCCGGGATGACATTCAGGACGAGTTGCCTGATCGATATCTTGTCTGGGGGCGCAAGTTTGAGGTTATCGGGGGTCCCCAGAATCGTAGCCTCATAGGAACCGGGAATCGGGTAGCCATACCCGTCATCAGCCGCGCGACCGGCAACAGGCAGCAGGACAAGACAAATCCAGAAAATGACGACAAGCCTCAGATGGTTCATGCAATTTTTACCCTATTGAAGCATAAATCGGCTATCTTTTCATCAGTACTTTTATTTATAATTTTGGATTATCGCTTCTTCTGGAGCAACCTCTTGGAGCTTATCTTCACTTGATGAAACGTTCCCTTCGCTGCCTTATAAAGAAGGTTTGTAACCGGCCTGCGAATGCTTTAAGATAAGTCAATATAGCACATTTTCTTATAGCACATATCCTTTTTTTTTCGAAAAAGAAAAACACAAAGCATAATTGACGAGGATAAAGATGTATTTCTTAGGAGGAAATTGTTCACAAGTCTGCGAGACCGGAAACCGTTAACTTCGCCGTTGCACATTATAATCGTTAATCAACAAATATTTGTTACAAAAAATGTTATATGGTTTCGTAATTTTTTACTACTTTTAGAAATTCTTGCTTTCTATTACATGCTCATTATTTTATTAGAAAATGAAATATTATTAAA
>Ga0187851_10001442_pt1 | contig 22782 bp, 22 predicted proteins | sample June2016WEW_6_10_FD_132997 | JGI IMG/M metagenome (GOLD analysis project Ga0187851, IMG submission 132997) | Peatland microbial communities from SPRUCE experiment site at the Marcell Experimental Forest, Minnesota, USA - June2016WEW_6_10 | ecosystem: Environmental > Terrestrial > Soil >...
AGCCTGGGCGACCTGATTCTGGCCGAGCCGGGCGCCATGATCGGCTTTGCCGGACCCCGGGTCATCAAGGACACCACCCAGGCCGAACTGCCGCCGGGTTTTCAAACCGCGGAATTTTTACTCGATCACGGCCTGATTGATGCCATTGTGCCGCGCAAAGAAATGAAGCCGCGCTTCATCGAATATCTGGATTTTCTCGAAGGCCGGCAAAGGGCCGCCGCCACGTCCTGAAGTCCGTTCATCTTCGCCCGTCATACCATAAGTGACACGCCTCGCGGCTGGTGAGGACGCGACGATTGAATACCGCGCGCACCATGAGCTGCAGATGTTCCCGGAATGAATAAAGATGGATTTTCCGGGCTGACGTGGTGAGGGGATGCCGGTGAAGGATGACAACCCGTTTTCCGTTTTCCCTCGCCAGCTTTTTGAGCCGCTGCGTCAGCTCCAATTCTTCGGCGGCAAAGAGTTCATTGCTGAATCCGCCGATATTGCGGAACCCTGCGGTTTCACAAAAAATGAAAGAGCCGGCGAGCAACCGGAAGCTGCGGCTGATCAGGTTCCAGAACACCGTCACCGTCCGCGCCAGCCGGTGCGGGTCGTCCAGGCGCACCGTCGTGCCGCCCGCCAGGCAATCGCCCAGGGATATCTGCCCGGCGACCTCGTCAAACAACCCGGTGCTGGGACATGAATCCGCGTCCACAAAAATCAGCCAATCACCGGTGGCGGCGGCGGCGCCGCGATTGCGGGCGCGGGCGATTTGATTGACCGGTTCAAAGACGACGAGGGCGCCGGCGCCACGGGCGATTTCGGCCGTGCGGTCGGTGGAATTATTGTCACAGACCACCAATTCCGTCTCCCAACCGCGCCGGGCAAACGCGCCCGTTGCCGATTTCATCCGGGCGAGTGAGTCGCCCAGCAATTTTTCCTCGTTGAAGGCCGGAACCACGATTGAGATTTTCACCGGCTTCAACTTGGTGCATGCGGCGCGGAGTTTCAACGCCGGAATCCACCTCCGGCCATCACCCTCATTTTCCGCGTGCTTTTTCCGGACCAACCCGTGTATTTTACGGCATGACCATTTGGATTCTTGCCTTGTTGTTGCTGGCAGCGGGGGCCGGCCTCGGCCTTCGCCAAGGGGCCATTCGCGCGGCGGTTTCCTTTGTTGGAATCGTGGTGGCCGTCTCGTTCGCCGGATTATTGGGAAAACTTCTCAAGCAACTGTTCCCGCATGTGGGAATGAAAAATCCGGTTTTGATCTGGGCGCTGGCGCCCCTGGCCGCCTTTATCGTCATCCTCATCCTGTTCAAAGTGATTGGTTTTTTCGTTCACCGGAAGGTTTACCTGTATTACAAGTACCAGGCCGGCGATTTACGGCTGTCACTGTGGGAACGATTGAATTCACGGCTTGGGCTGTGCGTGGGTTTGTTGAACGGCACGGCCTATCTGTTGCTGATTTCCTTTGTGATTTTCAACTTCAGCTACTGGACGGTTCAAGTCGCCCCTTCGAGCGCGGAATCTGTCATGATTCGTTTCCCCAATCAACTGGGGCGCGATTTGGAAGCCACTGGACTGTCCGGCGCCGCGCGCTCCCTCGTTCCCATGCCGCACCTGTATTATCAACTGGCCGATCTGGCCGGGTTGTTGCGCCAGAACCCGAGGTTGAAGGACCGGTTGGAAAAATATCCGGCGTTTCTTTCCCTGGCCGAGCGCGACGATTTCAAACAGCTCGGCGACGACAGTGACTTTCAAAGTGCCTGGAAAGATCTCGCGCCGGTCATGCAACTGCTGAAAAACCAGCAGCTCATGACGATGCTGAATAACAATGATCTGACCATGACGGTTCTCGGCCTGTTGGAGGCAAATTGGGACGACCTGAACGGTTATCTCAAAACCGGCAAGTCGCAGAGCTACGACTCGGAAAAGATTCTGGGCCGCTGGGATTTCAACGTCAATGTGAGTGTGGGCACACTGATTGTTACGCGGCCCAACATTCCGCCTGCCGAAATAAAGGCCCTGCGAAGCTTGTGGTCCGATGCCTACAGCCAGACAGTTTTTGTGGCCGGGGCGGATCATCAGGCATTTTTGGAAAATCTGCCGCGCTTCGCCGTCCAAAACGGCGCCGCGGTGGTTGCGGAAAAAACCACCCTGCAGGGACCGTGGAAAAGCGATGGAGCCGATTATGGTTTGACGTTGGATGGCAAATCCATGACCGCCCATACCGACGGTCAGCGTTTAACCCTCAAATCCAGTACCGAAACCTTCGTCTTTGACCGCGAGTAATAAAGGGATTCGAAATCCCCAGCAAAACAAGCGCTTTTCGGAAGTTTCCGGCCTTAAAACGGCCCAATAATTGCTTTCCCATCATCGGTATGTTTGGGCGTAACATTGTCGCATTAATCATGATTGTCTCAACCGGGGCGCTTTTGACAGGTTGCCAAAAGAAGTCGGTGGGGCAGACACTTCACGCGGCCGAAATGAATCACTCCTCGATTTCCGCGACGAATTCTTTGAGCCAAAAGAATTTGGGCGTGCTGCCGCTTTCCAATCATGTTTCGACCACCATCACCATTGGCAAGAACACGCAATGCACACTGACCCCCACCGTGCTGAAAAGCGGAGATGTCCAAATCATCCTGGACATGGAAACCATGGATGCCGATGGCAGGCCTCAAGGCATGAATGTGGCCCGCGTCCTCGCCCGCCCGGGTGAACCGTTCGATGTTTCCATTGGCGACATCAGCCTGGCTTTCACACCTGAAATTGCCGTTCAGTAGGCAGGAAGAGAATGGTCGGGGCGGTGAGATTTGAACTCACGACCTCTTGCACCCCAAGCAAGCGCGCATACCAAGCTACGCTACGCCCCGTACCAGAATTTGATTCTATCCTTTCCGCGTCCGCTTTCAACCGCGAAAATTACTCGCGTTTCCGGGATACCGTATGCGTTGCGTGGCCGTAAAAGGCCTCCGCGCATTCCATGAGCGTTTCCGACAGCGTCGGATGCGGATGCACGCTCCAGGCAATGTCCTCCGCCGTCGCGCCCATCTCGATCGCCAACACGGCTTCGGAAATCAATTCGCCCGCGCCCGCGCCGCAGATGCCGACGCCGAGCACACGTTCCGTTTCCGGATCAATGATCATCTTCGTCACCCCATCCGTGCGGTCAAAGGACAGGGCGCGACCCGAGGCTGACCATGGAAACTTGGAAACTTCATAGTTGACGCCGCGTTCCCTGGCTTCGGCCTCAGTCAAACCGCACCAGGCCAGTTCCGGATCGGTAAATACCACGGCCGGAATGACAATCTCATTCAACGGCACGCTGTTCCCGCCATTGATGCTCTCGACGGCAATGTGCGCCTCCTTGTTCGCCTTGTGGGCCAGCAGGATGCCACCCGCAATGTCGCCGATGGCGTAGATGGTCGGATCATCGGTTTGCTGGCGTTCGTTGACTTTGACAAAACCCTTTTCATCCAACTCGACTTTGGTGTTTGCCAGGCCCAGATCGGCGCTGTTCGGCACGCGTCCGACCGCCACCAGCACGCGATCGTACAATTCGGACAGCTTCTGGCCGTTGAAATCCATCTCCACTTTGATCTGTTTACCGGCGGTAGCCATTTTGGTGACCTTCGCCTTGAGGCGGATTTCCTTGAAGGCGCGTTTCGCGTTCGCCACCACCGGCCGCGCCAGATCCGGATCGGCCCCCACCAGGATGCTGTCGAGCGCCTCCACGAGGACGATTTTACTGCCAAGGCCGGCGTAAACCGTGCCCATCTCCATGCCGATGTACCCGCCGCCGACGACGAGCAGGTTTTCCGGGATGTCTTCAACTTCCAAAGCTTCGGTCGAGGTCATCACGCGCGGATTGCCCAAGTCAAAGGCCTTGGGCATCGCGGCCAGGGAACCCACTGCCAGGATGGCCTGTTCAAATTGGATGAACTGCTGGCCTTTATCCGTCTCCACGCGCAGTTTGTTTGAACCTTCAAAATAACCGCGGCCCTGGATGACCTGGACGCCCCGCATCTTGGCCAGGGTGGCGACGCCGCCACCAAGCTTTTCCAGGATGGACTCCTTCCACGCGCGAAGTTTGTCCAAATCCATTTTGGGTTCGGTGAAGGTGATGCCACGATGCGCCGATTCCCGTGCATTGACAATCTGGTGTGTTGCGTAGAGCAGCGCCTTGGACGGAATGCAGCCGCGATTCAAGCAAACACCTCCCAGCCGCTTCTCGCGTTCGACCAGAATGACCTTTTTTCCCAGGTCGGCCGCGTAAAACGCCGCCGCGTAACCACCCGGTCCGGCGCCGACCACAACGATTTCAGTTTTGATTGGGTCCATGAATTAAAGCTTTACCACGTCTTCCGCGAAATCCTGCAACGCCGCCACCAAATCCACGATGAACCTCGCCGCCGTGCCGCCATCGATCACGCGATGGTCATAGGACAGGCCCAATGGCGTCAGCATGCGGATTTCAACCTTGCCATCGCGGGCGACCGGTTTCATCGCGCCCCGGCCAAGGCCCAGGATTGCGACCTCGGGTTTGTTCACGATCGGCGTAAAATGCGCACCACCAATGGCGCCTTGATTGGAAACGGTGAACGTGCCGCCCTTGAGTTCGTCGCCGGAAACCTTCCGGTCACGCGCCCTTTGCGCGAGCTGTTCCAGTTCCTTGGACAAATCCAGCACGGACTTTTTATCCACATCGCGCAGGACCGGCACGATCAAACCTTGCTCCGTGTCCACCGCAATGCCGATGTGATAATACTCCTTGAGGACGATTTCGTTTGCTGCTTCATCGAGGCTGGAATTGAAAATGGGGTGTTTTTTCAAGACGCCCGTCAACGCCTTCAATATTAGCGGCGTGAGTGTCAGGCGCGCGCCCCGCTTTTCGTAGGCGGCTGCGAATTTTTTCCGCAACGCGTTCAATTGCGTGAAATCCGCCTCGTCAAACTGCGTGACCCGAGGAACCGCGTTCCAGCTTTCCGACATCCGCCGCACAATCACCTGGCGCAACGGCGTCAGCGACTTTTTCGTGACCGGTCCCCATTGGGAAAAATCAATCGACTCGGCAACCGGCCGGGCCGGGACGCCCGCCGCGCCGGCCACCGGCCTGGCGGCAGCCTTGATCAGCCGCTGGATGTAGGCACGCACATCACCAATGACGATGCGCCCGCCCGGCTCACTGCCGCGCACCCTGGACAAGTCGATGCCCAATTCACGGGCCAGCCGGCGGACCGATGGCGCCGCCGCCGGCGCGACGGTTGGTTTCGATGCGGCTTCTTCACTTTCAGCGGTTTCTTCCTCGTCCGCCGCCACCTCGGGTTCCGGCGCGCGTTTGGCGGCGGGCTCGGGTCCGGCGGCGGCCTTGCCGCCTTCATTCAGCGTAATCAGGCGCTGGCCGATGCTGATTTTATCGCCGGGCTTGACGTGGATTTTGGCAACGACGCCGGCGGTGGTGGAGGGAATCGAGGCCACCGCCTTTTCGTTTTCGAGTTCGATGATCGCCTGCCCTTTGGCGACGGGGTCGCCTTCTTTGATAAAGACATTGACCACGACGCCGGAATCGGCGCCTTCACCCAATTTGGGAAGTTTTACATCCATAAATCAACAAGCTGCGCAACATGGCGGAAAACACGGTCTTTTTCCAGAAATAATTTTTTGGGGAAAGCGAAACGGACACGCCGCTGCTTAGACAAGCTGCGGCTGAATTTTTTCAGGATCAACCCCCAGGTCCTTGATGGCCTTTTCGACGGTTTGCCTCTCAATTTGTCCCTTTTCCGCCAGTGCGTAAAGCGTGCCGATGACCGTGGATTCGGCGTCAATTTCAAAAAACCGGCGCAAACGGGCGCGCGTGTCGCTGCGGCCAAAACCGTCCGTGCCGAGGGCAAACAAGCCGCCCGGCACCCACGGCGCAATCTGGTCGGGCACCGTGCGAATGTTATCGGAGACCGCAATAAAGGTCCCCTGCTCTTTCGCCAGCAGCTCTTCAACGTATGATTTCTTCGGTGGTTGCGTCGGGTGTAGCATGTTCCAGCGCTGACAACGAATCGCATCGGTGCGGAGCAGCTTGTAGCTGGTTGCACTCCAGACGTCGGCGGAAACACCGTACCGTTCCGCCAGGATTTCCTGGGCTTTCAGCGCCGAATTAATGATCGGACCGCTGCCGAAGATATGCGCCTTTAGCGCTTTACCGTCGGGACCGGGTTTGAACTTGTACAACCCTTTCAAAATGCCGTCCTCCACGCCGGCGGGCATGGGCGGCATGGCGTGGTTTTCATTGTAAAGCGAGAGGTAATAAAAAATATCTTCGCCCTCGACATACATCCGGCGCAGGCCATCGGCCACGATGACGGCCAGTTCAAATCCAAACGCCGGATCATAAGGCAGGCAGGTCGGAATGGTGCTTGCATGCAACAAGCTGTGGCCATCCTGGTGCTGGAGTCCCTCGCCATTAAGCGTGGTACGTCCGGCGGTGGCGCCGAGCAAAAAGCCCTTGGCGCGGATGTCGCCCGCCAGCCAGAACAAATCGCCGACGCGTTGCAAACCGAACATCGAGTAGTAAATGTAAAACGGAATCATCGGGACGCCGTGCGTCGCGTAACTCGTGCCCGCGGCGATGAACGACGCCATGGAACCGGCCTCGGTGATGCCTTCCTCCAGGATTTGCCCGTCCTTGGCTTCGTGATAATAGAGCAAGGAATTCCGGTCCACCGGCTCGTACAGCTGGCCTTTCCAGGAATAAATTCCCACTTCCTTGAACAAGCCGTCCAAACCGAAGGTGCGCGCCTCGTCCGGAATGATCGGCACGATCTGCCGGCCAATCTCCTTGTTGCGCACGAGCGAACCCAATAACAGGGTAAAGGCCTTGGTCGTGGAGACTTCACCGGAGTTGTCGCCCTTAAGCAACCGCTCAAAGTCAGCCAGTTTCGGCACCTGCAATGGGGCCGGCTTGACGACGCGCGCCGGCAGGAAACCCCCGAGCGCTTTGCGGCGTTCGAACAAATACTTCATCTCCGGGCTGTCCGGCGGCGGGCGGAAGAAAGGCGTTTCGGCGATAACATCGTCACTGATCGGAATCTGGAAGCGTTCGCGAAATTCGCGAAGCTCCTTCTCGTTCATCTTTTTCTGCTGGTGGGAAATGTTTTTGCCTTCGCCAGCCTCGCCCAGCCCGTAGCCCTTGACCGTTTTGGCCAGAATCACCGTCGGCTGGCCTTTGTGCTCCACCGCCATTTTGTAAGCCGCATACATCTTGCGGGCGTCGTGGCCGCCACGCAGCAGTTTGCTGATTTGTTCATCCGTAAGGTGGTTCACCAGTTCGAGCAACTCCGGATATTTGCCGAAGAAATGCTTGCGCGTGTAACTGCCCGGTTCCACGGTGTATTTCTGGTAATCGCCATCCACGCACTCCTCCATGCGCTTCAGCAAGCGGCCGGATTTGTCCCGCGCGAGCAAGGCATCCCAGTCGGTGCCCCAAATGACCTTGATGACGTTCCAGCCGGCGCCCCGGAACAAACCCTCCAGTTCCTGGATGATTTTTCCGTTGCCCCGCACCGGGCCGTCCAGCCGCTGTAAATTGCAATTGATGACCCAGATTAAATTGTCGAGATTCTCCCGCGCGCCCAATGTGATCGCCCCGAGGGTATCCACCTCGTCGCACTCGCCGTCACCCAGAAAAGCCCAGACTTTAGGCTCGTCCTTCCAATGGACCAGGCCCCGCGCCTGCAGGTAACGGTTGAACCGTGCCTGATAGAGCGACATGATGGGCCCGAGCCCCATGGACACGGTGGGGAACTGCCAGAACTCCGGCATCAAATACGGGTGCGGGTACGATGAGAGACCGCCCCCTTCGGCGAGTTCCTGCCGGAAATTCTGCAAATGCCGTTCACTCAGCCGCCCTTCGAGAAACGCCCGCGCATACATGCCGGGAGCGGCATGACCCTGAAAATAAACCAGGTCACCGGGGAAATCGTCCGTTCGTCCGCGCAGAAAATGGTTGAAGGCCACCTCGTAGAGCGTTGCCGACGAGGCGAAGGTCGAAATATGCCCGCCCACGTTCGTGGTCGAATTGGCCTTGACCACCATCGCCATGGCGTTCCACCGGATGTAACTCTTGATGCGCCGCTCGATGTCGCGGTCGCCCGGAAACGGCGCCTGCTGTCCCGGTGGAATGGTGTTGATATACGGTGTGGTGACGCCCGGCGGCGCCGAGCGCAACTGGCCGGCCAGTTTTTCGAGCAGGCGCGCCGTGCGCTCCGGTCCCTGACTCTCCAACGCGAGTTCAAAAACGGATTGCAGCGATTGGCTCCATTTGTCGCCATTGCCCGCGCCGGAGTGGCCGGCCATGCCGGAACGCGTGCTGTAAATTTCTTTTTCTTCAAGGCTCACTGTGTTATTCACCCTTTTTCAAGCGCGACAAATGCGCACGCAGAATTAAAATCCATATCGGGGCCAGACACCAGCAAAATCGGCGTCCGCCGCCAAATGAAACTGCTCGATCTCACGCTCGCCACACCTGCCGCAAATCTCGCATGCGATGAGGCTTTGCTCAACTCGGCGGAAGCCGGCCGCGGCGGGGAAATTCTCCGATTTTGGGAGCCGCAGGAATGCTTCGTGGTCGTCGGTTATGCGAACCAGGTTGAAACCGAAGTCAAGGTCGCGGCCTGCACGGCCCGAAAGGTCCCGGTCTTTCGCCGCTGTTCGGGCGGCGGAACGGTTTTGCAGGGGCCGGGCTGCCTGAACTACGCGCTCGTTTTACAAATGACGAATCATCCTCCGCTCGCCAGCATCTCCGGCGCAAATCAGTTCATCATGGAACGAAACCGCTCGGCGATTGAATCGGAAGTCAGAAGCCGGATGCCGGACGCCGGAATCGCCGTCCAAGGCCATACGGATTTAACGCTCGTCACGCGTCATCCGTCATCCGTCACTCCCCGAAAATTTTCCGGCAATTCCCAGCGCCGGCACCAGCGTTTCCTGCTGTTTCATGGAACTTTCCTGTTGAACTTTGAGCTGTCGCTGGTCAACGAACTTCTCCGCATGCCTTCCCGGCAACCCGAATATCGCAACCACCGGGCCCACAATGATTTTCTGACCAACCTGGACCTGCCGGCAGCCCGCTTGAAGAGCGCGTTGAGCGGGGTTTGGAAGGTTGCGGAACCGTCCCGGGATTTTCCCGGGCCGGAGACCCGGAAACTGGCCGCGGAAAAGTATTCGACCACCGGCTGGAACTTCAAATTTTGAGGTCACCCGCCCCGTGATTTGTGTCCGGCCGCCGTGTCCGGTACAAGTAGTTTGACTAAGTGGCATCTTAACCGTAGATTTCGACCGAATGCTGGCCGTTGAATCAAAGGTGGCGAGAGCAGAAACGGCTGACTCGCTTAAAGCCAACCCGAACCGTTCCTGGAAACATATCGTGGAACCGCTGGAGCCATTTCTCCAGGCGGTTACGCAACGATTGATTGAACAGGTCAACGGCTTTGACCCCCAAATCGTCCCCTACGCGCAGTACGCCCTCAACGGCAGTGGCAAGCATCTGCGGCCAACCCTCGTCGCGCTGGCGGCCAACGCCATCGGCAAGGCCGGCGATGCGCATGTCAACGCGGCCGTCATCATTGAAATGGTCCATCTGGCCACGCTGGTGCATGACGATGTAATGGATGAGGCCGAAATCCGCCGCGGCCAGCCCACCCTAGCGGCGAACTGGGGCAATGAAATCGCCGTGCTGTTCGGCGACTGTCTGTTCGCGCAGGCGTTGAAACTGGCGGCCAGTTTCCCGACACCGGAAGTCTGCCGTGCCGTGGCCATGGCAACCAACACGGTTTGTTCGGGCGAAATCCTGCAAACGCAGCATCGCCGGAAATTTCAAATCTCGCGGCACGAATATTTCCGTGTGATCGAGATGAAGACCGCCGAACTATTCACCCTCTCCTGCGACCTGGCGGGGCTTTTGGGCGAAGCCACGGCGGAACAGCGCATGGCGTTGCGGCATTTCGGCGCCGCCTTTGGCACCGCTTATCAGGTTTATGACGACTGCGTGGATTTGTTCGGTTCGGAAGCGGCGGCGGGGAAATCGCTCGGCACGGACCTGGCCAAAGGAAAGCTGACCTGGCCGGTTTTACTGGCCTGGGAGCACGCCAATCCCGCGGATCGCGTCCATCTGGAAAACCTGATCAAGGACTGGCAGCCGGAGAATTTTCCCGCGGTGAATGAATTGCTCGAAAAATATGAAACATTTGAGCCAACGCGCGAAGTGATTGCCCGCTTTTTGGATCAGGCCGGCCGGGCATTGCGCAACCTGCCGGAATCGAGCGGCCGCACCGGTTTGTCAAACCTGGCTGATTTTTTAGCGCAACAAACCGCCGGTTTGGTTGTTTGTGTCAAGTACCCATGATTATGGCCGAACCAGTCGCCCGCAATGACTCGGAGCCTTCCGCGCCAACCGATGAGAGCGTGCTCGTGCGGCGTGCGCGCAACGGAGACCTGGAGGCTTATGACGAGCTCGTGCAGCGCTACCAGGAGCGCATTTACGCCACGGTTTACCACATGACCTCGAATCACGAGGACGCCAACGACCTGGCTCAGGAATCGTTCATCAAGGCGTTCCAGGCGTTAAAGTCATTCAAGGGAGGCTCCAGCTTTTACACCTGGCTTTACCGGATTGCAGTCAATAAGACGATAAACCACCTTAAGCAGCGAAAAAATCGCATCCATATGAGTCTTAACGACTTGGATTTCAACGCTGAACATGACCCCGACTTGGTTGCCTTGATTTCTGATAAAACCCCGCGACGCGAGGCCGGGCTGACTGAACTTCAAGAAAAATTGAACGCGGCCCTGATGAAGCTGTCTGAACCCCATAGACTGGTCGTGGTTATGCATGATGTGCAGGGATATTCACACGATGAGATCGCTAAAGTGATGAAGTGCAACATCGGGACAGTGAGATCGCGGCTTTTCTACGCAAGACAACAATTGCAGGCATGGTTATCTGACTATCTGAACGCAACATGAACGAAAATCAGCCGAACTTCGAGTCGTTACGCCGTTTGCTGGCGCTCAAGCGCCACGAAACGCCGCCCCCGGGATATTTCAACAATTTTTCAAGCCAGGTGATGGCCCGCATCCGTGACGGGGAAACGGAAGCTGCCGAAAGCTGGTCAGGCCGTTTGTTTGCCTCGATGCCATGGTTGATGAAGGTGATTCAAGCGGTTGATACCAGGCCGGTATTCGCGGGCGGGTTTGCCACGGCCCTTTGCGCGTTGCTCCTGTTTGGAGCGGTCATTGCACAGCGGCCGGATTCCGCCTCAACGGCATTTATGCAACCAGCCGCACCCGAAACTGGCTCCTTTGCATCAGCCACTCCGGCAGCACCATCAGCCCTGCAGCCCGTCAACCAGTTCATGGTCGCTGATAATAGCACCAATCCTGTGTTCAGCAGCTTCCAAACCCCCGCACCCGCTTCCTTCGGCCAGATTCCAGTCGGCGCACAGTTTGTGAACTATTCCAGCTCGGGCAATTAGCGTTCCCCTTGCACCAAGATACCTCGCGTTGCCGCCATAAAAAACGTTTCGCGACGTTCTGTTAATGGTTTTCGACGTCTTGCCGCAATTAGAGCGGTCTCAAAAAACTGTAGCCGGCAAAACGGCTTGAGTTAGGCGGATTGCGCGCCAGCGTCTTGGACTGCGGCAGCCCACTGCCGCTATTTCTCCCGTAAGCCAGGCGGGGCGCAGAGCGGCAGAGGGCTGCCGCACTCCAAAACCTCGCGGAATTTTCCAATCGGGCCTCAGAGCCAGGTCACGGCTTCATTTAAAACGCTATAAAATCCTGTCCGAAATGACTCGCAACCCCCTTGCCCGTGGTCAATATCAGACGCTTGTAAACTTGAAACGCCGCCGTTCTTGCCATTAAATCGGGCGGGTGCCAACCAAAGTCATCGCGGTCGCCAACCAAAAGGGCGGCGTAGGGAAGACCACCACCGCCGTCAACCTGGCCGCCTGTCTCGCCGCCGTCGGCAGACACGTTTTGCTCCTGGATCTCGACCCACAGGCCAACGCCACGAGCGGGGTGGGCCTGGAAAAAACGGAGGGTGCCAGTGCGTACCGGGTTTTGCTGGGGGAAGGCGGCTTGCTCGATAAAATTAAAAGCACCGCCTTTGAACACCTTGAGGTTGTGCCCAGCGAAGTGGATTTGTGCGCTGCCGACCTCGAACTGGCGCGCCTGGACAATCACCTGCTGCGCGTCGCCAACGCGCTCAAACCGGTTGTAGACAGCGGGCGATTTGAAGTCGTGCTCATTGACTGCCCGCCGTCGCTCGGGATTTTAACCCTGAACGCCTTTGCCGCCAGCGACGGCTTGCTGGTGCCGCTCCAATGCGAGTATTACGCCCTCGAGGGCATTTCGATGATGAACCGCATCCTCGGGCAACTCCGCGAGACCGGCGTCAACCCGCGCCTGGATATCTTCGGCGTGGTGATGACGATGTTCGACGGCCGGACCAAACTCTGCAATGAAGTCGTCGGTGAAGTGCGGAATTTGCTCGGGGCCCGCGTGTTTGAAACCGTCATTCCGCGCAGCACCCGGTTGGCCGAGGCGCCGAGCTTCGGCAAACCCATCATTCATTACGACAAATACAGCTCCGGCTCGGCTGCCTACGAATTGCTCGCGCAGGAGGTGCTCAAGCGGTTGGAAACCGCACAGTAAGCTTGCCGTCGATTTGAGAATTTAATAGGGTCTTTTTTTTTAGACGATTATGGCCAAAGAAATTCTTGAAATGCCGATTGATCTGGCAACCATGGAGCTGCCGGACACCAAAACCATCCGCTTGAAATGGCCGGACGGCTACAATCCCGATTTTAAGACCGGACAATTCATCACACTTTACTGGCCGGACACGCCGACTTACAAGCGCGCCTATTCGTTGTCTTCCTGCGCCCTGGACCGCGGCTTTTTCGAGGTTACCATCAAACGCGACGGCAAAATGGGCACGCGGCTGGTGGATTGGGCCAAGGCCGGCGACAAGCTCTTTGTCATTCCCCCCGTCGGCAAGTTTCTGCCCGTGTATGAGCCGAACAAACACCTGGTTTGCATCGCCGGTGGTTCGGGCGTGACGCCGTTCCGCGGTTTTGTACGCGAGGCCACCCAGCGCAAGTTGGAGACCAAAATCACGGTGCTCTACAGCGTGCGTACGACGCGCAGCATCATCTTCCAGCAGGAATTTCACCAGTTGGAACTCGAGAACCCTAACTTCAACTTTTACGTGACCTGCACCCGGCTGGATCAGAATGACCCCTGGCAGGGGCGCCGCGGACGCGTCACGCCGGAATTTGTGAAGGAACACGTCCACGATCTGCCCAACACCGTCTTCTACGCCTGCGGCCCGAACGAACTGGTTGAGTTCGCTGAGGACGTTGTCTTGCGCGGCATGGGCGTGCCTAAAGAGCAGATGAAAACGGAAAAATGGGGCTGAACCGCACGCCACTTTTTGACGCGCACCAAAAGCTGGGTGCGAAGCTGATTGATTTTGGCGGCTGGGAAATGCCCGTGCAGTACACGAGCATCGTCGAGGAACACCAGGCCGTCCGCAACGCCGCCGGCATCTTCGACATCTCGCACATGGGCGAAGTCACCGTCAGCGGCGCCGGGGCGGCTGATTTTCTGAACCACACACTCACCAATGACATCCGCAAACTGACCGCGGGCCAGGGCCAGTACACCCTGATGTGCAACGAACACGGCGGGGTCATTGACGATCTCTACGCATACCGGCTTTCGGCTGAGGTTTACCTGCTCATCATCAATGCTTCGAGGGTCGAACCGGATGTCGCCTGGTTGCTGGCCCAGGCCACAATATTTCCACGGTCCAGTGAACTACACGTCACCGATGCGTCGCACCGTTACGCTGCCGTGGCGGTGCAGGGCCCGCGAGTCCGGGAATTCATCGGGCAGTGCATTGCGGGCGATTCGAATTGCGCGACCCGGGCCGGCTGCGTGACCGATTTGAAAAAGAACCAGATCGGCGGCTTCCCCTTCCACGGCAACGATGTGCTGGTTTCACGGACTGGTTACACCGGTGAGGACGGATTCGAAATTGTTGGTCGCGACGATTCCATCCGGCAAATCTGGGACGCGCTGCTGGAGGCCGGCCGGCCGTTTGGTCTGAAACCTTGCGGCCTCGGCGCGCGCGACACGCTGCGCACGGAGGTTTGTTACCCGCTTTATGGCCATGAACTGGACGAAAAAACGACGCCGATGGAAGCCGGTCTCGGGTTTTTCGTTGCCCTCGACAAGGGCGAATTTGTCGGCCGAAAGACCCTGGCGGAGCAAAAAACCAACGGCGTCCGCAAAAAATTGATTGCCTTCAAGATGACGGGAAAATCACCGCCACCGCGGCCGCATTATCAGATTTGGGCGAACGACACCAACGTGGGTACGGTCACCAGCGGCACCCAAAGCCCGTCGTTGGGCATCGGCATTGGGATGGGTTACGTGACGCCGGCCCTGGCCAGGCCGGAGACGCAGATTGAAATTGAAATCCGCGGCAAATACTCCCCTGCCCTCGTCGTGCCGAAACCGATTTATCAACCCGTGAACAAGCCATGAAACAGCTCGTGATCATTCTCTACGGCGCCGCGTTGGCCCTGCTGCTGGCGGGATGCCTGTCACCCGAGGAACAGGAGGACCAAACGAACCAGCGCCGATACGACAGGATCATCAAAACAAACCAGCAAATGATCGACCGGAATCAGAAACAAATGCCTGAGCAGAATCAATAAGGCACGGATTTCACGGATTTTCACGAATTAAAAATAATCCCGTGTTAATCCGTGAAATTCGTGTCAAAAATTGGAATTGAGAATCCGCGTAATCCGCGTAATCTGCGGGCGAAAAATTTATGAGCAACGTTCCTTCCGACCTCAAATACACCAAATCCCACGAATGGGTCCGCGTCAGCGGCGACACGGCGACCGTCGGCATCACCGACCATGCCCAGCACGAGTTGACCGACATTGTCTTCGTCGAACTGCCGGAAACCGGCAAGCAATTCAAAAGTGGCGAGGCCACTGCGGTGGTGGAATCCGTCAAGACCGCGAGCGACATCTATTCGCCGGTCAGCGGCCAGATTCTGGAAACCAACAAGGCGGTTGTGGACAATCCAGCCCTGGCGAACACCGAGCCTTACGCGGGTGGCTGGTTTTTCAAAATTAAATTGAGCAATCCTGCTGAATTGAACGTCCTGCTGTCGCCGGAAAGTTACCAGGCGCAAATCGGCGGCTGACATGTCACCGGAAATGCGAAAGAACAAAAGCGGCCGCGCTATGTCCTTTGGAAATCCGTGTTCATCTGTGTTCATCCGTGGTTAACTTTCCCTGGTGAAAACCCGTTTATTCATCAAATCGTACTGCCCATGGTGCCACAAGGCGATACGTTGGCTTGATGAAAACGGCATCGAATATGAAACACTGGATGTCATTACCAACGAAGCGGCCTTTGACGAAATGGTGCAGCTGTCCGGCCAGGATCTCGCGCCGGTGATTGAGGTGAACGGCAAGGTGCTGGCGGATTTCGGCCCGGAACAGTTACCCGGATTTTTTGAACAGTTGAAACAGAAATGAAAGCAGATGTTTGACACGGATTGCACGGATTTTCACGAATTAGAAATAAATCCGTGTTAATCTGTGAAATCCGTGTCAGATTTTTTGAATGACGACGACTGAATTAAAACCGCGACCGCGCCTGCCGGAATGGCTGCGCATCACACTGCCCACGTCGGACAGCTTCGCGCGCACGCGCAGCCTGCTTGACGAGCTGAAGCTGCACACGGTCTGCGAAAGCGCCAAATGCCCAAACCATTGGGAATGCTGGAGCAAAGGGACGGCGACCTTCATGATTGCCGGCGACCGTTGCACGCGCGCCTGCGGCTTTTGCGCAGTGTCCACGGCCAGACCGCTCGCGCTCGAGGCGGACGAACCGCTGCGCGTCGCCGAAGCGACCCGGCGAATGCGGTTGCGCCACATCGTCATCACCGCCGTCGCCCGCGACGACCTGGCGGACGGCGGGGCGAATCATTTCCGCAGCACGATTGAAATGGTGCGCGAATTAAATCCCGGTATTGTCATCGAAGTGTTGGTGCCGGATTTCAATGATCACGACGATTCCATCGATACCGTGCTGGCGGCGAACCCGCACATTTTCAATCACAACCTCGAAACCGTGCGGCGCCTGACGCCGGATGTGCGTCATCGCGCCACTTACGACCGGTCCTTGAATGTTCTGCGCAAGGTGAAAGCCCGGCGCGGTGACACGATTTACACCAAATCCGGCCTGATGCTCGGTCTGGGCGAGACGGAAGCGGAATTGTTGACGGCCCTGCGCGATTTGCGCGCGGCGGGATGTGACATCCTGACGCTCGGCCAGTATTTGCAACCGACGTTAAAACATCTGCCCGTGGTGGCATTCGTCACGCCGGAGCGCTTTGCCCATTTCAAGGCTTCTGCTGAAGAAATGGGTTTCCTGCACGTCGCCAGCGGACCGATGGTGCGGAGTTCTTATCACGCGGACGAATTTACGCTGCCGTCAGGGACCCGGTGAAAATGAGTTGCGGTGGACGAGCAGGTAGGCCGCAAAGCCTAAGCACAAAATCCCGATGGCGAAGCCGATGATGGTGATGATGTTTTTCAGGGTGCGGGCTTGTTCATGGGTGCGTTCCGTGTTGCGCTTTTCCGCGGACATGAAGGTGGCAAAATCCTTGTCGAGCGCCTGTTTGATGGCCGCTTCATCCTTGAGCTGGAGCACGAACCATTCGCCGCGGGCCGCCTGCCATTCCGGGGGCAGTTCGGAAAGTTTGCCAGGGCTGGCAGGACGAAAGCCCAGTTGGGACCAAAACGGGGAACTCTCCTGCGTCCAGAGCTGGAAGACGCCGTGATTGGACGCCAGTGTCTGGACGCGTTCCCAAAACAGCTGCCGTGCCTCGTCCGCGTGCGCGAAATCAAGGTAACCTTCGCTGTGCAACCAGGCATGCTGCCGGACGATTTGAATGCCAATGGCGCCCAGCGCGCTGTCATCGGCGGTGACGACCACCTGAAATTCTGTCAGGCGTTTCTCCAGTTCATCGGCCGGCAAAAGCATGGATTGCCAGAGCGCCTTGAGGCTTTTACGGTCGTCCGTGGTCGCGCGTCGGACGCGAAGAACCGGCAAATTCATGCGGCGAAAATTGGCCTGTTCGCGGCCAAAAGTCAAAACGACAGTGAAATCACATCTGCGATTTGCATTTCGGCAGACTTATGTCACTTTCAGCGGACGAAATTAATTTAAACCATGAATCCAATGACCACACCACAACTTCTCACCGCACTGGAATGGCGCTACGCGACCAAGGTATTTGATCCCAATAAAAAAATCTCCGCCGACCTCTGGCAGGCGCTTGAACGCGCGCTCGTACTTTCGCCGAGTTCGTACGGGTTGCAGCCCTACCGCTTCCTTGTCATCCAGGAAGCCGCCAAGCGCGCGGCGTTGCTCCCCCATTCCTGGAACCAAAAGCAGGTCGTGGATAGCTCGCATTATATCGTGTTCACCGCCCGCACGAAAATGACCGAGGCGGACATCGACCGGTTTCTCGCCCTCACCAGCCAGGTCCGCAACCTTCCCGCGGGAGCGCTGAGCAGCTATCGCGGCATGATGGTGGGTGACCTGGTCGCCGGCCCGCGCAGCAAAATCGCGCACGAATGGGCGACCCGGCAGGCTTACATCGCGCTGGGCAACCTGATGACCTGCGCCGCCGTTCTGGGCGTGGACACCTGTCCCATGGAAGGCTTTGTGCCCGGCGAATACGACCGCGTGCTCGGTCTGGAAAACAGCGACTACGCTACGGTTGTCTGCTGCGCCCTGGGCTATCGTTCGGCAAATGACAAATATGCCAGCCTCGCCAAGGTCCGTTACCCGGCGACGGATTTGATACGGGTGGTGTGATCAGCTTTAGAAACCCAGTCATGACTCTGAGCCGCCGTCTGGCCAGTCTTTAAAACACTGGCCATACGGTTGTGTTGCGGGTAAATAATAGCCCCCATGAAAAAAATCTTCTCTCCTGGAAATGATTCCGCATTCACCAGCCTCGGATTGCTGGTCCTCCGGCTTTGGCTTGGGCTGACCATGTTTCTTAACCACGGCCTGGAGAAACTGAGTCACTTTGGTGTCATGTCGTCAAAATTCCCCGATCCGCTGGGTATTGGCTCGGTGCCTAGCCTGGCGCTGGTCACGTTTGCTGAAACCGCGGGCGCCCTGCTGCTCGCCATGGGCCTGTTGACCCGCTTTGCCGCACTGACCCTGGTCATCGACCTCGGCGTCGCCTTCATCATGGTTCACAAAGCCGTAACCGGGATGGGTGAACTCGCATTTATTTATTCCGCTGGTTACGTCGCCCTTTTGCTGGCCGGCGGCGGCCGCTTTTCGTTGGACCAGGCCCTGTTTGGCAAAAGCAAATCGGGTTGGCCAGGCAAGGCATCCCGCCAATAAAACGAAACGGATTAAGCTCGAATTCCGAAGTTGCCGGTGGCGGCGGGTTGACTGTCCGTCCCGGAGTGCGCCCGTCCTCGGGCGCAGCAACAGGCTTCTTTTCAGCCACAAAAAAGTTTCCAACCGCTCACTCATCCCACGTTGCTGCGGCCGGGACGGCCACACTCCGCTAACGTAGAAATTTAACTTCGGTTTCAGGGTTAAGCCGGTTGCCGGTCATCGTCCCGCGACTGGAACCGAAGTCGAACCGGGAACCGCGAATCACACAATCGTTTCAGCAGGATCGGCTACTGGGAACCCGGGTCGGCGGCGGCGGGGGCCGGGCCGTTTTTGGTTGGAATGACGGTGTTGATCCGGCCGTTTGCGTCGAAGGTCAATTCATCAATGCAAACCGAGCGGCGGAAGGCGTTTCCATTCGAAAGTTCGCTCGTGTGATAAAGCACGTACCATTTGCCCTTGAACTCGACCACCGAGCCGTGTTGCGTGACGGAGGCGGCGTGCTCCATCACCTTGCCCGCATAGGTGAACGGTCCCATCGGATGATCGCCGATGGCATAAACCTGCGTGGCCGAAGGCGCCCAGCCGTCGGAATAAACGAAGTAGTATTTTCCGGCCCTTTCGAAAACAAACGGTGCTTCGGCGTAGCCCTCGGGCAAAACCGGGTCCTTGCCCGGCCCCGCCAGGGGAACCGGCTTGCCTTGCGCATCCAGTAAAGAAACGGTTTGGAGGCTCCCGGCCAGTTTGGTGAGGGATGGATCGAGCTTCACCACCTCCGGCTTGCGGCAGCCGAAATACAGGTAGGTCTGGCCGTCATCGTCCTGAAGCACGGCCGGATCAATCGGTTCCTGGCCGGCGTCCGGCAGGAGCGCGTTGTCAATCAGCGGCTTCCCGATGGCATCCTTGAATGGCCCATCCGGATGATCGCCAACCGCAACGCCGATCTTCGTGCGGTCCACCGGCAGGAAGAGATAATACTTACCGTTTGCTTGGACGCAATCCGGCGCCCAGGCCCAATGTGTCGCCCAGGCAAAGTCCTTCACGCGAAAAATCGAGCCATGATCCTTCCACGTGACCAGGTCGGCGGTCGAGAGCAGGCGCCAATCCACCATGTCCCAGTAGGTGGCGTCCGGGAGATCGTGCGAGGTGTAAACGTAAAGCCGCCCGTTGAAGACCCGCCCCGAGGGATCGGCGGTGAAGATATTGGTGACCAGCGGATTCCCACCCAGCGCGACCGACGAGGCCAGCAAGCTGGCGAGCAAGATCAACCGTGAATATTTTAGAAAGTTCATAAAATGGACGGATCAAACGTAAACAAGGGAAGGAACCGAGGCAAGGCTAAGCAAACTTCATCCTACCCGCGTCACACGTGACATTCCTGTACCGGAGTGTCTCAGCAAATACCTGTCAGCCGGTGTCTCTCGCAGTTCCAGAAGGCAGCACATGGAAAAAGTTTTGGTTATCATCCTTCGCCGGTGTGAAAAATTGAGAACTTCAGTTCGGTTCCGATTGTAATATCGAGCTTATAAGTGCCTGGGGATTCTCTATTCGATCACGGAGATTTTTTTAACCGCTGCTGGCAGACTCACGCCTCGATTCAGTAAATCAAGTTCGCCCCGAAGTCCGGGGTTTTGCCTGCGATAACTTCCGACATCCACAGGTCGAGTTTGCCGTGATCTTTTTTCCAGAACATGCGACAACGCATGAAATGTTCCAGCACGGCCTCACGTTCGCCCTTTTTCAGCAGGTCAAGCGCCAGGCTCATGTTAGGGCCAAAGCTGTTCATCTGGGGTGAACCATTGCTCTTGCCGGACGCTGCCAGAAAGTTTTTTGCCTCGTCAATTTTCCCCTCGCGCACCGCAATCCGGCCCAGCACGAGGTTGGCGTCTTGGACGGCATTGCCGTAATTCCAGTCGTTTGTGTATTTCGGGGTCAGCGCCATCAATTCTTGGGCAAAATTACGCGCGTCATCAATCTTGCCAGAATCAAAACTCTCCTTGGCGGCAGCGCCAAGCGCATAAAATCGTTTCTCTTCGGTCTTGGCCTTATGCAGGTCATTCATCGCGCGTTTGTATTCCTGCTGCGACCACGCTTGAGGGGACACTATTGAGATATTCAATGACTTCATCAGACCTATGACATAAAACATCTGGATGGCGACGAACCCGGCCACGCCGATGACAAAGGCCCTTTGCAACTGCGTGGACATTGATTTTTTGACCGGACGGATAAAAACTTCCGAATCAGGAACCTGACCGAGCGTGCGCTCGGCAGCCGCCGGGTCGCCGGCGCGGAATTGTTGCCACGCGAGCGTAGCAGCAGCGGTCACGCAGGACTCCAATGATTGTGGCTCCAGTTGACCGCCCTGGTATATCCGGTTTAGAATTTTCAAATCGGCTGCCTCAAGCGTTGCCAGCGCCGTTCCATCCGCTCGCAAGACGAGACTGGAGCTTTTTCGGCGGAAGACCAAGTACGCAAGGTTCCACGTCAAACTTTGGAACGTTGCTTTTACGGATGTGAGTTGCAGGATTAGACTGTCATTGGCGCGTCGAAAATTGCTCACCAACCATCGCTTTCCAAGAAAACGAGCAAAGCGAAACCTGTCCGCCTCGGTGGCCTGGAATTGTTCCGACAGGACTGAAGAAACTGCCTGCCCGCCGGGCAAAATTCTTTCCGCTGCCCGGAGAAATAAATTGTAGTCCGTTCGCAGCGGGCGTTCCGCGTAAAAAGCCATCTGCATGACGGCTTGGATGAGGACGAAGAAACCAACCCAAATAATCGGCATCCAACCCAGCGCTACTGCCAATATAAGAAAACCAGCCATCAGGTTGGTGGCAACCATGCTGGCAAAATACCGGTTCCAAATAACCATCAGACGCCGCGCCATCCGCAGGCTCAATAGCAGGAGGATGCCCGCCACAAGGCTCATGGCGGTGTAAGCCGGGACGACCATGCCGCGTGAGTCAACGGTCTTGAAAACCGGCTGAAAAAACCAGAAGCCAGCTCCAAATAGAACCATCACCAAAATGATCAGCCAGGTGTTCTGTCGAAAAAGCCTGGCGCGGAAGCCATCGCGATCACGAAAGTTTCGCAGATCCAACCGCATAAACAACCAGCTCAAGACAAATGCAGGCAGCAGGATAAGATTGACGGAAGCACTCGCGAGCCCTTTGAGAATACCAAATTTGGACAACGCCCCGGTAACCGCAGTGCCAATGCTGCCTGCCGTAACAGCTTTGGCGGAGGAGGAAGCCAGCACGGCGGCCATGACGGCGGGAACAAGGGTTTTGGCCGGACGCAGACTGGATAGGGAACCCTCGAGTTTCTCCTCCAGTCGTTCGCGTATGGCGGCACGGGCGCGATGCAGACGCACGCGCAAGGCGGATTCGGAAATGCCCAGCGCTGCCGCCGCTTCCGCGCCGCTCTTGCCTTCGAGATAAAATAGCACCAGACATTCACGATGTGCGGGCGGCAGTTCTGTCAGCGTCTGACGCAGGGTTTCCGGCGTGTGCATCGGATCGGTTTCCAAGGCGGAATTTTCTCCGGCGGGGCCGTTGGACATTTCCAGCGCCCAGCGCTCGCGTTTGTTGAGTTCGCGACGGTGGCGCAGGCCGAAGTTGATCGCGACCCGGCGGGCGATGGTGTTGACCCAGCCGGAAAATTTCGCGCCGTCGCCGAGCAGCCACAGCCGTCGATAGGCACGGATGAACGCCTCCTGCGTGGCTTCTTCTGCCAGCGCAGCATCGCCGAGCCGGCTCCACGCGACGGCAAACACTCGACGTTCGTGGCGTTCGACGAGTTCGCGGTAGCGTTCAGCATCGCCGCCCCGCACGGCGGCCACGGCGGATTCGTCCAGTTGCGCGGAAGAATGGGCGCTGTCGGTCATTTCGGTTGGTGCCATTTAACCGCAAGACAGCCGCTAAGGGAAATTGTTACAAACGAAATACCTGCGACATGGAATTCACTCTGCCACGCCGTTGATCAGCAGTCATAAGCCATCTCCGATTTGTTAATTCATTCTTTGGCCAGCATTCTGGCATTCATTGAAAAGCGCGAAATTTAAGCGAAGTCCGTCGTAAATGACACCGGCAAATAATCCCAACCGGGGCGGATTTGTTGCCACTGACCATCATTTTTAACAAAACACCAATGAAATCAAACTGGCGGAGAGAGGGGGATTCGAATGCCAAATCCACCACTTTCGGGTTCAGAGTGACACACTGGGACCGCAGTAGTCAAGTCGTGACTTTCGCCTTTATTTGCAATGGTATTTTCAGTTTTCAA
>Ga0187851_10001444_pt1 | contig 22763 bp, 22 predicted proteins | sample June2016WEW_6_10_FD_132997 | JGI IMG/M metagenome (GOLD analysis project Ga0187851, IMG submission 132997) | Peatland microbial communities from SPRUCE experiment site at the Marcell Experimental Forest, Minnesota, USA - June2016WEW_6_10 | ecosystem: Environmental > Terrestrial > Soil >...
CATCCAAAAAATGAAAAATTTAGCAAACAAGTACAAAAAAGAAAAAAATTAAGAAAAAGATACCAAAAATTATAGAAAACAAAAAAAATTAATAAAAAAAAACAAAGTTAAAAGAAAATCTCTAGAATAAATAATAAAACTACGAATCTTATTTAAATTAGGTTAGATGAATGATTGTAATTAGCCATTTATTCTCTCAATTCTTGAGATGTGAAATTAGCTAGTTTTAAGTAAATTAAATTGGTTTAAAATAAATTTTTATAAATAATATTAATAATATAAATCAAAATATTCTGTATTATACTATTCTAATCAATACAATACTTGTTTAATTGTTAAATTAAACCTTTATTCTGCTAGGGAACTTCTAATTACGAAGTATGAACTGGCCAGAATATTTATTAAAAACATTAATAAAAAAAATACAAATAGATACTAAAAGTTAAGTTAAAATTTAAGGCTAAGTAGAGGTATAAACATCATGGAACTCATTTTTCTGGGAACATCTTCAGCTCTTCCCACTAGAGATAGAAATCATTCAGCTGTAGCATTAAAAGCTTTTGGAGAAATAATTCTTTTGGATTGTGGAGAAGGAACACAGCGGCAGATGACTCGAACTAGGTTGAGTCCTATGAAAATTAATAAAATATTATTAACTCACTTTCATGGTGATCATTTCCTCGGTTTACCGGGATTAGTTCAATCTATGGCATTCAGGGGACGAAAAAATCCTTTACATATATTTGGACCTGTAGGAACTTCTAATATAATAAATTGTATCAAGAATTTGGGATATTTTAAGTTATCTTTCCCTATACATGCTTATGAATTGGATTCAGGTTTAGTTATAGAGAATGAAGATTACACGGTTTCCTGTTGTCCCACAAAACATACTATCCCTAATTTAGCCTATTCTATAGAAGAAAAACGATCTCCTAAATTTTTACTAGATAAAGCTACAGCCTTAGGAGTGAAACCGGGCCCGGATTTCAGTAAGCTTCAAGCAGGCATTCCCGTAAAATTAAAAGATAAGATAATTCAACCAGAACAGGTGTTGGGAGAAAAAAGAAAAGGACGTCGAATAATCTATTCGGGAGATACTAGACCCTGCACTAATATGATTAATTTTTCTTACGGTGCTGATGTGCTTATACATGAATCAACCTTTGATAATAGTCATCACGATAAGGCAGTAGAAAATGGACATTCAACTGCCTCTGAAGCAGCTCAAATAGCTAAAACTGCCCAGGTCAGACAATTGATCTTAACTCATATCAGTACCAGATATAAAGATACTGATTTACTGGAAAAAGAAGCTTTAAAAATATTTGAAAATTCTATGCTAGCTCAGGATTTAATGAGAATAAAGGTGAAGTTAATTGGCAATTGAACCTATTCTAATTGATATTATAATTGTAGCTGTTATTTTAATTGCTGCTTACGTTATCATAAATGTTATAAATTATTTCATCAAAAAAACAAGTGAACAGTTTGATTTAGAAATAACTGTGACTCAGGTACTTCAAGAGATAATATTATACTCTATAATTATAATTGCCGTGATAATAATTCTTGATTTCTTCGGAATTAATATAACTGGCTTGGTTTTAAGTTTAGGTATTCTAGGTATAGTGGTAGGTTTTGCAGCAAGGGATACTTTATCTAATTTCATATCAGGATTATTTGTTTTAGGTACTAAAAGTTTTAAAGTAGGAGATTTCATAGAAGTATCTGGGCAGATGGGTACTGTTACTAAGATGGGTTTCAGGATCACAAACATGGTGACTATCGATAATAAGGCTATTACAATACCTAATTCTATTTTTTCAACAGATCCTTTAATAAATTATACAGCTTTGAATAAGCGTAGAGTAGAACTAGAAATTACTATTCCATATGAATTAGATTTGGAAGATGTAATAAAATCTCTGGAACAAAAAGCATCAATGCTAAATTGGGCTTTAAGTGAAACTAAACCGAAAGTTATTGTAAAAGAATTATCAGACGTGGGTTTAAATGTTACATTAAACGTTTGGACTAATGACCCATGGAATGTGACAATATACAGGTCTGAACTTGCTATAGAAATAAGTAAACTTCTAATGCATAAAAAAAATTGATTTCTAAATTAAATTTATAAAAAATAATTAATTTTATCAAAAAATATAAATAAATCCTAATTTTTTTTTTATTAAATAAAACTAGGAAAATATTAAAGTTTAACTATAAATAACGCTTATTATTTCCATTAAGTTAATATTAGATTTATTACGTCAGATAGGATAATGAAAACTAATTTTGAATGATATTTATTGATTTAATAAATGATTCTTTTCCTGGACTTAACAAGAACTTGAAAAATAAGTTAAACATTATATAAGAGAAATAATCCATACATATATCCAAATTGAATAGTCTAAAATATTTTTTTAATTTTTTAAAAAAAAATTGACTAAATCATAAAAAAAATTTTAATTCAGTTAATTTAATGAGTTAAACTGAATCTTTTTATGATTATGGAAAAATTTATAGAGGGTATAAAAAAATGGTGAAAATAAAAATAGACGAAGACGCTTGTGTTGGATGTGGATCTTGTGTGGAAGACTGTCCAAACGACGTTTATGAAATGGATGAAGCCAAAAACAAAACCAGAATAATAAAGGAAGAAGATTGCATGGCATGTCTTTCCTGCCATGAAATCTGCCCAGCCCAAGCCATGGAACATCAGGACATACACGTAGCTAAAAGACTCTACATAGATCGTAAAGTGAATAATACTATTAATAAAATAATATAAAAGAGGGTAATCAGATGGAAATGGAGTTAAAAGAAATAAGAGGCACATTTAAGCCAGAATTAATTCCTCCTGAATGTGGAGGGGGGATAGATGACTACGAAGAAGCTTTACATGTCCTAATGAAATTTGTAGGATCCATGGCTAATGCATTGGAACAAGTTTCCGGTAGAGGTGCTAATGCAATAGTATACCAAGCAGGGAAAAGAATGGGTCACGATGCAGGTAAACTTATGGAAAAAACAGATAACCTTGAAAACGCCATGCAGGAGCTAAGCCAGATTTTAGGTAAAGAATTTTACTTTGAAATGTGGAAACCATCGAGTCAAGAAAGTTTCACTATTGAAAGAAGTGGTGAAACAGAAGTGAAACTGTTATTCCGAGATTGTGTTGTAAGACAAACTCTCAGAAGAACAGGATTACCTCAAAAAGGACCATTATGTTATCTACTATATGGTTACATGGTGGGTGCAGTGGAAGAAGTGATGGACATCAAAGGAAAACTGGATATTAATCATATAGGACCTAACGCCTGTCTTAAAACATTAACCATTAACTGGGGTGGCAAATAATGGTTACTCTTGCTTTAGAAACATTAGCCAGTTGTGCTGGTTGTGAAATATCTATTCTTGATTTACATGAAGAAATATTACAATTATTGGATAAGGCTGAAATAGTTTATGCTCCGGTTTTAATGGATTCAAAAGAACTTCCAGATAATGTAGATATTGCTATTGTATCTGGATCTGTACGGAATATTGAAAATAAGAAAAAACTTGAAGAATTAAGAGAAAAATCTAAGATACTAATTGCGTATGGAACCTGCGCCTGTTACGGTGGTATTACGGGAATGGCAGACCTTTATACTCCTGAGGAAGTTACTTCGCGAACCTACTCGGATAACCCTAGCACGGAATCTGCTGAACTTCCATCAGAAGTTGTTCCCAAATTATTACCTATAGTTCATCCGGCGGGTGATATTGCTGATGTGGATGGTTACATACCAGGATGTCCACCTAAAGAAAGGCTTGTAGGGGATATTTTAATTCCTTTAGTAAATGATAGGGCACCGGAAGTTCCTAAAAAAAGTGTTTGTGCTGACTGTCAGCGTCATATGGAGCACGTGAAATTTGATAAAATACTCAGAAGGGTTGAAGGAGATCCTGACCCTGAGAAATGTTTCCTCAGCCAAGGTTATGTATGTTTAGGATCCGTTACACTGGGAAGGTGTGGTGCATTATGTACTGCAGCAGGTGTAGCATGTCATGGTTGTGGAGGTCCATCACTTGATGTAATACGAGAACCAAATCATGATATTTATAATGGAGTGATAAAAAGGATTGCTCACATCTCCAAGATGCCGGAAAAGGATGTGGAAAAGCAGATATACGATATTGGGCATATGATATACGGATTTGTTATTGGAAGTACTATAATGGAGGAGAAGCAGGTTTCATTGATCTCACAGTTGGTCAAGAAATGATAATAGGTGATTAAATATGAAAAATATCGAAATAAGCCCTGTAACTCGAATTGAAGGACATGCCAAGATTACTGTTCAATTAGATGATTCTGGAAATGTTTATGATGCCCATCTTCACGTTATGGAGATAAGAGGTTTTGAAAAATTCCTTGAGGGAGCAGCTGTTGAGGAAGCTCCGCGCATCACCCCTAGAATATGTGGAATATGTCAAACTGCACATCATTTAACAGCAGCTAAAGCTACAGATCAAATATTTGGATTACAACCACCAGAAACAGCCCAGAAATTAAGAGAATTAATGCTTATTGGCCAATATATACATTCTCATTCCTTACATTTCTACTTCTTAGGTGCTCCGGATCTAGTAATGGGTCCTGAATCCGATCCAACTCTCAGAAATGTGCTGGGAATTCTTAAAAAAGATCCGGAATTAGTGAAAATGGCTATAAAAACTAGGAAAATTGGACAGGAAATAACTGGTGTTGTTGGAGGTAAACCTATTAGTCCAGTCACAGCTATACCCGGTGGTCAATCCAAAGGAATAACTGCAGATGAGCAAAATAGACTTTTAAATGAAGCTAAAGATGCAGTTGAACTTATAGATAAAGGAGTAAATGTGGCTAAACCATTTTTTGCCCAATATAGTGAAGCAATCGAAATGTTGGGGCCAGTTGAAACTTATTTCGGCGGCCTAACCAACGGTGGGAATGTGGAATTATATGATGGACCAGCGAAAATCATAGATAAAGACGGTAAATTAATCCATGAATTCGCTGCAACTGATTATTTAGATTACATTGAGGAAAAAGTACAGCCATGGTCTTACTTGAAATTCCCCTACCTAAAACAGATTGGATTCCCTGAAGGAAATTATAGGGTTGGACCACTGGCCCGTATGAACATTGCAAACAATATTCCAACTGAAAAAGCAGCGCAATTATTTGGTGAATATCGAGATAACTATGGAATAGCACAGAATACTTTATTATATCATTATGCACGTTTAATTGAATTAATGTACGCTGCAGAAAGAGCAGTGCAACTATTAGAAGATGATGTTATAATTGGATCTGATATTAGACAGGGTCTCACTGAGTCCTTAATGAGTAAAGAGGAGGCAAATGAATCCAGTACAACTAAAAGGGGTGTAGGAATGATAGAGGCACCTCGTGGAACTCTGATTCATGATTATGAAACTGACGGTGCGGGAATTATAACCCGGGCCAACCTCATAGTCTCCACAGGCCAAAATAATCTTTCCATGGACATTGGCGTAAGGGAAACAGCTAAAGCAATGATTCATGGTGAAGAAGTTTCTGAAGGACTAAAAAATCAATTAGAGATGATTATTAGGGCTTATGATCCATGCCTTTCTTGTGCTACACATATGATAAACGGAGAATCACCTCTAACAGTAGATATTCATGATAGTGATGGTTTGCTTATTAGGAGACACATATTGTAAAGGATTTTAAAGGAAATTTAAATTTTTCCTTTAATAGATTTTTTTGAGAAATTAAATTATAAATGAATATGTTCGCTTATTTTAAATAAAATAAAATTATACTTTAATCAAAAAAATAGAAAATAAATATGATTAAAAAAAATAATGTTCAGTTCATCATTTTTGTTACGAGAAATAATTTTGCATAAAAAAAATACTCATACATAATTAATGTGATTAAATGAACAGATCAGAGTTAAAGGTGCAGCTGGATAATATTATAAATAATCTAGCCAAAATAAGTGGTGTGGATGGATGTCTAATTGTGGATGGTAATAGTGATATATTATCCCATAATGTACTTCATGATGTAGATGCAGATTTATTCGGTCCAATGGCACATGTAATCACTAGTTCATCTAAAAGATTAATTAAATTTACAAATCAGGGAGAACTAAAAAGGGTATTAATTGAATCACGATGGGGTAAGGCACTCTTTCTACATTTAGTAAATATTAATTTCATAGTTCTCATGAATACTAAGGCAAATGTGGGAATGGTAATGATATCCTCCAAAAACGCTGCTGAGAATATCATAGAACTTACTCAGAATTTAACTCCCATACAGTTGGATGAACAGACTTTAAAAATATCAACTGATGGAAAGATAGTTGAAAAATCACGTTTAGACCTTATATCTGGAGAGACTTCTGAAACTTCCTCAGCAGAATCTATGCATACAATTGAAATACAATCAAAAGAATATAAAAATCAACCAGAAATTGAAAATCAAGCGAAAGAAATATTAGATGCATCAATAGATGTAGTAAAAAGCAGTATACCTATTATAAAACCACCTATAGCTTTTCCTAAACTTAAAAAAGTTATTAAAGTACCTGAAACTGATTTGGAACGATCTGAATTGATCTTGACAATTTATGAATCCATTTTGAAAGCAATGTCCATCGGAGCTAGTAAAATCATGGGTGTAGCACCAGCTAGAGGACTTACCCGTAAATTCTTACCTACAAATGAATGTAAAAAGCTTTTGTACGGGGTTGATGTTAAAAACAATTCTACAATAGATTTTGATAAAATAAGAGAAAATGCTGAGAAAATACCTTTATCTGAAAGAGAAAACAGCTTCATAGATGATTTTACTAAAATTATAGCAATTATCACTGAAAATTATGGAAAAGTTATGGGTTATTCTGCATTTCGTGGTATGGTACGGCCTGAATTTAAAATTATAAAAGAATCTTATGGAATTGTTATAGATGAATTGAAAATCAAAGATAAAATACACCCAGAACTCATTGATTTATTTTAAATTCCATAAAACTCGTAAACTTCTCTGAATCTAAAATTAGATAAAAATGACATAGTTTAAGATTTGTAGGACACATGCACAGGATGCCTGCTCATTTATTTTTTGAATAAATTTTTATCAAATTCATTAATTATTTTGAAATAGATAAAATAGAATAAGTTCAAATTTTTATAATAATTATTATTATTCATTTTTAATTAGAAAAAAATTAAAAATTATAGAATAAAAATCAAAAAAAAGAATGGTGAAGATTAAATGAATGGACCATGGGTTGAAAAATACAGACCAAAGAACCTTGATGAAGTCGTAGGTCAAGATCATATTATTCAAAGACTTAAAAGATACATTAAAGAAGGTAGCTTGCCTAATTTAATGTTCACAGGACCAGCTGGAGTGGGAAAAACCACCACTGCCCTAGCATTAGGTAAAGCTCTTTTAGGAGAATACTGGAGACAAAACTTTTTAGAATTAAACGCATCCGATGCTAGGGGAATAGACACAGTAAGACATAATATTAAAAATTTCTGTCGTTTAAAAGCTGTAGGATCACCTTTCCGGATAGTATTCTTGGATGAAGTTGATAATATGACTAAAGACGCTCAACACGCCTTAAGAAGAGAGATGGAAATGTACACCAAAACAGCTTCATTCATACTCTCCTGTAACTACTCCTCCAAAATTATCGATCCTATCCAATCTAGATGTGCTATCTTCAGATTCACACCAGTAAAAGGACATCAAATTATTAAGAGACTAGAAGTAATAGCTGAAGCAGAAAAAATTGAAGTAACACTCAATGCCTTAGAGAGTATAGTATACTTTGCAGAAGGAGATATGAGGAGAGCAGTAAACATTCTTCAGACATCTTCATCAGTAGGAGAAGAAGTAACTGAAGAAAACGTGCAAGAAGTTGTATCTAAAGCTAAGCCTCAAGATGTTAGGAAAATAATTAACAAAGCACTAGCTGGTGATTTCTTAGATGCAAGAGATCTTCTACGAGAAGTTATGGTAATTCAGGGCATCAGTGGGGAGGATTTAGTAACTCAAATCTACCAAGAAGTAGCTCAAATGGCTAGAGACGGCCTCATTGGGGAGGAATTATATGTGGATCTAATTGAAAACATTGGAAAATATGATTACCGTATAAGAGAAGGGTCAAATCCAAGGATTCAACTTGAAGCTCTATTAACTAAATTTCTATTTAAAGCAAATGCAAAATAGAGGTCCTAAATTAATAATAATTGGAAAATAACGGGTCAGAATATAATGTTATGGACAAATAAATACAGTCCTAAAAACTTTAAAGAAGTTTTAGGAAATAATAAAGCCAAAGATGAGATCTCAGAATGGATTGATAATTGGTTGATAAATAAACCCCAGAAACCATTACTACTGGTAGGTCCGCCTGGAACAGGTAAAACTACTCTGGCGCACCTGGCAGCTCATGAATTTGCTGACCATATAGAACTTAATGCAAGTGATAAAAGATCATATGATATATTACTTGGAACTGTAGGCGAAGCATCAGCTACAGGATCTCTATTCAATCAAGGTTTAAAACTTATAATATTAGATGAAGTTGATGGAATCCACGGAACAGACGACCGGGGAGGAATAAGGGCTATTACAAAAATCATAAAGGAAGGACACCATCCCTTAGTAATGATGGCTAACGATCCATACAGTAAAAGAATAAAAAGTCTTAAAAGTAAATGTCAAGTTATAAGCATTAGAAAAGTTCACACTAACTCTATTGTAGCTCTTCTAAAGAAAATCTGTTTGAAAGAAGGGGTTGAATTTGAAGAATATGTGTTAAGAACTCTAGCTAAAAGATCTAATGGTGATTTAAGATCCGCAATTAATGATTTGGAGATTATAGCTAGAGGAAAGGAATCTATAACCACTGAAGACCTGAAAATAATCTCCCAAAAAGATGATATACATAATATATTTGATTCTGTAAGAACAGTTCTAAAAAGCAAAAATCCTCAGAGAATAAAAGACGCCATGCGAGTAGAAGCCGACCCGGCCTTCATGTTAGAATTAATAACCGAGAACATTCCACGAGAATACGAGAAAAAACATGAAATACAAAACGCTTATGAAATGATATCAAAAGCAGATATTTACTTGGGAAGAGCATTCCAAACTAGAAATTATGGTTACTGGAAATATTCTTATGATTTAATGAGTTTAGGTGTAGCTTTATCCAAGGATGAGACGTATAAAAAATTCGCCCGTTACACTAACTCAACTGTTTATGCAATGCTCTCTAAAAGTAGAGCTAAAAGAGATTTACAAGATCGAGTTGCTGCTAAAATTGGTGAAAAAACTCACACATCCCTTAAAGTAGCTAAACAACAGTTTCCATATCTGGAGATAATGTTTCAGAATAATGAGATAGCTTGGGAATTAGCCGAGTACTTCAGATTAGAGAATGATGAAGTTAAGTTATTCCGGTCTCGGAAGATAAAAAAACCTAAAACAGTCCAATCAAAAACAATACAAGAAGAAAATCAAGTTAAAAAGGTATCTAATTCAAAAAAAATAGTTGATAAAAAAATTAAAGAAAAAATAACTTCAATTCATCCTCCTGTTAAAAAAATAAAATCTACTCAAAATAAAGAATCTATTAAAAAAGAGGATAAAATAGAAGATTCAAAAAGTAAATCTAATAAAAAGGTTTCTAAATCTAAAAGTAAAGAAAAGCAAGTCTCACTCTTCAGCTTTAAATAAGTAGAAACTAATGTAAATTCATTTTTTTAGCAAATAAAATAATATTTAAAAAATTATAGATTCATACATTTATTTGAATTCAGTTACAAAAATGGCAGATTTTAACATATTCTCCCTTACATTGGGAATGAATTCCTCAAAAAAATTTATTAAATCATAAGAAATCCCATCACATGGTGGGATTAGACATGATAAATTATTTTTATGAATCCATGATTCAATCCATGAATTAGGTACATTAATTAATGGATAAATAGTTTTATACTGGTTAAATTCTGTATGGGAATTCATTGCTTTGATTTTTTTACCTTGAATCATTTTATTTATAATATTCTCAACTTCCAAATCCAATGTAAGGGGTGAAGCAATACTATCAAATTTGTAATTTATTAGTTCGTTTTCACCATATATAATTTTGATACCATATTTTCGAGTATATGATTCTAGAATAACATAAAGAGCTAAATCAACACAATTTCCAATTTTTTCTATTAAAATAGTTTCTTGTGGATTTAATGATTTACTTAAAACTCTGGAAGCTCTAATACACATTTTCTGTAAGATTTTAGATCTTACAACAGTCCATTTCGGGAATTTAGCTTTGAATAACTCTTCCTTTCTTCTGGAGAATCTAGAAAATTTTAGGTTGTTAATAAACAAAAAGTTATTCCACAAACTAATAAATCGATTATCTACACCAATATTATCTAAACACTCTAAAACGCCCTTATTCATCTTTATCGTCACTTATTTTATTAATATAGAAAATATAAACTTTTTATAAAATTTATGTCATTTATATAAATCTTTTAATTTAACAAACTACAAATCTATTATTATAATATTCGAATTATTTAGTTTTTTTTAGTTTAATCAAAAAAAATGAGAACTCTAAATGGAGGATCTTATTAATGTTTAAAATCTTCGGCAGGGAAAAAAGTAAAGAATCTAAAAGAGATTTGTTGGAAATTGAAGCTCCTGAACCAGTTGATTGTCTCTGTGACTTCACGTTCAATTTTCACTGGCAGCATAATGGAGAAAAACTGGATCCAACTTGGAAAATCCCGCATAATGATTACACATTTGGAGAGCTGGTGGAACACCTTAAAAATGGCGGTGATGTACGCATAAATGGGGATGTGGGACATAGATTATCATCAAGTATGGGTGTAGATTTAAAATACTTTGGTGGTAATGGAAATGATATTACAGTGGGTGATGTGTATGTTGATGGAAATGTAGATACACGAATGGGAATCAGCATGACCCGAGGTTATATATATGTAAAAGGAATAGTTAAAGAACCCATAGGTAATTTAGTAAAAGTTGAATCAAATGTTAATGGATATCAAAAATTCAGGTCAATCACCGACATCATACATCACGGCTTAGATGGTGATAAACTTGAAGGATGCCAATTAATTGGGGATAAACTATTAATCGATGATGGAACAGTAAAAGATACGGTTGGTGCAAGGTTAAATTATGATGCCGAGATAATCATGAATGGAAACGTAGATCTAAGCACAGGTATACTCATGAGGAATGGAACAGTCCGCATTAACGGTACAGCAGGAAAAAACACAGGAGCCCTCCTCAATGGGGGAACAGTGATTATTGACGGAAATACAGATGACTTTACTGCCATAGATATGAAGAATGGAATAATTATAGTAAATGGAGATGCTGGTAAATTCCTCGCTGCAAATAAGAAAACTGGTGTAATTCTAGCTAAAAGTGGAAATCCTTTACCCATAACCAAGGAGAAACCTCTATCGACTGTAGATAGGAACGTTTTAATAAGATATGGTTTTAATCCACAAAACTTCAAGAAGTTCGAGTGAATTAAAGAATATACCCATAGAAAAGCTTTATAAATCCATAAATTCTTGAAAAATTACTAAATAAGGTCATTGGATGGGTGAATATTGGGGTGTAACATGGGAATAAAGCTTTATATCAGACTATTCATTTTAATGTTATGATAGGATTTGCTGAATATTTAAGTAATTCAATTATCAATATAATTGAATCTTTGGGTTACTGGGGTGTATTCATTAGTATGACGCTAGAAAGTGCATGTATTCCAATTCCAAGTTTTGTTATAATGCCCTTCGCAGGTTTTGCTGTTTATCAAGGAAAAATGACCCTACTAGGAATAACCATAGTAGGAGTTCTGGGAAACCTTTTGGGTTCCCTAATTGCTTATTATGTTGGACTTTGGGGAGGTAGGCCATTACTAGAAAATTATGGTAAATATATTTTAATAACACCCACTAAGCTTGATTTAGCAGATGCATGGTTTAAAAAATATGGTCACGAGGCTGTTTTAATCAGTAGACTACTACCTATAATCAGAACCTTTATATCACTACCTGCTGGAATAGCCGAGATGGATATTAAAAAATTCATTATTTACACTGTAATTGGATCAATACCATATGTCTTCGCTCTTGGATATATTGGTGTCCTTTTAGGCCCCAGTTGGCCTACAATAGAAAGCTACTTCAATTATTTAGATATATTAAGTATTGTATTGATTATATTAGTTATTATCTACATTATCTACGAATATGGATTTAAAAAACGAAAATAAAGGAAAATATTATATTTTTTTTATAGATGCTTGATAAATATAATCATTACATTAACTAGATATTATATAAAACAATATTATTTTTTGTATAAAACTTAAAATTATAATTTTTTTTTATAGATAAATAGAAATATTTATTAATGATTTATATAATTGATAAAAAATAAATTTTATATCAGAAATTGATTTAATTAAGGTGATAAAAAATATGGAAAAATTAAGTTCATTTAGATTGACTATTAGGCTGTACTTAGCAATTGCACTCTTATTTTCGCTACTTTACATAATAATAACCGCGGTAGGTACTTACTTCCGTTTTGGAGGACCATACTTATTTGCATTGTTAGTAATTGTTATCATATCAGCTCAATATTATTTTGGACCCAAATTAGTTGAGAGGACCATGAGAGTGAGATATGTGTCAGAACAGGAAGCTCCCCACTTACATGAAATGGTAGAGGACCTTGCAGTCAAGGCAGGCATACCTAAACCTAAAGTAGGTATCTCTGAAGTCAACATCCCAAATGCATTTGCTTTTGGTAGATCAAAAAAAGATGGAAGAGTTTGTGTCACTAGAGGAATCCTCGGATTACTGGATAAAGGTGAATTAAAAGCTGTTTTAGGGCATGAATTATCGCATATACGACATCGTGACATGGCAGTAATCACACTGATAAGTGCTGTTCCATTAATATTCTATTTCATCTTCATTAGTACAATCTTTAACAGAGGAGGAGGAGGGAATAATAGTTACGGACAACTTATTGGAATAGCTGCCTTTGCAGGTTATATAGCTGCACAGTTAATAGTTCTATTTGTATCAAGGATAAGAGAGTACTATGCAGATCAGGGAAGTATAGAATTAGGTAACCCACCATATGAACTGGCCAGTGCCTTATATAAACTAGTTCATGGATCAGCTAAGGCTAATGAGGATGCAGTTAAAGAAATAGAGGGTGTTAAAGCATTTTTTGTTAATGATATTTCAGATGCTGGTTATGAAATAGATGATTTTGAACAGTTAGATACAAATGGAGATGGCTCTATTAGCGAATCTGAACTTGAAGAACTTAAATACGCTCGTACCAGGATTAATACGCGCAGTAAAATTTCAGAATTGCTTTCAACTCATCCTAATATGATGAAAAGGGTTAAAAGATTAGCTGAGTTAAGCTAAATCATTTAACTATCTATTTTTTTAATTTAAATCTAGAATTCTTTAATAAAAAAAATTTCTATAATTGTTTTAAAATATTTCTTGTTGTATTAATATTAAGCTGTCCTGGGGCTGATTCAACATCCACAGAAGCAAATGTTAAAGGAGAACCAAAAAGAGGCGCTACAACCCGGGTATATTTTCCTAAATCACCCATAGAAATTCCAATGGTGTTACTAACGCGGGAAAGCACTTCTAAGACAGTTAAAGTATCCTGAATATTGCGAGGCATCACCGCAAATTTAGCAATATCACCCAAATCCTTCTCTTTTTCCACCACATTTAAAAGTTCACTCATATTAGGGGTTTTCTTAAAATCATGATAAGAAATTATACAGGACGGGGACGATTTTATTACCTTTGATCTATATTTAACATGAGTTTGTAATTCGATATCAACAAAATCCACGGATTCTGCAACTTCAACGAGAATTTCAGTTCTCTCCAATTCCGATCCCTTAAAGAATCCTCCTTCATCATGCATCCGATTGGTTGCTATAAATCTATGGTTTAGTTTATCAATTAAATTTAGAATCTTATCCGAATCTGGATTATCTAGTGTATCTATTCTTAATTCTAAAATATCGGCTCCTAGTTTTATAGCTTTATTTGATGATTTTAAAGCTGAATCAATACTTTTCTCAAGTATAGGAACGCATATCATTGGTTCGGTTAACAAGTAAATTGACTCCTTTAAATTTTTTAATTTAATTAAGTAATTTAGTTCATTTCGTTTTAAAATGTAATCTCTCAAATTTTTATGTGCATCTATAAAAACAACTAGAATTATATATTGCTTATATAATCTAAGATAATTATGTAATTATATTTAATCTAAACAATGGTGATTATTTTGAAGTTAACTTCCATTGGAGCCGATATCTCCAGTAATGATGTATCTTGCAGTAATAAACTTGTGAGTAATATAGAACAGGATATTCCGCAACTTCTTGAAATAGGAGCTTTTAAGGCTGATTTAACTAATATCACGGGAGACGATTTAGTTATAAGTGCATTTGTGCCAGATGAAAGTTTAGAAATAGTGAATGCTGGTATTGTAGAACTCTTGCGAAAAAATGCAGAAAATTTAGGAGATATTAGTGGAATATCACCCCAACCTGAAGGGGCTGGTGAAGGTATATCTTATGCTGAAGCAGTTATACGGCAAGATAGGTATCCTGATGCAATAATATTAGCTTTTGACACTTATGGTGGAGAATCATTTGTTGGAAAAGTGGCTAACTCCGTAATCCAATCTGCTAAAGGTATGGATGATGTGACGGATGTTGGGGGACAAATAACAAGTGGTGTACGTAGAATACCCGGAGTTGGATATGTATCTGATAAAACAGACGACCCTGTAATAGCTGTAACTGTAGAGGATATAGAAAGTATAGGTGTAATTGCTGGAGCCATGGTCGGATCTGCTTTGGGTAACAAGAATGTTTATCTTGTAAAGAGGGGTAGTCCCTCCTATATAATACCTGGAAGTGTAATAATATCGGTTTCAGCTTATATGAATGGTAATGTAATTGATTTAGCAGTGCCCCTATCAAATCGTATGCAGATTTTAAGATAATCATAGTAAAAAATTAATTTAAACAAATAAATTTTTAGGAGAATATGTGAATGATAATTCTTGATGAAAACACGAAATGTGTAGTGCAAGGCATTACAGGAAAGCAAGGATCCTTCCACGCTCAGGAGATGCTTAAATATAATACTAAAATATTAGCAGGAACATCCCCTGGAAAAGGTGGACAAAAATTGGGTGAAATCACTGTTTATGACTCTATAAAGGAAACTAAGGAAGAATTAGACATCAATGCATCTATCATATTTGTTCCGGCACCTTATGCCATGGATGCTGCTTTTGAAGCTATTTCACAGCTTGATATAGTGGTTATAATCACTGAACATATCCCAATACATGATTCAATGAAGATAATAGAATACGCAAGACAGAATGACACCATTGTTATTGGACCTAACACTCCTGGAATTATAACTCCCGGAATAGGTAAATTAGGAATAATGCCCACTCATATATTCAAAAAGGGAAACATTGGCATAGTATCCCGCAGTGGCACACTCACCTACGAAGTTGCTCAACAGATAACTCGAGCTGGTATGGGCCAGAGTACTTGTCTAGGTATAGGAGGTGACCCTATAGTAGGAATGGACTTTGCTGATGTATTACAAATGTTTGAAGATGATAATGATACTAAAGCCATGGTTATGATTGGAGAAATCGGAGGCAATGCCGAAGAAAAAGCCGCTGAATACATAGCAGAAAGAATCCAGAAACCTGTTATAGCCTACATTGCAGGAGTAACCGCACCACCAGGTAAAAGAATGGGCCATGCCGGAGCTATAATCGAGGGTGAAAGTGGAACAGCAAAAAGTAAGATAAAATCCCTAGAAACTGCGGGTGTTAATGTGGCAAGGAGACCATCAGAAATAGCAGGATTTATACAAGAATATTTCTAGTCATAATTTTATGGTTTTACTAAAATTTTAAAAAATGATAATTTCTAACATAAATGTAGTAACATAATATTTTCTATAATAATAAAACATTTTAAGTGATGAGATATGGTAGAAAAACATGAAATTATTGAAAAACTTTTAAATGGAGAAATTAAGCTACGTGAGATCGATAAATACACAGTAAGCATTGGTGAAGCAGTTGATATAAGACGCAACTTTGTGGAGGAGATCTCTAAAACTCCTTTGAAACATATTTCCAATTACTCACTAAACATGGAAGATGCTATAAAAAGGAATATAGAAAATCCTATTGGAACCATTCAAATACCATTGGGAATTGCTGGACCACTGAAACTAAAAGGTCAATTTGCCCAGGATGATTTTTATGTACCACTGGCCACTTCAGAGGGTGCTTTAGTGGCTTCGATTAACCGAGGCTGTTCGGTAATATCTGCAGCAGGTGGTGCTATTGTAAGAATAGTTGATGATAAAATGACTCGAGCACCGGTTATAAAGACAAAATCGGTTGATGAGGCGTTAAAGGTTAAAATTTGGATTAAAGAACATTTCAAGGAACTTAAAAAGGCAGCTGAGGTAACTACCAAACATGGTAAACTTCTGAAAATTGACCCCGTGGTGATTGTGGGCAGGTACATGTATCCTCGATTTGTTTTCAAAACCGGAGATAGCATGGGGATGAATATGGTTACCATAGCCACAGATAACGCTTTAAATCTTTTAACCTATAAAACTGGAGTACATGTGGTTGCTTTAAGTGGTAATTTATGTGTAGACAAGAAACCATCTAATTTGAACCTCGTAGAAGGTCGTGGAAAAAGTTTAATTGCTGAAGTTATGATTCCCAAGGATATAGTGGAAAAAAAACTTAAAACAACTTCTAAGGCAATAGTTGAAGTCAATATTTCTAAGAATCTTATTGGATCAGCTATATCGGGAAGTATGGGCTTCAATGCTCAATATGCGAATATTATTGGGGCTATTTTCCTTGCCACAGGACAGGATGAAGCCCATATAGTCGAGGGTAGTTTGGGAATAACCACCGCTGAAGAAATGGATGGAGACCTTTATTTTTCAGTAACTTTACCTGATGTACCATTAGCCACAATAGGTGGAGGTACAAGACTTGAAACAGCTAAAGAATGCTTAGAAATAATGGATGCCTACGGTACAGGTAAAGTGGATAAATTCGCGGAAATAGTGGGTGGAACCGTATTGGCAGGGGAATTATCTTTATTAGGTGCATTGGCCGCGGGACACTTAGCCAGAGCACATAAAGAATTAGGTAGAGGTTGAAATATGATTACGGGGAGACTATAAACTAAAATGAATATCCGTGAATTCATTAACGACTATTTCCACATGAGTCGATACATTGCCTTAGGCAGTCTGGATGGTATTTTAGCGGTGATGGGCGTTACTTTAGCTGCCAGTGGAGTGGCTAGTGTCGGTGGATTACATATACCTAACTTCGTAATAGGAATTACAGGCCTGAGCGGTGGTGTAGCTTTATCTCTTTCAAACGCATTTGGTGCATTCATTGGTGAAAGAGCAGAAGAATTTCGTAACATCCGAGAATTAGAGCATAAAATGATGTTAGATGAGGGTAAACTGGATGATACCGTAATTCATAAGCAGGCTAAAAGAAGAGTTTACATGAGCATGTTCACTCATGGATTTTCAAGTTTTATAGGTTCTCTGGTGCCAGTGACGCCATTTTTAATTTTAACAAGCAGATTTACAGCCACTTTGACAACTATAATTCTTTCTTTCACAGCCTTGGTAATATTAGGTATTTATTTGGGAATAGTATCTCGAAGTAGTCTACTGAAAACCAGTGTAGAAATAGTTATTGTAGGAATTATTATAGGATTGGTGAGTTTCATTCTAGGAGGACGTTAAAACTATTTTATTCATTAATAAACATGTTTTTCTTTAAATATTATCATATTTTTTATTATATTCCAAAAAAAAGGTTTTTATATGGATGTTTTATAAAAATTATCATAAATTAGATAAATCTATTCCGTAAACTTTCTCCACGTTTTCAATATGAATTTTGTAGGCATCTTCTTCAGTTAAAGTTTCATTTCGTAATAATTCCCGTGTCCGTCTGGGAACTGTTTTAGGACCTAAAACTGCTCCAGGTCTACTATTCATATCTAAATAATCAGTTTCCATGAGAAAATCATTTCCTTTTCTTAATCCTTCAATAATTACCTTTTTTGTCGCAATAAGAGAGGGTTTTAATCCATGGTTTTCTTCTTCAAGAATTGATGGACCTGAAAAATGTTTAACAACCTTATATCTATCCATACCAGAATCATCAGCCATTTTAGCAAACTCTGAAAATTGTTTTTCTCCTGAAGTTTCCGTATGAAGTTGCACAGCACATCCTACTTCTACTGCAAGTTCCATAGCATATAAAATAAGTTTATTATGTATTTTTAATTCTTCAGTAGAAACTTCATAATGTGGTCGTCCAATCTCTCCTATTCCAATTGCTTTACCTTCACTAACTAATTTCTGTGCATTAAGGAGAGCATCTCTCATCATTTCTTCTGCTTTTTTTAAAGATATTCCTTCCTTTATGAGTCTACTAAGTTCTGCGGGATGTGCGCCTACAATTGCAAATGCATTTACATCACAATTAGTATTTATTTCATCAACATATTTTACCACTTGTTCCATAGCTTCCTGAAAACTACATGAATCTCCAATTGTCCAAGTAGGTTTGTTAGGTATTATCATTACAGTTCCACCAGCTCTATGAAATTTTTTAGCTACCTCAATAGGTCCTTCGCCGTTTATAGGATCTACATGTATATGATTATCAGTTATAGGTATATTTTCCATTATTTACATTTCCTTTATAAAATTTTCAAATTATTTTAATACTTTAACTAAAGCTTCATTGAACACATCAACCGAGGGTTCAACACCAGTCCAAATTTTAAAGGATTCAATCCCTTGATAAATAAGCATTTTAACTCCAGTTACTGTTTTTGCATTTGCCTTTATTGCTTCCCTTAAAATACCCGTATGTAGCGGGTTGTATATAATATCATTTACAATAAGATTTTCATGCATCATTTCTGAGGTAACTAATGGCTTTTGATGAATATTAGGATACATGCCAATAGGAGTGGTATTTATGAGTATATCTGCATCTTTTAACTCATCATTAAGTTTTTCCCCAATATCAATAGCTTCTACATCAGCATCCAATTTCTCAACTAGATTCTTTTTTAATAAAAAACCTTTTTCTAAGGTTCTATTAGCGATAATTACTCTTCCCGCACCACTTAATATAATTTGGAATGATATGGCACGTGAAGCACCTCCCGCTCCTAATATTACAATTTTTTTACCTCTAACGGTAGATGTTTCCTCAATAGCTCTAACAGCACCCAATCCGTCAGTATTATACCCTTTAATCTTTTCATCAAATTTAATAGTGTTAACCGCCCCTATAAGTTCTGCAGTACCATCAAGAACGTCAAGATATTTCATAACCTCTGTTTTATGTGGAATGGTCACGTTTAAACCTTTTATCTCCAAAGAACTAGCCCCTTTAATAGCAGCTTTAAGTTCATTTTTTTTTACATGAAATGGAACATAAACATAGTCTAAGTTCAGAGACTCGAATGCAGCATTATGCATATATGGTGATAAAGTATGTTTTACTGGATCACCTATTAATCCCAATAATTTTGTTTTACCAGTTATCATAAAGCATCTTATAATAAATTTAGATGACAAGAATAATAAATATTAGCAGAAACAAAAATAAAAACATGGAAATATTCTGGAATAAGGTAAATATTATATTAACCGAGGTGATGAAATGAATCCTACAGAGAGATTCAATTTGCTTGTAACATTTAAAGGTCATAAAACTTCAAGGGCAGGGGAAGAATTGTTAGGAATCGAAGAGATTGAGTTAACATTGCAAGATGAGAAAAACTTGTTCGATATAAAAGAAACGGAATTTCAGAATGTTGTATTGATAGAGTCAGGAACTGATCCTTTAGTGATTGCCAAAGAGTTAGCTGATGCATCCACTACTGTGATATCTAAAATTGTGCCTATTGAATTAGTGATTAGAACCAGGCCAGATATTATCGCTGAAAGTGTTATAACTCTCAGTAAAGATAAGATAAAGAGTGGTGAAACCTTTATTGTTAGAGGTGATATCAGAGGAAGGGAATATATTAAATCAAAAGAAAAATTTTTGGCATCTATTTCTCAGGAAATAACTGAAAAGTTAGGGGTTGAGATGGAAAAAAATAGTCCAGATTGGGTTATTCAAATTGAAGTTGTAGGGGAGAATACGGGTATAAGTGTTTTAAAGCCAAAGAATATTATTAAAAAGCTTTAAAGAAATTTTATATTATTTGAAAAGAATAATTATGAATTAATTTATTAAAGTAATTTGCAATACCTTTTTTTTATTTAAGGTTAAAATAGGGGTGATTATAATATTGGCAAAGCAAAGGTTTGTTCTGGATACAACTGCTTTCACGGATAATCAACTTCGAGATAAGTTGGGGGGTGGTGATCTAGTAAAAACAGTAGATTTTTTAATTGAATTGATTGCAAGTTCAAGAATAAAACTTAATATGAGCTGCCATATGCCTCCCATAACTTATAAAGAGTTTTCAGAATATATGGCTAGAAATGAGTGTCCTGATGAAGTAATGGTGAAGGCTGATACTTGGGTTGTTAAAAAAACTCCTAACAGATACGATACTAAAATACCTTCGCAAATATTTTATGAATACGTTCAGGATATGAGAGAACGAATGAATAAGGGTATGCGTATATCTGAAAATGCAATTTGGGAAACAGCGGTAGAATCCATGGTTGGGATGTCTCGTGGAGATAAAAAAAGTCAGATTGAAGCAGATGTAATTGGCAGAGCTATCGCTGACTTTAGGAAACATTACAGACTAGCTTTGAGAAAAGGGACTCTTGACAGTGCTCCAGATCTAGATGTGCTACTTTTAGCTAAGGAATTAGATGCAGGGGTGGTAGCTGCAGATGAAGGAATTAAAGTCTGGGCAGAGAGATTGGGTTTAAGGTTTTTAAGTGCAAAATCATTCCCCAAAATGATGAAGGAATATCTCAAATATTATGATTAAAATTAATAATGCATATTATTATTTGTATTCGTGATAATATTGAAATAAATGAAGTCAAAAGTCGTAGAAAATTTAACTATTCTATTTAAGTGTATTCTTGTAAAGTCCAAATACTAATTATTCTTTTAACTATTAATTGATATTAAATTTATTTCGAAAATTTTAATGATTTATAAAGAACCTAGGAGAATTTTAATGGATATTCAGAAACCTAGAGGAACACGAGACTTCCTTTTTGATGAGATGAGATTGAGAAAACATGTAGAAAATACATTAAGAATAATATTTGAGGCTTATGGTTATCAAGAAATAAAAACTCCGTTATTTGAAGATCTAGCACTTTTCACCATGAAATCTGGTGAAGGAATAATGGGACAAATTTATCATTTCCAAGATAAAGGCGGTAGGGATTTAGCACTTAGACCAGAGTTAACAGCTCCCGTGGCACGTTTATACATTAATGAACTACAAAAAAAATCTAAACCTATTAAAATGTACTATTTTGGGAGCTGTTTTCGATATGAAAGACCTCAAAAAGGTAGATGGAGACAATTCTGGCAATTAGGATGTGAACTGATTGGTGGAAAATCTCCAGAATCTGAAGCAGAAATCATAGCCATGGCAGCGCATTGTCTCGAAGAATTAGGGCTGGATGATTTTGAAATACACATTGGAAACCTGGGAATAATAAGAGGAATTCTCGATGAAGGAGATGTGTCTAAAGAGGAACAGGATAAAATTATGGCTATTGTTGATAAAGGCGAAGTTGAAGAACTTAAAAATATTTTAAAAGAATTTAAAATTCATTCGAACACTAATAATATCTTAATTAAGCTAATCGGTATGAATGGCCATCGAGAGACAATAAAAAAAGTTTATGAACTTATTAAACATAATAAAAGCGCTTCTAAAGCATTAATGGACCTTGAGGAACTTTTAGAAATATTAGAGGCATTTGGATTTTCGAAATATACTGTAAATATGGGTATTGCTCGTGGTTTAGATTATTATTCTGGAGCTGTCTTTGAGATCTATGTGCACAGTCTGGGTGCTCAGAAACAGATAAGTGGTGGGGGAACATATAATTTAATAGAATTATTTGGTGGTGAAAATGTGGAATCCACCGGATTCGCATTTGGATTTGATCGTTTAGTGGAATGCGTAAAAAAATGCACAATAAAAAAGCCTCAAACTAAGACTTTAGATGTTTTTGTTGCCCCTATATCAAAAAATATGAAGTTAAATGCTTTTAAAATAGCACAAGTTCTCAGAAAATATAATATTAAAACTGATGTGGACTTGGTGGGTCGTAAACTTAAAAAAATATTATCTCAAGCTGATAGTTTAGGTGCTAGATATGTGATTTTAGTAGGTGAAAGAGATTTTGAGGAAGGTAAAATTACTTTAAAGGATATGGAATCACATGAACAGGAATTGGTGGATATTCTAGAGATAATAACGTTTTTTAAAGGAAGAATTCCCATTGGATCCCCTAATGAAAAAGTAGTTTTA
>Ga0187851_10001447_pt1 | contig 22716 bp, 21 predicted proteins | sample June2016WEW_6_10_FD_132997 | JGI IMG/M metagenome (GOLD analysis project Ga0187851, IMG submission 132997) | Peatland microbial communities from SPRUCE experiment site at the Marcell Experimental Forest, Minnesota, USA - June2016WEW_6_10 | ecosystem: Environmental > Terrestrial > Soil >...
CAGCAGTTCACCATCGACGGCCAGGACGGCGTCCGCGACGCCATCGGGATGTCCGGGAGCCGTCTGGAGGTCGACGCCCACATCGTCACCGGGGCCACCACGGCGATCCAGAACGTCGTCAAGGTGGTGCACAAGGCGGGGCTGGACGTCGACGATCTCGTGCTCCAGGTGCTCGCCTCCGCGGAGGCTGTGGTCACCGAGGACGAGCTGGAACGGGGCGTCGTGGTCGTGGACATCGGAGGCGGGACGACCGACGTTGCCGTTTTTGCCCGGGGCAGCATCATCCACACCGCGGTCCTGCCCATCGGCGGCAACCACGTCACCGGCGACCTCGCCGTGGGGCTGCGCTGCGACCTTGACACCGCCGAGGTCGTGAAGCGGAGCTTCGGCCACTGTCTCCAGCTGACCCTGCCCTCCGAGGCCCAGGTGACCCTCACCCCGATGGGGTACGACGAGCCGGTCAACGTCCCCCAGCGCTATCTGGCCGAGATCATCGGCCCGCGGGCCAGGGAGATGGCTCAATTGATCGCCGCCCAGATCGAGGTGGCGGGCCCTCCGTCGCTCTTCTCCGGCGGGATCGTGCTCACCGGCGGCGGGGCGCTGCTGCGCGGCTTCGGCGAGATGGTGCAGAGCGTCACCGACCTCCCCGCCCGGGTGGCCGCGCCCTCCGGGGTGAGCGGGATGAACGACGAGATTCAGGGACCCGACCACGCGACCGTGGTCGGACTGCTCCGATGGGCGGCCCGTTCGGGGGGCCGGCCGGCGGCACGGCGTTTGAGCGGCGGCAACGGCCACGTCAACCTCCGCGGTCGTGTCCAGACACCATCCCAGACCCAGCGCGGAGACCCGGCGGGCGCACGTCTCGGGCGCTGGTTTCGAGAGCTCTTCTGAACGGCAGGACCACTACGGCGGGATCAGAACGATGAATGAGAGAGAGCGCGAGCTGCGCCGGATGACCCAGGAGTTCCTGGCACGGTCGGGTAGCGGCGAGGCGCGGAAGCGCGAGGAGAGTGCGATGGCAGACCTTGACCGGACCACCGAGGGCAACGCGCGCATCCGGGTCGTGGGGGTCGGAGGCGGCGGCACCAACGCGGTCAACCGGATGATGCGGGGCAACCTGAAGGGCGTCGAGTTCATCGCCCTGAACACCGATCACCAGGCGCTCACGCAGTCGACCGCCGCGCACAAGATTCGCATCGGGTCCAAGGTGACCCGCGGCCTCGGTGCGGGCGGCGACCCCCAGAAGGGCCGTGACGCGGCCGAGGAGTCGCGGGACGAGCTGACCAAGGCGCTCGCCGACTCGGACATGGTGTTCGTCACCGCCGGGATGGGCGGTGGCACCGGCACCGGGGCCGCCCCGATCGTCGCCGAGATCGCCCGCGAAAGCGGCGCGCTCACCATCGGCGTGGTGACCAAGCCCTTCCGCTTCGAGGGGCTGCGCCGCCAGCGCATCGCCGAGGAGGGGATCACCATCCTGCAGGAGCGCGTCGACACCCTCATCACCATCCCCAACGAGCGGCTCATGCAGGTCGTCGACAAGAAGACGCCCATCACCGAGGCCTTCAAGGTCGCCGATGACGTGCTCCGCCAGGGCGTGCAGGGGATCAGTGACCTGATCGTCTATCCGGGGCTCATCAACCTCGACTTCGCCGACGTCAAGGCGGTCATGTCGGGGCAGGGGGCGGCTCTGATGGGCATCGGTTTCGGCACCGGGGACACCCGGGCCGCCGACGCCGCTCGCGATGCGGTGGCGAGCCCGCTTCTGGAGACGACCATCGCCGGGGCGAAGGGCATCCTGCTCAACGTCACCGGTGGCAAGGACCTCACCCTCTACGAGGTCACCGAGGCGGCTCAGCTGGTCAGCGAGTCCGCGGACAAGGACGCGCAGGTCATCTTCGGCTGCGTCATCGACGAGGCCATGAAGGACGAGGTCAAGATCACCGTCATCGCCACCGGCTTCACCGGGCACATCGACGTGCTGGGCACGCTCGCTTACGAGCCCCAGGCACGACCGGTTGCGCAGGAGCGGCCAAACTTCGCCATCCCTCAGCGGCACGCCCTGCCGGGCAACGCCGATGACTTGGACATACCGGCCTTCCTGAGGGACCGTCGGTAATCGTCAATTTCGGCAAATACTTCAAATACTGGAGGATGCCTGCGGGCCGGCCCGCGCGCGACTGTGGGCGATGAGGTGCCCGTTCTGCTCATCGGTTGACTCCAAGGTCGTCGATTCCCGCGACACCGAAGCGGGGATCCGGCGGCGTCGCGAGTGTCTGTCCTGCGGCAAGCGTTTCACCACCTACGAGCGCTTCGAGGCGACTCCGGTCTGGGTGCTCAAGAAGGACGGCCGGCGTGAGGAGTTCAGCCACCAGAAGCTCCTCGGCGGGCTGCTGATCGCGAGCAAGAAGCGGGACATCGCCCCCGAGCGTTTGGGGGCCCTGGTGGAGGAGGTCGAGAACCAGCTCCGCGGCGAGCATCTCGCCGAGGTCCCCTCCCGCGTGGTGGGCGAGATGGTGATGGAGCGGCTGCGCGAGATCGACGAGATCGCCTACGTCCGCTTCGCCTCCGTCTATCGCTCCTTCAAGGATGTGGCCGAGATGCGGGCCGAGATCGAGGACTTCCTGGCTCATCCGCCCCCGACCCGGCGCCTGCCTGCCCGCAGGCCGCGCCCGGCGGAGGACGGGGGGGCGGAACTGGCTCTCGACCTGGGCAAGTGACCGCCCGCCGGTCACCCGCCGGATCCGGCGTCCACGATCCCGGGTCGATGGTTCCGCTGCCCGCGCCGCTCCTCGCCGCCCTGGCCGGTCGCGACGAGGTGCTGGTCACCTCGCGTGCCGGGCCCGGGATGGGAACCGTGCGCATGAGCTTCGCGATTGCGCCGCCTGGGGTCGTCTACCTTCTGACCAGCGCCTTCTCCCGCAAGGTGTCGCGCTGGGACCGCGACCCCTGGGCGCGCCTCACGGCGCCGGGCTCCCGGATCGCCGCCGAGGCGGTGGTCCAGCCGGTGACGGCGGACGACCTCGACTCCGCCGCGGAGGCGGCCGTCCTCGCCCGCTTTCCGGCTGCGGGCGCGGCCACACCGGAGGCGCTGCGTGAGCTGCTCGAGACCGGCACCCATCTCCTCTTCCGGGTGGAGGGGGGCCCTACGATGGCCGGCATGACTGAGGACACGGGCAGCCCCCACCCGGGCGGGATCGCGGAGCGCCTCGCCTCTGTCCACCGCCGGATCGCTGAGGCCGCCGAGGGCACCGGGCGCGACCCCGCCGCCGTCCGCCTGATCGCCGCCACCAAGACCGTGCCCCCCGAGCGCATCGCGGAGGCGGTCGCGGCAGGGGTGACCGAGATCGGCGAGAACCGGGTCCACGAGACACGGCTCAAGCACGCCGGCGTCCCTTCGGGGCTCAGCTGGCACCTGATCGGTCACCTCCAGAGCAATAAGGCCGCGCTTGCCGCCCAGCTCTTCGACACCGTGCACTCCGTCGACTCGGAGAGGCTCGCGCTTGCGCTGGGAAGCTACCGCGACCCCGCCCGAGGTCCCATCTCCGCCCTGGTCGAGGTGGACTTCACGGGCATCGCGGCGAGGAGCGGGATCCCACCTGAGGCTGCCGGGCCCCTCCTGCGGGCGGTGGCGGGCCAGCCCGGTCTGAGGCTGGACGGGCTCATGACCATCGCCCCCTTCGGCGACCCGGCCGCCGCCCGGAAGTGCTTCCGCAGCCTCCGCGAGCTGCGCGACCGGCTCCAGAGCGAGCTGGGGCTGGCGCTCCCCCAGCTGTCGATGGGGATGAGCGACGACTTCGAGGCAGCCATCGCCGAGGGGGCGACCATGGTGCGCCTCGGCCGTGTGCTCTTCGGGGAACGGGGCCCGGCGGGGGTCAAGCCCCCTGACTGAGCGCCCGCCGCGAGCCGCCGTCGGGGTCGAGCAGCCCGGCTGATCGTTATCCTTGGCCGACGATGGACAATCCCCCGCGTTTCGCAGCCGTCGACGGTCGTGCCGACCTGGCCGAGGGCGAGCGCGCCGTGCTCGACCGGTGGAAGAGCACCGATCTCTTCCGGCGTAGCCTCGAGCTGCGCAAAGACGGGAAGCCCTACGTCTTCTACGAGGGGCCGCCCACGGCCAACGGCAAGCCCGGCATCCACCACGTCCTGACCCGCTCCTTCAAGGACCTCTTCCCCCGCTACATGTCGATGCGCGGGTATGCGGTCGCCCGCAAGGGAGGCTGGGACACCCACGGGCTCCCGGTGGAGCTGGAGGTGGAGAAGTCGCTGAAGATCAGCGGCAAGCGCCAGATCGAGGAGTTCGGCGTCGCCCGGTTCAATGAGCTCTGCCGCCAGTCGGTGGAGAGGTATATCGACGAGTGGGAGGCGATGACCGACCGCCTCGGCTTCTGGCTCGACATGAAGCACCCCTACCGCACCTACGAGGGGACCTACATCGAGTCGGTGTGGTGGAGCCTCAAGCAGCTCTGGGACCGCGACCTCCTCTACCAGGGCTACAAGGTCGCCCCCTACTGCCCCAGGTGCCAGACCTCGCTCTCCTCCCACGAGCTCTCCCAGGGATACCAGGACGACGTCGCGGACCCCTCCGTCTTCGTGAAGTTCCGCCTCACCGGATCCGAGGACCTCTCGCTGCTCGCCTGGACCACCACCCCCTGGACCCTGCCCGGCAACGTCGCCGTCGCCGTCCACCCCGACGCCACGTACGTCGAGGTGGAGAACCGGGGGCAGAGGCTGATCCTCGCCCGGGACCGACTGGAGGTCCTGGACGGCGAATACCAGATCACCGCCGAGATGAAGGGCAGCGACCTGGTCGGCCGGACCTACGAACCCCTCTTCACCGACCTGCCTCCCGAGGGCAAGGCGTTTCTGGTGCTCTCAGCCCCCGAGCTGGTCTCGATGGAGGAGGGGACGGGGATAGTCCACACCGCCGCCGCGTACGGCGAGGCGGACCTGGAGCTCTGCCTGCGCGAGGGAGTCGCCGTCCGCCACGTGGTGGGGCTGGACGGGCGCTTCCTGGACGGTCAGACACGGTATCGCGGCATCTTCGTGAAGGACGCCGATCCCAGGATCATCGCCGACCTCGAGGCGGAGGGGCGCCTCTACAAGGCCGGCCAGGTCCGCCACTCCTACCCCTTCTGCTGGCGCTGCGACACTCCACTCCTCTACTACGCGCTCACCTCGTGGTTCATCCGGACCACCGCGGTGAAGGAGCGCCTCATCGAGAACAACCGGAGCGTCGACTGGCAGCCCGCCCACGTCCGCGACGGCCGGATGGGCAACTGGCTGGAGAATCTCGTCGACTGGAACCTCTCCCGGAGCCGCTACTGGGGGACGCCGCTGCCGATCTGGATCTGCGCAGAGTGCGATAACCGCCGCTGCGTCGGGAGCGCCGCCGAGCTGGGCCTGACCGCCCAGGACGACCTGCACAAGCCGCACATCGACGAGGTCGTCCTCACCTGTGAGAGATGCGGTGGCACCATGCGCCGGGTACCCGACGTGATCGACTGCTGGTACGACAGCGGCGCCATGCCCTACGCGCAGCACCACTACCCCTTCGAGAACCAAGACCTCTTCACCCGGCGCCACCCGGCCGACTTCATCTGCGAGGCGATGGATCAGACCAGGGGCTGGTTTTTCTCCCTGCTCGCCGAGAGCACGCTGCTCTTCGACAAGCCCGCGTACCGCAACGTGATCTGCACCGGGCTGGTCCTCGACAAGGACGGCCGCAAGATGTCCAAGCGGCTCGGCAACATGATCGACTCGGCACAGACCTTCGCCGAGCTGGGCGCCGACGCCACCCGCTGGTACTTCTACAGCGCCGTGGCTCCGGGGAGCGACTACCGGATTGCTCCAGAGCTGATCCGGGACGTCGTCCGGCGCTTCATCCTCACCCTCTGGAACACCTACAAGTTCTTCTGTGAGTACGCGCGCCTCGACGGCTACGTCCCGGAGGAGGCTGCGGGCGGCGACCGAAGCGTCGTCTCCTTCGCAGAACGCCCCGAACTGGACCGCTGGTGCCTGGCCCGCCTGGCGGAGTGCATCGACGGGGTCCGTGCGGCTCTGGACGAGTACGACGCCACCGCCGCCACCCGCACCATCGAGCTCTTCGTCGAGGACCTCTCCAAGTGGTACGTGCGCCGCTCACGGCGGCGCTTCTGGAAGGCCGCTGACGTGAGCGACGCCGACAAGCGCTCCGCGTACGACACGCTCTACACCGCCCTCGAGACCCTGGCCCGCCTGATCGCCCCCTTCATGCCCTTCCTTGCCGAGAGGCTCCACCGCAACCTGAGCGGGCACGACACCGGTGCCGCGGCGGCCGGCGTCCCGGACTCGGTGCATCTCACCGACTACCCCGAGGCGGAGGCCGGCTGGCGGGACCCCGCGCTCGTCGAGGAGATGGCGCGGCTGCGCCGCCTGGTCGAGGATGGGTTGGGGGACCGTGAGGTCGCCGGGCTCGGTGTCCGCCAGCCACTGCGCGAGGCCACCGTCCACGGAAGGCCGTTCTCCCCCGAGCTGGAGGCGATCTTTGCCGACGAGCTCAACGTCAAGGCTGTCGCCTACGCGGCTCACGGCGACGACGAGCACGAGGGCGTGACCCTGGACACCGTCATCACCGACGACCTGCGCCTGGAGGGGCTGGTGCGCAACGTCTCCCGCAAGGTGAACGATCTCCGCAAGCAGGCGGGCCTCGCCCTCGACGATCGCATCCATCTCCAGGTCGAGGCCGGCGGCGATCTCCGCCGCGCCGTCGAGACCCACCGCGACCACCTGATGGCCGAGGTGCTGGCCACCACGATCGGCTTCGGTCGGGCCGAGGTTCTCAGTGAGTGGTCGGGGAAGATCGGCGGGGAGTTGTGCTGGCTGGGCGTGAGCCGTTGAGCACAGGGGACGTACCGCAGGTGGTTCCGGGCGCGACGGAGGCTCCCGGCGCGACCTCGGTCCCCGCCCCTTCACCCAACGTCGGGACGGGTCCTGCGGACGCACCGGGCGCGGCTTCCGCCCGGCCTCGGCGGTTGCGAAGCAAGCCTCGCCGCTACGCCATCATGGTGATCACCGCCCTGGTGGTCCTCGCCATCGACCACCTCACCAAGTGGCTGGTCGTCAACCACGTCAGGCTGGGCACCCAGGTCCCGGCCGGTTCCCCGGTCACCATCCATTACATCCAGAACTCGGGGGCCGCCTTCGGCCTCTTCCCCCAGTTCACCTTCCTCTACCTGGTGGTGGCGATGATCGTCGCCGCGTACATCCTCGTCTACGGTCCGCGCATGGGCGGGGGGCTGCTCCGCCTGCTGGCGCTGGGGGGCATTCTCGGGGGCGCGATCTCCAACGGCATCGACCGTCTCGTCCAGGGCTACGTGGTCGACTTCATCGACTTCCACTTCTGGCTGTTCCAGATCTTCAACGTGGCCGACATGGCAATCGTGGGTGGCATGCTGGTGGTGGTGTACCAGCTCGGATTCCGCAACGACAACGTGACCTCGGAATAGACGGCGTGCCCCCGGAGGTCGACGACGACGCCCGCCTCGACCTCTGGCTGGCGCGAGAGCGAGGGATCACCCGCCACGCCGCCCACACCCTGATCGCGGCCGGTGCCGTCCGGGTCAACCGCCGCCCCGGACGTCCGGGGCAGCGGGTCGGGAGCGACGACCAGATCGAGGTCAGCGTCCCCGCCGCCGTGGTCGCGCCGCCACGCGCGTCCGAGCCGGCCGTGGATCTCGTCGTCGTGTACGAGGACGAGTGGCTCGCGGTGGTCGACAAGCCGGCTGGCCTGGTCGTCCACCCCGCCCCCGGCCATCCGGATGGGACGCTCGCCGATGGGCTCCGCCAGCGCGGCACGGTCTGGTCGCTGCTCGGCGGGGAGGAGCGGCCGGGGATCGTCCACCGCCTCGACCGCGACACCTCGGGGTTGCTGGTCGTCGCCAAGACCGAGGCGGCCCACCGCCACCTCGCCGCCCAGCTCCAGGAGCGCACCCTGACCCGCCTCTACTGGGCGCTCGTCGCCGGCGGCCTCTCCGAAGCGACCGCGACCGTGGAGGCGCCGATCGGACGCGATCCCCGGGATCGCAAGCGGATGGCGGTGGTGGACGGTGGCCGGCCCGCGACCACCGACTTCAGGGTCCTCGCCCGCCACCCCCAAAACACTGAGCTGGAGGTGAAGCTGCGCACCGGCCGCACCCACCAGATCCGCGTGCACCTCGCCTACATCGGACACCCGGTGGTCGGCGACCCCGTCTACGGGCGCCACAACGACGGCGCCGCGCGGCTCGCCCTGCATGCCCGCGAGCTCAGATTCGTGCATCCGGTCGGAGGGCGCGAGATGGCCTTCGAGTCGCCGCTGCCCGCCGAGCTCGTCGCCCTTGCTGCGCAGGTGCGCGAGGAGCGGCCATGAACCCGGTGCCCGCGCCGTCCGAGGGGACGCCGGCCGGGCGGCAGCGGCTCTCGATCCCGCCGGGGCGTCTCATCGTCCTCTCCGGACCGAGCGGTGTCGGCAAGGACACCGTCCTCCAGGAGCTCTTCCGGATCGCCCCGTGGCTCCACTATTCGATCTCGTACACGACCAGGCCGCCTCGCCCGGGGGAGGTGGACGGCGTCGCCTACTCCTTCGTCGACGACGCGCGGTTCCAGGCGCTGCGCGATGACCACGAGTTGCTCGAATACGCTTCAGTGCACGGCCATTGGTACGGGACCGCAGAGGCGCGGGTGCGCGAGAGCCTGGAGCGCGGGGAGGACATCGTCCTCAAGATCGACGTCCAGGGTGCGGCCTGGATCCGGCCGCGGGTGGCCGGCGCCGTCTTCATTTTTCTGCTCCCGCCGAGCCCCGAGGAGCTCCGCCGCCGCCTCACCGAGCGGGCCACCGAGTCGGCGGGCAGCCTGGCGCTGCGCTGGGAGAATGCGCGTACGGAGTTGGCAGACCAGGGCTCGTACGACTACCGTGTGGTCAACGACGACGTGCTCCGCGCCGCTCGCGAGATCCTCGACATCATCGAGCGGGACCGGCCGCGGGCGGGCCACCCATGAGTGGAGGAGAGCAGGTGGAGGATCTGCAGGGACGCCGGGTCCTCGTCTATGTCAGCGGCAGCATCGCCGCCGTCAAGTCCGGCGAGGTGGTCACCCAGCTGCGCCGGCGGGGAGCGGAGACACGGGTCGCGATGACCGAGTCGGCGACCCGTTTCATCACCCCGCTCGCCCTTCAGAGCCTCTCCGGGCACGCGGTGGTCACCGACCTCTTCCGGGACGCCCGCGCCCGGCGTCAGGGCGGGCGCTCTGGCGCCGACGGCGACGCTCCCGGTTCCGGCCACGGCATGGAGCACCTCAACCTCTCCGGGTGGGCGGAGCTCCAGCTGGCAGCCGGCGCCTCCGCCAACCTGATCGCGCGGCTCGCTCTCGGCCTCGCCGACGACGCCGTGACCGCCACCGCGCTGGCCTGCCGGGCGCCGCTCGTGGTGGCGCCGGCGATGGAGACGGCGATGTGGGAGCATTCGGCGACGCTGGAGCACGTGGAGACGCTCCGGGCACGCGGCGCCGTGCTGGTGGGCCCGGTCTCCGGGCGGCTGGCCAGCGGGCGCGAGGCGATGGGGCGGATGGCCGAGCCCGCGGAGATCGTCCACGTCGTCGCGGAGTTGCTGGGGGGCATCGCCCGGCTCCCCACCGGGCTGTCCGGCGCTCCCGACGCCGGCGACCGGTAGCGGGGCTCGGCGGTCGTGGGCGCAGCCGGCTCCGGCTCGCTTCCCCTCCGGGGGACCCGGGTGCTGGTCACCGCCGGCGGCACCCGCGAGCCCATCGACCCGGTGCGCTTCCTCGGCAACCGTTCCAGCGGCAAGATGGGCAACGCCCTTGCCGAGGCCTGCCGGGAGGCGGGCGCAGAGGTTGAGCTGATCACCGCCGCGCCGCCACCGCCGGCCACGCCGGGGGTGTCCGTCACGCAGGTGGAGACCGCCGCCGACATGCAGCGCGCGGTCTGGGCCGGGCTCGACCGCGCCGACGTCCTGCTGATGGCCGCCGCGGTTGCCGACTACCGCCCCCGCAGGGTGGCCCAGCACAAGCTCAAGAAGTCCGCCGACCAGCTGACCCTGGAGCTGGTGCCGACCGTCGACATCCTGGAGTCGCTCCGCGTGCACCCGCGGCGGACCAGGGTGCTCTTGGTGGGCTTCGCGGCCGAGACCGACGACCTGCTGGCCAACGCCGCCGAGAAGCTGCGCCGCAAGGGCCTCGACCTCATCGTCCTCAATGACGTCGGTGCGCCGGGAGTGGGGATGGGAGCCGACGACAACGCGATCACCGTCCTCGATCCTGACGGCGTCGTCCTCACCGTGGCGCGATCTCCGAAGCTGGAGGTGGCCAGACGGCTGGTCGCCCTGGTCGGCGAGCGGCTGGCACGCCACCGCGAGGTGTGAAGGTGGGCGTGCCGGGTCTGGTCGCCGCGCCGTGGGAACCCCATCTCTTCCTCTGCAACGGTTATGGACACAGAAGTCCTTAACCGCTTTTCGGCGCATAGCGGCGCACTCCGTTGCGCCAGGGGGCGCTGGTGAGATCGTCCGGAGGGTGAGCGCGTGCGGTCGGCGCTACGCGGTCACCTCGGCCGGCACCGGGGCGACATGGCGACGCCGGAGCCGCCACACGAACCAGCCGATGAGCAGCAGCACCAGCGCCGGGACTGCCGTCACCAGCACCTCGAGAGCGACGGTCACGACGAGGAGCGCGTTGTTCCAGCCCTTGGACACCCCGCTGGAGACGGACGGCCCACTGGCGGCCTTCTTGACCGCAACCGTGACCGCGCCGCGCTCCTTGAGCTGGACGGTGACCGTCGCGTAGGTGACCGCCTGCATGAGCGAGTTGAGCTGACCCTGGTCGGTGTCGATCGAGGTCTCCACGTCCTCGATCTGCTGCTCCAGGGTGGTGATGTCGCCCAGGGAGGTGGCCTTGGCGAGCAGCGCCTGGAGCGCGGTGAGGTGGGCCTGCGCGGAGGTGAGGCGCGCGTTGAGGTCGACAATGGAGCTGGTGTCGTCGACACTCGAGAAGTTGATCGAGGACGCGGTGAAGTCGGAGGGGAGGCTGTTGAGCAGGTCGGCCATGCTGGCCGTCGGGATGGCCAGGGTCACCTGGCCGCTCACGATCCGGCCCTTCGCGTTGGGCGAGGTCTGTGAGCTGATCACGTAGCCGTTGAGCGCGACACCGGTCGCGATGACGGTGTCAAACGATTGCAGGAAGGTGCCGGCCGGAACCGTGTAGGCGGCGGTCACCGAGCGGGCGACGTCCGCCCCCGGCGACCCCAGCACGATGTCGCCGGAGGAGGTGTCGGCGCTGAGTGACGCCGAGGACCCGCTCGTGCCACTGGAGCTGCTGCGGCTCGGGACCCCCGCGGTCAGCGAGCCGGTGCTGGACGACCCTGGGTGGGAGCCCGCCGGTGCGAGGGCGGGCACAGATTCCGCGCCGCTGGACGAGTAGCCACTCCGGACGGCCGCCGCGCCGCATGCGGCCGCCGACGCCAGGGTCACGATGCTCATCGTGCTGAGCAGGATCAGTCGCGCTTTCATGGGGCACCTCGCTCGCTTGTCGTGCACGCCTTAGACGCACGAGGACCCGCTGCGGTTCCCGGCGGAATGGCCGGCCGGGTTCCCCGCCCCACCCGCGGCGCGCATCATGCTGGCTGTGACCGCACCGGTGTTCGTCTCGGTCGTGCCCGACACCCGGGGGATGCTTCCCCAGGAGCGGTACACGTACAGCGTCCCCGACGAGCTTCTCGTATCAATTCGACCGGGGGTGCGGGTCCAGGTCCCCTTCGGTGCCCGCTCCCTGCCCGGCCTCGTGGTCGCCGTCCTGGATCGATCCGACCATGCCGACGCCCGGCCCATCTCCGCAGTCCTGGACGAGGAGCCCCTTCTATCGGAGGCAATGGTCGGGCTCGCCGAGTGGATCGCGGACCGGTACTGCGCGCCGCTGCCCGAGGTCATCAAGGCGATGGTGCCCAAGGGGGCGCGTACCGCCGGACCGAAGACCGGGAGGCGCCGCGGGCCGCGCACGATCTCCGCCGCGCTGACGGCCGCCCGCGCCGAGGGCACGGCCCTCGAGCCGCCCGTGCTCACGCAGGCGCAGCGCCTGGCGGCCGCACCCCTGCTCGAGGCCATCGCCACCGGCCGGCACCGCGCGGTGCTCCTCCTCGGCGTCACCGGGAGCGGCAAGACCGAGATCTACCTGGCGGCCATCGACGCCGCCCTTGCCCTCGGCCGGCAGGCGATCTGCCTGGTCCCCGAGATCGCCCTGACCCCGCAAATGATCAGGCGCTTCGCGGCGCGCTTCCCCGGGCGGCTGGCGGTCAGCCACTCCGCTCTCACCGATGCCGAGCGCGCGGTCGAATGGCGACGGGCGCGCCTCGGCGAGATCGACGTCGTGGTCGGCTCCCGGAGCGCTGTCTTTGCCCCCCTTCCGCGGTTGGGGGTGGTGGTCGTCGACGAGGAGGACGCCTCCGCCTACAAGCAGGACCGGGTGCCCCGCTACCACGCGGTCGACGTCGCCCTCGAGCTGGGCCGGCGGGCCGGGGTGCCGGTGGTGCTGGGCAGCGCCACGCCGCGGCTGGAGACGTACTACCGGGCCCACACCGGCGTCCTGGAGCTGGTCACCCTCCCGGAGCGCATCACCGGCCGGGCGCTCCCGCCCATCGAGGTGGTCGACCTCCGGGAGGAGCTGCGCGCCGGCAACCGGAGTCCCCTCTCGCTCTCCCTGGCCCGGGCCCTGGAGGCGAGCCGCACCGACGGCGGCCAGTCGATCCTCTACCTCAATCGCCGCGGAACCGCCACCGTCGTGCTCTGTCGCGGCTGCGGGGAGCCGCTCGGCTGCCCCAACTGCAGCGTCGCGCTCGTCTACCACGCTGGCCGCGGCCGCTGCGACTGTCACTACTGCGGCAGCTCCCGCTCGCTGCCGGATCGCTGCCCGGGCTGCGGCTCGACCGCCATCCGGGGTCTGGGGATGGGAACGGAGCGGCTGGAGGCGGAGGTGGCGGAGCGTTTCCCGGAGCTGCGCCTGCTCCGCATGGATCGGGACACCGTGCAGAAGCGCGATGCCTACTTCGAGATCTACGAGCGCTTCCGGGCCGGCGAGGCGGACTGCCTGATCGGCACCCAGATGGTCGCTAAGGGCTGGGACCTGGGGAGGGTCCGCCTGGTCGGGATCGTCAACGCCGACACCTCGCTCCACTTCCCCGATTACCGGAGCGGGGAGGTGACCTTCTCCCTGATCACCCAGGTGGCCGGTCGGGCGGGGAGGGGTGACGAGCCGGCGCGGGTGATCCTCCAGACCTACAGTCCCGACCACTACGCGGTCCGCCACGCCGTCACCCACGACTACCGCGGCTTCGCCCACGATGAGATCCGGGTGAGGCGGACCCACCGCTTCCCGCCCTACACCCGGTTGGTCACCTGCACCATCAGCCACGCCGAGGACGGGACCGCCGAGGCCGCCGCCCAGCAGGCTGTCGAGCGGCTCTCTGCTATTCTCGGCGCGGGTGCCGGGCTCGACGTCCTCGGTCCGACCCCCGCCTTCCTGCAGCGCCTTCGCGGCCAGTACCGGTGGCAGTTCACGGTGCGGGGGGAGGAGATCGAGAGGGCGCTACCCCACCTGCCCCGGGGTCGGGGCTGGAGCATCGACGTAGATCCGGTCATGTGACCGAGCCGGAGATCCACACGAAATGTCCATCCTCAAGATCGTCACCGTCGCCGACGACAACCCCGTCCTCCGCCGCAGGGCGCCCAAGGTCGGCAAGGTCGACGATTCGATCCGCCGCCTCATGGACGACATGATGGAGACGATGGTCGCCGCACCCGGCGTCGGTCTGGCGGCCCCCCAGGTCGATGTCTCCATCCGGGTGATCACGATCAAGGTGGACAACCAGCTCCTCCACCTCGCCAACCCCGAGATCATCAAGGCGGACGGGGAGCAGATCGCCTACGAGGGCTGCCTCTCCATCCCGGGCATGGTGGGGGAGGTGGCGCGTGCCGACAAGGTGGTCTGCAAGGCGCTCAACCGCCACGGCAAGGCGGTCCGGATCAAGGGGAGCGGCCTGCTGGCCCGCGCCATCCAGCACGAGATCGACCACCTGGACGGCATCCTCTTCACCGACCGGCTCACCGACCCGAGCACGCTGCGCCGGGTCGAGGAGATGGGCGACGAGGAGATCGCCAACGTCGAGGGTGAGGCCGTCACGGTCTGACGCCCCGAACACCGCGGTCCGGCCGGGGTTCAGGTACCGCTCCGTACCGGATACGCTCTCCTCTCGTGCGCATCGTCTTTGCCGGCACCGCCGAGTTCTCCGTCCCCAGCCTCCGCGCCTGCAACGCGCGCCATGAGGTGCTGGCTGCGGTCACCCAGCCGGCGCGCCCGGGGAGCCGGGGCCGCCCCGCGTCACGGCCGGTTGCCGACGCGGCGGGGCAGCTCGGCATCCCCCTGCTGCAGCCGGAGCGCATCCGATCGAGGCCGGTGGTCGAGGAGATCCTCGGGCTCGGAGCCGACGTCCTGGTCGTGGCCGCGTACGGCCAGATCCTGTCCCCGGGCCTCCTCGACGGCCATCGCTTCGGCGGGGTCAACGTCCACGCCTCACTGCTCCCCCGCTGGCGTGGGGCGGCACCTATCGCCCGGGCGATCCTGGCGGGCGACGCCGCCACCGGCGTCTGCATCATGCGGATGGAGGCGGGGCTGGATACCGGCCCCGTGTACGCGCGCCGGGAGCTGGCCATCGACGCGGACGCGACCGCGTCCGGCCTGACCGAGACGCTCGCGATCGCCGGGGCCGAGGAGCTGGTGGCCGTGCTCGCCGCACTCGAACGCGGGGCGGCGGTCGCCAAGCCGCAGCCCGAGGACGGGGTGACCTACGCGGCGCGGCTCACCCGCGAGGATGGTCTCCTCGACTGGTCAGAACGCACCGCCGTGGAGGTCGACCGGATGGTCCGGGCTCTCACCCCCTGGCCCGGCGTCACCGGCGACCTGGCCGGCGTGGGGGTGCGCATCCTCGCCGGGCGGCCCGTCCGGGCGACGGAGGTCGAGACCCCCGGTTCGGCCGCCGGTCCGGTGGGGGAGACCCTCGCCTCGAGCGGTGCGACCCCTGGCTCCGTGGTTCGCATCGAGGGCGAATCCGCCCTCGTCGCCACCGCCGCCGGCGCCTACCGCGTGGACACCCTCCAACCCCCGGGTCGCCGCGCGATGAGCGCCGCCGCCTTCCTACGGGGCCGGAGATGAGCGAGCAACACCCGGCCGCAGAACTCGAAGCCGTCGATGAGGTCGCCCCCCTCAGCCGGCACTCCCGGTCGGGTGGAGCTGGTACTCGAGGCGCGACCAGGGGTTGATGACGATGATCACGTCCGTGTGGACGTGGTCCAGGAGGGAGCGACCCTGCACCTGGAGAACGGCGAGCGTCTGCCAGTCGGGATTGCGCGCCAGCGCCGCCCGCATGATCTCCGGTTGAGTGAAGACGGGCAGCATCACCCGCTCGCTCCCCTGAGCGTCATGGATGGTGAAATGGAGCAGATCCGACTCGCTGCCCTGCTGTGCCGTCGACAACGGCCCGGCCGGCTGGCCGAGGCAGAAGACGTCCGCGCGGCTCAGCTCGCTGCGGATGGTTTCGAAGGCGTCGGGGCTATCGCCCTTGAGGGCGATGGCGACTTCCAGCGGCTCCATGCATGCCTCCTCGGTCCCCATTTGGGATCGGGACCCGGTCGACGCGTCAGCATATAGCCTCAGCCATGTCCCCCAACCCTCGACCGGGAGATCCGGTCCTCGCCCGCAACCGCCAGGCCAGCCATGAGTACCACCTCCTGGAGTTCCTCGAGGCCGGCATCCAGCTGACCGGGACCGAGGTCAAGGCGCTCCGCGCCGGTCTCGCCCACCTCCGCGAGGGCTATGTTCGGGTCGAGAACGGGGAGGCCTGGCTGATCCAGGTCCACATCGGGCAGTACGAGATGGGCAACCGGCAGAACCACGAGCCCGAGCGCCGCCGGCGCCTCCTCCTGCACCGCCGCGAGATCGAGTACCTGGAGGCCCGGGTTCGCCTGGGCGGGCTGACCCTCATCCCCCTCCGCCTCTACCTGAAGAACAACCGGATCAAGGTCGAGATCGCCATCGCCCGCGGTAAGAAGCTCTGGGACAAGCGTCAGGCGATCGCGGAGCGCGACGCCCGGCGCGACGTCGAGCGGGCCACCGCCCACGCCCTGAGGGGCTGACCCTAGCCACGAGGGCGGCGGCGGGGAACGTCGTCGCAGTGGGGGCTTACGCAGGCCGCGGTTGCAACGCCGCCGCCCTGAGGGGTTGACCTCCGAGACGGAGGCGCCGGCGGGGCACGTCGTCTGAGCGGGGGCTTTCGCAGGTGGCGGTTGCAACGCCGCCGAGAACGAGGCGCGGACAGCAGAGCTGTCCGACGCCGGTCCCCCCGAAGACGATGTGCCCCGCCAGCGCCAGCGCCAGCGCCAGCGCCTCCCCCTCAGCTGACGGCCCAGCCCTCCTCGTCGTTGCCGGGCGTCTCCGCCGGCGCCGGTACGGGCACGTTGGTCCGGGTCTCCCGGACGGCGCGGGCGGCGAGTGCGTCCAGGGCGGTGCGCAGCTCGCGCAGCCCGATCCCGGTCTTGGCCGAGACCCGAAGCGCCCGGCACTTGGCGGTCGTCTCCAGGCGGTCGACGGCCTCCTCCAGCGCCTCCGGCTCCAGGCGGTCGATCTTGTTGGCGATCAGCAGGGTGGGCTGCTCGCACCCCATCTCGGCGAGGGTGTCGAGCACCGTCTGGAGCTGGGCGTCGCATTCCGGGTGGCAGACATCGACCACGAGGACCAGCAGGTGGGCCTGACGGACCTCCTCCAGGGTGGCTGCGAACGCCTCCACCAGCTCGGTGGGCAGTGCCTGGATGAATCCGACGGTGTCGGTGAGGATCACCCGCCGGCCCGAGGAGAGGTTGAGCAGGCGCGAGGTCGGATCGAGGGTCGCGAAGAGGAGGTTGTCGGCGAGCACCTCGGAGTTGGTGAGCCGGTTGAGCAGCGTCGACTTGCCGGCGTTGGTGTAGCCGACCAGGGCGCAGGCGGCGAGTGGCACGTCGCTGCGCGCCTGCCGGCGGGTGCGCCGCTGGCGCTCCAGCAGCTCGAGGCGTCGCCGCAGCTTGCTGATCCGCTGCCGGATCAGACGGCGGTCCACCTCGATCTGGGTCTCACCGGGCCCGCCCCTCAGTCCCACGCCGCCGCGTTGCCGTTCCAGGTGGGTCCAGCCGCCGGCCAGACGGGGCAGGAGATGCTCCAATTGAGCCATCTCCACCTGAATCTTCCCCTCCGCGGTGACCGCGCGCCGGGCAAAGATGGCCAGGATCACCTCGGTTCGGTCCAGCACTGGGACCTCCCACGCCTCCTGGAGGTTCCGCTGCTGCCGCGGGCTCAGCTGGTCGTTGACCAGGACCGCGGGACCACCGAGCTCGGCGAGGCGCGCCTTTATCGCCTCGACGGCCCCGGTGCGGAAGAAGGTCGCTGGGTGAGGCTCGTGCACCGGGATCGAGCTGCGCTCCACGACGCGGGTGCCGAGGGTGCGCGCCAGCTCCTCCAACTCGTCGAGCTGGACCTCGGCCCGATCCCGACCACCCTGCCCGGCGAACGAGCCGACCACGACCACGTCGTGCAGCTTCTGGCCGATGCCCGGGTCGGCGCCGGATCCGAGCGTGGTGCCGCCCCCCACCGGGCGCGCGGGGGGCTGGGAGCCGCTGTGGCGGTTCGCCTTTCGTCGCGCATCCAGGGTCGGCATTCGGTCCAGCCTACCCCAGAACCGGGAGCGGGCCACGGGGAGGCCCCGGCGCGGGGCGAGGGGTCAATGCCGGATAGTGGCTGGGGCAAGCGTCCGAATCACGAGAAGGCGGTGGAGACGATGGCACGTGCAGCCAAGAGCAGTGACACGAAGGCGGAGACCGATGCCGCCGCGGCGGCGCAGCGGGAGCCGAAACGCAAGCCTCGGCTTGCCCTGATCGCGCATGACGGCAAGAAGGCGGACATGATCGCCTTCGCGACGTTCAACCGGGGCACCCTCCAGCGGTGCCGGCTGGTCGCCACCTCCACCACCGGACGTCTCCTCCGTGAGAAGGTGGGGCTCGTTGTCGAGGTCCTGCAGTCCGGCCCGGTCGGCGGCGACGTCCAGATCGCCAGCCGCGTGGTGGACGGCAAGATCGACGGGGTCATCTTCATGGTCGACCCCCTCGACAAGCACCCTCACGACCCCGACATCCAGACCCTGCTCCGGATCTGCAACGTCCACGACGTGCCCCTCGCGACCAACATCTCGACCGCCGACATGGTGATCAGCTCGAAGCTGCTCTGGGTGGTTCCCCAGATCACGCGCGGGGTCGAGGTCCATCCCGGCTGAGCGCCCCGGCGGGGAGGAGAGAGGTCGGGAAAGGGCTGGTCGGGACAGCCGGCGCGGCCCGGGGGGAAGCCGCTCGGCGGCTCAGAGCGGGGTGGTGGGTTCCGGCTCGGGGGCGGCGAGGACCGCGTCCAGCAACCCCGGGTAGCGCCGCTCCATCCCCTCGCGGTCCAGGCTGAGCATCCGCCGCGTCCCCTCCTCCCGCTTGATCACGATCCCCGTGGCGTGGAGAACGTGGAGGTGGTGGGTCAGCGTCGACTTGCTGATGGGCAGTCCGAGCCAGCCGCACGGGCGCTCGCCACCCGAGGCGAGGCGACGGACGATGGCCATCCGCATCGGGTCGGCGAGGGCCTCGAGGACCCCGACGACGCCCGGGTGCAGGTGCTGGCGCAGATGGGCCTCCGGATCGGGAGGGCCGCACGGGCTCTCGGCGGCCGGGGCGTTCTCGGGGGCCGTTAGTTTGACAGTCATCGAATCTCCATGGTACGATGTGCATCGAACTTTAGCACTACCGAGGGTGGAGAGCGAATGAGCGGGCAGGCGGCGGGAGACAAGGTGACGACTGAACTTCGGCGTGCCGGGGCAAGGTTCCCAGCGGCACCCGGATTGGTGCTGCTCCTCGTCTGCCTGGGTCAGTTCATGGTCGTGCTGGACGTGTCCGTGGTCAATGTGGCCCTGCCTTCCATCCGCCACGACCTCGGCTTCTCGGCGAGCGGCCTGCAGTGGGTGGTCAACGCCTACGCACTCGCGTTCGCCGGTTTCCTCCTTCTGGCCGGGCGCGCTGCCGACCTCTTCGGTCGCCGCCGGCTGCTGCTCGCCGGCCTTGCTCTCTTCTCCTTCGCGAGCCTCCTCGACGGGCTGGCCACGTCCCAGGGGGAGCTGATCGCCGCTCGTGCCCTCCAGGGGTTCGGCGGCGCCGTGCTCACCCCGGCGACGCTGACCATCCTCATCGCCACCTACTCCGAGGGCCGGGCTCGGGCTCGGGCGCTCGGGGTGTGGAGCGCCGTGGCCGCGGCGGGTGGCGCCTCGGGCGCGCTGCTGGGCGGGGTCATCACCCAGTTCCTGACCTGGCGCTGGATCTTCTTCATCAACCTGCCGATCGGGATCGCCGTCCTGATTGCCTCCATCTTCTTCGTGGCCGAGGGCGCGGGCGACCGCGCCGGACGCCGCCACCTGGACCTGGCCGGCGCCTTCACGGTCACCGGCGGTCTGGTGGCCGTGACCTGGGGCATCGTTCGCAGCCAGGCTGCGGGGTGGGGTTCGCCCGAGGTGCTCGGGGCATTCGCCGCCGGGGTCGCACTCCTCATCGCCTTCGTGATCATCGAGGGCCGTTGGGCTCGCGCTCCGCTGGTGCCGCTGCGGCTCTTCGCCTCGCGCTCGATCACCGGTTCGAACCTGGTCGCCTTCGGCGTGGGTGCGGCCCTCTTCTCGGTCTGGTACTTCCAGTCGCTGTATCTGCAGGGGGTGCGCGGGATGACCCCGCTTGCCGCCGGGCTCACCTTCCTTCCCCAAACCCTCGCCATCTTGGTCGGGGCGCAGGTCAGCTCTCGCCTCATGCCGCGATTCGGGGCGCGACCCTTCCTGGTCGGCGGGCCGGTGCTGATCTCGCTCGGCTTGCTCTGGATGGCCCAGATCTCGGTGGAACCTGCCATCTGGTCGTCGGTGCTCATCCCCGGATCCCTGGTCACCCTCGGAGCCGGGCTGGCGTTTCCCGCCATCACCGTGGCGGCGACGGCGGGGGTGCCACGGTCCGAGTCGGGGCTCGCCAGCGGCGTGGTGAACACCAGCCGCCAGGTGGGAGGCTCGCTCGGCCTCGCCGCCCTGGCCACGCTGGCCGCTGACCACGCCGCCGCCCTGACCCAGACCGGGCATGCCGTCCCTGTGGCCCTCACCGGTGGTTTCGGCCTCGCCTTTGCCGGCGGCGCCGTGATCGCTCTGGTGGCCGGGCTCTCCGGGCTGCTGGTCCCTGGCGTCACGCGCCGGGCCGAGCCGCAGCGGCGGGTGACGCAGTCGGGGGCGGAGGAGGCCGCCGCCTAAGCGGGGCGACGTACATCTCCATCGACCTTTCTGACTGGTCGTGCACCCCGCGAGCAGACGACGCTGGGGCAGAATGAGCAAGCTCCAGTGACCGCAAGAGAGATGTTCGAGCAGGCGCTCCCTGCAATTCTGGCCGGAGACACGGCCGCTCTCCTGGGCCAATGCGCCGACGATGTGATCTTCGAGTTCCCCTTCGCGCCGGACGGCCGCCCGCGCCGCCTGGAGGGCCGTGAGCAGGCCCGCGAATACCTGGACACCGTCTACGCACGCCTCAAGATCAAAGAGCTCACCAGTCTCGAAATCCACGAGATCGCCGATCCCGGCGTCGTGATTGCCGAGTTGAGCATGAACATCGCCTTGAGCGATGGCCCGACCCGAAAGGCGTCCTACGTCGAGGTCGTGACGGTCCGCGACGGTCAGATCGCGCGCCTCCGCGAGTACTGGAGCCCCCTCGCGCTCGCAGGCTAGACGGGAGAATGCCGTGCGAGATGATTCTTCAACACCCTGTCAAGGGTGAATGACACATGTGGAGGCGGCGGGGATCGAACCCGCGTTCGAAGCCAGGTTCCGTGTGACCTCTACGAGCGTAGTCCCGGTATTGATCTCGTCCCCGTCGCGCCCTGGGACCAGGCTCGCCGGCGACCAGTCACGGTCTATCGTCCCGACCGGCGCCGTGACGCCGCCAGCCGGCGAGACCGCTCACATTAGCGTCGGATTCCGCTCCCGCAGCCGAGGAGCTGATCGACGTCAGGCCGTAGCCTGAGCTTTTGCTGTCTCTACCGCTTAGGCGGCGAGGGCAAGCTGTGGTGCGTTGTTCGCACGTATATGTTTCCCGGTTTTACGAGCCCGGGGCTCGGCCCGCCATCACACGACCCATGACCCCGTCGAAACCATACGCCCCCATGTGAGATCGATCAGCCCTCCGCGCGAGCTGCTGATCCCATGATGACAGCCTCGCCTCGGGAGGGACGTGCTCGCCGCCCCGCAGCCCCGGCACCGTCAGCCGCACACCTCGGCGAGCCGTGCCCGCGTGATCCGGATCGCCTCGGGATTGCTGTCCACGATGAGGTGCCGCCGCCCCAGGCGGGCCGCCGCCACCGCCGCCGTTCCCGATCCCCCGAAGAAGTCGGCGACCAGGTCACCGGGATTGCTCGAAGCGCGCACGATCCGCTCCAGCAGCCGGAGCGGCTTCTGGGTTGGGTAACCGGTGCGCTCATGGCCGCTCGTGGGCACGATGGTCATCCACCAGACGTCGGTGGGGAGCTTGCCGCGCGCCGCCTTCTCCGGACCGACCAGACCCGGCGCCATGTAGGGGATGCGGTCCACCGCCTCGCGGTTGAAGACCCAGGTCGCCGACCGCGCGTACCAGAGGATGTTGTCGTGCTTGCGGGGCCAGCGGTCGCGGGCGCGGCCGCCGTAGTCGTAGGCCCAGATGATCTCGTTGAGAAAGCGCTCCGGCCCGAAGATCTCGTCGAGCAGCATCCGGACGTGGTGGACCGCGTGGTGGTCGAGGTGGACGTAGAGCGAACCGCGCGACGTCAGCACCCGGTGCATCTCGGCGAGCCGCACGGCGAGGAAGTCGAGGTACTCCTCGAGGTCCATCCCGTCCTGATACTCCTGGGTGCCGACCGTCTCCCACCGGTAGGTCCGGCCGCCGAAGCCGACCCGGGTGCGGGTGCCCGCACCGGTGCGGATCGCAGAGAGGCGGCGCGTCTGGCCGGTGCCGAAGGGCGGGTCGATGTAGATGAGGTCCACGCAGCCGTCCGGAAGCGCCCGCAGGACGTCCAGGTTGTCGCCGAGCACCACCCCCTCCCGCACGCCGCCGGGCGCGCGGTTCTCCGGGGGCTCGTCCGCGATCACGCGCTGAGTATCACACCCGGTGCGGAGCACCCATCGCGGCGATGACGGGACCGCACCGAGGCCTGGTGCGGGCGCCCTTCGTTCGACAATGGTTGACGCCTCAACCATTCGGGTATACGGTTGCTGTACCACCCGACGCCCACACCGGGAGAGCCCCCATGCCCGCCGTCACCGTCCCCGACCTCCTCGTCCTGCCCCGGATCCCGCGGCCGGACCGCAGCCGGGAGGCGTCGCGCCCGGTCGCCTCCGTCACCTCCGCCCCCCATGGCCTGGAGGGCGAGGGATTCCCGGTGCGACGCGCATTCGCCGGAGTCGATCTCACCGCCCTCGACCCGTTTGTCCACATGGATCAGATGGGAGAGGTCGAATACGCCCCGGGAGAGCCCAAGGGCACTCCCTGGCATCCCCACCGGGGATTCGAGACGGTGACCTACATGATCGACGGGACCTTCCAGCAC
>Ga0187851_10001448_pt1 | contig 22709 bp, 14 predicted proteins | sample June2016WEW_6_10_FD_132997 | JGI IMG/M metagenome (GOLD analysis project Ga0187851, IMG submission 132997) | Peatland microbial communities from SPRUCE experiment site at the Marcell Experimental Forest, Minnesota, USA - June2016WEW_6_10 | ecosystem: Environmental > Terrestrial > Soil >...
GCGGCGAAGAGCAGAGCGCCGCGCGCCAATGCTTGTACGGCCTGCGCGGCACCGGAGTCGACCGGGCAGTGGTCGAGTCCATTCCCCGGGCAGAGCTCAAAGTTCGGGTCGAACTGATCCGAGCCGCGGCGGAACGCAACATCACGCAGGCTGTCGACACATTGCTCGCGGCGTCAAGGGATGAAAACATGGCGGTGCGGCGTGAAGCAATCCGGGCGTTGCGGGATATTGCCGGCCCCGAACGCACGCCGGCCCTGATCGGTCTCTTATTGAACGTGCGCGGCGATGCCGATCTGACGGAAGCAAAGCACGCCTTGTATTCGGCGCTGAAGCGCTCTTCTCAATCACACGGGCCTGAGCTGATCGCGGCGTACCGTTCCGCAAACGATCCGGACAAGAAGAGTGCACTATTGTCAGTGATGGGAGAGGCTGGCATCGAGGACACGCTACCGCTATTTCGCGAGATACTCAAGCATAGCGATGATCAGGTACGACGTGCTGCAATCCTGGCTCTATCGAACTGGCCGACGGTAGGGCCGGCGGCGGACTTACTCGAGGCCGCCGGTCAGCCAGGTAACCAGGCTCTGCAGATTCTGGCGCTGCGCGGATACATCAAGCTAGTGTCGCTGTCAGGGGATCGCGCGCCATCCGAGACCGCGAAAATGTTGGAGAGAGCGTTGCGCATCGCCCGACAGCCCGAAGAAAAACGCGCCATCCTGGCAGCGCTCCAGAAGGCGCCATCGGAAGAATCGCTCAGGCTGGCGCGGGAACAACTGAGCGACCCGAGCGTTGCACCGGAGGCGCAGATCGCCGTCACTGCACTGGAGCAAGCTATAAGTAAGAAATAGGTTGAACCAATGGCTATAACGAGAATGATACCGCGGATACTCTCGCTGCTGCTGGCCGCGGTGTTCGCCCGTGCCCAGACGCCGAGGCTGGAGCCGTTGCCGTTGTCGCTCCCGAAGCCTTTGTTCGAAGGAACTCCTCAGAACCTCAAAGTAGTGAACCTCGAAAAACCCACCGGCAAAATGCGGCCTGCCTTTCTGGCTCCCTCGGGGACGGTGAATATCGCCCGCGGGAAGCCTGTTGCGAGCAGCGCCGCGGAGGCTTCGGTAGGCGAGTTCGAAATGCTGACCGACGGTGAAAAATCGGGGCTCGACGGAAGCTACGTGGAACTGCCGCCAGGCATTCAGTCCGTTACCATCGATTTGCAGGGCAGGCACACAATTTATGCGATTGTCCTATGGCATTTTCACAAACAGGCACGAGTCTACTTTGATGTCATTGTACAAGTGGCAGACGATCCGGATTTCCTGACCAACGTCAGAACCTTGTTCAATAACGACCATGGCAACACAGCGGGGCTGGGCGCGGGCAAAGATTTCAACTACGTGGAGACGGCCGAGGGTAAGTTGATCGATGCTAAAGGCGTAATCGCCCGCTATGTGCGGCTGTGGAGCAATGGAAACAATACTAACGCCCTGAACCATTACGTCGAGGTGGAAGTATACGGCAAGCCGGCCCAGTGACGCGTGGCATCGCGATAGCGGCACTCGCCCTTCTGGCCGGGGCGCTGCGTTTGCCTCGGCTCGAACAACGGCCGATGCACGCCGACGAGGCCATCCTCGCTGACAAGTTCGGTACCTTCCTGGCGACGGGTCATTATGTGTACGCCCCGCTCGACTATCACGGTCCAATGCTGGCATATTGCACGCTGCTGCCGGCCTATTTGTCAGGTCGCACGAGTTACGCGCGTCTGAATGAACCGACCTTACGGATCGTCCCGGCAACCGCAGGTATCCTGCTCGCGCTGTCGCCTCTATTGTTCACGAGCGTGATCGGGTTCGCGGCAGCCTGGCTGGCAGCGGCCTTCCTGACCGTCTCCCCAGCGATGGTTTATTACAGTCGCGATTACATTCCTGAAATGCTTCTGGCACTGTGGGCCGCGGCCTGGCTGTGGACGCTGTGGAAAACTCTCAGACGGCCGGGGCCCGGCGGATGGGCCTTGGCCGGGTGCATTGCCGGCATGATGCTTGCTACCAAGGAAACGGCGGTCTTGGTGCTGGCGAGTTCAGCCATTGCTGGCGTCGTCGTATTCCGTCCTCGAAGGCCCGACTGGCGTTCAGCAGGCGCCTTCGCGACAACACTGGCATTGACCGTTTCGGCCCTGCTCGCTCCACCATGGCGCTGGGGGCTGTTGGGATCAGCGGCGCAATCGTACCTTCACCGGGGCGTTGCGCCGGGCTCGCATGCACATCCGTGGCATTACTATCTCGGCTTGCTGACCGGCGCCGCTGGAGGACCTGGCGAAGCCTCGCTGTTCATTCTGGCGATGGCCGGCTTTGTGATTGCCTTTCGCTCAGACAAGCCTGTGTTGCGATTCGTTGCCTGGTATGGCATTCTGCTCGCTGGTTTGTACTCGGCACTTCCCTACAAGACGCCCTGGTGCATTGTCGCTGTGTTGTATCCCTTCGCGCTCCTGGCCGGAGTAGCGGCCGAATCGCTCGTACGGCTGTGGCGTGCAGCGGCGCTTGTATTGGTGGCCGCGGCAATGACCTACACAGCGTGCCAGGCCTGGCTCGCCTCCACTCGCTACTCAAGTGATCCGCGAAACCAGTGGGTTTACGCACAAACCGGAAACGGAGTTTACAAGATCCGGGATCGCGTGGAAGCATGCGCACAGGCCGCTGCACAAGGGCGCCAGGTCCAGGTGGATATCTACTCTCGCGAGAACTTATGGCCGCTGCCGTGGTACCTGCGCGGCTATCCGAACGTGCGCTGGTGGCGCGAAGTGCCGGCGCAGGGCCTTCCCGCACCAATCTTGCTTGCTTCGCCCGCCATGGAACCGGACTTAATACGAAAGCTATATGAAAGCCCGCCTCCAGGGGAACGAGTACTCTACATGCAGATGTTTCCTGGGTATGTTGAACTCCGCCCGGGCGTGGAAGTACGGGGCTACGTTTCCAAGCAACTCTGGGATCGAATGGAGCAGAGGCCCTAAGCCGTAGCCACTCGATGCGCTTAAGAGTGGACAGCCTGTCAAGCGACCGCCCGCGCGTTCTCAAGCATCGAAATCCTTAGTGGGACTTGATCCAGTTGGCATGGACCTCGGCTTGCTTATCGTTTCCGGTCATGCGGTAAATCTTTACGAGGAGGAAGTGGGCGGAGCGCAAAGTTTCGGGGTCCTCGGTATTGCGCGTGACCAATAGGGCGGCTTCTAGTGCTTTTTCCGGTTGTTCCCCGGCTAAGTAGTTTTTGGCACGCTCTAGCATCGCTGGCGCATAAAGCGGCTCCCAGCGCAGGATCTCGTCCAGCAGAGCGTGCCACTCGGCGTCACGCTCGCGCAGCACCAGAAACTTATAGTAGAGCAGGGCGGATTCTGGGATGTGATGGTCCAACTTCCGGTTGAGCTCAAGAGATTTCCGAAACGCCTCGTCGGCAGCGTCGAAGTGACTGAAATGTGTCTCGGTAAAACCGACCTGGCCCAGAATCAGCACCCGCAACTCGTCATCGTGGACGACCGAAAGCGCTTTGCTGAACGCGGCGGCAGCCTCCTCCGGTTTCGCCTGGGCCGCTAAGCAGCGCCCGTAGTGATACCAGGCAGTGGCATTTTCGGGCTCGAGTTGAACCGCGCGCGCCAGAAGCGCTCTAGCTAATTCCAGAGCGGAGCTGCGCTTGCCCTTATCCGAGGCTATGATGATGCGGCCCACTGCGATCATTTCTCCTGCGTCTTTGAGATTGCTCTTGATCTGCTCGATGCGCTGGGAGGTTCGCTCAATCAACGCTGCTTCCGGAAACGAAGCGGCCAGGGCCTCGAGCCGTTCTGAATTCGGATAAATTCTTGTCCCACGCTCGCATATCTCAAACGCCTTCGGAAGATCGTGAGTGTCTCTGGCCGCCCGAGCAGCGAGAATGTAAGTCTGAAGCGGGCTGTGCGGATTGGCGGTCAGAGTTTCGTCCAGGAGTCTGCCGGCGGATCCCGCGTCGCCACTGCTTAAGAGAGCGCTCGCCAGAATGGTGCGAGCGTCATCGTCCGCGCCCGATGTCACCAACGGGCGCAGAAGGGCGATGGCTTTGGCGGGGTTTCCCTCAAGATTGTATACGCGCCCCAGAGCCTTGGCCGCTTCGCTCTGCGAGCGATCCAGGCGGACCGCCTGTTCGAGTTCAGGACGCGCGTCGGCGATTCGGCCATCGTGGAACAGCAGGATCCCCAGAATCGCATGGCCATCGGGGGATTCGGGCTTCCACTTTAGGTACGAACGGAGCGCAGCGGCCGCCTCCTCTGGCTTGCCGAGTTGGGCGTAAGAAACACCGAGCGCGAAATACGCTTCGGCGAAGTCCGGCTGTAGGTAGGTGATGTGTTCGAAAGCCTGTGCCGCGTCGGCCACTTTGCCCGCCTGCAGCAGCGCCTCCGCTGCGGCGAAATCGCGATTAATGTCGATGCGGGACGTGGCTTCCGTGCTTTGCGCCGCACAAACGCAGGCCGAGATGAGCATCAGCAAGACAATCGGGCGCATGGTCATCCACTGAGTAGAGTTTACAACGTGCACGGAAGGAGGAATCGGGTGGGAGCCGTGAGATAGAAAAAGGGGAAGCGGCGTTGGCCGCTCCCCCCTTCGTTGGTGAAAGCGCTCTTAGAAGAAGAGCCTGGCAGAGATCTGCATCTGCCTCGGGTCTTCAGCCGAATTTGTGATCAGACCGAAGTTCGAGCCGCCAATCCCCGTATTGATGTTGCCCAATCCACGGATATTGAGCACGTTTTGAGCCTCGACCCGGAGTTGCAAGTAAATCTTGCCTTCCCGGGCGATGGCAAAGTTCTTCATCAGCGATGCGTCGTAGCTGTTCGAGTGTGGTTCCCGAATATACGGATAAATATTCGGGACATTGCCTGGAGTCAGCGGTTGCGGAGCCGTAAATAGAGACTCGTTGAACAACCGATTCGTCGCGCTGCCAAGGTTACCCCAACTGCCGGTGTTGGTGTTATTCGTCGCCACCAACAGCGAGTTGGGATTGCCGTCGTAGCCCGACGGCGTGAGATGCGCCAGGTTTCCGGTGATGCTGCCCCAAAGGCCGCCGGCGCCGTTGTTGCCACCGGGGACACCGTCGCCGGAAGCGGCGGAGTCGGGGAGGGAATTCCCAAATATGAGCGGCTCGCCAGAGTGGAAAATCCAGATGCCTGCATATTCCCAACCGCCGGCGATTCCGTCTAGGATCTTGCCGCCCACGCCCGTCGGCCTGCCGAGGAACTTGCGGCCTCGTCCGACCGGGAACTGATAGTCGTGGTAGAAGGTAACCCGATGCGTCATATCCATCGGGCTGTAGCCATACAGATCGTTGACGGTCTGGAAGGATTGGTACTGTTTGGTGCCCGACGTGACTCCGCCCAAGCCGCCTCCGGCCACGGTGCCGACATCGTCGAGCGACTTGCTGTAGGTGTAGGTGAACAGGAACGTGAGGCCTTGTGCCAGCCGCTTCTGCACTTTCACGGTGCCCGCGTTGTAGTTGGCCCGGCCGACGTTATTACCGTACACAACCAGGCCGCCGAAGGCCGGGTTGGGGAGTTCCAGATCGCCTATCGGCACCGTGGCCCCGGTCGTAACATTGGGGGCGGTGTTGTTGATCTGGCCCACCAACGGGTTGGCCACCTGGATCTTGAACAGGTTGTCCAACGCCGTGCTCCCGGTCAGAGCGGCCAACGGGTAAGGCGAATTATAGAAAGCCGCGAGCAGGTCGCTGCTATGGTTGCCGTTGTAACCGGCCTCCAAGAGGATGTTCCAGGGGAGTTGCCGCTGAACGGTGAAGTTCCAGTTTTGCTCCAGCGGAGGATGCGCGTTGATGTTCGTGCCCGCCTGCTCGTATTGACTGCCGAGATTGTAGTTTAGCCCGGTGTTGGTCTTAGTGAAAGTGACATACTCGCTAGGCAGGAAATTCTGCTGGTCGGTCGCGATCATCGGACCGTTGATGGCGCCATTGAGGCGGTCCGGAACACCCGGCATCGACGCGCTGGCCACGTCCTCGGTCCAATCGTTCCAGTAGTCGCCCGTGGCGGTGAGATACATCATGCCCCAGGAGGCCCGGATCACGGTCTTGTTGTTGAGCGCGTAAGCGCCCCCCAGGCGCGGAGCGAACTGCCAGGGATGGTACTTGATAGCGGTGCGGCCCGGACATGCCGTCGTCTCGACGTAGCACGCCGCGCCGTTGGGGAGCGCCCCTGCCGTTACCCAACTGGGAGTTGGGATCGTCGCAATTTGGGCGGGGGTCAAGCCCGCTGCCTGCAACGAGCCCGTCCAGCTATAGCCGGCGGGGATGGTCCAGGCGCTGGGAGCGTTCGGGTTCCAGGCGTAGCTGTTGTTGTAGCGATCGCTGATGGGCGACTCCATGTCCCAGCGCAGACCGAGGTTGAGGGTCAACTTCTTGCTGACCTTCCAGTCGTCCTGGATGTAGGAGGCATAGTAGTTCTGCTCGTTGGTCAGATTCAGCAGCGAATTCTGACCGCCGCCGTTCGGAATGCCGAGGAGCCAATCGCCCCACGAATTCGCCGCCCAGCTTGGAGCGCAAAAGACGGTGCAGCCATTGCGGTTGTCGTCGGTCGGGTCGGTGGCCCAGCCTTGGTACATGGCGTCGTCGTAGAGCAGTTCCCAGTGATTATCGTACATGCGTCTGGCATCGACGCCGGCCTTGAAGGTGTGCTGCCCCCAGATCTTCGTCACTGAGCCGACGAAGTCGTACGTCGTTTGGGAATCGAGACTCTGGACATCCTGACCTCCGCTCTGCTGGTTGCCGACGGGATCGCCCCAGCCGTCCGCATCCGACGACCAGACGCGGAAATCAGTTCCCAAAGGAACGCCCTGCATCAGCTGTGACCTGAGCGGGTCGAGCGGAACGCTCGACTCGCCAGCCGGGAAGTTATAGTGGCTGGTATTGGGATTGTGCATCACCGAGCCGCGCACTTCCACAATCGTAGTCGGGGTTGCGGTCCAGACCCAGCCGAGCGATCCGGTGAGGGCTCCGGGCCTGATCTGGTGGTTGCCCGGGCTGATCACGGAATAATAGTCCGAGGACCCCTGATTGTAGTTATCCCGGAAGAAACGCATCGTGAGGCGCTGATTGTCCGTGATGTTGTGGTCCATCCGGACTTCCCAACGGTTGTCGTTGATGGCACTGCTCTGGAACCCGAGCCACGCGTCCTGCTGGGTATTGCCCGGAGCCGAGGGGTTGTTCGGCATGGGCTGATAATTGTCTATCAGTGTGGCCAGCGGGTTGATCCGCGCGGCCGGTATGATCTGGCCGTTGCCGGGGAACAGCGTAGCCTTCAGCAGGTAACCGGTTGACGGGTCGACCGTAGTGTCGCCGAGCGGGTCGTACATTTCCGGACCGGACCCAAAGGTCTGCAGCCCCGTCAGGTTGCCGTTGCGATCGTTCGCCGACGCCGACATGGCTAATACGGGATTCCCAGCCTGGCGCTGCTTCAATCCCTCAAAATTGAAGAAGAAGAACGTCTTGTTCTTGCCGTTGTAGATTTTCGGCAGAACCACCGGTCCGCCGATCGTCCCACCGTAATCGTTCTGGTGGAACCCCGTCCGCGGAGCCTTCTGCCCCGCCACATAGGGCGTTTCGTTGTTCGCCTCCCAGGTATTGGCGTCGAACAGTTGATTCTTGAAAAACTCGAATCCCCGTCCGTGGATCTCGTTGGTGCCGCCCCTGGTGACCATCGTGACCAGCCCGCCGGAAACGCGGCCATACTCGGCCGGGATGCCATTGGTGACCACCTTGAACTCGTCCACTTGTTCCATCGTAGGCGTGCCACCCGCGTAGATCGCATGGTACTTGCCCGAATCCACCGAGTTGCCGTCCACCAGGACATCCATGCCCTGCATGCGGCCGCCGTTGATACGAACGTCGCTGCCCGGCGAGCCCGCGGGGTTGGCCGAAGTGGCGGTCCCCGAGATGTCGCCCGTCAGGCGCAACATGTTGAGCGGGTCGCGATCGATTTGCGGCAGGTTCTCGACCATGAGTGAATTGACGACTTCACCCATCTGCGCGTCCTGCGTGCGCAGCAGCGGCGCTTCGCCCGTGACCGAGACGCTTTCAGTGATCGACCCGACTTCGAGCACCAGGTCCAAAGTGATCTTGCCGTCCACATCCAGCGTGAGGCCCTTGCGTGACAAGCTCTTGAAACCCTTGGCCACGACGTCGACCTCATACTTGCCCGGGGGGACCTGGACGATGATGAAATCGCCGGTACCCGATGACTCTGCCTTGAGTTTTTGGCCGGTTTCTACGTTCAGCGCGGTCACCGCCGCCTGGGCTATGCGCCCACCGGTGGCATCCGAGACCGTGCCGCCAAAAGTGCCTGTTGTTGTCTGGGCGAGAATTGTGGCAAGCCCACCCAATAAGATGATGAGATATGTTAATCTGACTAACCTACGCACACATGACTCCTTTCCCCGTCGGCCCCCTAGCAGGTGCACGACAACCCCGCAGAAGTACCTTACATACTTCCGTCGTAGCTAGCCTATTGCCGGTCATCGGCGATGTCAAGCGTTTTCTTGTACATGAGCAATTGCTCATAATGTTGGAATACAGCCCTGAAAACTGAGCCAGGGATGAACCCACGGAAGCCACGATTCGGGCATAAGTGGTTGTGCCTTTAAGGCTTTAGCAGGTGCTGCGCAGTAATGTGATCGGTGACCAGAACATTGACTAGTTTCCCCTCGATCGCTGCCCGGATCGCCTCGCGCTTGCTCGTTCCGCCGGCCACACCCGCGACGCGGCGGATCCGCTTGATCTCATCTAAAGTGAGGCCAATAATCCGTTCGTCGAATTCTGACAGGAACGTCCGTCCACCCGCGTCGAAGTAGCGCAGATTGACCGATCCTACGACACCGCGCGCGTGCATTTCGTCCAACGCGGAAGGCTGCATGACCTGCCAAAAATCCTGCACGACGACCGAGTCGGAGCGGCTCGGTCCAATGCCCACGAAGATCATATCCGCCGCACGCGCCATGTCCAGGGTTCGCGCGATGTGGGGATCTCGCACAAAGGAGTCGCGCGCTTCCCGCGTGCCGGCGACGGCGGGTGCCCCGAGTAACACTGGCTCGGCGCTGAGGGCCTTGGCCAGCCGGGTGACTAATTGCGTGGCATAGGTTTCATGTCTCGGATCCCCTAGCCCACCCAAGCCTTGGATCACCGTTAGATCATCGGCATCAAGGTGCGGAGAGTGCGGCATCGCGTTGACCATCCCCAACAGCGAATTGCCGACGCTGATGACGATCTTGTCATGCGGCCGAATCACGCGCATCAGGTACTCGGCGGCGCCGGCGCCGACTTCTCGCGCAATCGTCGCCTGTGACTCCTGGCTGACGCTCGTCGTCGTTTCGACCACGATGGCCTCGGCCAGTCCAAAGCGCTCCTCCAGACCTCGCTCCAGGTCCGCGAAGACTCCGATGATGGGTTGGATCGTGATCTGCACGACGGCCTGGTCGTGCGCCTCTTTCAGGATTCTTTGCACCTTTTGTCTGGAAAGACCGAGCCGCTCCCCAATCTCACCTTGGTTGAGCCCGTTCTCGTAGTACAGGCGCGCCGCCTTTACGAGCAATCGTCTGTGGTCTAGTGATCTTAACATAATGGGCACATGCTCATTGCTGAGCCCAAATCAACTTTTATCACAGTTTTGCGCTTTGTCACGTTCTAATTCCGGATGACCGGCAGTTTTTGCCGGGCGAATGCCGCTATGAGATCTCCGGGTCCGGCCTGAAGCATTCTCCTGGCAGCGGCAGATACATTTCCTCCAGTCCTTCCCTCAGCTCGACGCCCAATCCCGGCTTGTCCGGGATGTCGAAGTAACTGTCCTTCACGACCGGGCCGTCCTTGAGCACTCCTTCCTTGAACGGATCGGGAGTCATGTTCATTTCGAGCAGGAAACGGTTCGGCGAGGCGGCCATCAGATGGGCGTTGGCGACAGCCATCAGCCCATCGCCCCAGTTATGCGTGGCCAGCAGCTTGCCGCGCGTGTGCGCCATGCGGGCCATGTGCCAGGCTTCGGTCACCCCGGCGTCGTCGCAGGAGTGCTGCACGATGTCATACGCACCGCTGTCGAGCATCTCCGCATTCTCGGCGCGGTTGCCGCGTTTCTCGCCGCCCGAGATCTTGACGGTGGGGAGCGCCTTCTTCACCGCCAGGTAATCCTGGGCTACCCGGCCCGTGGGCTCCTCGAACCAGAGGAACTTCAGCGCCTCCAGTACCGGCGCGAGCTCCAGGCACTGCGCAACCGACCAGCGCATATTGGCTTCCTGTATGAGCTGAAACTCCGGCCCCACGGCCTGCCGGATGCGTTCGAGGTAAGGGACGAAGTCGGAGATGCGGATTCCCAGTTTGTTGAAGCCCGCCCCGGGACGGAACTTGAAAGCCTTGTAACCGTTCTTCTGGTGCGCCAGAGCCTGCCTGATCAAATCCTCCGGGCCGGGAAAACGGGAACCCCTGCGCCACGAGAACTCGCCGCCGCTGGCGTACACCGGGATGCGCGTGACTGGTTCCGTATCGATGGCCAGCAGCCGGTAGAGCGGCAGGCCCTGCGATTTGGCGATAATGTCCCACAGCGCCGTGTCCACGCCGCCCCACGCGCCCCGGCCTCCCGGACCGCTGATGCCGCCCGAGAGTTCTTCGACATCGTAGGGATTCTTGCCGCGCAGGATGGGCGCGATCACCGCCTCGGTGTACTCCTTCATCTGCCGCGGACCCTTGAACTGGTTGCAGCTCCCCAGGCCGGTGAGCCCCGCGTCGGTGGACACTTTGACGATCGCCGCCTCCGTCTTCCAGGCGACGACGTGGCTGTCCGCGTCCGGCCACTCCTCCTCGGGCTTGAGCCGGTACGAGAGATGCATCAACTTGACGCCGGTGATCTTGATCTTCTCGCGCCGAAGGCCTTCCAACGGATGAGTGCGGAGGCCTAGCTTCTTCGTCCGCGCCGGCTGTGCCTTCCCGGCTGAAAAGGCCAGCGCGGATCCCGCGGCGGCGGCGGACGAGCCGAGTACACTTCGCCGCGAAATGAGTTCCATGAGATGATCGCTCCTCTACAATCAGTAAACACCCGCATCTGAGCCAGCGCTGTGCCATGTGGCGCGGGCCGTTCCACCCGGCGCGGACCGCCTTCCCGTTCCACTGCGCCCGTGAGTATGATCGATGCGATGCCTGAAATGACACCTCGCGAGCGTTGGAAGGCGGTTCTCGAAGGCCGCGGCGCCGACCGTCCTCCGTGCGATTACTGGGCGACCGCCGAAGTGACGGCGCGATTGCTGCTCGACCTGAAGTGCCCGGACAAGCGGGCGCTGTGGAAATGCCTGGGCGTGGATAAGTGCATCCACCTGGCGCCGCGCCATCCGCGGGCCGTGGAAACGGACTGGCATCTGCAATCGCTATTCAGTATCTGGGGCATCGTGACGCGCGAAATCGGATATGGATCGGGCGTGTACTGCGAGGTGGCGAGCGGCCCGCTCGAAGCGGCCGAGACGCCGGCCGATATCGAACGCTTTGCCTGGCCGGACGCCGAAGAGTGGGATCTGACCGGCATTCGCGAGCAGGCGCTGGCCTGGAAGGACTACCCGATCCTGTGCGGCTCATACGAGCCTTTCTATCTCTATAGCCGGATGCGCGGCATGGAGCGCGCGCTGACCGATCTGATCGACCGTCCGGATATCGCCGAAGCGGCTCTGGCGCGCATCCACGCGATTCACGAGCGCCTGTTCGAGCGCATCCTCGCGGAGGCCGGCGATGTGATCGACTTCGTCTATGTCGCGGAAGACCTCGGCACCCAGGAATCGCTGCTGATGAGCCCGGCGCTGTTCCGGCGCTTTCTGCGCCCGACTCTGCGGCGCATGATCGACCTCGCGCACGGCCACGGCGTGCGTGTGTTCCACCACGACGACGGCGCGATCCGCCCGTTGATCCCCGAGCTGCTCGACATCGGCATCGACGTGTTGAATCCGATCCAGTGGCGTTGCCGCGGCATGGAGCGCGCGGCGCTGGCCCGCGATTTCGGCAGCCGGGTGGTCTTCCACGGCGGAGTGGACAACCAGCAGACGCTGCCGTTCGGCAGCCCTGCCGACGTTCGTCGCGAGGTGGAAGACAATCTCGCCTTCTTCTCCGCAGGCAAGGGCTATATCGTGGCGCCTTGCCACAACATCCAGGCCAACACGCCGACCGCGAATATCGTGGCCCTCTATGAGGCGGTTCGAAATAAAGGAGTGCAATGAGCACAACAATGCGAAAAGCGATGGGGCAAGCAATGAGACGAGCAATGACGCGAGAAGTGAGTCGAGCCATGAGCAGAGTAATGCCGAGAGCAGTCCTGCTGTGCCTGTGCCTATCTGTCTCGTTGACCTTTCTGGCTTTCACGCAAAGCCCGGTCAACCCGCACTTGCTGGCCGCGCGCTGGCCGGCGCAGTGGATCGCCGCGCCCGCGACGCCGCCTTTCGATTACGGCGTCTACCACTTCCGCAAGACGCTTGAGTTGCCGGCGGCGCCGGGCCGATTTCTGGTCCACATTTCCGCCGATAACCGCTACCGGCTCTTCGTCAATGGCCGGTTCGTGGCCGCGGGGCCGCCGCAGAGCGACTTGCGCAACTGGCGCTTCAATACGATCGATCTCGGCCCGTATCTGCAAGCGGGACGGAACGTGCTGGCGGCGGTGGTTTGGAATGGCGCAGAACACCGCCCCATGGCTCAAATTTCGCACCGCACGGGTTTCGTGCTGCAAGGCGATTCCGAGCGCGAGCAGGCGGCGAATACGGGCGCCGGCTGGAAATCGTTCCGCGATCCGGCCTACTCGCCGCTGGACTGGCGCGATGTGGACCAGCGGCTGGGGTATCAGTACTACGTCGCCGGGTCGATGGAACGCGTCGATGGCGCGCGTTATCCGTGGGGTTGGGAGCAACCCGATTTCGACGATTCCGCCTGGCAGCCGGCCGCGGCGATCGACCCCGGCGCGCCCAGCGGCGTGGAAAGCCATCAGAAATGGCAATTGACTCCCAGCCCGGTGCCACTTCTGGCGGAGACGCCGCAGCGCTTCGCGCGGGTGGCGCGCAGTGAGAGCGTCACGCCGTCTGACGGGTTCCTCGCGGGCTCGGCTCCGCTCACCCTGGCGGCGCACACGCGCGCGACGATCCTACTCGATCAGGGTGTGGTGACGACGGGTTATCCGGTGCTCGTCACCAGCGGCGGCCGCGGGGGCCTGGTTCGGGCCGTGTATTCCGAGGCGCTCTACGGCGACAGGAACAGGAAGGGCGACCGCCGGCAGATCGAGGGGAAAAAGGCGGTCGGGGTGTGGGATGAGTGGCTCCCCGACGGCGGGCAGAAGCGCGTTTTTCGCCCGCTGTGGGTGCGCACGTGGCGCTATCTGGAGCTGCAGATCGAAGCCGGCGAGCAGCCGCTGACGATCGAAGACGTCCGCAGCGATTTGTGCGCCTATCCGGCCGTACGGAAGGCCCGGTTCGCCTCCGACCGGCCGGTGCTAAACGATATTTGGGACGCCGGCTGGCGCACGCTCCAGCTCAGCGCGCAGGATACGTTCGTGAGCGATTTGTCCTGGGAACGGATCCAGTATGTGGGCGATACGAAACTGCAGGCGCTGGCCTGGCTGGCGGCCACCGGCGACGACACGCTGTATCGCCAGGCGCTGGAACAATTCGATGCTTCCCGCGCACCCTTCGGCCTGACGCAATCGCGCTTCCCCGCGGAGTTGGATCAATACACGCCGCTGTACTCGCTGATGTGGGTGACGATGGTGCACGATTACTGGCGCTACCGCGGCGACGACGAGTATTTACGGCGGTTTCTGCCGGGCATCGGGCAGGTGCTGGGGTGGTTTGACCGCCAGAAGACGCCCGACGGATTAATTCCGCCGCTGTTTCAGCTCGACTTCGTCGATTCGGATTACTTCCGCCAATATGCCGCCATCCTGCGGCAGGAAGGGCGTCCGGGCATGGCGATCCATAGCCTGTTTTACGTGCTGGCGCTCGATGACGCCGCCGACCTGTTCGCCCGATTGGGCCAGAACCTCGAATCGCAGCGCTATCGCCGCGAAGCGGCAGCGGTGCGGGATTCAGTGCATCGTTTGTGCTGGGACGCGACCCGTCAGCTTGTGGCCGATACGCCATCGCGAAAGTTTTTCAGCCAGCAAGCGAACATCCTCGCGATTCTGACCGATACAGTGCCCGCCGCCGAACAGCCTGCCTTGCTCGAACGCCTGCTGGCCGATCGGACGCTGGCCCAGATACAGCTCTATTTCCGTTTCTATCTCGGCCGCGCGCTGAACAAAATGGGCCACGGCGACAGCTACGTAGACAACCTCGGCCCGTGGGAAAACATGCTGGCCAACGGCATGACGACGTTCGGGGAAACGGATGGCAACCCGCGCTCGGAATGCCACCCCTGGAGCGCGACGCCGGTCTACGAGTTACTGACGACGGTGGCGGGCATCCAGCCGGGCGAGGCGGCCTTCAAGACCGTGCGCATTGCGCCGGCGCTGGGGAGTCTGCGGCATGTGGAAGCGACGATGCCGCACCCGTTGGGCCCGATCGAGGTTTCGCTTGAGCGCTCTGGAGCCTCGGGGCTGAAAGGGTCGATTCGCCTGCCACAGGGACTGAGCGGCGAATTCGTCTGGCGTGGAAAGCGCACCGCGCTCGCCGGGCCCGTGGTAGAGATAGACGAAAAGTAAGGCACGCTTGCCCGTGGCCTCCCTGAGCGAAAGCGCGCCCCGGCTGGCACTGCTCCGAATCGTAGAAAACAGACGGACCCCAAATACTGCCAAGTGTTTGGGGTACGGCGACGGCTGCGACTGGCGCAGGAGTCGACGGGAACTGCGGGCGGATTCGCAGCAACGCCGGCGCCGTGACCACACAATTCGACGGCGACGGCACCGTTCGCCTTCTCACTGACATCACCGCTACGGTCACCGATGCCAACGATTACGATGCCTTCGGCAATGCTGTGAATTCGATCCGTACCACGTCCAATATTTGCCACTGGCGTCGCGAGCAGTACGACCGTGCTGATTGGAAAGGGATATTACTCGAACGCCTCGCGCACCGCGCGCGCCACTTCGCACACCGCGCGGTACGCCGCCGGCACGATGCCGCCCATCGAAAAGAAACCGTGCACCAGCCCTGGGCAGCGGGTCAGCGTCGCCTCCACGCCGGCATCGCGCAATCGCCCGGCGTAGGCCTCGCCTTCATCGCGCAGCGGATCGTATTCTGCCGTCAGCACAAATGCCGGGCAAAGGCCCGGCAGCGACGGGGCAAACAAAGGCGAAACGTCGGGATGCCGCGGGTCCATCCCGGGCCGCAGATACTGCGCGAAATACCATTCCATGTGCCGCCGCGTGAGCATGTGGCCGTCGGCGAAGGCCGTATAGGACTGGTGCGACATGGTGGCATCGGTCACCGGATAGACCAAAGCCTGGAAGTGCGGTACGGCCGCGCCGCGATCCCGCGCCCGGCGCACGGCGACCGCGGCCAGATTGGCGCCGGCGCTGTCGCCGCCCACGGCGACTCTGGTCGAATCCAGCCCGCGCTCCCGCCCGTGCGCCATCACCCACCCGAGCACCGCGCAGGCATCGTCCAATCCCGCTGGAAACGGATGTTCGGGGGCCAGCCGGTAGTCCACCGCGAGCACTGTGCAACCCGACCGCACGGCCAGCAAACGGCAGATCGGGTCGTGCCCCTCAATCGAGCCCGACACGAACCCGCCGCCGTGATACCAGATCAGAACCGGCTGGTCCGGGCCGTCCTGCCTGTCCGGGCCGTGCCGATACAGCCGCACCGGAATCGGACCACCCGCTCCCGGCACGCTGAAATCCTCCACATGCTGGACCTGGGCCGGCTCTCCGCTCCATGCCCGGCGCGCCAGGTGCGCCGCCCGCACCTCTTCTAAACTCACCTCCCACGGCGGTTTCCCGCCCGCGGCTTTCAGTTCGTTGAGCAGCTCTTGAACCTGCGGATCGAGGGGCATCGCGATGCTATGTTCCCTATGCTACCCCTGCCTGCCGGGGCGTTGGAATCGCCCCATCGACGACAACCAGCGGCCCCGCCGCCTCGACCGGAAGCCCCGCCTGCGACCACGCGTCAAAGCCGCCCTCGATCGCGATGGCGTTCTTGAATCCTGCTTTCCTGAAGCGCAAGGCAAACGTGGCACTGGCGGCATCGTTCGGGCAGCTGCAGTAGAACACCAGACGCGTGTCGCTGGGTAGCGTCCGGACTTGCGCCTCGATCTCCTCCGACGTGGCCACCCGTGCGCCGGCAATCTTGAAACCGCTTTGTTGAATGGTCCGCGGCGGGCGCAGGTCCACGATCACCGCCGGAGTGGAGCCCGCCAGCAGCGCCATCACTTCTTCCGGCGGCACTCGCTCCACCTTGACCCGGCGCAGCCAGAGCCTCCGCTGCGTGTATTTCCAAACGATCCACAGTGCAATCGGCGCGGCCAGCGCCACGAACATTCCAATTCCGAACCGCGACAGGATCTCGAGCGCCCGTTCCAGTTGTTGGCGGAAGAGCCAGCCCACACCGAGGTAGGTTCCGGCCCACATCGCCGCGCCGGCTAAGTCCAGCATTATGAACCGCCCCGCCGAAATGCCGGAACTGCCGGCTAGTGGCGCAGCGACCGTGCTCAGCCCAGGGATGAACTTGCAGAAAACCAGGCTCGCCTGGCCGTAGCGGTCGAAAGCCTGATGTGTGAGCCGCACGCACGTGTCCGGCTCCATCGACAACCGGCACAGCAGTCCCAGAATCGACTCGCCGCGGCGTCTGCCAATTTGAAACCAAACCTGGTCGGCTGCCACCGCCGCCAAGGTCGATAGGGCCAGCGCGGTCACCAGGCTGAAATGCCCCAGCCCGGCCAGCGCTCCCATCGCCAACAGGAATGGCGCGGCCGGCAGCGGCGCGCCCAACTGCTCGGCCAGAACTGCCGCCAGCAGCAGGGTGTAGCCGTGCAACATCAACCATCGCGTGGCTTCGTGCACCGCTCCCTGCTGCCCCATGGTCCCCTTTCGCCTGCTTTCCGTGCCGGGATCGCCCTCAGTTGAGATCGAAAACCAGCACTTCGGACGCTTTGTCCGCCACCACCCGTACCGCCGCTTCCTTCGTGATCGCCGCTCCGTCGCCCTCTTCGAGCGCCAGGCCATTCACCTGCACCGCGCCGCGGGCCACTTGCACCCAGGCCGAACGGCCGGTCTTCAGAGGATGCTCGACCGTCACGCCAGGCTCCAGAACGCCGTCGTAAATGGCAGCATCCTGGCCGATCGTGACCGACCCCTCGCGCCCATCCTGGCTGGCGATCGGGCGTAGGCGGTTCAGGCGCTCGGATTCCGGAAAATGCTTCTGCTCGTAGCCTGGTGCCATGCCCTCCTCCTGCGGCTCGATCCAGATCTGCAGCAGCCGCACCGGCTGCGTGCTCGAGCCGTTGAATTCGCTGTGGAAGATGCCCGTGCCGGCGCTCATGCGCTGCGCGTCCCCAGGCCGGATCTCGCCTTCTGAACCTGTTGAATCCTTGTGCTTTAACACACCATCGAGGACCCACGTCACAATCTCCATGTCGCGGTGCGGATGCGTGCCGAAGCCGCCCTTGGGCGCAATCCGGTCGTCGTTGATCACCCGCAGCGTGCGGAAGCCCATCCAGGCCGGATCGTAATACTGATTGAACGAGAACGTGTGGCGGCCGTCCAGCCAGTTCAGCCTGGAATTGCCGCGTTCGGAAGCTTTGCGGTGAACGATCATATGCCCTTCTTTCCGTGATATATCATTTATTGACTAATCACCAGTCAGCTTCCTATGAGATGCCAAACCGCGGGAAAGGATTCATGCGCTGCTTCCGTTCTGTCCCCCGGATCGGGCTCCGCCTACACTGCTTCCTCGAGGACTCTCTCCATGCGCTTGATTCTGCAAGATTTACAGATAATGTCCGTGTGGTTCTTGTGGCGAACGGCTGCTCGCACTCCCACTTGATAGTCCCCTCGACGTCGCGGAGACGCCCGGGTCGCCCAACGGCCGTTTGCTGCTCTTTTCCGCCGCTCAGCCGCGGCTCAGCGCCGCCTTGACCCGCGCCGGCGTCATCGGCAGTTGCAGCATCCGTACGCCCGTGGCGTCGAATACCGCGTTCGCGATCAGCGCGCCGATCGTGATGATCGGCGGTTCGCCGCAGCCCTGCGACGGCGTTTCGCGGTTCTCGATCAGGACCGTTTCGATCTTCGGCAGCCAGGAGAAGCGCGGCAGTTCGTAGCTGTCGAAATTGCGGTCCAGGACGTCCCCGCCCTTGAAGTGCACTTCCTCGCTCAGCGTGTAGCCCAACCCCATCGTGATGCCGCCCTCCAGTTGCTGTAGTGCGCCATCGGGATTCACGATCAGTCCTATGTCCATCGCGGCCACGATCCGCTTCACCCGGATCTGGCCCGTCGTCTTATCGACGGCCACTTCCGCCATCGTGGCGGCGTCGCCGCCTACGTCGGTGCCGCAGGCGACGCCGAAGCCCACCCCGCTCGCCTTCTTTCGCGTGCTCCAGCCGAAGCGCTTCGCCGCGGCCTCCAGCACGCCCTTCATCCGCTTGTCGGAGGCCAGATGCTTGAGCCGGAACTCCACCGCATCCACGCCCGCCTTGCGCGCCAGCATGTCGATATGGCATTCGCGGGCGAATGTATTCGTATTGACCGACGGCGCGCGCCACGCCCCGACGGCCAGCGGGTGCATTCCGTCCGGCCCGCCGCCCCAGCCGCCGGCCGACCGCGTCCGTTGATTCGGGATGTCGTAATACTGCTTGGCCTCGCGGTCTCCGCCGCCGTAGGTCAGGAAGTCCCACAGCACCATCTGCCCCGCGCCGTTCAGCCCCGCGCGGATCTTCACCACCGCCGCCGGCCGGAACGTGTCGAAGAAGAACTCTTCCTCGCGGCTCCAGATCACCTGCACCGGCTTCCCCGCGAGCTTCGCCAGCCGCGCCGCCTCCATGGCTTGCTGGTTCGCGCCCTTCCCGCCGAATCCGCCACCCAGGTAAGGCGTGATGACGCGCACTTTTTGCGGCGCTAGACCGAGCGCGTGCGCCACTTCCCCTTGCACTGGAAACGGCGTTTGCGTGCTCGCCCACACCGTCATTTTGCCGTCCTCGAAACTCGCCACCGCCGAGTGCGTCTCCATCGCCGCGTGCGCGACATAGCTGTTCAGGTACGTCGCCTCGACAATCTGCGCCGCCTGCTTCTCGCCCTCCGCCAGACTGCCGCTCTGATCCACCACCGCCGGCTTGGTCCCCATCTTGACCAGGTGCTCGAAGATCGTCACATCGTCGACCGTCGCCGCCGGCTTGTCGTACTCCGCCTTGATCAACCCCAGCGCCTGCTCGGCCACGTCGCGCCGCTCGTGCAGCACCGCAATCAGGTCGCCGTCTTTCACCACCCGCGCGCCCGTCTTCTCCGCCGCGGAAGTGTCCGCGCTTTTCAGCTTCGCGCCATGCACCGGCGGCCGCAGGATCCGTGCGCACAGCATCCCCGGCAGTGTGATGTCGCCCGCGTACTTCGCCTTGCCGGTGACCTTCTCGCGCCCGTCCTTGCGCACCACCGAATGCCCCACCTGGCGCAGCGCCGCCACCTCTTTCACCGGCACTTTTTCCAGATGCCGCTCGATGCGCTTGTCCTGCACCAGTTGCGCGTACGTGACCCGCTTGCCCCCGGCCGTGTCGGTGATTACGCCCGCTTCCACCTTCAGCCGTTCCACCGGCGCTTTGAGCTGTTCCGCCGCCATCTGCAGCAGCACCGCTCGCGCCTCGGCGCCGGCCCGGCGCACGATCTGCCCATACACGCGCGTGCTCATCGAGCCGTACGTGCCCCCGTCCCACGGGCAGCGCTCCGTGTCGCCCATCACCACGTCCACCGAGTCGAACGGCACGTCCAATTCCTCCGCCAGCAGTTCCGCCGACGAAGTCATCGCCCCCTGGCCCATCTCGATTTTGCCGATGAGGCACGTCACCCGGCCATTCGCGCCGATGTGCAGGTAGGCGTTGAAATCGGTCGGATACTCGGACTGCCGACGCTGCCGCGGCGTCTCCTGCCGCGCCTCCAGCGCCTCCGTCGAGAACAGCACCAGCAGTCCCGGCCCGGTCACTCCAAAGAAGTCGCGCCGGCTGAATTCCGCGCCGGCGTTCGCTGCCGGTTTGCCCATGTCTGCCGTCTCCACCGGTTTCATCGCGCACCTCCTTTCATCGTCACCGCGGCCTCTTCGATGGCCTCCACAATGCGCACATGCGCGCCGCAGCGGCACAGGTTGCCTTCCATGTGCTTCAGAATCTCGTCGCGCGACGGCCGCGGCGTCTTGTGCACCAGCGCGTACGCGTTGAGAATCATCCCCGGCGTGCAGAAGCCGCACTGGTACGCGGCGTGTTTCACAAACGCCTCCTGCAGCGGGTGCAGCTTCCCGTTCTCGCTGAGCCCTTCGATCGTCAGCACGTGCTTGCCCGCGACGTCCTTGATCGCCGTCGAGCACGCCAGCGTCGCCTCTCCGTCCACAATCACCGTGCACGCGCCGCAGTACGTGGCGCCGCATCCGAACTTCGTCCCCGTCAGGCCCAGGTCGGAGCGCAGCACCCACAACAGCATGCGCTCGTCATCCACCGTCACCTTCGTCGGCTTCCCGTTAAGCGTAAACGCAATCGCGCGCTCCATAGAAGTTCTCCTGCCCTTACCTCACACCGCTTCGCGCGCGGTGTCAACGCTCCCCGCCACCAAAGCCTCACGCGCGGGGGACACCGAGGCCACCTCAGCTTCGAACACGACCACCAAGCTCGCTGCCGAGGGCGACACCAAGGCGTCCGCCGCGGACGCCGCGGGTGTGTCCCCGCGCTACCGGCCAACCACCGCAAACCCCTCGCGCGCGGGGGACACCGAGGCCACCTCAGCTTCGAACACGACCACCAAGCTCGCTGCCGAGGGCGACACCAAGGCGTCCACCGCGGACGCCGCGGGTGTGTCCCCGCGCTACCGCTGCGCGCCAAACCAAGTCTCCGCCCCACGCTCCCACAACTAAATGCGCGCTACTCCACAATCGCCCCGGCCCCGATCTGTGTAAACGACTCGCGCCCCGTCTTGCCGTCCGGCCCGCTCCACTGAATCAGGTACACGCCCACCAGGTCCTTCTTCGGATCGATGTAGCCGAACGTCGAAAACGCCCCGCCGTGATGAAACGCTCCCAGGCTCAATCCGCTCACCGTGCCCGCCGGATCCTTCGTCACCTCCCACGTCAGACCGAACCCCGTCCCGACGTCCCAGCCCGCTTTGATGTCGCCCGTCTGCACCATCGACATCGTCTCCACCGCCGTCGCCGACAGCAGCCGCTTGCCGTGGTACACGCCCTTGTTCAGCATCATCTGGTAAAACTTCACCAGGTCCGCGGCCGTCGAGTACATCGCAAAGCCAGGCCCGGAGTACACCGCCCCCTGCCGGTACTTCAACGCGTCGCCGCCCAATATGTCCGCGCCCGCCTTCACCATCCGCCCGTTCTCAATCGTGTAAACCGCCGCCAGCCGCCCGCGTTTCGCCGCCGGCAGGAAGATGTAGGAATCCACCATCCCCAGCGGCTCGTAAATCCGCTTCGCCAGGAACTCTTCGTACTTCATGCCCGAGACCACCTCGATAATGCGGCCCAGCACGTCGATCCCCACCGTCGAGTACATCCACCGCGTGCCCGGCTGGAACTGCAGTGGCTCGCGCGCGTACAGCGGTACGGCGCGGCCCAGCGTCATGAGGTCCAGCTTCACCATCAACGGGCCGGTCGAGGCCGGCGGCTCCCCCATCATTCCCGACGTGTGCGTCATCAGCTCGCGCACCGTGATCGGGTGCGCCGGCTTCTTCAGAATCAGCTTGCCGTCCGCCTGCGGCTCGGCCACCATCTGTCCGCGAAACTCCGGCAGGTAGCGCTCCACCGGGTCGTTGATCCGCACCTTGCCCTCGTCCACCAGCATCATGATGCCCACGCCGGTAAACGGCTTGGTCATCGACATGATCTGGAAAATCGTGTCGCGCTGCATCGGCTTTTTGGCCTCTACGTCGGCCCAGCCCGTGGCTTCGAAATGCGCCAGCGCGCCGTGCCGCTGCAGCAGCGTCACCGCGCCCGCCAGTTCGCCGCGATCGATGAACTCCTGCAGGCGCGGGGCAATTTGAGCCAGCCGCGCCGGGTCCATCCCGGCTTTTTGCGGATCCAGCGCCGGCGGCGCCGCCACCACGAACGACTGGATCAAGAGAGCAATCGTCAGTGACCGCATGATGAGCGACCGCTTCGTGAGCAAACGCATCGTGAAAACTCCTGAGTCCCGCGTCCACCCCTTTGAGCTGCAAACTGGGGCAAGCCCCCGCTCAACCGGCCCGCCGGGTCTCACGAAGATTATATTCGTAGCCCTGCCCACAACGCCGGTCTCAACTAGTGGCCTGCCGCGGAGACAACGTGACCGAGCCGCCCGTTTCAGAGCCGCCCGTTTCAGAGCCGCTCGTTACAGAGCCGCGACTGTGAAGGAGCGGTCTTGTGTTGTTACGGAGGCGCGACTGTGAAGGAGCGGTCTTGTGTTGTTACGGAGCCGCGACTGTGAAGGAGCGGTCTTGTGTTGTTGCGGAGCCGCGACTGTGAAGGAGCGGTCTTGTGTTGTTGCGGAGCCGCGACTGTGAAGGAGCGGTCTTGTGTTGTTGCGGAGCC